>Ga0187893_10003658_pt1 | contig 30622 bp, 25 predicted proteins | sample MA1701074metaG_FD_139574 | JGI IMG/M metagenome (GOLD analysis project Ga0187893, IMG submission 139574) | White microbial mat communities from a basaltic lava cave in the Kipuka Kanohina Cave System on the Island of Hawaii, USA - MA170107-4 metaG ...
ACGTGAAGGTCGCCAACCACCGGGGCGAGCCCGTCCTGGCCGACCGCCTCTTTCATTCCGGGGTCCATCCGACGATCCGGATCCAGACCCGCGAGGGCTTCCGGCTCGAAGGAACACGCAACCACCCGGTCCTGTGCCTCGAGGCCCCCGCCGGCGTACCGATGTTCCAGTGGAAGCTCCTCGGGGAGATCCGCAGCGGGGATCGCGTCGCGCTGCTGCGCCAACCGATCGACGACGACGGCCTCCCGAAGTACCAGGAGGAAGATCTCGCCGTGCTCGCAGGCGCGTGGGTGTCGGAGGGCTTCGCCTCCGAGGAGCGCGCGGGCTTCAACAACGTCGACGAGGAGTACTTCCGACGCGTCGAGTCCGCGTACGCGGAGGTGGTCGGTGGCTCTTTCTACGTGTACGAACGCAAGATCCGCTCCGGGAGCGTTCTGTTCGAGCTGGACGTGCACAACCTCACGGCCTTCCGCGCGAGCCCGCTCGGCGAGCTCATCGGCTCGAGGAGCGCGGACAAGCGGATCCCGGACTTCGTGTGGAACGCTCGCGCGGGCTTCAAGAGGGCCTTCCTGCAGTCCCTCTTCGAGGGGGATGGATCCTCATCGCTACTGCCGCGCAACACGATCCAGGTGTCGTACTCGACGCGCGGTGAAGGACTCGCCCGAGGGGTGCAACGGCTCCTGCTCGAGTTCGGCGTCGTGTCCCGGCTCACGCAACATGCGACCGGCGAGTGGAAGGTCGTGATCACGAACCGGCGCGAGGCTCGCCTGTTCGCGACCCGTGTCGGCTTCCTCGGGCGGAAGCACTTCCGGCTGCTGGGGCAACTGGATCGGCTCCCGCGCACGAGCTCGGTGAGGAGCTCGGACCGCGTGCCCTTCGTCGCGCAGTACATCCGTGCTGAGGGCGCCACGAGGTGGGTGGATCGAGACTGGCTGGCTCGACACAACATCGACCTGATCGAACGCTGGGACCGCGACCGCGAGGAGATCTGGTCGCATGTCACGAACGATGAGGCGCGTGGCGTCGTCCGGCCGCTCGTCGACGGCAGGTACTACTACGCCGAGGTCACGCAGGTGCAGGAGGCCGGCCTGCAGCCGGTCTACTCGATCCGGGTGGATTCCGAGGACCACGCGTTCGTGACCGACGGGTTCATCAGCCACAACACCGAAGCGCGGCTCGCGCCCATGGCGCTCGAGATGCTGCGCGACATCGAGGCGGAGACCGTCGACTTCGTCCCCAACTACGACGGCTACGAGCAGCAGCCCGTCGTCCTGCCCTCCCGGTTCCCGAACCTGCTCGTGAACGGCTCCGGCGGCATCGCGGTCGGCATGGCGACGAACATCCCGCCGCACAACCTCGGCGAGGTGATCGACGGGGTCGTCCACTTCATCGACCATCCGGAGGCCAAGCCGCGGGACCTGATGAAGTTCATCAAGGGCCCCGACTTCCCGACGGGCGCGATCGTGATGGGGAGCGACGGGATCAAGGATGCCTACCTGACCGGGCGCGGATCGATCAAGGTCCGGGCGGTCTGCACGATCGAGGAGGGTGCGAGCGGCCGTCAGCGCATCGTCGTTACCGAGCTGCCGTACCAGGTCAACAAGGCGCGCCTGGCCGAGAAGATCGCGGAGCTGTACCGGGCCGGCCGCGTGAAGGACATCGCGAACATCAACGACCACTCGAGCGGTCGCGAGGGCATGCGCCTGGTGATCGAGCTCAAGCGTGGCGCCAACCCACAGGTCGTACTGAACCAGCTCTACAAGCACACGCAGCTGCAGGACAGCTTCGGCGCGATCATGCTCGCGCTCGTCGACGGCGTGCCCCGTACGCTGAACCTCGCCGAGATCGTCGGCTACTACGTGGACCACCAGGTCGACGTCGTCACGCGACGCACGCGCTTCCAGCTGAAGAAGGCCGAGGAGCGCGACCACATCGTCCAGGGCCTGCTGATCGCGCTCGACCACCTCGATGCGGTGATCAAGGTGATCCGCGGGTCGCAGGACGCGGACGAGGCCCGGGGCAAGCTGATGAAGCAGTTCAAGCTCAGCGAGATCCAGACCAACCACATCTTGGACATGCCGCTCCGCCGGCTCACGAAGCTCGCGCGCGAGGAGCTCGAGACCGAGCACAAGGAGCTGCTCGCGCGGATCCGCTACCTGAAGGCGCTGCTGAAGGACCCGAAGAAGATCCGCGGCGTGATCAAGGAGGAGCTGCTCGAGATCAAGAAGCGGCACGGAGACCCTCGCCGGACCCAGCTGAAGGCGGACGAGGGCGACCTCGACGTCCAGGACCTGATCGCCGAGGAGGACGTCGTGATCACGGTCTCCAGGGCGGGCTACGTCAAGCGCCAGCCGGTCGAGAACTTCCGGCGGCAAGGCCGGGGTGGCAAGGGGGTCCGCGGCGCGAACCTGAAGGAGGAGGACGTCATCAACGACGTCTTCACTACCACCACCCACCACTGGCTCCTGTTCTTCACCAGCCGGGGCAAGGTCTACCGCGTGAAGGTGCACGAGGTGCCCGAGTCCGGTCGCACGGCACGAGGGACCTACGCGGCGAACCTCGCCGGCGTCGGCATCACGTCCGACGAGAAGGTGCAGGCCGTCATCGACCTGAAGGAGTACTCGGGGGGGCGCTACCTGCTGTTCGCGACGCGCAGGGGGATGGTGAAGAAGACCGCGCTGCCCGAGTACGACTCGGCGAGGACCGGTCTGGCGGCGATCAACCTGCGCCCCGGGGACGAGCTGATCGACGTGCGGCTGACCGAAGGCAAGGACGACGTGTTCCTGGTCTCGCGCAAGGGCAAGACGATCCGGTTCAAGGAGGGGCTCGCCCGGCCGATGGGGCGGCAGACCGCGGGCGTGATCGGGATGCGGCTCGACCCCGACGACGAGGTCATCTCGCTCGGCGTCGCCTCGCAGGGGGAGGAGATGATCAGCGTCACCCAGCAGGGCTACGGCAAGCGGACCCCGCTCAAGGACTACCCGATCAAGGGCCGCGGGGGCAAGGGCGTGATCGGCCACACCCTGACCAAGCGCACGGGACTGCTGGCGGGCGCGTTCGTCGGGTCCAAGGACCAGGACATGTTCGTCATCTCCTCGTCGGGCATCGTGATCCGCGTCGCCGCAGCGGACATCCGCAGGGTCGGCCGCGCGTCGCAGGGCGTTCGGACGATGCGGGTCGAGGAGGGCGCGACCGTCGTCGCACTCGCTCCGGTCATTGCTCAGGTGGACGAGGAGTGACCTCGGGCAACCGAACGCGTCGGAACGTCGCGTAGAGCGCGAGGTCGTACACGCACTTCAGCGCCCCGGCCACGACGAAGGGCGCGCCGATCGCGACCGCTTGCATCAGCGCCCCGGCGCCCGCCGCTCCGAACGGCCGGGCGGCGTACCGAGCCGTGTTCGTGAACGCCGCCGCGGCCGTCCGCTCCTCGGGATCGACCATCGCGACGACGTAGGCCTGCCGCGCCGGGACGTCCATCTGGGACAGGGTCGATCGCAGCAGCAGCATCGCGATACCCAGGCCGAGCGTCGGCATCGCGGGGACCAGCATCAGCAGGACGTTCGACGGCAGGTGGGTGAAGACCATCGTCGGCAGCAGGCCGATCCGGCCCGCGAGGCGGCCCGAGGCGATCGACGACCCGGCCTGGAGCAGCCCCGAGGCGAACAGGACCGCGCCCATCAGCTCGGGCGGCGCGTCGAACCGGCGGTCGAACCAGAACACGAGGAACGTGGACACGACGAACCCACCCGCGAACGCGTCGAGGCCGAACAGCGACGCCAGATGGATCACGGTGCCGCGCGAGCGACCCAGCGGCCGGCGGGGAGCGTCGGCCACCGGCGCATCCACCGCGGGAGACAGCCGACGGACGAGCACGAGGCACGCGAGGGCCGCGAGCGGGAACACGAGGAGCCATCGTTGCTGCTGCGGCGGTGACGGGATCGCATCGCGCAGGAACGCCGGGCCTCCTCCGGCAAGCGCCCCGAGCGCGCCGGCGAGGTACGCGACGGCGTTGTATCGGCCGAACACTCGCGCGCGGACCTCCGGAGCAGCGCCGCCCATCATGGCCTGCTCGAGCGACGTGATCGGGCCCGATTCGTTCGCGTCGGTCGACAGGGTTCCCGCAAGCGCGACGACGACGAGGACGACGAGATCGTCGCTGAACGCATAGGCGAGGCCGGAGAGCCCGAGGACCACGATGAGCGCGGCGTAGGTTCGGCGGCGTCCGACGCGTTCGCCGACGAGCCCAACCAACAACCCGACCAGGGCGTTGCCCGCCAGCATCGCCGCGAACACCAGCCCGACCTGCGCCTCGGTCAGCCCGCTGTCGGCCAGCGAGGAGCCGAGCACCACGCTCGCGAACCCGTACGCGAACGCGCGGAGCGCTTGGAGTGCGAGAATCGTCCGGAGGTCCCGTTGGATCTGGTCGACCGACCGCATCTCGAGACCGAGTATGGCGGGGGTCGCTCATGCGACGGGCCCGGCATACTCACCCGATGCATCTCGGGGCCGGGGTCGCACTCATCGCTGTGGGGGTGGCGATGCTCTGCCTCGTCGCGTTCGTCCTGTGGCGGCGCCTGCACGCGTCCATCGCGCTCGTCCTCGCCGCCCTCGCCGGAGCCCTCGTCGGCGTCGGCGGGCTCCTGGTGCAGGACGACGTGGGTGCGGCCTCGTGGACCGTGACGGTGCTGGCTCTCCTCGTGATCACGCCCGTGCACACACGGCTGGTGTTCGGTCCGCCGGGACCATCCGACGCGGCGATGGTTGCCGCGGAGGGCTCCGCCGCGTAGAAAAGGGCCGAGACCCGTGAGCGATCCCTCCGATCGGACCATCGTCACCGCGCCCGCCTCGGCTCCGACGAGCCAAGGTGCTTCGGCCGCTCCCGTCGACGAACCCTCTCCGGACACAGCGGAGGAGCGCAGCACGCCACCCGGCACGCCACCCAGCACGGCCACCGATCCGACGGCGAGTAGATCGAAGACCCCTCCCGACGCCAAACGCGCCGCACGCTCCCGGCAGGCGCGAGTGGTCGTCCGCAAGGTCGGCCCCTGGTCGGTCCTGAAGGTCTCGTTCCTGTTCTACATCTGCGTGCTCATCGTGTTCCTCGGAGCCCTGGTGATCCTCTACGGTGCGCTCGGCGCCATCGGCGCGCTGGACTCGCTCACGCGACTGATCCGCGATCTGTTCGCGGATCAGTCCTTCGAGATCCACGGCGAGTGGTTGCTCACGCGAGGCCTCGCGGTCGGGTTCGGCCTCGTCGTGCTCTGGACGCTGATCAACGTGTTCGTCGTCTTCCTGTACAACCTGCTCTCCGACATCGTGGGCGGCATCGAGATCACGCTTTCCGAGCGCCGGTAGGCTGACCGTCCCGCGCTTCGCGAACACCCAGGTCGCACGCACGATTGACACCCTTTCGAGGCCGCGCGTACGCTTGCCGGCGGGCCGGGTGGTGGCCCCTCGAGGGTGCCTCGGGCCTGTAGCTCAGCTCGGTGAGAGCGCATCCCTGATAAGGATGAGGTCGTTGGTTCAAGTCCAACCAGGCCCACTTCGGCGAGGAGGAGGCGGCGATGGCCGACGAGACTGAGGGCAAGAAGAGCGGGTTCTTCGGCAAGCTGATGAAGGTGGCGTTCATCGCGGCGATCGTGGCCGCCGTGGTTGCGATCTTCAAACGGCGACGCGGCAAGGATCTTGACGAGGACGAGTGGCAGGAGCTTCCGCCTCCGGCCGGGGGCTGAGCGCTCCACACGCGCGAGGGCCCGTGCGCAGCACGGGCCCTCTGTCGTCGTCGGGCTCTGTGACGCGGCCGTGACCGGCGAGGCATGGACGTTGGCCCATCGAGCCGCCCGAACCGCCGGCGTGGAACTCCGTCCGATCGTGACGCTCGACGAGGCCGACGAGGTCCTGCGGGTGATGCACGCCGCCTGGCAGGGGCACGGCGCGTTCCCGCGGGAGGTCGTCCGAGCGCTCGCCGACAGCGGGAACGTGCCGTTCGGGGCGTTCGACGAGCAGGAGCTGATCGGCTACGTGCTCGGATGGGTCGGCCTCGGCGCCGAGGACGGCCTCCACGTGCATTCGCACATGCTGGCCGCGGTCCCCGAACGGCGTCACCGAGGCGTCGGATACGCGCTGAAGCTCGCGCAGCGCGCCCAGGCGCTCGACATGGGCATCGGCCTCGTGCGATGGACGTTCGACCCGCTCGTCGCCCGGAACGCGCGCCTGAATCTCCACAAGCTCGGCGCGATCGCGGACCGGTTCGACCGCGACCACTACGGCGCGATGCCGGACGCGGTGAACGCAGGCGAGCGCAGCGACCGCTTCACTGTCCGGTGGGACCTCGAGCGCGAACCCGGCCCGCGCGACCTCGGCCCCGGCGAGACGGTCCTTGGCGCGACGGGTCCCGGGCCCGGGCCGGTCCACCCGCCCACCACCCCGGTCGCCCTCGTCGAGGTGCCCCCGGAGTACGGGGAGCTCCGGGCGGCCGATCGCGACATCGCGCTCGCATGGCGCGACGCCTCCGCCGAAGCGATCGAGGCGTGCCTGTCGGCCGGGTACGTCGCCGCCGGGTTCGACCGCGCGACCTCGTGCTACGCCTTCGTTCGATCGCAGGACCTGCCGCCGTGACCGTCGTCCGCGCCGTCGAGCTGCACCTGGTCGCGCTCCCGCTAGTCCGCCTGTTCTGTTTGAGTTACGGGGCGTCCACCGAGAAGGAGTGCATCCTGGCATGCGTCGAGACCGCCGACGCGTTCGGCTGGGGCGAGTGCGTTGCGGACACCAGTCCGACGTTCTCCGAGGAGTGGAACGAGGGGGCGTGGTCGATGCTCGGCGACATCCTCGTCCCCGCGCTCCTGGGCGCGGGCGAGGTGCGGGCAACCGATCTCGAGCGCGTCTTCGGGCTCGTACGCGGCCATCCGATGGCGAAGGCGACCCTGATCAACGCGCTCCTGGACGCCGAGCTTCGGGCGGAGGGCCGCTCGCTCGCCTCGTACCTCGGCGCCGAGCGCGACCGCGTCGAGTGCGGTGTCTCCGTCGGGATCGCCGCGTCGACCGCGTCCCTCCTTGAGCAGGTCGAGGGCTACCTCGCCGAGGGATACCGGCGGATCAAGCTGAAGATCGAGCCCGCGCTCGACGTCGAGCGCGTCCGCGCGGTACGGGAGGCACATCCGAAGATCCTGCTCTCGGTCGACGCGAACGCGGCGTACGCGCTCGAGGACCTCGACGTCTTCCGGCAGCTCGACGCGTTCGAACTGCTCATGGTCGAGCAGCCGCTGCACCACGACGACCTGGTGGAGCACGCCGCCCTCCAACGACAGATCCGGACCGATGTCTGCCTGGACGAGTCGATCCGTTCGGCCGCCGATGCCCGGGCCGCCGCCGAGCTCGGCGCATGTCGGATCGTGAACATCAAGCAGGGCCGCGTGGGGGGCCTCCTCGAGGCTCGCCGGGTGCACGACGGGATGGCGGACGCGGGCGTTCCGGTCTGGTGCGGTGGGATGCTCGAGACCGGCATCGGCCGGGCGACGAACCTCGCGCTCGCCGCGATGCCCAACTTCCGCCTCCCCGGGGACACGAGCGCGAGCCGCCGGTACTTCACCGAGGACCTCACCGAACTGTGGGAGATGGCACCCGACGGCACGATGGAGGTGCCCCGGGGGCCGGGGATCGGGGTGGATCCCTCGCCGGCCCGCCTTCGAGACTGCACCACGCGATCCGAGCGCTTCGAGAAAGAGTGACAAAACCGCGGGAGCCGGCTTGACCGTTCCGGTGGCGACCCATACAGTGCGGGATGAGAGACCGCTGTGACCTTCGGGTCGCGGCGGTTTCTCACTTTCCGGGCGCTCCGCCAACGCGACCGACGGAGAGCCGCGCACCTCGACGCCGTGTCCGTCCTAGACTCCAGCCGTCGGAAACCGTTCGAACGCGAGCGAGGTCAACCCATGAGGAAGCGGGTCATCCGGGCCGGGGAGATCGAGATCGAGGACTCGGAGGGACGTGTGCGAGCGCGGTTCGGCGTCTCGAACGACGATCTGCCGTTCCTGTCCTTCTACGGGGCCGACGAGAAGCTCCGTGCCCGCTACGGTGTCCAGCCCGACGGGTCGGCGGGCCTGGCGATCGCCGACGACCATGGGAAGGTGCGGGCGACCTTCGGCCTGTTCTCCGACGGCTCGGCGAGCATGGCGATGGTGGACCGCAACGGGAAGGTCCGGGCCAAGTTCGGCCTGGGCTCGGAGGGTTCGCCCACGCTCGCGCTCCGGAACAAGGACGGCGAGCTCGGGTTCGTCTACTCGCTCGCGCAACAGGGGTCGCCGACGATCTCGCTGCAGGACGAGGACGGCAAGGTCCGCGCGCGCCTCGGGCTGGCCGCGGAGGGGTCGCCGATCCTGCGGCTGTTGAACGCCGAGGGTGAGCTCCGCGCCATCATGGGGCTGACCGCGGACGGTGTGCCCGTCCTGCAGTTCCTGGACCAGGACGGCAAGCCGGCGTGGACCGCCGGGGCCGACGGGGTCGTGTCCGTCACGTCGGACAAGGCCGCTCGGTACGCAGCCTCGACGGAATCGGACGAGGGCTGAGCGGGGTGTCGGGGTGGTGGGCGGCCGCCTTCGTCGTCCAGTGGGTCCTCCTCGCGGTCCTCGCGGTCGTGGTGGTCGCGCTGGCGCGCCAGATCGGGGTCCTGCACCTTCGGCTCGCGCCGCTCGGAGCGTTGGAGATCGACGACGAGGGTCCTCGGCTGGGTGAGGCGCAGCCGATCCGCTCCGCCCGAGGCTCCGATGGCACGATGCTGTCGGTCGGAGGGGCCGGGCCGCGGCGGCTGCTCGCGTTCGTCTCGCCGACCTGTCCGATCTGCGAGCAGGTGCTCCCGTCGCTTCCGCCGGCGGCCGCCGCGACCCGGATGACGTTGCAGGTCGTCTCCGACCCCGAGCTCGAGGCCGCGTACGACGTGCCGGGCGTCCCGTTCCTCGTGATCCTGGACGAGTCGGGCGTCGTGCGCTCCAAGGGGACCGTGAACTCGCTGGAGCAGGTCGAGGGGCTGATCGACACCGCCCGAGGGCGGATGGACGAGGCTCACGAGCTCCGCGCGAGCTGATGCGGGCGGTCGAGCGCGCCGGGACCGAGCTCGCCAGACGCACCAGCCGCCGCTCCTTCCTCGGCACGCTCGGGGGAACGGTGGTCGCGCTCGCGGGCGGACCGGTGATCGCGGCCGCGCTCGCGCCCGAGCGCGCTGAGGCGCATCACATCTGCGGCCACATCTTCACGACGGGTTCGTGCCCGCATCCGTACGCGCCGGAGTCGCGGACCGACGCGTTCGGTTTCCCGGTGCATCCGGTCTATGGCTACCCGGTCGACGATGCGGGCGCCATGTACGTCGACGCGTCGCAGACGCGGAGGAAGGTCTGTCAGACCGTCGTGCCCGAGAAGTATCCCTTCGTCCCCAACCCGGGGTACGGCGGCGGCTGGAGCCGCTGCTGCAACGATCGGGTCCGCCACATCCAGGATTGCTGCTCGACGTCGAGAATCCGGATCAACGGCGATGCCGGCGTACGCGGGTACTGCCCGCGCGGCAAGCGCGTGTTCTGCATCACCTACCGGGAGTTGGACGTCCGCTGTTGAGCGATCTGCTCGCCGTCGGCCTGGTGGCGGCGTCCGTCGTCGCGGGCCTCACGAGCCTGTTCGGTCCCTGAGGCCTGTCGATGGTGGAGACCATCACCCCCGTGGTCCACGGGGGCCGCAGGAGCCGCTGGGCGCTCCTCCTCGCGGTGCACACCGCCGGAGCGTCGATCGCCGCCGCCGGGTTCGGCGCGCTGCTCGGTGGCGCGGGAGCGCTGCTCGGCGCGCCGTGGGGCGGCGCCGGCCTCGCGGTCGTCGCCGCCGCCGCCGCGGTCTACCTCGCGAGGGAGGCCTTCGGGCTGCCGATCCCGATCCCGCAGCTGCGGCGGCAGGTTCCCGACTGGTGGCGGAGCTTCTTCCCGTTCGCGCCGGCCGCGTTCTTGTACGGGGTCGGGCTGGGTGTCGGGTTCTTCACGTACCTCGCTCGAGGGACGCTGGTGGTGGTCGCGGCTGCGGCCGTCTCGAGCGGCAGTCCGTGGACGGGCATGCTCCTGCTCGCCCCGTTCGGCTTGGTGCGAGGGCTCAGTGCGGTCGTCGCCGCGCGAGCCGTGACGCCCGACGACGGATCCGAGCTGGTGGGACGGTTGGCTCGCTCGGCATCGTGGGCCGGCTGGCGGGTGGCGCACGTCCTGGTGTTGTTCTCCGTACTGGTGGCCGCGGTGGTCGCGGCGTCCGAGCTCGACGCGCAGCTGCAGGTCGGCGCGCTCGCCGCCGCGGTGCTGGCCGTCGCGTTCGCGGCGGCCGGGATCTCGAAGCTCGTCCGGCATCGGACGTGGCGGCGGGCGTTGCGATCCTACGCGTTCCCGGCATCGGTGGAGCGCGTCGGAGCGATGGGTGTGCCGATCGCGGAGCTCGGCGTGACCATGCTCGTGGCGCTCGGCTTGAGGTCGACCGCCGGCTTGGCCTGCCTGTGCCTGCTGGTCGCGTTCTCGGTCGTGACGGCGAGAGTTCGGCTGCGGGGCGGGAGGCAGCTCGACTGTGGCTGCTTCGGCGGGTCGGTGCGCCGCGACTATCGGACGCTGTTGGCGCGCAACGCCGTCCTCGCGATCGTCGCCACGGTGGCATGGCGGCTCGGCGATGATGTGACGGTCGCACGGCTGCCGTCGGCGCCTCGCGGCTCGGAGCTGGTCGCGGTTGCGCTCGTCGCGGTCGGCGTCACGCTCGCGGTCTGGGTCGGGGCGTCCGCGCTGAGGGTCATCCGCCGCGGAGGTGGCGCGTGAGACGGATCGGCGGTTCGGCGATCGCGCTGTTGGTCGGCGCCGCCCTCGCCGCCGGCCTCTCGCTTCCGGTCGCGGCAGGTCCGTCCGAGCTCTCGGACCCGAACGACGCGCGGGGCCGGCTCGACGTTCGCCTCGTGACGACCGACCTCGCCGCCAGCCCGCTGACATGGCGGTTCGAGACATTCGGGCGGTGGACGGCGTCGCAGATCTGGGATCGCGGGTACCTGCTCGTCCAGCTCGACACGAAGGGTGATGAGCTCATCGACCACGTCCTGGTGCTCGGATCGAACGGACGAGAGATCGTCACAACCCTCATGCGGGTGCGCCGGAGCGGTCAGCAGGTCGAGGTGGGCTCGATCGGCGGCGGCAAGGACGGACCGCGGGCCGCCTTCGTGTCGGTCGCGATCCACAAGCTCGCGATCGGAGCGGACCGCACATCGTTCTCGTGGTCCGTCCTGACGAGCTTCACGGGCACGGTCTGCCCACGGACGTGCTTCGATCTGGTCCCCGACCTCGGTATGGTCGAGCAACCGCTCCCCGGCGTGACGCCGAGCCCATCCCCGTCTCCGAGCTGAGGAGCGTCGCGCAGGCGCCTATCATCTGCTCGAAGGGGACGTAGCTCAGCTGGTAGAGCACCTGCTTTGCAAGCAGGGGGTCGGCGGTTCGAGTCCGCTCGTCTCCACGACCGAAACCGCAGGTAAGAGGCGATCTGCGCAGACGGACCGCGAGAGGTCTTGTCACCCCGGGCAAGAAGGCGGCATCTGGGCAGTACGAGGCAGCCTCATGCTCACGGTTTGCGGACATCCCCGAGAAGTACCGGAAGGGCCAGACGGAACGAGAGAACATCGCCCGGCTCGCGTCCGGCGTGGCGACGGTTCGTGGTCAGACCGTTGACGCCGCGATCGGCGCGGTCGGGTCCGCCGCCGAGCGGCGACCGTCGGTCCCCGAGCAGCAGGCGCCGCCGGCCGGGTTAAGGTCCAGGGAATGGACTTCAAGGTGCTCGGACCGCTCGAGGTCTCGGCGGACGACGGCCCGCTCCCGCTCGGCGGCAGGCGCCAGCGTCTGGTCCTCGCTCACCTCCTGATCCGCGCGAACGACATGGTGCCGACCGACGCCCTCATCGACGAGGTGTGGGGCGACGAGCCACCCGAGTCGGTGCGCAGCACTCTCCAGGGGTACGTCTCGCACCTGCGCCGCGCCCTCGGGGACCGCCTGGAGGGGCGCCCGCCCGGTTACGTCCTGCACGTCGAGGACGGAGAGCTCGATGCGGCGACCTTCGAGCGGGGGGTCCGGCACGCGAAGCAGCTCCTCGGCTCCGACCCCGCAACGGCGGCTGCCGCCTTCGTCGAGGCGCTGGGGGGCTGGCGCGGAACGGCCTTCGCCGACCTGGCTGACGAGGCGTCCCTCCGTGGCGAGATCGCGCGGCTGGAGGAGCTGCGACTGTCGGCGATCGAGCACCGGATCTCGGCCGAGCTCGCGGCCAGAGGTCATTCGACCGTGGTGTCCGAGCTCGAGGCCCTCACGGTGCGTCACCCGCTGCGTGAGCGGATGTGGGCGAACCTGATGCTCGGCCTGTACCGCTCGGGGCGCCAAGCCGAGGCGCTCGCGGCGTACCAACGAGCCCGGCAGGTGTTGGCCGACGAGCTCGGCACGGAGCCGTCACGGGAGCTCCAACGCCTCCACGAGCAGATCCTCCGACGCGATCCGGGGCTCGGCCTCGGCGAACCCGCGCGGCAGACCGTCCGACCGAGCCGCGTGGACCTGCAACCCGGCACGGAGGTCGCCAGCTACCGCATCGTCGAACCCCTGGGTCGCGGCGGCATGAGCGTGGTCTACCTGGCCGAGCATGACTGGCTCCAGCGGAAGGTCGCGTTGAAGGTCCTGGCTCCGCAACTGGCCGATGACGAGCGGTTCCGCGAGCGATTCGTCCGCGAGTCTCGACTCGCGGCCTCGCTCGACCACCCCAACGTGATCCCGATCTACGAAGCAGGCGCCTCGGGCGGAGACCTGTTCATCGCGATGCGGTTCGTGGAGGGCTCCGACCTTCGGACCATGCTTCACGAGGAGGGAGCGCTGGAGCCCGCACGGGCGATCGGGATCCTCCGTCAGGTCGCGGCCGCCCTGGACGCGGCGCACGAACAGGGCCTCGTGCACCGCGACGTCAAGCCGGCGAACGTGCTGCTGGCTCGACCGCGCAGCTCCGAGCCCGTCGAGCACGTCTACCTCTCGGACTTCGGTCTGACGAAGCGTTCGGCGAGCGATTCCGCAGTCACCGGGACTGGACAGTTCGTGGGCACCCTCGACTACGCGGCGCCCGAGCAGTTCAAGGGCGAGACGCCCGATGGGCGGACCGACGTGTACTCGCTCGGATGCGTGCTGTTCGAGTGCCTGACCGGCCGGCCTCCGTTCCGATCGGAGAACGAGGCCGGCCTGATGTACGCCCACCTGCAGCAGCCGCCACCTCTCGTGACGAGTGAGCGGCCCGACCTCCCGCACGAGATCGACCGAGTGGCCGGGCGCGCGATGGCGAAGTCGCCGGACGACCGTCCACGCTCGGCCGGCGAACTCGTGCACGACGCCGCTCGAGCCCTCGGCGCGGAGCTGCCGCCGCGGGTAGCCCTGTTGGCCGACCCCGATGAGGGCAGCTACCCCAGGCTGCTCGCGCAGGGCATCGACCGCGCCATCTCCGAGTTGGGTCTCGACGCGGAGATGGTCCGCGCTGGCCTGGATCTCATGGATCGAGAATTGCGCCGGCTCTCCGAAGAGGGTGTCGACCTGATCCTCGCTATGGCGTACATCGTCGACGTGAACGTGGTGGCCGCAGAGTTCCCCGACACGCGCTACGTGGCCGTCGACTTGCCGGGCCGACCCAGCCCAAGCCTCTCGAACGTGTCGTATGTCTCCTTCGACGCGAGTGAGGGCTCGTTCCTCGTGGGGGCCGCAGCGGCCCTGAAGAGCCGGACCGGGCGGATCGGGTTCATCGGCGGCGTGGACATCCCCGGCATCCATGCGTTCCAGGCCGGCTACGAGGCCGGCGCCCGATCTGTCGATCCGAGCATCGAGCTGCAGTCGACATGCCTGGCGCCGTACTGGGACTTCACTGGGTTCCGCTCCCCGACGTATGCGTTTCACGTTGCCACCGGCATGTATGGGTCGGGCGCCGACGTCATCTTCCATGCCGCCGGCGACTCGGGACGGGGTGTGTTCCAGGCGGCCGCCGAGATCCGGGACAGACACGTGTGGGCGATCGGGGTGGACGCCGATGAGTACCAGGAGATCGCGGCGATGGACCCCAAGGACGCGCCGCCGGAGCTTCACATCGCGGCGTGGCCGTCCCACGTGCTCACCTCGATGGTGAAGCGGGTGGACGTCGCCGTGTATGAGGTGCTCCGAGACTACTCGCGGGGTATCTTCACGTCGGGGGTCCGGCAGTTCGGCCTCGCCGAGGGCGGCGTCGACATCGTCTACAGCGGCGGATTCATCGACGACATCCGCCCGCAGATCGAGGACCTGCGAGCGCAGATCATCGCGGGCGATGTCGTCGTCCCTTCGAAACCTGCCAAGTCTTGAGCGCGGGGCATCGTGCCCGGCGGAACGCGAAGGGGGCGGATCGAGCGCGAGCGGACGGGTCCACGCCGAGGTGGGCTGCCTGCCGACAGCGGTTTCCATCGCCCGGGCACGAAGTCCTCAGGTGCCATCCGGAAACCATGAGAGTCCAGCTTGGGCGCATGTCACGCGTGGGGCACGTCACGCGGCTTGGACACACGCGATGATCGCGCGCGTCCGCTCGCTGGCGACCAGGGGTTTTGGCTAACAGCACAGCGGCAGGCGCCGGGTGCTTTGCAAGCAGGAAGTCGCGGGTTCGAGTCCGCTCGTCTCCACAACTGAAGTTGCAGGTAGATGACCCCCGTAGTCGGTCCCCGCATCGCATCAGGAGTGTTGCGGAGTGCGACCGACGCGATTCTGGTTCGGGCGAGTCAACTCTGGGACGATCGAACGGCAAGGCTAGAGGTCGGCAGATAGGCGCACCCACCCACCTCATGCGACCCGCAAGATGTCATCCAAGGCTGCGCGCTCAGCTGATGGCAGCGCCGAACCACGTTGGCAGCTGGCTGAGCAGATCCTGCTGATCTTCACCGACCCAAGCCACGTGGCCGTCCGGCCGCAGCAGCACCGCGGGCACGTCCAGTTCCTCGCTGACGTCGACGACGTGGTCGACCCGATCTGCCCAGCCCGCCACCGAGAGCCGGCCGGTCTGGTCGAGCAGTAGCCCGCGGCCCCCATGCATCAGCCCGTAGAGGCGCCCTCGCTTCAGCCCCACGTCCCGCAGCCGCCGGCCGAGCAGTTCATGCCCCTCACCGAAGTCGTAGTGGACGCCGATCGCAGTGACCTTCTCGATCAGGTACCGGTTCACCTCCTCGAAGTCCATCAGCTCCGACAGCAGCCGGCGCACTGACTGGGGCCCCGGTTCGGTGCGCATCAGCTCCATCAGGGCGCGGGTGGTGTCCAACACGTCGGCGGCCACCGGGTGCCGTTCGGTGTGGTAGCTGTCCAGCAGCCCCTCCGGTGCCCAGCCGTTGACCTCGGCGGCCAGTTTCCAGCCCAGGTTGATCGCGTCCTGGATGCCGAGGTTGAGCCCCTGCCCGCCGGCCGGCGGGTGGATGTGCGCCGCATCGCCGGCCAGCAGCACCCGGCCGGTCCGGTAACGCTCAGCCAGCCGGGTGGCGTCGCCGAAGCGGGAGAGCCAGCGAGGTGAGTGCACGCCGAAATCGGTGCCGGCGGTCACCCGCAACTGCCGCTGCACCTCCTCGAGGGTCGGCGGGACCGAGCGGTCCTCCGCCACCCCCTCGGCGGGCACGCCCACGCGGTACACCCCCTCCCCGAGGGGCATGAGGCCGAACCGGAGTTGGGTCTTGCGGACTTCGGCCACCACGGTGGCCACCGTCTCCGGCGATACGGCCACCTCCATCTCGCCCAGCAGCGTCTCGACCTTGGAGGGCTCACCGGGGAAGCCGACGCCGAGCGCCTTGCGCACCGTGCTGCGGCCGCCGTCGCAGCCGACGAGGTAGCGGGAGCGCAGCTGGGTGCCGTCGGCCAGCTCGGCGGTCACCCCCTGGTCGTCCTGGCTCAGCCCGACCAGTTCGCAGCCGCGTCGGATCTCGACGCCGACTTCCGTGGCGTGCTCGGTCAGCAGGCGGTCGGTGACGGGCTGCGGGATGCCGAGGATGTACCCGTGGGCGGTGTCCAGCCGGTCCGGCGACGGCTTGGGGATGCCGGCGGAGAAACCACCGAGCGGGTACTGCTGGCCGAGCGCGAGGAACCGCTCCAGCAGACCGCGCTGGTCCATCACCTCGATGCTGCGGGCGTGCAGGCCGAGCGAGCGGACTATCATGGTCGGCTCCGCGTCCTTCTCGAGCACGACCGCCTGCACACCGTGCAGCCGCAGCTCGCTGGCCAGCATCATCCCGGTCGGTCCGCCGCCGGCAACGATCACTTCGATCAGTGCAACCCCCGATGTCCGCAGCTTCTGGGCCTACGGCCGACGATTCTGCGGCACGACCCGGGTGTTGCCGCAAGCCCCCCGGCGCGCGGTACATTGGCAGTGGCAAGGAGTGGGAACCCTCCTCGCCTTCTCCCTCTATCGTCCGCTGTGGACGGACAACCTCCTCGTGAAGCGACAGCCGCGCCGCGTGCGGTGGCACCGTCGGCCGAGGAGGATCCACGGCGACCATCGGCCGAAGGCGGGAATGCGGTTGCGTTGGGAACAGTGGAAAGGCCGAGCGGTGGTTGCACACCGAGATGGGCGTGCCCGTTGGGGCCAGAGAGGGGAGGGCGCCGATGGCGGACCTTGAGAGGAACAAGCAGACGGTCGTCGAGTTCTACGAGCTCGCGTTCAACGGTAAGGAGCCGGAGCGGGCTGTCGAGAACTACGTTGGCTCGCGGTACATCCAGCACAACCCGCAGGCCCCCGACGGACCAGAGGCGTTCATCGGGTTCGTGAAGGCGTTCCCCGAGGCAAGCGTCGACATCCGTCGCGTCCTCGCGGAGGGCGACATGGTCGTCACCCACAGCCTCTTGAAGTTCACCTCCGACGACCGAGGCACCGTCGCCGTCGACCTGTTCCGTCTCGAGGATGGCAAGGTCGTCGAGCACTGGGACGTGCTGCAGCCGTTCCCGGAGGAGAGCGCCAACCCACACCCGATGTTCTAGGCCGAGCACCGGCACCCGGTCGGGCCACGAGCAGCCGAATCGTGATAGCGGCATGCACGAGGGGGATCGCCGCCACCTCGAGAGGCCGAAGCCGGTTCAAGGATGCGGCGGCGGGCACCGATGGTCATCAGCAGGGGACTGCTTGCCGCGAGGGTGGCGGTTATCCGACGTTGGCATGAGTGAGCAGGGATCGGGGATCCGGGGCCGCAAAGGCCCGATCGCGTGGGGCGTTCTCGCCCTGCTGCTCTCGGGTGCCCTCCTGGGATCGATGGTGCTGGCCGAGGCCGCGGTCGAGGCATCCGAACGTGATGCGATCGATCGGGCCGAAGACGTCACGGCCTCGATCGTGGCATCCGAGCTGACCCCGGAGCTCGTCCTGCGGGACATCACCGGTGACGACTATCGAACCCTGATCGTGGCCATTCAGGCCGGCATCCTGTCGGACGACCAGGTAGTGACCGTCCGCGTCTGGCGCTCCGACGGGGATCTCATCTTCTCCACGGCACAGCGTGACGAGACGGGAGCGGTCCTCGCGTTCGAGGATCCGCAGATCCAAGCCGCAGCGGCCGGACAGGTCGTGAGCGTGCTGTCGACGGAGGTCGAGCCCCTCGTCGGTCTCCATCGCGCGCGCGAGGAGCTCTTCCAGACGTACGTGCCGGTGCACCTCGTGAGCGATGCGTTCGTCGACGCCGTGGTCGAGATCGATCAGCGCTACGGATCCATCCGCGGCGACGCCCTCGTCCTGTGGCGTCCGATCCAGTTCGCGCTCGCCGGGCTGTTCGTCGTCGCGATCGCCTTCGCCGCGCGTTCGTTCTACCGCCGCCCGCCCGCCGCCGAGGCTCCGGATGGATCACAGGTCGTCGTTCCCGTCGTGCCGTCCAGCTCCCGAGACCTGCAGGAAGCGCAGGAGCGCGTGCGCATCGCCGAACGCCGGGCGGAGGAGGCCGAGCAACGGCTGAAGGACCGAGGGAGCGTCGCTCCCGATCCGCACGCCCGGCCCACCGGCCCCGCCCTCGATGAGTTCGATATCAAGCTGCGGGCCGCAGAGGCGGAGCGCGAGCAGCACGTGAGCGAGATCCAGCGGCTCCGCGGGGCGCTCGCGGAGAAGGAAGCGGACCTGGCGCTCGCGCGCGAGGGCAACGGCAGCTCGAGGGCGGAGGCCAAGAAGACCAACCGGGCCATCGCCGATGCGAACCGCCGGGCTGCCGAGGCGGAGCAGAAGGCCGTCGCCGCCGAACGAAGGGCGACGGAGGCGACCCAGCGAGCCGTGGATGCGAGCGGTCGCACGCTCGAGATGGAAGCGCAGGTCCGCGAGCTGGAGGAGAAGGCCGCCAGCGGCGGCGCCCCCGCTGTGCCCCCGACCAAGCGTCGAGAGGCCGGCGAACGCAAGGCAGGCGCCGAGCTCAAGAAGACGAAGGACGAGCTGACCAAGACCAAAGCCGAGCTGCAGAACGCCAAGGCGGAGCTCCAGAGCGCCGGCGCGCAGCTCGTGACCGCTCGGTCCGAGCTGGCCGCCGCGGAGGGCGATCTCGGCCGGTCCGAGGTCGAGCGCGACGAGCTCCGGGCGAAGGTCTCCGATCTGGAGACCGCTCTCCGCGAGGGCCCCGCCGCGGGAGGCGGAACGGGCGAGGGAAAGGGCGATGGAACGATCCCCGGATCTTCGGAGCCCGAGGTCCGGCTCGCCGAAGCGCTGGCCCAGCTCCACGAGCTCGAGCAGGCGAGGTCGTCGCTGGCCGCGGAGCTCGAGGAGGCCAGGGCCCCGGCCGCCCTGAACGCGGACGGTGCGGGAGGCGCCGACGCCCAGGCCAGGATCGAGGAGCTCGAACGCGCTCGCCGCTCCGACATCGCCGAGCTGCAACGCGCACAGGAGGCCTTCGCGAACACCCAGGTGGAACTCGCGAACTCGACGAGGAAGCTGCGCGAGTCCGAGGCCAGGATCCGCGAGCTCGAGCACGATCTTGGCCGCCCGAGTCAGGGCGTGCCGACGTATGCGCCGGGACCCGCCGCGCCGCGTCCACCGTCCCCTTCGCACGACGACGTCCGCCCGGCCGCTTCGGCGGTGCACCCGGTCGACGCCGGATCCGAACTCGACGAGGCGATCGACCTGCAGTCGTTCGAGGACCGCGTGTCGAGCCTTCGGGCGGGCCTGGACGCCGCGAACGTGAAGGAGGACCAGCCCGAGGCGGTGGAGCCGCCCGGGAGGCCCGCCGTGTCCCCCCCGGAACCCCAGCCCGTTTCCGACGGACGCGCCGATCCTGCGGCCGAGCTCGACCTCGACCCGGACGAGGAGGGCCTTTCCCTGCGGGAACGGCTCGCCCGCGCGGCCGCGGCGCGCCATCGAGGAACGTTGTAGGCGATCTCGGCTACGGCGGCGGCAGCAGATCCACCGCGTAGGTCGAGAGCAGATGCGACTCGACGTCCGCGGCCGCGAGCACACGGGGGATCGGGTACCCGGACCGAGCGCTGAGCTCCAGATGCGGCTCGCAGAGAGGGACCATCCGCCCGCCCCGGTGTCGAACGACGACGCTGCAACCGCTCGGCGCATGGGTCCCCCACAGCGAGAAGCAGAGGTAGCAGACCAGGCGTAGCCGCTGGGGGTAGGCGAGCGCGGCCCGCCAGCCGGCGTCGTGCTCGACGGCGCGTCCCCACAGGGCCACGGTCCCGAGTACCGATGGGTCCCTCGTCCGACGCAGCGCGTCGGGGCTCGGGACGGCGTGCAGCCCGCACGCGCATGCGAGATCGGGAACCTCGTGCGCTCGGTGCCTCGCGCAGCTCGCCGCAGCCGGCCGGCGAGGCGGCCAGGGTTTCCCGTCCCCAGCGATCGGAAGTAGCCGGACGTCGAGAGCATCTCGAGATCCGGCAAGGGTCCAGGCTCGCCACGCCATCACCGGTTCGCTGAGCGTGGTGGTACTGGCGTCTCGACGGGACTCGAGCATCGGACTACGGCTCGGGCTCCGAGTGTTCGGGCTCCGCAGGCTCCGGGTGCGCCGGCGCGGGTTCGAGGTCGGGGACGCGCTCCGGCAGCGGCAACGAGATCGGCTCGATCTCGATGATCCGGCGTGCCGGGCCGATGTCCAACGCGCCCTCCCGATGTCGGAGCTGCGAGCCTATCCCCGGGCGAGCTTCCTGGCCAGGCCCGATCCCCCGCTGACCTGAACCAGCTTGTAGATGCCGCCGAAGTCGCTGAAGAAGATCCGTCCGTTGGGAGCGACCTCGAACGAGATCGTGCCGTCCCCGTGGTCGAGCACGACCGCATCGCCGGTGATCGCGTCCCTCGCGCCGTTGAACGTGATCCTCGTGATGTCGCCGTTGTTGATCGCGCCGAAGAAGGCCGCGCCCTCGTCCTGGGCCGTGAGATGACAGCCGTCGCAGAACGCGATGCCGGTGATCCCGATCGTGTTCACGTACAGCAGCGCCGGCAGAACCGGGTTGGGTCCGTCCTGGTTCGTGTTCTCCGGGGCGCTGCCGCTGCACGTCTGGTTGGGGCCCCACCCGTAGTTGCGACCCGGCAGGATCGGGTTGACCTCGTCGTTGCAGCCCGGACCGTTCTCCGTCTCCCACAGATCGTCGGTCTCCGGGTCGAAGGCGAAGCCGAAGGAGTTGCGGATCCCGTACGCATACAGCCGGCCGTTGAGCGGATTGTCCGACGGGATGTCGCCGTCGGGCTCGATGCGGATGATCTTCCCCCGGTCCTCGTCGCTCAGGTCCTGCGAGTTCGACGAGTCGTGCGCGTCGCCGACGATCGCGTACAGCAGCCCGTCGGGCCCGAACGCGATCCGCCCGCCGTTGTGGTACGGGGATCCCCCGGCGATCGAGGTGAACAGGACACGACGGTTCCTCCCAGACCCGTCGTCGTCGCGGTACCGAAGGATCTCGTTGCGGACCTGCCCGCTCACCGAGCGAGTGACGTAGAGGTAGACGAGCGGCTTGGCCGGGTAGTTCGGATGCAGCGCGACCCCGAGCATGCCCCGTTCGCCCGCACCGCTCACGCCCGGCACCGCGACGAACCGCTTGTCGGAGCCCGTGTCGAGATCGTGGATCCGAACCTGCCCCGAGTTCTTCTCGACGTACCAGATCGTGTGGCCGGGGCCGAACGTGAACGCGACCGGCGCGTTCAGGTTGCCGATCACGCGCCGCGCCTGGATGTCCGCCGATGCGGTGGCCGGGACGAGCGCGAGCATGCCGAGCGCGGTGATCACGAGGGCGACCATCCGTCTGATCAAGGGGCGGCTCCTCTACAGTTCGGCCGCATGACCACCCGATCGCCGACGAGCTCCGCGTCGAGGGTCCGCTGCGGGCAGCGGTCGTTCGCTCCATCATGTCGCATGCTTGCCCGGTCGACAGCTGCCGCGCGGGCCCGCCTCGCCCTCGCCGCCTGCATGGTGGCTGCGGTCGGGTGCTCGCAGCTCACGGACGAGCTCGCGCCGCCCCCCACCCCCTCGACCGCGACGGTGGAACCGAGCGCCTCACCGTCCGAACCGTCCAACGACGCGATCGTGGTGCTGCGGCCGCAGCCGGGGGAGTTCGTGACGTCCCCGGTGATCGTTCGAGGCGAGGCCGACTTGTTCGAGGCCACCGTGAGCATCCGCATCCTGGACGCCGCGGGTGTCGAGCTCGCCGCCGCGTTCGCCACGGCCACCTGCGGCAGCGGGTGCAGGGGGGAGTTCGTGACCGAGGTCTTCTTCTTCACGCCGCTGCGCCAGGACGGGATCATCGAGGTCTTCGAGTCCAGCGCGGAGGACGGGTCGCAGCTCCACCTCGTGCGGATCCCCGTCGTGCTGGCGCCCGGCGGGTGATCGGCCGGACGGCTGTTAGGCTCCGCGATCGTGCCCGGCCAGCCGACGTGGGAACAGCGGTTCCGCGCGCCCACGCGAACGCTTCCCTCGTGGTCTCGACTGGCTCCCGAGCGGTTCGTGCTGCGCTCGGACGAGGAAGGCTCGTTCCAGGCCTACGCTTGGGATCCCGCCGCCGGTCCGCCGCGCCGGCTCACGGACGAGCGGGTCGGTGTGCAGCTCGCCACGATCTCGGGAGACGGAGCCGAGCTCATCTGGTTCTCCGATCCGACCGGTGACGAATCCGGACGGTGGCTGGCCGCCCCGTTCGAAGGCGGCCAACCGCGCGAGCTGCTTCCGGGGGCGCCGATCGGGTGGCCCGACGGCCTCGCGACCGGCGGCGAGGTCGTCGTGGGGATGCTCGCGGACCGGGCCGGGTTCGCGTTGTACGTCTCGGATCAGGGCGGTCCGGCCGTCGAGATCCACCGCGATGCCGACTGCATCGGGTTCTCGGGCACCGACCTGCATCTGGAGGGGTTCGACCTTGCAGGCCTGTCCGCGGACGGGTCCCTCGTGTGCCTGGAGGTGGCGCAGGCCGGGGACAACATCCACCGCAAGCTGCGCGTGCTTCGGTCGCGCACCGGGGAGGCCGTCGGTGAGCTCGCCGACGGGCCGGGTCATGCGATCCACGCGTTCGCGTGGTCCCCGGTCCCTGGCGACCAACGGCTCCTGTACGCCCACGAGCTCGACGACCTGAAGCGGCCGGGGGTCTGGGACCCGGCCACGGGGGAGCGCCGGGACCTCGAGCTCGATCTGCCCGGCGAGGTGATCCCCATCGACTGGTGGCCGGACGCTCGCGAGGTCCTGCTCGTGCATGTGTTCCGAGGTCGCGACCGCCTCTATCGCTACGACCTCGACCACGGTTCGCTCACCGAGGTCGCCCACCCGGTCGGCGAGATCCACGGCGCTCGCGTCCGACCCGACGGGCGCGTGTGGCTCCGCGTCTCGAGCGGTGATCGAGCGTCGGCGCTCCTGGACGACTCGGGCGCCGAGATCCTATCCACGCCGCCGGGCGGACTCCGCGAGGGTCGGCGGTACCGCGAGTGGCTGTTCCGCAACCCGCCCGGCGACCTCGTGCACGGCTGGCTCGTCACGCCGGAGGGGGACGGGCCGTTCCCGACCTATCTGAAGGTCCACGGCGGTCCGGACTGGCTCTACCTCGACACGTGGTGGCCGGATGTGCAGAGCCTGGTGGATGAGGGGTTCGCGGTCGCGATGGTCAACTACCGTGGTTCGACCGGGTACGGGCGCCGCTGGCGCGATCACATCATCGCCAACATCGGGTTCCCCGAGGTCGAGGACGTCGTGGCCGGGCTCGACGATCTGGTCGCGCGCGGGGTCGCCGATCCCGAGCGCATCGCGATCGGCGGATGGTCCTGGGGTGGGTACATCACCCTGCTGGCCCTCGGCACCCACCCGGATCGGTTCGCGGCCGGGATCGGTGCGGTCCCCGTCGGCGACTACATGGCGTCGTACGACGACTCGGCTCCGGCGCTCCAGGCGTACGACCGCTCCCTGGTCGGCGGCGTGGTCCACGACCTCCCGGACTTCGTCCGTGAGCGTTCGCCGATCACCTACGTCGAGCACGTTCGGGCGCCCGTGCTCGTGATCGTCGGGGAGCACGACAGCCGGTGCGTGCCCGCGCAGGTCCACAGCTACGTCGATGCGCTGCGCGATGCGGGCGGCGACGTGGAGCTCTACTCCTACGAGGAGGGGCACACGCCCTACGTCGTGGACGAAGAGGTTCGCGAGTGGGGCACGGTGCTCGAGTTCCTGCGGCGACGGGTTCGGCTGCCCTGATCGCTCGCCGCTAGACCAGCCCCTGATCGAGCATCGCGTCGGCGACCTTGACGAAGCCGGCGATGTTCGCGCCGTGCACGTAGTTCCCCGCCACGCCGAACTCCTCCGCCGTCTCCCGGCACTGCTTGTGGATCTTCTTCATGATCTCCTTGAGCCGCGCGTCGACCTCCTCTCGAGGCCACGCGATCCGGAGTGAGTCCTGCGCCATCTCCAGGCCGGAGACGGCGACCCCGCCCGCGTTCGCCGCCTTGCCCGGACCGAACAGGATGCCGTGGTTGACGAATTGGTCGACGCCCTCGGGCACGGTGGGCATGTTGGCGCCCTCGCTCACGACGTAGACGCCGCCCGCCAGCAGGTTCGCGGCGTCCTTCGCGTTGATCTCGTTCTGGGTCGCGCTCGGGAACGCGCAGTCGGCCGGGACCGCCCACAGCGGGTTGGCGTCGGCCTTCGGGTCGAAGGGGGTGAACGTCGCGTCGGGGAACCACTCCGCGTACTCGGCGATTCGCCCGCGTCGCTTCTCCTTGAGCTCCATGACCCACGTGAGCTTCTCGTGATCGATCCCAGCCGGATCGTGGACGAACCCCTGTGAGTCCGACAGCGTGACGGCCTTGGCGCCCATGTCCAGGAGCTTCTCGACAGTGTACTGCGCGACGTTGCCGCTCCCGGAGACCAGGCAGACCTTGCCCTCGAGGCTGTCGTCGCGTGTGCCGAGCATCTCGTGCGCGAAGTACACGGCACCGTAGCCCGTCGCCTCGGGGCGGACGAACGAGCCACCCCACTCGACGCCCTTGCCGGTGAGCGAGCCGGTGAACTCGTTCCGGATCCGCTTGTACTGACCGAACAGGTAGCCGATCTCGCGGCCGCCGACCCCGATGTCGCCCGCCGGCACGTCGGTGTTCGGCCCGATGTGCCGCTGCAGCTCGGTCATGAACGACTGACAGAAGCGCATGACCTCGCCGTCGCTCCTGCCCTTCGGCTCGAAGTCGGCGCCACCCTTGGCGCCGCCCATCGGCAGCGTGGTGAGCGCGTTCTTGAAGACCTGCTCGAAGGCGAGGAACTTCAGCAGCCCGAGGTTGACGGTCGGATGGAACCGCAGCCCGCCCTTGTAGGGGCCGATCGCGCTGCTCATCTCGACACGGAACCCGCGGTTGATGTGGATCTGGTGCTCGTCGTCGACCCACGGGACGCGGAAGATCAACACGCGTTCGGGCTCGACCATGCGCTCGAAGATCCGGGCCTGCCGATACGAGGGCTCACGCTCGAGGAGGAGGTCCACCGACATGGCCACCTCGCGCACCGCCTGGTGGAACTCGAGCTCGCCGGGGTTCATCGACACGACGCGCTCGATCACATCGTCCACGTACCGGCTCAAATCGAGGGCCTCCTCCTCGCGCCTGGGGCGATCCGAAGCGTACCGGAGGTGCGGCGCATCAGCCGGAGGGATCTCGCGTCCTCGTCCGGAGCGCCGCCGGCCGAGCCCGAACCCCGAACGTAGACTCCGAACGCCTCATGAAGCGCTCGAACGACGTCGGACATCCCCGGTGAGCCCGTGGGTCGTGCTCGTCGCCGTCCTGATGGCGGTGCTGATCGCGTGGCTCGGGTTGACCGCGCTCCGAGCCGCCTCGGGGGTCGGCCTGCAGCCTCGCTCCGCCGAGCCCGAGGACGTCGACGAGCTCGATGTGTTCTTCGTCTGCCGGGAGTGCGGGACCGAATTCCGGGTCACCCGGATCGGAGAGCTACAGATCCCCCGGCACTGCGGCGAGCCGATGGAGGTGGTTCGGCGTCCGCAGAGCGGAGACGCCGGCGGGGCGACGTCTTAACGCCAGCGCGTCGCGGCGACGAAGCCGACACCGATGAAGCCCAGGCCGATCCAGAGCCAGTGCTGCTGGGTGCCACCCGGGAGCAAGAAGTTGGCGTAGTTCGCCACGATGAGGAAGACGCCGAGCACGATCAGTCCGAGGACGAAGTAGCCGTACCAGCGTGGGCTGGCCTTGGGTTTCGGCTTCGTCGGCGGGGGCGCGTATGGTCGCGACGTCTTGCGTTGACGCTGTCGTGACTTCGGCATCGGTCGATGTTACCCGGGGACCAGCATCTGGGAGCGCTCGGCCGCCGCCTCGACCGCCGCTCGGGTCATCGGGCACGATCGGAGCTCGCCCGAGGCCCACAGGGCCGACTGATCGCTCCAATGCGGGGACATCGGGTTCCCGGACTGACCCGTCGTGAGCACCGCGACCGAACGGTCGAGATCGCCGAGGTCGGCGACGAACCGCCACGAGGGGACCACGACGGCGTCGAAGCCGAGATGGGCGTCGATCCCCGCCTGCAGGACGGTCTGTTCGTCCCCTCCGATCTCGTGCTCGGCCGCGACGAACATGTGGCCGATGCCCGGCAACCGCGCGAGCGGGTGCGCGAACCGAACCGGATGCAAAGCCCCCCAACGCCACCCGGCCGGGTCGGCGCCGAGCCGCTGCTCGAGTTCGTCGAGCGCGTCGTCCAGCGCCGCCGGGACGAGCCCCTCCCACGTGCCACCGGCGGGTGGTGGGGTTCGATCCGTCAGCATCTGCGGGAGGGCGGAGCACAGGAACGGCTCTCGCCAGGCGTAGTAGGCGGTCACCACGTCGGCGGCGCCGAGCGCTCGAGCCGCGATGTGGCCGACCCAGACCTGATACAGCGAGGCGGGGGCGGAGTCGGCGGCCAGGTCGCCGTCCCACGCTTCCAGGAGCTCGAGCGCTCGAGACCGTCGTTCGCTCGAGGGCGTGAGCGACAGCAGGAGCGGCGCCAGCCGGCGCGCCGGAAGGGAGACCGTGTCGGTCTGGACCCTCGCCGACTCCTCGACCGTCGCGCGATCCGCGTTTCGCAGCAGATCCGCGATCCTCCAGGCGCGGAACGGCACGTGCATGTCCTGGCCGATCAGGTGCGGGTCGTCCTCGTCCTGGGTTCGGTTGTTCGCGGTCACGAGGAACCCGGACGGGGGGTCCTTCGACCACGGGAGGTCGTCGAACGCCACGGACCCGTCCCACCCGTGCTCGGACGTCCAGCCTGGGACCGGCGTCGTGCCGTCCCCGCTCCTCCGGACCGGGTATCGGCCCGTGCACTGGTAGGCGATCGTGCCGTCGGTATCCGCGTAGACCACGTTCTGTCCCGGGCACGACAGCGTCCGGAGCGCGTCGCGGACGCCCTCGAAGTCGTCCGCCTGCGCGATCCGCAGGAGCGACGCGGGCTCGAGGAGCCCGTCGATCGCCGTCCAGGCGAGCGCGTACGTCTGCTCGAGCGGCTCGAACGTCCCGCCTGCGATCCCCACGGGCACCGTCTCCAGGATCGGGCCGTGGCGCGATCGGCGAACCTCGAACGTGACGGCATCGCCGCCGCGAACCGCGATCGTCTCGGTCCGGAGGTCGAGCGGTTCCCACGCGCCGTCGAACTCTGCGCCCGACCGATCCTCGTTCAGGCGTTCGAGGTACAGGTCCTGCACATCCCCAGACACATTTGTGATCCCCCAGGCGTGATGCGGGGTCATCCCGATCGCGACCCCGGGCGCGAACGGGAACGCCACCCCCCGCGCCTCGTAGCCGGGGGCGCGCAGGTGGATCTCGAACCACGCGGCCGGCTGTTGCACCAGCAGGTGCGGATCGTTCGCGAGGATCGGCTTGCCGCTCCGGGTGCGCGAGCCGGCGACCACCCAGTTGTTCGAGCCCTGCCCGCGCGACCTCGGCGCACCCCCGAGCAGGCGGTGCGCCGCCGATCCGGCCGGCAGGTCCGGCGGGCCGGCGGGCGCCGGGGGCAGGAGCGAGGCCGCAGCCGCGGCTCCGAACCGCTCGGCGAGAAGCACGCGGACGAGCTCGTGGTCCCAATTGCCCGACAACCCCCACGCGACGTACGCGAATGCGGCGGCCCACGGACCGAGGTCCTCGGGGAGATCGACGGGAAGGGCGAGGAGCGCGTATTCGATGGGCGGGGCCGGCATCGCGTCTGCCCAGGCGCGCGCTCCGGCGACGAACCGGAGCATCATCGAGCGCGACTCGTCCGTCCAGCGCTCGGCCTCGTCGGCGCCGATCCGCTGGAATCCGACCGTCCGCGAGAAGCGATCCGCCGGAACGCTCAGCTCTCCGAACCACTCCGAGAGCCGTCCGGCCGCCGCTCGAAGCGCGAGCTCGATCTGGAAGAGCCGTTCGGACGCTTGGACGAACCCCTGCGCGAACCACAGGTCCTCGAGCGAGGAGGCCGACAGGTACGGGATGCCCCATCGATCGCGCAGGATCTCGACCGGTTGAGCGAGACCGTCGACGGCCACCTCGCCGTCCAGCGGCGGGAGCGCAGCACGGGCGGCCTCGCGCAGCTCCTCGAGGGGGTCGGGCATGCGGCGCAGCCTACTTCGGGGTGAGCTCGGGGTGGACCGCGCCGGGGCTTGAGCGGCGCCGAGCGGCTCTGGAATGATGCAGCCGCGATGACCGACCACCAGCCCTGGTTCGCGAGCTACCCGCCCGGCGTTCCCCACTCGCTCGAGCCGTATCCGGACATGTCCGTCTTCGGGATGCTCGAACGCTCGGCGCGCGAGCACCCCGGAGCGACGGCGCTCGGGTGGTTCGGCAAGAAGCTCTCCTACGCCGACCTGTTGCGGGAGGTCGAGAAGTGCTCCGCGGCGCTCGCGGCTCTCGGCGTGGGCAAGGGCGACCGGGTCGCCCTGGTCCTTCCGAACTGCCCGCAGTACGTGATCGGGTTCTACGCGACCGTCCGTCTCGGCGCGGTCGTCGTCGGCAACAACCCGCTGTACACCAAGCGAGAGATGGAGCACCAGCTCCGCGACTGCGGCGCCAAGGTGGTCGTCGTGCTGGACCTGTTGTACTCGGACTTCGCGGACGTGTTCGAGACCGTCGGGCTCGGCGACGTCGTCGTGGCGCGGCTGAACGACTACATGCCGTTCCCGAAGAAGCAGCTCGCGCCGGCGCTGAAGTTCAAGAAGACGCAGCGAGAGCAGGGCAAGCCCTGGCCGCCGGTCCCCAAGGGCGCGCCCGTGCGCTGGTGGGAGGCCTGGGTGGGCTCGGCGGGCCCGGCCCCGGTCGCCGCGACGATCGACCCGCGCGCCGACGCCGCAGGATTCATCTACACCGGGGGAACGACCGGGGTGTCCAAGGGCGCGATGCTGTCGCACCGCAACATGGTTTCGAACGCGCTCCAGGCCGTTGCGGTCCTCCGGTTGGAGGAGGGGGCCGAGGCGCTGCTCGGGCCGCTCCCGTTCTTCCACTCGTTCGGCATGATCACGATGAACGTCGCGATCGCGGTCGCCGGGAAGATGGTGCCGATCCCCAACCCGCGGGACCTGCACCTGGTCCTGGAGGAGATGGCGAAGGAGAAGCCGACGTTCGTCCCGGGCGTCCCCAGGCTGTTCAATGCGCTGAACGAGTCGCCCCTGACGCCGAAGTTCGACCTGCGTTCGGTCAAGGCCTGCATCTCCGGTGCCGCGCCGCTGCCGACGGCGGTGGCCGAACGCTTCGCCGAGATCACCGGCGGCGCCAAGCTCGTCGAGGGCTACGGGCTCACCGAGTGCTCGCCGCTCACGCATGTGAACCCCCTGGACGCGCCGCGAGCAGGCTCGATCGGACTACCTGCGCCGGATACCGAGTGCAAGATCGTCGACCTGGAGGATCCGGACAGACTGGTCGATGCGGGGGAGCGAGGCGAGCTCTGCATCCGCGGGCCGCAGGTCATGCTCGGCTACTGGAACCGGCCCGAGGAGACGGCGCTCGCGATCCGCAACGGCTGGTTCCACACCGGCGACGTCGCGGTGATGGATGCCGACGGGTACTTCGCGATCGTGGACCGGCTGAAGGAGATGGTGATCGTCTCCGGCTTCAACGTGTACCCGAACGAGGTCGAGGAGGTCCTGTACCGTCACCCGAAGATCTCGAAGGTGGCGGTGATCGGTGTTCCGGACGCCACGACCGGCGAGTCGGTCAAGGCGTTCGTCGTCCTGCGTGAGGGCGAGACCGCGACGTCCCAGGAGATCGTCGACTGGGCCCGCGATCCGGCGAACGGGCTCACGGCCTACCGCGCGCCCAAGCTCGTCGAGCTTCGAGAGAGCCTCCCCGAGACGATGGTCGGCAAGGTGCTCCGGCGGGTCCTCGCGGAGGAGGAGCGTGCGAAGGCGGGTTCGGGAACCTCGTCGAACCCGTGAGCCCGCTCCCCGCCGACCTCGGCGACGGCGCGCTCCTGCGCCGGCTGCGGATGGACGATCTCGACCAGGTCTGGGAGCTCGTCGACGCGGAGCGGGAGCGCCTCGGACCGTGGATGGCCTGGATCGAGAGCACCGCAACGATCGACGATCAGCGTCGCTGGCTGGCGAGCGTGACCGGCGACGTGACCAACCTCGACGGCTGCGGGATCTTCATCGACGGCCGGTATGTCGGAGGTGTGGGCCTTTCGCAGGACCCGTTCGGCATCCGAGGTGAGATCGGGTACTGGATCGGCTCGGAGCAGGAGGGACGAGGTCTGGTCACCCGAGCCGTCCGGGCGTTGATCGACCTCGGGTTCAGCGAGCTCGGCCTCCACCGGATCGTGATCCGGGCGGCACCCGAGAACGCACGGAGCCGGGCGATCCCCGAGCGACTCGGATTCACCCGCGAGGGAGTCGCCCGTGAGGAGGGCCGAGGGTCGGCCGGCTTCCACGACCTGGTCGTCTACGCGCTGCTCGAGGACGAGTGGCCGCCGGCGTGAGCCTGACGCGGGCGGTCATCTTCGACCTGTTCGGAACCCTCGTCTTCGAGTTCCCACGAGCGGACTGGGAGGCCTGGCTCTCGACGAGCGCCGCTGTCCTCGAGGCCGATCCCGACGCGTTCCGCTCCGCCTGGCAGGCGACCGCCATCGAACGCCAGACGGGCCGCCTGGGCGACATCGAGCAGAACCTGAAGACCGTGGCCGCTCGGGCAGGGGCCTGGCCGTCCGATGCGCAGATCGCCGAGGCTC
>Ga0187893_10003659_pt1 | contig 30620 bp, 31 predicted proteins | sample MA1701074metaG_FD_139574 | JGI IMG/M metagenome (GOLD analysis project Ga0187893, IMG submission 139574) | White microbial mat communities from a basaltic lava cave in the Kipuka Kanohina Cave System on the Island of Hawaii, USA - MA170107-4 metaG ...
AGCTGCGCGCTGGCTGCTCGCCGGCGTGATGGTGGCGCTGCTCGTCTCGCCGCCGGTGACCGTGCTGCTCGAGTTCGCGCTGTACGCGCTGATGCTCGGATCGGGCGACCTGCGCGCAAGGCTCGTGCGCGCGGCGCGCCAGCCGCTCGGCGTCATGGCGCTCGTCTTCTGGCTCGCGCTGGGCCTCGGGCTCGCCTACAGCGTCGCGCCCTGGCAGGAGGGCCTGGCGATCTGGGCCGCATGGCGGCGGCTGCTGCTGCTCATCTTCGCGCTCGCGCTGTTCGACGACCCGGCCTGGAAGCGCCGCCTCGTCTGGATCCTGATCGTAGTCGCGACGGTCGGGGCGCTTGGCTCGTATGCCAGCTGGCTGGCGGGCGTTGGCCTGCGCTACTACCCGGTGGGGACGGTGTTCCGCAACTACGCCACCCAGGGCATGATCTTCGCGGTCGCCGCGTTCGCCGCGGTGCTGATGTTCAAGGAAGAGCTCCCGAAGAGCCTGCGCGCGTTCCTCGTCGGCGCCGCGGTGCTGCTCCTGGTGAACATCGTGTTCGTCAACCCCTCGCGCAGCGCCCACGGGGCGCTCCTGGTGCTCGGCGCCGCGCTCGCCTGGGGCTGGGCGGGAGGCCGCGCGCCGCTCAGGCGGCTCGCCTGGGTGGGCGCGGCCGGGCTGCTTGGCGTCGCGGCGCTCGCGAGCTCTCCCACGGCGCGCCACCGCATCGAGCTGGGGATCACCGAGATGCGGAACTACAAGGAGGGGACACAGGTTTCATCCATGGGCGAGCGCATCGTCTACTGGCGCAACGCGCTCGCGCTCGCGAAAGAGCGCCCGCTCTTCGGCTACGGCACCGGCGGCTTCGCCGCCGCGTACGCGGTCGAGGTGCAGGGCCGCACCGGGCGGGAAGGAATCAAGGCCGAAGACCCGCACAACATGTACCTCTACATCATCGTGCAGGTCGGGCTCGCCGGGCTGGCGGTGTTCCTCGTCCTGCTCGCCTCCGCCTTGCGGCACGCGGTCGCGCCGCCCTGGCGGCTGCTAGGGCTCGGCGCCCTCGCCGCGTGGTGCGCGACGAGCCTTTTCAACGGGCACTTCGCCACCTTTGCCGAGGGGCGCTTCATCTGGCTGTGGCTCGGCGCCTGCCTCGCGCTCCCAGACTTTCGCCTGCCTGAGGTAAGCCGAGAAAGCGCGCTCCCACGCGAGCACCACGCCTAGCCTTCCCGCGAGGAAGCCGCGCTGCAGCAGGTAGGCGCGCAGGAACACGACGAGCGGCCCGGCGAGCAAGGCGAGCCAGCCGCTCCTCCTGCCCTCCCTGACCAGCGTCTGCGCCGAGATGCCCGAGTACTTGTTGTCCTTCTCGAAGCGCGACTCGAGCGTGTCGAAGCACAGGTGGCGCAGGTGCGCGTCGCCCCAGCTGGGAAGCGTCTCGGTCACGCCGTCGACCCGCGGCGGCCGGTGGATCCGGTCCGAGTAGGCGACCTTGTCGCGGCGAAACAGGCGCAGCTGCCGGTCGGGAAACCAGCCGCAGCAGCGCATCCAGGTCGTGCCGTAGTAATTGCGGCGCGGGATCCGGAACGCGGAGGCGCCGGTTCCGGGCAGGATGCGCCGCATCCATTCGACCAGGCCCGGCGGGACGCGCTCATCCGCGTCCACCACCAGCACCCACGCGTTGCGCGCCTGCGCGAGCGCGAAGTTGCGCGCCGGCTCGACGTAGCCGGCGCGCTCGTGCTCGAGCACCCGGCAGCCCGCCTTGGCCGCGATCTCCCGCGTGCGGTCGTCGCTGTGCATGTCGACCACCACGATCTCGTCGGCCCACTCGAGCGTCGCGAGGCACCCCGGCAGCGCCGCTTCCTCGTTCAGGGTGTTGATCACGACGCTGACCGGGGTCATGGGGGCGCATACTGCGCGAACTCGCCGCCGACTACAAGGCAAGCTCCGCCGCGAGGCTGAAGCTGCGGCCGGGAAGCGGATACACCGCGTAGCGGCCGGGCGTGAACGCGCTGCGCACCGCGTAGTTGTAGTACTTCTCGTCGAACAGGTTGTTCACCGTCGCCGCGAGCCTGCCCCAGCCGAAGCGCTGCGCGAGCTTGAGATCGGCCACGTAGTACGCGGGAATGCGGTGGCCGAACGTGTTGGCCTCGTCGTTGTCCAGCACCTGCTCGCTCAGCGCAGTAAATGCGCCGGAGAGACGCGTGCGCGCGGCGAGGTCCCAGGCCATGCCGAGGTTCAGCTTGTGGCGCGGCACGAGCGGCACGGTCTTGCCCGCGATCGGCGCGCCCTGCAGCGTGCCTTCGAGGAACTTCGCGTCCGTGAACGCGTAAGCGGCGCTGAGGCCGAAGGTGGCGCGCACCTGCGTCTTCACGTCGAACTCGACGCCCTGCCGTCGCGAGGGCGACAGGTTGGTGTTGCCCACGCCGGCGGTGAACGGGTCGAGATGGATCTCGTCGGTGACGTCCGAGCGGAACAGCGTGGCGCGTGCGGCGTGGCCCGCGGCGCGCCACTCGGCGCCGCCTTCCAACGTGCGCGCGTGCTGCGGCCGCAGCAGCTGGAATTGCGCCGAGAAAGTGGCGTCGTTCTCGTAGATCTCTTCGGCGTTGACGAAGCGGAAGCTCCTGCCCGCGCGCGCGAACCCGCCCCACTGGCTGGTGAAGCTATGCCGCACCCCCAGCTCCCAGGCATTCTGCTTTTGCGTCTGGCGAACCGCGGGCGCGGCGCTGCAGCCGAAGCACGCGGGCGCGCCGAGATCCACCACGTCGTCGCCGGCGTACTCGGCGCGCTCGCCGCGCCAGCCGGCGGTGGCCAGCATGCCCTTGCGCACCTCGATGGTGTCGTAGAGATACAGTCCCTGGGTCACCTGCTCCACCGAGACCCGGTTGGTCGGCCGCCCCAGGTTCTCGGCCCGGTCGGTGCGCCGCGAGCGGTATTGCCACTCGTGGCGGTCGTAGCCGGCGACCAGAGTGTGCTTTTCCATGGGTACTCTTACCTTCGGGGTGAATGAAACGAGCCCCAGGCGGTCGGCGCGGTAGGACGGGAAGCCGCCCTGGTCGAAGTACGAGCGCTGGTCCTTGTCGCGCGCGTCGAGGCCGACCGACACCTCGGCAGCGCCGACGCGCTGCAGCAGCGACACCCCCGCGCGCACGCCGTCGCGGCTCGCATAGTCGAGCGGCGTGTTGGTGCCGCGCGGATCGCTCGAATATTCGTCGAGCCCGATCGAGGGCTGCACGAAGCGTCCGCCGGGCAGCCGCAGGTCCTGGCGGTCGGTGCCGAAGCGCAGGTCGGCCGAGCCCCGAGCTACGGCCCAGCGCAAGTTGAGCGTGTTGTTCTGCTGCTCGTTGCGGTTGTTGGCGCGGTAGCCCTCCGAGCGGTAGCCGTAGATCGAGCCGTTGATGCCGAAGCCCGGAGTGGCCTGGCTGCCGTAGAGCTGGCCTTCGAGCGTGTCGAAGCTCCCGGCGCGGGCAAAGGCTTCCAGCCTCCTCCCCGGCGTGAGCGGCGAGCGCGTGACGATGTTGACGATGCCGGCCGAGGCCGCGTCGCCGTACAGCACCGCGCCCGAGCCGCGCACGACCTCGACGCGCTCGATCGCGGCGAGCGGGATCGCGGCCCACTGCACCCCCGAGAGGTCGAAGTCGTTCAGCCGCCGGCCGTCGAGCAGGATCAGCGTGTTCTGCGGGCCGGTCACGCCGTAGCCGCGGAGGTCTATCGAGGTGCTGGCGGCGTTGTTGCCGAAGAAGTCCTTGAGCGTGAAGCCGACCTCTCCCGCGAGCAGCTCGGGCAGCGTGCGCGCCGCGCTGCGCGCGATGTCGGCCCCGGTAATCACGGTCACGCTCGCCGGCAGCCGGCGCACCTCTTCCGGGAAGCGCGGTGCAGTAATGACGACCGCATCATCTTGCGCAAACGAAGTGGAAACGAGCAGGCCGGCGAGGAAGCCGGCGATGGTGGAGCGCATTGAAACCTCCCTGGCGTCTTCCCCGACGCCTCAAGTGGTTGCACGGCGCTTCCAGGCCGGTCTCCGGACTCGCGAGGTATGGTGTTCCACCTTCCCGCGCTCGCGCGCAGTGGTCTTACGGAACACTTCTCTCGCTTACCGTTGCGGGGGCAGTAGAGGCTTTGCACCTCTTTCCCGAACACCCGGGAGCGTGCCGATATCATAACCGCATGCGGCTGGCGGCTTTGGTTCTCCTGCTTTTCACATTGCATTCAAAGGCAGACACAGCTGTGCGTGACGATTACGGTCACACCGTCCGGCTGCCCGCGCCCGCCGCGCGCATCGTCAGCCTCGCGCCGCATCTCACCGAGCTCGTCTACGCCGCGGGCGCGGGGTCGCGCCTCGTCGGCGCGGTGGAGTACAGCGACTTTCCGCCGCCCGCGCGCGCGCTGCCGCGCGTCGGGAGCGACGCCCACATCAGCCTCGAGGCGGTGCTCGCGCTGCGCCCCGACCTGGTGGTCGCCTGGCCGAACCCCGGCAGCGTGCGCGCGATCAACCGGCTCGCCGAGCTCGGGCTGCCGGTGTTCCGCTCCGAGCCGCGCGAGCTCGAGGACATCGCCGCGACGCTCGAGCGGCTCGGCGTGCTCGCCGGGACCCCGGCCGAGGCGCAACGCGCCGCGCGCGCGTTCCGCGCGCGCAAGAGCGCGCTGGAGAAGCGCTACGCCGCCCGCGCGACGGTGCGCGTTTTCTACCAGGTGTGGGACCGGCCGCTCCTCACCGTGAACGGCGATCACGTGATCAGCAAGGTGATCCGGCTGTGCGGCGGCGAGAACGTGTTCGCCGGCCTGCCGGTGATCGCGCCCGAGGTCGATCCCGAGGCGCTGCTGCGCGCGAAGCCCGAAGTCATCCTCGCGAGCAGCGCCGGTGCCGAGCGCCCGCGCGGGCTCGCCAGGGCCGCGTTCCACGTGATCCCCGCCGAGCTCATCCAGCGCCATACGCCGCGGCTGCTGGACGGCGCCGAGCAGGTCTGCCAGGCGCTCGACCTTGCACGCGCCGCAAGGTCATGAAGTACATGCAGAAAATGGGCTTACTGCTTGACGTTGCTTGAGTTTTGCAACATAGTGTGGCCGCGTGGAGACGGAGTTCAACTCACTGGAGACCAAGGTGGCGCAGTTCGTCACCCTGTGCGAGCGGCTGCGCGCCGAAAATCTCGAGCTGCGCCAGCAGCTCGCCGCCGCGCGCACCGACGCGAAGCGCCTGCACGAGAAGATCGACGGCGCCAAGGCCCGGCTCGAAGGGCTGCTTTCGCGCCTGCCGGGTTGAGGGCGCGGCGCATGCCCGAGAGCCAGAAGACCGTCGAAGTGAACCTGCTCGGGCGCAGCTACCGCGTCGCCTGCGACGAGCACGAGCGCGAAGCGCTGATGCAGGCGGTGGCGTACCTCGACGCCAAGATGAACGAGATCCGCAAGAGCGGCAAGGTGATGGGCGCCGAGCGCATCGCGGTGATGGCCGCGCTCAACGTGGCCCACGAATTGCTTAGCCTGAAGCTCGGCTCCGGCTTCGACCTCGGGCAGGCGAAGCGCCGCCTGCTCGCGCTCGAATCCCAGATCGACGCGGCGATTGCAAAGCAGGAAAAGTTGTTCTAAAAAAGGCCTGGTTCCCTGCGGTGTGCGACCGGGCCCTATATTTCCGAACCGATAGCTTTCCCAGGTTGCGGATCTAGCGTCACTGTTGCGATCGTCCCTCGCGCTACGCGCGTGCCGGATGAACCTGATGTGACCGGTAAGCGACCACCCTGTTATAGCCAGGGTTCGGGAGCCGGGCCCACCGCCACGCGCGGGGAACCTCTTCCACAAGAACCATAATGAAATACTGGCTGATGAAAACGGAGCCAGACGAGTGCTCGATCGATGACGTGCTCGCGGCGCCCGGCCGCATCACGCCGTGGAGCGGAGTGCGCAACTACCAGGCGCGCAACTTCATGAAGAACGAGATGCGCGTCGGCGACGGGGTGCTGTTCTACCATTCGAGCTGCCCCGAGCCGGGCATCGCGGGTCTCGCGGAGGTCGCGTCCGCGGCGTATGTCGACAAGACCCAGTTCGACCGCCGAAGCGACTATTACGACCCGAAGTCGAAGAAGGACGCTCCGCGCTGGTTCAACGTGGACGTGCGCGCACTGCGCAAGACCCGGCTGATTTCCCTGAATGAACTAAGAAGGCAGAAGCCGCTGGCGAAGATGGTGACGCTGCGGCCGGGCAATCGCCTGTCGATCACGCCGGTGACGGAGACCGAGTGGAAGTTCATCGCCACCCTCCTCTAGCAAACGACCGGCTGCTGCGGGCGCTCGCGCTGCAGCCTACCGACGCGACGCCGGTGTGGCTGATGCGCCAGGCGGGGCGCTACCTGCCCGAATACAACCGGACCAGGACCAGGGCGGGCAGCTTTCTGGCGCTCGCGAAGACGCCCGCCCTCGCCGCCGAGGTGACGCTGCAGCCGCTGGAGCGCTTCCCGCTCGACGCCGCGATCGTGTTTTCCGACATCCTGACCGTGCCCGACGCCATGGGCCTCGGCCTCGCCTTCGCCGAAGGCGAAGGCCCGCGCTTCGAGCGCCCGCTCCGGGTTGAAAGAGAAGTAATGGGCTTGGCAGTACCGGATCTGGCCCGGCTTCAATACGTGTTCGATGCGGTGCGCGAGAGCCGCAAAGCGCTCGCCGGCCGGGTGCCGCTCATCGGCTTCTCGGGCAGCCCGTTCACCCTCGCCTGCTACATGGTGGAAGGCAGCGGCAGCGACAACTGGCAAACGTTGAAGACGCTGCTGCACGCGCGCCCGGACCTCCTGCACCGAATCCTGGAAGTCAACGCGCGCGCGGTGGCCGCCTACCTGAACGCGCAGGTCGAGGCCGGCGCCGACGCGGTGATGCTGTTCGACACCTGGGGCGGGATCCTGGCGCATGGGCAGTACGAGGAGTTCTCGCTGAAATATTCGCGGGAGATTTTCGCGCAGGTCACAAAGGCGCCGGCAATCCTCTTTACCAAGGGCGGTAATCCGTGGCTCGGCGAAATGATGAAGAGCGGCTGCGCCGCCGTGGGCCTCGATTGGACGAGCGATGCACGCGCGGCGCGCAAATTGGCGGCTGGGCGCGTTGCGCTGCAGGGAAATCTCGATCCGGCGGCGCTGTTCGCGCCGGAAAAGCGCGTGCGCGAGGCCGCGCGCAAGGTAATCGACAGCTTCGGCACCGCGCCGGGACATGTTTTCAATCTCGGCCACGGCATTCATCCGCGCACGCCGGTCGAATCGGTTTCAGCACTCGTAGACGAAGTACGCGCTTACAGCAGGCAGCAAAAGAAGAAAGCGCTTGCAGCACCCTGACTTATGCACAGTTTTGGCGGCTTGACCGGGGATTTCCCGTCGGCGGGCTTTCCCCTAGGGAACGAGCCATAACCCACTGACGCTCCAAGATAAAAACCACCGCCTGGCAGGGGCCCCGGAGGCCAGGAACCCCGGCCCGAGGCATGTGACATGGGGATGAAGCGCTTACCCACAGCTTTGTCCACAGGCCCTAAGTCCTTGCCGCCGCGAGAAATTTTCTGCATTCGGGTCGCGCTCGACGTGCCGCTGCCGAAGTTGTTCGAGTACTCGGCGCCGCAAGCGATCGAGGTGCGCGCCGGCGATCGCGTCGCCGTGCGCTTCGGCGCCCAGCAAAAAATCGGCGTGGTGATCGAGGAGCGCGCGGTTCCCGAGCTCGCACCGGAGCGCATCAAGCCGATCAGCGCGCTGCGCGACGATGCGCCGCGCCTGCCTGGCGACTGGATCGCGCTGATGCGCTTCCTTTCCGGCTACTACCACCGGCCGCTCGGCGAAACCGCGATCGGCGCGCTGCCGCCGCGCCTGCGTTCGACCAGGCCGCTGCCGCGCAAAGCGCTTCAACCGGACGCAGGAGCCGGTGGAACACGGTTCGTGCCAGGCCATGCGCTGACTCCCGCCCAGTCCGGCGTGGTGGAGCGCATCGGAAACGGCTTCAACGCGTACCTGCTGCACGGAGTGACGGGCAGCGGCAAGACCGAGGTTTACCTCCACTTGGCGGCCAGGGCGCTCTCGCGAGGCATGCAGGCGCTGGTGCTCGTGCCCGAGATCAGCCTCACCCCTCAGCTCGAGGCGCGCTTCAGGGAAGCCTTCCCCGAAGCGAATCTCGCGCTGATGCACAGCGGCCTGGAGGACATCGCCCGCACCCAAGCCTGGCTCGCGGCGGCGCGCGGCGAGGCCGGCATCGTGCTCGGCACCCGGCTCGCGGTGCTGGCGCCGCTGCCGAAGCTTGCCCTGGTGGTGGTGGACGAGGAGCACGACGCCTCCTTCAAGCAGCAGGAGGGGCTGCGCTACTCGGCGCGCGACGCCGCGGTCTACCGCGCAAAGCTCGCGGACTGCCCCGTGGTGCTCGGCAGCGCCACGCCGGCGCTCGAGACCTGGCACAACTCGGCGCGGGGGCGCTACCAGCGCCTGGACCTGCCCGAGCGCGCCTCGCCTGGGGCGCGGCTGCCGGCGCTACGCACGGTCGACGTGCGCCAGGAACTGCCCGAGCAGGGCTTTTGCAAGAGCCTGATCGCCGCGATTGCAGCTCGCCTGGCGATCCGGGAACAGAGCTTGATCTTCATCAACCGGCGCGGCTACGCGCCGGTGCTCGCGTGCGAAGCCTGCGGCTGGACCGCGGGTTGCGGGCGCTGCAGCGCGCGCATGGTGCTGCACGCGGCCGATCGGCGCCTGCGCTGCCACCATTGCGGCGCCGAGGCGGCGATCCCGCGCGCCTGCCCGACCTGCGGCAACGTCGACCTCAGGCCGATGGGGCGGGGCACCCAGCGCGTCGAGGAGACGCTTGCCGCGCGCTTCCCGGGCGCGCGCATCGTGCGCATCGACCGCGACAGCGCCCGGCGCCGCGCCGAGCTCGCGCGCACCCTGGAGGGCATCCGGCGCGGCGAGGGCGACATCCTGGTCGGCACCCAGCTCCTCGCCAAGGGCCACGACTTCCCGTTGCTCACCCTGGTCGGCGTCCTGAACGCCGACACCGCGCTGGTTTCGACCGACTACCGGGCGCCCGAGCGCCTGTTCGCGGTGCTCGCCCAGGTCGCGGGCCGCGCCGGGCGGCGCGACCGGCCGGGCGAAGTGCTGGTGCAGACCCGCTACCCCGGCCATCCGCTGTTCGCCGCGCTCGCGCGGCACGACTTTGCAGGCTTCGCGCAATCCCAGCTGGCGGAACGTCGCGCGGCCGGGTTCCCTCCATTCGTGTTCGAAGCGGCGTTGCGCGCCGAAGCGGCGAAGCTGGATACCGCGCTACGATTTCTGCGCGGCGCGGCCGCAGCCGTTCCGGTCTCCGAACAAGTCCGGGTGTTCGACCCGGTGCCGCACCTCCTCACGCGGCGCGCGGGACTCGAGCGCGCGCAGCTCGTCATGCAGTCGCCGTCGCGGCAGGCGCTGCAGGACTACCTCAGACGGCTGAGCGAGCGTCTTTTCGAATCGGCCCCGCGGCAGGTGCGCTGGCACCTCGACGTCGACCCGATCGAGTTCGATTGAGAGTTCGACTAGAATTGCTGACTTTTCAGTGAGTTCCGATCCGAAACGGCGGCTCGCCGCGGCCTATCAGAAGGCGCTCGCCCTGGAAGCGCCGGAGCACGCCGACTTCCCGGTGGCCTTCGAGAAACCGCGCCAGCCCGAGCACGGCGACTTCGCCTGCTCGCTCGCGCTGCAGCTCGCCAAGCGCCTCAAGCGCAACCCGCGCCAGCTCGCGGAAGCGCTGACCAAGGCGGCGATCGCCGCTTTTCCCGATTTTTCCCAGTCCTTCGAGAAATACGAGATCGCGGGTCCCGGCTTCATCAATTTCCGGCTCAAGCCGCACGTGAAGCTCTTTGCCGTGCAGGAGGCGATGCAGCCGGGCTATGGGCGCGCGAAAAAGGGGAAGCCCGAGTCGGTGATGGTCGAGTTCGTCTCCGCCAATCCCACCGGCCCGCTGCACGTCGGGCACGGCAGGCAGGCGGCGATCGGCGATTCGCTCGCGGCGCTGCTCGAGGCGCAGGGCGACAAGGTGACGCGCGAGTTCTACTACAACGACGCGGGCGCGCAGATCCAGAACCTCGCCCTGTCGGTGCAGGCACGCAAGCGCGGCGCCAGGCCGGGCGATCCCGGCTGGCCGCGGGACGGCTACGCCGGCGACTACATCCAGGAGATCGCGCACGCCTACCGCGGCCCTGACGACCTGGACGCGATCCGCGTCTTTGCCGTCGACTACCTGCGCAAGGAGCAGGATGTCGACCTGCGGGAATTCGGCGTCCGATTCGACGTCTATTACCTGGAATCGAGCCTCTATACCGACGGCAAGGTCGAGGAGGCGGTGAAGGCGCTCGGCGCGAGCGGCAAGACCTACGAGAAGGAAGGCGCGCTCTGGCTGCGCACGACCGATTACGGCGATGACAAGGACCGCGTGGTGCGCAAGTCCGACGGCAGCTACACGTACTTCGTGCCGGACGTGGCGTATCACCTCACCAAGTGGCGGCGCGGGTTCACCAAGGTGATCAACGTGCAGGGCAGCGACCATTACGGCACCACCGCCCGCGTGCGCGCGGGCCTGCAGGCGCTCAACGCCGGCATTCCGCCGGGGTATCCGGACTACGTGATCCACAGCATGGTGCGGGTGATGCGCGGTGGCGAGGAGGTCAAGATCTCCAAGCGCGCGGGGTCGTACGTGACGCTGCGCGACCTGCTCGACTGGGTGGGGCGCGACGCGGTGCGCTTCTTCCTGCTCTCGCGCCGCGCCGACGCCGATTTCGTGTTCGACGTCGATCTCGCGCGCGCGCAGACCGAGGAGAACCCGGTGTACTACGTGCAGTACGCGCACGCGCGCGTCTGCAGCGTTTTCGCGCAGTGGGGAGGCGATATCGCCAGGCTTGCGAGTGTCGACTTGTCAGGCTTGCAAAACCCGAGGGAACTCGCGCTGGCGCAGCGCGTCGGCGAATTCCCCGAGATGCTCGCCGAAGCGGCGCGCGAGCTCGCGCCGCACGCGGCCGCGTTCTACCTGCGCAGCCTCGCGGCCGAGTTTCACAGCTACTATAATGCCGAGCGCATCCTCGTCGATGACGAGGCCTTGAGAAACGCGCGGCTCGCGCTGTGCGCGGCGGTGCGCCAAACGCTGGCCAGCGGGCTGTCGCTCCTTGGCGTCAGTGCCCCGGAGAAGATGTGATGGCGAAATCCCGGTCGATGTCCGCAATGCCCCGGCGCTCGGGAGGCAACTTCCTCGCCGGCATGGGCGTGGGCGTGCTGATCGGGCTGGCGGTGTCGCTCGGCATCGCGTTCTACCTCAACCGCACCCCGATCCCGTTCATGACCGCGAAGCCCAAGCAGGCCGAGAAGAACGGCGCCGCGGTCAAGCCGCCGCCGATCGCCGGGCTGCCGCAGGGCGGCGGCGCCACGCCGCTGCCTACGCCCGAGAAGCCGAAATTCGACTTCTACCGCATCTTGCCCGGCTCGGAAGAGCCGGTGACCGAGAAGGAGCTGCGCGAGCGCATGCGCGCCAAGGGCGGTCAACAGGAAGCGGCCAAGGACGTTTATTTCATCCAGGCAGGCTCGTTCCAGAACCCCGCCGACGCCGACAACCAGAAGGCGCGGCTCGCGATCCTGGGCTTCGAGTCGAGCGTCGAACCGGCGAACCTTCCCGACAAGGGCACCTGGTACCGCGTGCGGCTCGGGCCCTACGGCAAGCTCGACGAGATCAACAAGGTGCGCCAGGCGCTGGCGCAGAACGGGATCGATGCCAGCCTGATCAAGGTAAAGGACCAGCAATGAACCCTGTGCGCCGCAGTCTTGTCGCCGCGCTGCTCTCCGCGCCCCTGGCCGCGCGCGCCCAGAGCCGCAACCCCGTTCTCGAGCTCAACCCGCCGCTGCAGGTGGATACCCCGGGCAAGATCGAGGTCATCGAGTTTTTCCGGTATGCCTGCGGCTATTGCTACCAGCTGCAGTCGCTGGTCGAACCGTGGATCGAGAAGCTTCCGTCCGACGTGCAGTTCCGCCGCGTGCCCGCGGTGTTCAACAACCGGCGCGAGGCGCAGGACGCGTCGATCTTCTACGCCTTCGAGGCGCTCGGCCTGGTCGACAAGCTGCACCGGCCGCTGTTCGATGCGATTCACCGCGACCGGCTGCCCACCGACAACGGACCGGCGCTCGGCCAGTGGCTGACGAAGCAGGGCGTCGACGCCAAGAAGTTCGAAGACACCACCAAGTCCTTCGGCGTGCAGGGCAAGGTCAGGCGCGCGAACCGGCTCACCGCCGACTATCAGCTCAGCGGCACGCCCGCGATGTCGGTGCACGGGCGCTACATGGTGTCCGCCGACGGCGGCCACGCCGGCATGCTCGAGACCGTCAACCAGCTGGTCGCCGCGGTCCGGAAGCACAAGTAAGCCGAGTGCGGGTCGTCATTACCGGCGCCTCCTCGGGAATCGGCGAGGCGCTGGCGCGGCACTACCTCGCCGCCGGCGCCGAGGTCGCCCTGATCGCGCGGCGACCGGTCAACGCCGAACGGGCGATCTCGTACTCCCTCGACGTCACCGACGAAGCCGCGCTGGCGGCCGCGGCGCGCGATTTCCTCGACCGCTTCGGCGCGCCCGACCTGGTGATCGCCAACGCGGGCATCTCGAGCGGCACACGGGGCGCCGACCCGAGCGACCTCGCCAAGCTGCGCCGCGTGCTCGACGTCAACGTCGCGGGCCTCGCCGCCACGCTGGCGGCGTTCGCGCCGGCGATGCGCGAGGCGGGCCGCGGCACGCTCGCCGGCATCGCGAGCGTCGCGGGGTTCCGCGGCCTGCCCGGCAACGGCGCCTATTGCGCGTCCAAGGCCGCCGCCATCACCTGGCTCGAGAGCCTGCGCGCCGAGCTCCACGGCAGCGGCGTGTCGGTGGTCTGCATCTGCCCGGGGTACATCGACACGCCGATGACGCAGGTGAACCGCTTCCGGATGCCGTTCCTGCTTTCCGCCGACGAGGCGGCGCGCCGCATCGCCCGCGCCATCGCGGCCAGGCGCCGGCTCGCGGTGATTCCCTGGCAGATGGCGCTGGTGTCGGTCCTGCTGCGCGCGATGCCGGGCTGGCTCTACGACCGGCTCGCCGCGCGCGCGCCGCGCAAGCCCCGCGACGTGCCGGTATGACATTCAAGAAAATTGCTCTGACCCCTTTTCTGCTTGCCATGCCGGTGCTCGCGGATGAATCCACCCTGATCGGCTACCCCACCGGCTACCGCCAGTGGACCCACGTGAAGACCATGCAGATCCGCTCGGGCCACCCGCTGCACCACCTGTTCGGCGGCGTGCACCACATCTACGCCAACAAGCAGGCCATGGAGGGCTACCGGCGGGGCAAGTTCGGCAACGGCGCGACCCTGGTGCTCGACCTGCTGGACGCGCGCGAGGACGGCTATTCGGTGAGCGAAGGGCCGCGCAAGCTGCTGGCCGTGATGCACAAGGACGCGAAGAAGTACGCGGCGACCGGAGGCTGGGGCTTCGAGGCCTTCCGCGGCGGCAACCGCAAGGACCGCGCGGTGGGCAAGGACGCCGCCCGAGCGTGCTTCGAATGCCACGCGACCCGGCAGAAGGACGACTACGTCTTTTCCAGCTATCGGCCCTGAGCGATGCGCATCATCGCGTAACTGCCGGGTGCCGCTTCCAGCGCCTTGAGCCCGTCCCCGGGAATGCGCGCGGGCACCGTCGCGCCGCCGAACGGCTCGATCCAGCGCTGCCAGTCCTCCCACCACGAGCCCGGCTGCTGCCTTGCGGAGGCGAACCAGTCCTCGGGCGATGCGGGCAGCTCCTCGTTGGTCCAGTAGTGGTACTTCTTCGCCGCCGGCGGGTTGACGATGCCGGCGATGTGCCCCGAGCCCCCCAGCACGAAACGCACCGGCCCCCTTAGGTAGCGCGCGCCCTTGTAGGTGGTCTTCCACGGCGCGATGTGGTCCTCGACCGTGGAGACAAAGTACGAGGGCATCTTCACCTGGGAAAGGTCGATCGGCACCCCGACGAGGGTGATGCCGCCCGGCACGCCCAGCGCGTTGCGGATGTACATGTTGCGCAGGTAGAAGCTGTGCATGCGCGCGGGCATGCGCGTCGAGTCGGCGTTCCAGTACAGCAGGTCGAACGGGAACGGGTCCTTGCCGAGGAGGTAGTTGTTCACCACGAACGACCACACCAGGTCGTTCGCGCGCAGCAGGTTGAAGGTGCCCGCCATCTCCGAGCCCTCGAGGTAGCCGCGCTGGTTCATCTTGCGCTCCAGGCTTTCCACCTGCGCCTCGTCGATGAACACGCCGAGCTCGCCCGGCTGCGAGAAGTCGAGCAGGCTCACGAAGTAAGTCGCGCTCGCCACGCGGTTCTGTTTTTTCTCGGCCAGGTACGCCAGCGTCGCGCCGAGGAGTGTTCCGCCAAGGCAATAGCCGATGAAGTTCACCTCGCGCGAGCCGGTGGCCTTCTCCACCGCGTCGAGCGCGGCGAGCGGCCCCTCGATCATGTAGTCGTCGAAGCCCTTTTGCGCGAGGCGCGCGTCCGGGTTCACCCAGGAGATCACGAACACCGTGTGCCCCTGCTGCACCGCCCAGCGGATGAAAGAGTTCTTCTCGCGCAGGTCGAGGATGTAGTACTTGTTGATCCACGGCGGGATGATCACCAGCGGGCGCTTGAACACCTCCGGCGTCGCCGGCTGGTACTGGATCAGCTGCATCAGCTCGGTCTGGTAGACGACGCTTCCCGGCGTGGTGGCGACGTTGCGCCCGAGCTCGAAGGCGCTCTCGTCGGTCATCGAGATGCGCAGCTCGCCGCCGCCCTTCTCGATGTCGGCGAGCAGGTTGTTCAGGCCGCGCACCAGGTTCTGCCCGCCGCTCGCGACCGTCTCGCGCAGCACTTGCGGGTTGGTGAGCAGGAAGTTCGAGGGCGAGAGCGCGTCGACGTACTGGCGCGTGAAGAAGGCGACCTTCTTCTCAGATTCCGCGGGCAGGCCGTCGACCTTGGCCACCGCCTCGCGGATGTGGCGCGCGGAGATCAGGTAGGACTGCTTGACCATGTCGAACAGGAAATTCCTCGACCAGTCCTCGTCCTTGAAGCGCGCGTCGCCCTTGTCGGGCTCGGCGACCGGGCCGGCGTCCACGCCGAGCAGCTTCATCCAGCCCGACTGCCACAGCCGCATGTAGTCGAGCCACAGGTTCATCGACAGGCTCGCCATCATCGCGGGATCGGCGGCCATGCGCGCGTACAGATCCATGAACGCCTTGGCGATGCCCATCTCGTCGCGCACCGCCGAGGACACGCCCGCGGCCTGCTTCTGCACGAACTCGCCGAGGATCCGCGACGAGCGCTCGGCCACCTGCTGGCACACTTTGGACAGCTCTGCGTCGTCGCTCTGGCTGCTTTGCTGCATAATGAAAACTACCATGGAAACGGAGCGCGCCGAATTCTCGATCAGCGAGCTGGCGCGCGAGTTCGACGTCACGCCGCGCGCGATCCGCTTCTACGAGGACCAGGGGCTGCTCGCGCCGAAGCGCGACGGCCAGCGCCGCATCTACTCGCCGCGCGACCGCACCCGGCTCAAGCTCACGCTGCGCGGCAAGCGGCTGGGGCTGACGCTGTCGGAGATCCGCGACCTGATCGACATGTACGAGCCCGGGCGCGACGAGCGGCCGCAGCTCGAGCGCTTCCTCGCGGTGCTGGAAGAGCACAGGGCGAGCCTGCTGCAGCAGCGCGCCGACATCGAGGCGCAGCTCTCCGAGATCCAGTCCTTCGAGAAAAAGGTGCGCAAGCAGCTGAAGCGCGGTTGACGTTTACGTAAACGTTAAGTAGCCTTAGCCGGTGATGCCCACCCCCGCCGACCCGCAGTACGCGGCCCGCATCCGCGAAAGCTTCGCCCGCCAGAAGGCGATGGCGCTGATCGGCGCCACGCTGCGGACCGTGCAGCCCGGCCAGGTCGAGGTCGCGCTCCCCTGGCGCGACGACCTCACCCAGCAGAAGGGCTTCGTCCACGGCGGCATCATCGGCATGATCGCCGACACCGCGTGCGGCTACGCCGCCTTCTCGCTCATGCCCGCGGGCGGCTCGCTGGTGACGGTCGAGTACAAGATGAACATCCTCACGCCGGCACGCGGCGCGCTGGTCGCGCGCGGCCAGGTGATCCGTCCCGGGCGCACGCTTACCGTGACGCGCGGCGAGGTGTACGCTGAGGACGGGAGCCACGTCGCCACCATGCAGCAGACGCTGATGGCGCTGCCCGGCACCCCCGACACGCCAGAATGAATTTCCTGCGCTTCGAGCACGGCGAGACCATCGAGATGCTGCGCGACTCGGTGCGCGACTTCGCGGCGAAGGAAATCGCGCCGCGCGCGGCCGAGATCGACCGCTCGAACGAGTTCCCGCCCGACCTGTGGCCCAAGCTCGGCGCGCTCGGCCTGCTCGGCATCACGGTCGAGGAGCAGCACGGCGGCACGGCGATGGGCTACCTCGCGCACATCGTGGCGATGGAGGAGATCTCGCGCGCCTCGGCGTCGATCGGCCTTTCCTACGGCGCGCACTCGAACCTGTGCGTGAACCAGATCCGGCGCAACGGCTCGCCGGCGCAGAAGAAGAAGGTCCTGCCCAAGCTGGTCAGCGGCGCGCATGTCGGCGCGCTCGCCATGTCCGAGCCGGGCGCAGGCTCGGACGTGGTTGGAATGAAGTTGAGAGCCGAGAGGCGCGGGGACCGCTACGTCCTGAACGGCAGCAAGATGTGGATCACCAACGGACCGGACGCGGATGTACTGGTCATTTATGGGAAAGGCGAGAACGGCATTACCGCGTTCCTCGTCGAGAAGGGCATGAAGGGGTTCAGCACCGCGCAGAAGCTCGACAAGCTCGGCATGCGCGGCTCCAACACCTGCGAGCTGGTGTTCCGCGACTGCGAAGTTCCCGCCGAGAGCGTCCTGGGCAAGGAAGGCGAAGGCGTGAAAGTGCTGATGTCCGGGCTCGACTACGAGCGCGCGGTTCTCGCCGGGGGACCGCTCGGCATCATGGCTGCCTGCCTCGACGTGGTGATGCCCTATGTGCACGACCGCAAGCAGTTCGGCCAGCCGATCGGCGAGTTCCAGCTCATGCAGGGCAAGCTCGCCGACATGTACACCACCTTTTCCGCGTGCCGCGCCTACGTGTACGCGGTGGGCCAGGCCCTCGATCGAAACGAGACCACCCGGAAGGACGCCGCCGGCGCGATCCTCTACGCCGCGGAGAAGGCGACGTGGATGGCGGGCGAAGCGATCCAGGCGCTCGGCGGCATGGGCTACATCAACGAGACGCCCACCGGGCGGCTGTGGCGCGACGCCAAGCTCTACGAGATCGGCGCCGGCACCTCGGAGATTCGTCGCTGGCTCATCGGCCGCGAACTTTTTTCGGAGACAGCATGAAAAGCGATCCGATCGTCATCGTTTCCGTCGCGCGCACTCCCATGGGCGCATTCCAGGGCGAGCTGAAAGGCTTCACCGCTCCCGAGCTCGGCGCCGCCGCCATCCGCGCCGCGGTCGAGCGCGCAAGGCTGCGGCCCGAAGACGTGCAGGAGGCGATCATAGGTTGCGTGCTGCCCGCGGGCCTGGGACAGGCGCCCGCGCGCCAGGCGGCGCTCGGCGCCGGCCTGCCGCTCGCCGTCGGCTGCACCACGGTAAACAAGATGTGCGGCTCGGGGATGAAGGCGGCGATGTTCGCCCACGACATTCTTTTGAATGAAAAGGATCTTGTGGTCGTAGCGGGCGGCATGGAATCCATGACCAATGCACCGTACCTCCTGCCCAGGGCCCGCTCCGGCCTGCGCATGGGTCACGCGCAGGTGATCGACCACATGTTCTACGACGGCCTCGAGGACGCCTACGACAAGGGCCGCCTCATGGGCACGTTCGCCGAAGACTGCGCTCAGAAATACGGTTTCAAGAGAGAAGAACAGGATGCATTCGCGGTCGCGTCCCTGCAACGCGCGCAAAAGGCCAACAAGGAAGGCTGGTTCGCGTGGGAAATCACGCCGCTGGCGATCAAGCTGGGCAAGGAGGAAAAGTTCGTCGAGATCGACGAGCAGCCATTCAAGGCTAATCTGGAAAAAATTCCCACCTTGAAACCGGCCTTCAGAAGGGAGGGCACCGTCACCGCAGCCAATTCCAGCTCGATCTCGGATGGCGCTGCCGCCCTCGTCATGATGCGCCGCTCCACTGCCGAGAAGCGCGGCCTTGCGCCGCTCGCCGTCCTGGTGGGCCACTCGACGCACGCGCAGGAGCCGGGCTGGTTCACCACCGCGCCCGTTGGCGCAATACGGAAGCTTTTCGAGAAAGTGAGCTGGACCTCGAAGCAGGTCGATCTCTACGAGATCAACGAAGCCTTCGCCGTGGTGACGATGGCGGCGATGAAGGAGCATGGCCTGCCGCACGACAAGGTGAACGTGCACGGCGGCGCCTGCGCGCTCGGCCACCCGATCGGCGCCTCGGGCGCGCGCATCGTGGTGACGCTGCTCGGCGCGCTGCGCAAGTACGGCCTGAAGCGCGGCGTGGCGAGCCTGTGCATCGGCGGCGGCGAGGCCACCGCCATGGCCGTCGAGTTGCCTTGAAAAAAGCCTTTCAACAACTGCTGGATCGGGCGCGCTTTCTGCGCGCCTACGGTTTTCGAGTAGTTTCAATAAATAAAAATCGTTGCATGTTGGAGTTGCCGCACAAGACATCGCTCGAGCGCCCCGGCGGCATCATCAACGGGCCGGCGCTGATGGCGGCGGCCGATTGCGCGATGTGGCTCGCCATCAAGGCGCGCCTCGGCGTCGAGCGCGACGCGCTCACCTCGGAGCTGAACACCGCGTTCCTCGCCCCCGCGAAAGGCGAGCACGTCTACTGCACCGCGCGCATCCTGAAGATGGGGCGGCGGCGCATCTACGGCGTCGCCGAATGCCACGGCAGGAAAGGCAACCTGTTCAGCCACCACACGGTCACCTATGTCCGCCCAGACTGAGGAGATCAGGCAGGCGGTGCGGCGCTTCGCGGCCGAGCAGCTCGCGCCGAACGCCGCGCGATGGGACCGCGAGAAGCACTTCCCGAAGGAAGCCCTGCAGGGCCTTGCCGCGATGGGGCTCTACGGCGTGGCGATCGCCGAGGAATGGGGCGGCGCGGGCATGGACTACACCGCGCTCGCGGTCGCGTGCGAGGAGATCGCCGCCGGCGACTGCTCCACCGCCACCATCGTCGCGGTCAACAACCTGGTGGCCGGCATCGTTTCCGGCTACGGAAATGCTTCTCAAAAAACCGGCTTTTTGAAACCCCTGGCACAAGGGCGGATGCTGGGCGCGTTCGCGCTGACCGAGCCGCAGGTCGGCTCCGATGCCTCGGCGATCGCCACGCGGGCGGAAAAACACGGTTCTCACTACGTGCTGAATGGAGTGAAGCAGTTCATTACGTCCGGCAAGAACGCCGACGTGGCGGTGGTTTTTGCGGTCACCGCGAAAGGCGCTGGCAAGAAGGGCATCAGCGCGTTCCTGGTCCCGACCTCGACGCCCGGCTACAAGGTCGCGCGCATCGAGGAGAAGACCGGCCAGCGCGCCTCGGACACCGCGCAGATCGTGCTCGAGAACTGCAAGACCGAGCATCTGCTCGGCCAGGAAGGGCTGGGGTATCGCATAGCCCTGGCGAACCTGGAGTCCGGGCGCATCAACGTCGCGGCGCAGGCGACCGGCGTGGCGCGCACGGCGCTCGAGGCGGCGATCGCCTACGCGCGCGAGCGCAAGAGCATGGGCAAGACCCTGATCGAGCACCAGGCGGTGAACTTCCGTCTCGCCGACATGGCGACCCAGGTCGAGGCGGCGCGCCAGCTCTACCTGCACGCCGCCGCCTTGCGCGACGCGGGCCAGCCCTGCCTCAAGGAGGCGTCGATGGCGAAGCTGTTCGCCTCCGAGATGGCCGAGAAGGTCTGTTCGGACGCGATCCAGATCCACGGCGGCTACGGCTACGTCGCCGACTTCCCGGTCGAGCGCCTGTGGCGCGACGTGCGCGTGACGCAGATCTACGAGGGCGCGAACGACATCCAGCGGCTTGTCATCGGCCGCGTGCTGGAGGAAGGATGAAGCCGCCGATCGATTTCTATTTCGACTTCTCCTCGCCCTACGGCTACCTCGCCTCGCACAAGATCGAGCCGCTCGCGGCGAAGGTCGGCCGCGAAGTCAGATGGCGGCCGATGCTGCTCGGCGCGGCGTTCAAGGCGACCGGCAGCGGGCCGCTGCCGAGCATCCCGCTCAAGGGCGACTACGCGAAGCGCGACTTCCTGCGCTCGGCGCGCTTCCACGACGTGCCGTTTCGCCTGCCCGATCCGTTCCCGGTTTCCACCGTGTCGGCGTGCAGGGCGTTCTATGCGACCCAGGACGTACGCCTCGCCAAGGCCCTGCTGCGAGCCTACTTCGTCGATAACGTCAACATCGGCGAGGCCGACAACGTGCTCAAGGTCGCGGCCTCGCTCGGGCTGAAGCCCGACCTGAACGACCAGGCGATCAAGGACCGGACCCGCGCCGAAGTCGACGCGGCGCTCGCGAAAGGCGTCTTCGGCTCGCCCTACGTCATCGTGGACGGCGAGCCCTTCTGGGGCGTGGACCGCTTCGACCAGCTGGAGCGCTGGCTGCGGGAGCCTTTTTGATAAAAACCCAGCTCAAGACGCGCTCGGCAGAGTTCCGCGGGAACGCCGAGCGAATGCGCGCTCTCGTCGCTGACTTGCGGGAAAAGGTCGCTACCGTCTCGAAAGGGGGTGACGAAGCCGCACGCAACAAGCACACGGGCCGCGGCAAGATGCTGCCGCGCGAGCGCGTGCGCGCGCTGCTCGACCCCGGCTCGCCCTTCCTCGAGGTCGGCCAGCTCGCCGCCTGGGGCATGTACGGGGGCGACGTGCACTCGGCCTCGATCATCTGCGGCATCGGGCGCGTCGCCGGCCGCGAATGCGTGATCGTCGCCAACGACGCCACCATCAAGGGCGGCACCTACTACCCGATGACGGTGAAGAAGCACCTGCGCGCGCAGGAGATCGCCGCGCAGAACCGCCTGCCCTGCATCTACCTCGTCGACTCCGGCGGCGGCTTCCTGCCCGAGCAGGACAACGTGTTCCCGGACCGCGAGCACTTCGGGCGCATCTTCTACAACATCGCCAACCTGTCGGCGGCGCGCATCCCGCAGATCGCCTGCGTCATGGGCTCGAGCACCGCCGGCGGCGCCTATGTGCCGGCGATGTGCGACGAGTCGATCATCGTCAAAGGCCAGGGCACGATCTTCCTCGGCGGCCCGCCGCTGGTAAAGGCCGCGATCGGCGAGGTGGTGACCCCGGAGGAGCTCGGCGGCGCCGAGGTGCACACGCGCGTCTCGGGCGTCGCCGATCACTACGCGCTCGACGATTCCCATGCTTTGTCTTTGGTCCGGAAGATCATCGGCGGGCTCAATTTGCGCAAAACCGTCTCCCTGGAAACCCGCGAGCCGCGCGAGCCGCTGTACCCCGCCGACGAGATGTACGGCGTGATCCCCGCCGATCCGCGCAAGCCCTACGACGTGCGGGAGCTGATCGCGCGCCTGGTCGACGGCTCGGAGCTCGACGAGTTCAAGCAGAACTACGGCACCACGCTGGTCACCGGCTTCGCGCACCTGCACGGCTACCCGGTCGCCATCCTCGCCAACAACGGGATCCTGTTCTCCGAGTCGTCGCTCAAGGCGACGCACTTCATCGAGCTCGCCTGCCAGCGCGGCATCCCGCTCGTGTTCCTGCAGAACATCACCGGCTACATGGTCGGCAAGAAGGTCGAAGCCGGCGGTATCGCGAAGGACGGCGCGAAGATGGTGACCGCGGTCGCGACCGCAAGCGTGCCGAAGTTCACGCTGATCGTCGGCGGCTCGTTCGGCGCCGGCAACTACGGCATGTGCGGCCGCGCCTATGGGCCGCGCTTCCTCTGGATGTGGCCGAACGCACGCATCTCGATCATGGGCGGCGAGCAGGCCGCGTCGGTTTTGGCAACTGTCCGTGGCACATTTGCGACCCCGGAGGACGAAGAGAACTTCAAGAAGCCGATCCGGGAGCAATACGAGCGCCAGGGGCACCCGTACTACGCGAGCGCGCGGCTCTGGGACGACGGCGTGGTCGATCCCGCCGACACGCGGCGCCTGCTCGGCCTCGCGATCTCGGCGTCGCTCAACGCGCCAATCGAGGAGACGCGCTTCGGCGTGTTCAGGATGTGAGCGAGCATCGGGCTACCGTTGAATGGACGCGCGCGGGCGAATTCCGTTATGAGACCTATTCCCGCGCTCACGAGCTGCGCTTCGACGGCGTTTCGGTCGCGGGCAACGCGGCGCCCGGCAACATCCCCGCATCGGTGCGGTACGAGCCCGGTGTCGACCCCGAACAGGCGTTCGTCGCCTCGCTCTCGGCGTGCCACATGCTCTGGTTCCTGCACCTCGCCTGCCAGAAGAAGCTCGTGGTCGAGCGCTACGTCGACGAGGCGGTCGGCATCCTCGACAAGACCTGGGTCTCGCGGGTCACCCTGCGGCCGGCCGTTGACCATGCCGCCTTGCACCACCTGGCGCACGAGAAATGCTTCATCGCCAACTCGGTCAAGACCGAGGTGATCGTCGAGCCATGCTTGAAGTGAGGAAACACGGCGGGGTCGCGCGCGTCACGCTCGATCGGCCCGAGCTGCGCAATGCCTTCGATGATGAATTGATCGGGAGATTGCGCGGCGCATTCGACGACGTTGCGAAGGACAAATCGGTGCGCATCATGATCCTCGCGGGGAACGGCCCGGCGTTCTGCGCGGGCGCGGACCTCAACTGGATGAAGCGCATGGCGGGCTACGGCCATGCCGAGAACCTGGCCGACGCGCGCGCCCTCGCCGACATGCTGGCGGCGCTCGACCGGCTGCCGAAGCCGACCATCGCGCGCGTGCACGGCCCGGTGTTCGCCGGCGGCACCGGCCTGGTCGCGGCGTGCGACATCGCGGTCGGCACGCCGGAGGCGAAGTTCTGCCTGTCGGAAGCGAAGTTCGGCCTCTCGCCCGCGACCATCAGCCCTTATGTCCTGCGCGCCATGGGCGAGCGCAACGCGCGGCGCTACTTCCTCACCGCCGAGGCGTTCGATGCCGAAGAAGCGCTGCGCATCGGCATGCTGTCGGCACTGGTCCGGCCTGAAGCCCTCGACCTCGCGATCGACGACCTGGTCAAGCACCTGCTCGCCGGCGGCCCGGAGGCGCACACGAAGATCAAGGAGCTGATCCGCGCGGTCGCCGGCCGGCGGCCAGACGAGGCGCTGGCCGCCGAAACCGCGCAGCGTATCGCCGAGATCCGCGGCTCGCCGGAAGGCAGGGAAGGCATCGCCGCGTTCCTCGAAAAGCGCAAGCCGTACTGGTGTTCGCCAAAATCCTGATCGCCAACCGCGGCGAGATCGCGTGCCGCGTGGCGCGCACCGCGCGCCGACTCGGCATCCGCACGGCGGCGGTGTACGCGGATGCCGATCGCCACGCGCTCCACGTCAAGCGCGCGGACGAGGCGCGGCGCATCGAGAGCTACCTCGACATCGAAGCGGTGCTCGCGGCGGCGCGCGACTCCGGCGCCGAGGCGATCCACCCCGGCTACGGCTTCCTTTCCGAGAACGAGGACTTCGCCGCGGCCTGCCGGAAGGGCGGTCTCGTCTTCATCGGGCCTTCGGCGGAGGCGATCGCCGCGATGGGCGACAAGGCGGCGGCGAAGCGCCTGATGGAGAAGGCGGGCGTGCCGCTGGTGCCGGGTTATCACGGCGAGGTGCAAGATCTCAAAACATTGCAAAAAGAAGCAGCGCGTATCGGCTTCCCGGTGCTGATCAAGCCCTCCGCCGGCGGCGGCGGCAAGGGGATGCGGGTGGTCAGGGACAGGAAGGATTTCGCCGACGAACTGGCGGCGTCCCAACGGGAGAGCAAGTCCGCTTTCGGCGACGACCGGGTGCTGATCGAGCGCTACCTCGAGCGGCCGCGGCACATCGAGATGCAGGTGTTCGGCGACACGCACGGCAACGTGGTGCATCTCTTCGAGCGCGACTGCTCGGTGCAGCGCCGCCACCAGAAGATCCTCGAGGAGGCGCCGGCGCCGAGCTTCACGCAGCGAAAGGAGATGGGCGAGGCGGCCGTCGCAGCGGCGAAGGCGATCGGCTACGCCAGCGCCGGCACGGTCGAGTTCATCGCCGAGCAGGACGGGCGCTTCTACTTCATGGAGATGAACACGCGGCTGCAGGTCGAGCACCCGGTGACGGAGATGATCACCGGCCTCGACCTGGTGGAATGGCAGCTGCGCGTGGCCGCGGGCGAGCCATTGCCTGTCGTGCCCGGCGTCAAGGGCCACGCGATCGAAGCGCGCATCTATGCCGAGGATCCGTCGCGCGATTTCCTGCCCGCGACCGGCCGGATCGTCCATCTTGGCTTTCCCCGGGAAAACGAGCATGTGCGGGTTGATACCGGTATCGAAGCCGGCGCCGAAATCACTCCCTGGTACGACCCGATGATCGCCAAGCTGATCGTGCACGGCGCCGACCGCCCGGCCGCGCTCGCGCGCCTGCGCCGGGCGCTTGCCGAGGTGGAAATCGCGGGCGTGGCGACCAACGTCGCCTTCCTGCGCCGCGTCGCCGCGAGCCGCGCCTTCGCCGCCGCCGAGCTCGATACGGGTCTCATCGAGCGCAATCGACCCGAGCTTTTCCTCCGGAAAGAGCTCTCCCATGAAATCCTGGCCGTGGCCGCGTTCGCCGAGCTCGCCGAGGAGGAACGCGCGGCGCGCGAGCGCGCCGCATCCTCCGGGGACCTGCATTCGCCCTGGCACCGCGTCGACGGCTGGCGGCTGAACCAGGACTCGCATCACGATTTCACCTTCAAGGAGGGGGAAGCGGCCCATCGGGCAAGGATCCAGTTCCTCGAAGGCGGCTTGCGCATCGCGGTCGATGGCCACAGCCACGCGCTCGCGGGCGAGCGGCTGGCCGACGGCCGCCTGCTCGTGCGGCTCGACGGCCGCGCATTCAAGGCGCGGGCGGTGCGCGCAGGCCATGACTGGCACGTGTTCTGCGAAGGCGACGAGCGCCGGCTCTCGCTCCAGGAGGAGCTCGCCGGCCACGACGAGGACACCCGCGCCGGCTCGCTCGCCGCGCCGATGCCGGGCAAGGTCATCAAGGTGATGATCGCCGCCGGCGCGAAGGTCTCGCGGGGACAGGCGCTGCTGATCCTCGAGGCGATGAAGATGGAGCACACCATCACCGCGCCCGCCGACGGCGTGGTGAAGGAAGTGCACTACGCGGCGGGCGAGCAGGTGCCCGAGGGCGCCGAGCTCATCACGCTGGACGCGTAAATGACAGCGAAAACCTTCCCGGATTCGGTGCGGATCGTGGAGATGGGCCCCCGCGACGGCCTGCAGAACGAGCCGGCCGAGGTCCCGACCGCGGTCAAGGTCGAGCTGATCGAGCGCCTCGCCGACGCCGGCCTGCCGGCGGTGGAGGCGACCGCTTTCGTGTCGCCGAAGTGGGTGCCGCAGATGTCCGACCACGCCGAGGTGCTCGAGCGCATCCGGCGCAAGCCCGGCGTCTCCTACCCGGTGCTCACCCCGAACCTGAAGGGCTTCGAAGCCGCGCGCGCCGCCGGCGCGACCGAGGTCGCGGTGTTCGCCGCGGCGTCGGAGGCGTTCTCGAAGAGGAACATCAACTGCTCGATCGCCGAATCGCTGGAACGCTTCAAGCCGGTGATGGAAGCGGCCAAGAAGGAAAAGATTCGCGTGAGAGGCTATGTGTCATGCGTGCTCGGCTGTCCGTACGAGGGCGAGATCAAGCCCGAAAGCGTCGCGAAGGTCGCCTCGGCGCTCCATGAGATGGGCTGCTACGAGGTGTCGCTCGGCGACACGATCGGCACCGGGACGCCCGGCAAGACGAAAGCGATGCTCGAAGCCTGCGCGCGGCGCGTGCCGCTCGGCAAGCTTGCCGGGCACTACCACGACACCTACGGCCAGGCGCTCGCCAACATCTACGCCTCGCTCGAGATCGGGGTGTCGACCTTCGATGCCTCGGTCGCGGGGCTCGGCGGCTGCCCCTACGCAAAGGGAGCGACCGGAAACGTCGCGACCGAGGACGTGGTGTACCTGCTGCACGGCCTGGGCATCCGGACCGGGATCGACCTCGATGCGCTGGTCGGCATCGGGCAGTGGATCTGCGACATTCTCGGGAAAGAGCCCGCCTCGAAAGCCGCTCGGGCCCTGATCGCAAAAAGAAGCCCTTGAGCTCGCCCTGCGTCAAGGTCTGCCAGATGGACCCGCGGCGCGGCGTGTGCGTCGGCTGCTGCCGCACCCTCGACGAGATCGCGCGCTGGGGCGGCATGAGCGATACCCAACAAGCGGCGGTGATGGCCGAGCTGCCGGCGAGGCGAAAGTCCCTAGATATTCCTGAAATCGCCGTGCCGCCCCTTGCCTGAGGAGAAGCGCGCCGCGCCCGCCGCGCCTTCGGCCTTGAACGCGGGGATGCCGTTGTACCACTCCTTGCGCATCGCCTCGCGCAGGCTGAGCCCTTGCTGCGCGTAGGCCGAGCGCCGGTCGGCGCGCGTGCAGGCCTGCGGGAAGCGCGCGATCTCGTGCGCCATCGCTTCGGCGAACTCGCGCGACTTCCCGTCCGGCACCACGTGCTCGCAGGCGCCGATGCGCAGCGCCTCGTCGGCCGGCACCTTGCGCCCCGTGAGGATGATCTCGAGCGCGCGGCCCATGCCGACGATGCGCGGCAGGCGCACCGTGCCGCCGTCGATCAGCGGCACGCCCCAGCGGCGGCAGTACACGCCGAAGTAGGCCGACTTCTCCATCACGCGCAGGTCGCACCACAGGGCGAGCTCGAAGCCGCCCGCCACCGCAGGGCCGGCGACGGCGGCGATCACCGGCTTGTCGAGCTCGAGGCGCGTCGGGCCGAGCGGGCCGCGCGGAATCGGCGTGCGGTCGTCGAGCGGATAGTCGATCTGATGTATTTCAGAAGTGTTTTTTGCCAGCGAAGCGCCGTATTTGAGATCCCAGCCAGCGCAGAACGCGCCGCCCTCGCCCCACAGCACCGCGACCGCAGCCCCGGGGTCCCGGTCGAAATCCTCGAATGCGGAAACCAGCGCGTCGGCGCTCTCCGGATCCATCGCGTTGCGCGCCTCGGCGCGCGAGTGGATCACGGTCCATACTTTCGCCTTCTTCTCGATCCTGACCGCCATGGCCCTCTCCGTTGACTGGTACTTCGATTTCGTCTCGCCCTTCTCCTACATCTGCCTGCACCGGATGGAAGAGCTTCCGGCCCAAGTGTCCTACAAGCCCGTGCTGTTCGCGGGACTTCTCAACCACTGGGGCCAGAAAGGGCCGGCGGAGATCCCCGCCAAGCGCCGCTGGACCTACCGCTGGTGCACCTGGTGGGCGCGCGAGCTGGGGATCACCTTCCGCTTCCCCGCCGCGCATCCGTTCAATCCGCTCGGGCACCTGCGCCTTGCCATCGCGGCAGGCGGCAGCCCGCGCATCGTCAGGCGCATCTTCGACACCCTGTGGACGACGGGAGAGCACCCCGAGAAGCACTTCGACGCGCTCTGCGCCGAGCTCGGCGTCGATGCGGCCCGGCTCGGCCGGGCCAAGGACGTCCTCAGGCGCAACACCGAGGAAGCGGCCGCCGCCGGCGTGTTCGGCGTGCCGACCTTCGTCGCCGATGGCGAAGTGTTCTGGGGCGCCGACGCGGTGGACTTCGTCAAGGCGTTCCTCAAGGATTCTGCCGTGCTCAGGAACGACGAGATGCGCCGCGTCGACAACCTGCCCGTCGGTGCCGCGCGCAAAACCTAGCTGTACTTGCGCAGGTCCTCGATCACCTTGCCGTCGTTCGGCAGGCTGCCCGGCGCCACCAGCTCGACCTCGCCGCGCAGCTTGGTGACGTCGCGGATCGAGGCCACGATGGCGTCGGCCAGGCTGGAAGGACGTTCCCTGACTTCGCACTTGAGCGTCATGCGGTCGTTGCCCGGCTCGCCGTCGACCACCAGGCGCGCGCGCACGATCCCGGGGTGGCGGCGCACGATGTCGTTGACCTGGCGCGGCGTGACGAACATCGCGCGCACCTTGGTGCTCTGGTCGGCGCGGCCCATCCAGCCCCGGATGCGCACGTTGGTGCGCCCGCAGGGGCTCGCGCCGGGCAGCACCGCCGAAAGATCGCCGGTGGCGAAGCGCACCAGCGGATAGTCCTTGTTCAGGGAGGTGATGACCACCTCGCCGACCTCGCCGGCGGCGACCGGGTCGCCGGTGCCCGGCCGCACGATCTCGAGGATCAGCCCTTCGTCGAGGATCATGCCGTCGTTGGGCGTGCCGTCCTCGCGCAGCGACTCGTAGGCGATCAGCCCCAGGTCCGCGCTGGCGTAGCACTGCGACACCGCCATGCCGCGCTGGTGCAGGCTTTTCCTGAGGGCGGGAGGAAGGTACTCGGCGCCGACCTGCGCCTTGCGCAGGCTGGAGATGTCGGCCTTGAGCTCGCCGGCCTTCTCTACGATCAGCTTGAGGAACGAAGGCGTGCCGACGAAGGCGTTGATGCGCAGGCTCTGGATCGCGGCGACCTGCATCTCGGTCTGCCCCACCCCGCCGGGGATCACGGTGCAGCCGATCGCGGCCGCGCCGGACTCGAGCATCGAGCCCGCCGGCGTGAAATGGTAGGCGAAGGTGTTGAGCACGCGGTCGCCGGCGCGGAAGCCGCCGGCGAACAGGCCGCGCGCGGTGCGCCACCAGTTCCTGCCCCGTCCTTCCGGATCGTAGATCGGTCCGGGCGAGACGAAGATCTTGGCGAGCTTCTCGATCGGGGTGGCGTTCAGGCCGCCGAGGGGCGGGGACTCCTTCTGAAGCGTCGCCAGATCGCTCTTGCGCGTGACCGGCACTGAGGCCAGCGCCTTGCGCGACTGGATCTTCGAAGGGTCGACGGCGGCCAAGATCCTTGCGAAACCTGGTGCGCGGCGCTTCGCGTGCGCAACGAGCCTGGGCAGCTCACGCATCAGCGCCGCTTCGCGCGTCTTCGGCGAGCGCGTCTCCAGCGTATCGAAATGCTCATTCTTCTTTTTCACGGGCCTTACTTACCACGAAAACGCGCTCCGCCGCGCCCGGGTGCGCGCCGGGCTGTTTCAAACGGAAACGCTCAGAGCCACCGCTTGCGCCGCCGGTAGGACTTGACGTCGCGGAAGCTCTTGCGCCCGCCCGAGGAGAAGCCGAGGTAGAACTCCTTCACGTCCTCGTTGTCGGCGAGCGACTTGGCCTCGCCGTCCATCACCACGCGGCCGTTTTCCAGGATGTAGCCGTAGTCGGCGTAGCGCAGCGCGATGTTGGTGTTCTGCTCGGCGAGGAGGATCGAGACGCGCTCCTTGCGGTTCAGCTCCTTCACGATCTCGAAAATCTCCTCGACCAGCTGCGGCGCGAGACCCATCGAGGGTTCGTCGAGCAGGATCATCTGCGGCCGCGCCATCAGCGCGCGCCCGATCGCGGTCATCTGCTGCTCGCCGCCCGAGGTGTAGCCCGACTGCGCGTGGCGGCGCTCCTTCAGGCGGGGGAAGTATTTGTAGACCTTATCGAGGTCCTCGCGCACGCCCGACCCGAGCGCGCCGCGGGTGTAGGCCCCGGTGAGCAGGTTCTCCTCGACCGTGAGGTGCTGGAAGCAGTGACGCCCCTCCATCACCTGGCAGATGCCGCGCTTCACCAGCTCGGAGGGGTTCGACTGGTCGATACGGCTGCCGCGGTACAGGATCTGGCCCTTGGTGACGTCGCCCCGCTCGGCGCGCAGCAGGTTCGAGATCGCCTTGAGGGTGGTGGTCTTGCCGGCGCCGTTGGCGCCCAGCAGCGCCACGATCTGGCCTTCCTGCACCTCCAGCGACACGCCGCGCAGCACCAGGATCACGTGGTCGTAGATGACCTCGATGTTACTGATGGAGAGGATGGCGCCGTTTGCGGACATAAAAAGGGAAGGGCTTGCGCCCTTCCCCGGTTTGCCTAAAAAGACTATTTCTCCTTGGAGCAGTCGCGGGGGGTGATGCCCTTCTCCTTCGCGTACTGGGCGGCCGAGGTCTCGATCATCGGGCGCACGATCGACTGGTCGGAAGCGATCCAGTCGCTGATCACGGTCCAGCGCTTGCCGTCCCACTGCAGGAACTTGACCGCGCCGCCGCCCTCGTGGTCCATGCACGACACCTTGAGCGGCTGCATCAGGCCCTCGGCACCGAGCTCCTTGAGGCGCTTGGCGTCGATGTTCAGGTTCTCCAGCCCCCAGCGCACCTGCTCGCCGGTCATCGGCTTGCCCTTGCCGAAGCGCTCCTGCGCCTTGCGGATGCCCTCGACGGTGATGATGCCGGCGACGATGCCGCGCGTGTGGTAGATCGAGCCGATGCGCGACTGGTCCTCCATCTCGCCCTTGCCCTTCTTGTACACGTGCTTGAGCACATCCTGCATCACCGGGAAGCTGGTGCCGGGCAGGTTGAAGCCCGCGGCGATATAGCCCTTCGCCGCCTCGCCCGCCGGGATCACGTCCTCTTCCGCGCCGGACCACCACACGCCGAGCACCTTGGTGCGCGGGTAGCCGACCTTGGCCGCGGCCTTGAGCGCGGTCGGGTTCATCACGCCCCAGCCGCGCAGGATCACCCAGTCGGGCCGGATCTGGCGGATCTG
>Ga0187893_10003661_pt1 | contig 30616 bp, 35 predicted proteins | sample MA1701074metaG_FD_139574 | JGI IMG/M metagenome (GOLD analysis project Ga0187893, IMG submission 139574) | White microbial mat communities from a basaltic lava cave in the Kipuka Kanohina Cave System on the Island of Hawaii, USA - MA170107-4 metaG ...
CTGGCAGCACTCACCCGGACCAGAACGTCACGCGGCCCGACGCTGGGCTCTCGGACTTGGGCGGCATGCAGGCCACTCTTGCCATATTTCTCCACGACGAATGCCTTCATGTGCGCTCTAACGTTGATGCGCTTCAGCTGCGGCGCGCGAAAGATTCAAGCTAAAGAGAACAAGGCTGCTTGAGAAGAATGCTATCGCGCCGTCAGCTGCAAGCGCCTGTTGGGCTCGGCGATCGCGCTTCAACCTTGCGACGGACGCTCTTTCTCCCGCAACACCCGCCGTAACGCATCATTTACGGCCTTCGCATCCGGAAACGCTGCCGCCACATCAGGATCTAGCAATACCAGATTAGTTCCTTCACGATATCGCTCAGTATACTTGCCTCGCACGGCGTCCTTCATATGTGAGAAATCATATTCTGGCCGCAAATCATCATCATCTTGATTTACATCACTTTTCTTCATAAAACTTTCTTTCTCCACTCGTGGCTTCGCGCGCGCTGATGAGCCTCACCGTTTCGCCGTCGTCTGTATGCGCCACCACCAAGATTCTACCTTGCTCCGACTCGCCAATGATAATGAACCGTTGCTCTTCCAGCGAGTGCGCCGGATCTGGATAAGTATCTGAGAGTGCATCGCCGAAAACGGTTGCGGCTTCCTCAAATGATACTCTATGCTTCGTGAGGTTACTTGAGGCTTTCTTTTGATCCCAGGCAAAACGCATCTGAGGAATATTAGCTGCCCCTTCTTTACCTTACCAACAAGTCAAGCAAGAGGCCCAACGATGGAGTTGACCGGCCGGCGCGAACTCATTCAACCCTTCGCCGGACGAATCAAGTTAACAAACACCCAATCGCCGCTACGGTCCAACGATCTGTTCGGTTGCGCCCGACGCGTCAAACAATTTGCAGAGTTTCGGGCGTCGGCATTCCGAAAACATCCTTGTTATCCATTGAAATGACTTCGAGCTCAGAGAGTCCTCCTTCAAGTGCGTGCAATGTGACGTTCACCGGTACACCTTCGGGAGAATGGCCGTAAGCATCAGCGAGTATCGTTGATGGGCCAACGGTACGCGAAGTCTTTCCGCCGATGGCTAGGTCAAGCGTAGGACAACCACATTTGCAACGAGCAACAACTTTAGTATGGGTGATCTGAGCCACGAAGTCACCGCGGTTTGGCGAACCGTTGCTGACGAGCCATTCCAGGAGACGACGCTCCTCGACCGTTAGATCGCGATGCTCAGGAATGATGAAGCTGTTTGTCATCGAAGAAATAGCAGCCCAACGCTGATGCGCTTCAGCTGCGGCGCGCGAAAGAATTCAAGGTAGAGGGGATAAGACTACTTGAGAAATCTGCTATCGCGCCGTCAGCTGCAAGCGCTTGTTCGGAGGCAACGAGTCTCCTAGACCGCATGATAAACCTGCTCAACTGAAATCAAAACTGCTTCCTCCGACAGCGCTTCCCTAGCCGCTCGTTTTAGCTCATGGACGTAGGCAGCAAGACTGTCGAAATTGGTCGACAAGGCCAACGGCGCATCCGAAGAGAGCAGGTTAATTCGATCCGGGATGCGCTCACCTGATTCCGACAGATAGCTACCCTCGAGGCCTCTTACGATGCTCGACCCCCCAAAGGCACAGGTGAATTCTTCTTCAAAAGAGCGCAATAGGTTTTGATATTTGGATGTGGGAAGGTCAGGAAGGTAGACCTCAACTCTTACTCGCTCGAGCAGTGGCAAGGAACCGCTCCTTTCGCTTGGCGAACTCTTTCATTCTCTTTAAGGCTTCTTTTTCGGCAACCTTGGCGCGGCGAGGGCGCTCACCTTTGATTTCTTTTGAGGTTTTCAAATTCTTCATGCGTTAATTTTGCACCCACGTTCGCATATGTCAATAGCCGCCGAACGTTTGGCTTCAGCGGCGCGGCGCGAACTCACACAAGCTGCGTCTCAGGAAATACCGTAGAAAAGATGCTATCGCCGCGTCCGCTGCAAGCGCTTAAGTTGTTAAGCTGCCCATTATTGAAACCACGGTACTAGGTTAATCGAGCTTCACAAATTCGTTCAGCTTTTCACTTAGATAAGCCTCTAAGTATTCATTCATCCCAGGCTGGCAGTTGCCGTAAGCAGAATCATCTTCGTTGTACTCACCTTCAAGTGCACGCGATATATACTCTTCAACCGTATGAATCCTATCTTTAGTGCTGGCGCGCCTGCGCTCGGCCGCAGCCTCCAGGACGTGGAGATGGCAAAGTGCGCCAAGTTTTTCCAAAGCCGTTAGAGTTTCACCAAGTTGAGCTAGGCCTCGATTCTCGAAATATTGAAGGTGGCCTCCGTTTTGCACTTTCTGAGTCATACTCAAAACGCCAAATGCGCATTCCAAATGAGATACGGTTCTTTCTGAAGATCGCTTTGACTTTACTCTACGGAGGACTTTGGGCTTAGACATAAAAGGGCTTCCTTACGGATTGATTTTGGCTTCAGTTTCAAATCATTCCGTGAAAGAAAGCCAGATGAAGAAGGAGTGGCGTTTAGCTTTAACGAGATGGAAGGAGATAAGTGTGATGAGCTTATGTTTATGTTCATCTCCCAAGAGAACTTTCTTAATGCCGTGAACGCTTGAAATGTGGAAGTGAAAATTGACGACTTCAAATTTAAGTTGAAGGAATCCAATCTTGAGGCTCTGCGTGATCTTGCCAGTCGGATGATAGTATCCCACTGCGAACAGTTTCTCAGGATCACGATTCCTTACAAATTGAGGCCACGCAGCCGCAACGAGTTGCCAATCACTGAGACTGAACTGAAGCTCATAGCCGCCGCAGCAATCATCGGGTTCAATAGCAAACCAATAAAGGGATAGAGGACTCCAGCGGCTATGGGCACGCCAAGTGCGTTGTAAATGAACGCAAAAAACAGATTCTGTTTGATATTACCCATCGTTGCCCTACTCAGTCGCCGGGCCCGCAAAATGCCCAGCAGATCACCCTTTACCAACGTAACTCCGGCACTGGCAATCGCCACGTCCGTTCCCGTTCCCATGGCAATACCAACATCAGCCTGTGCTAACGCGGGCGCATCGTTAATCCCATCGCCAGCCATCACTACTCTGTGACCCTCGTTTTGTAAACGTCTTATGATCTCAGCCTTTTGGCTTGGCAGAACTTCCGCCACAATCTCATCAATGTTGAGTTTCGCCGCCACGGCCTGCGCGGTCGTGCGACTATCACCTGTGAGCATGACCACACGGATTCCGGCCTTATGAAGGCGACCGATCGCTTCCGGAGTACTTTCCTTAATGGGATCGGCTACTCCTAACAGTCCCGCCACTTTGCCGTCCACGGTTACGAACATGACTGTCTGGCCTTGCCCGCGAAGATTTTCGGCTGTCGTTGCCAGTTCACCAGCATCAATGCCCAGGGATTCCAACAAGCTGTGATTGCCGAGACTGATGTTGTGACCCTCAACTACTCCCTTTACACCTTTGCCGGTGATTGATTCGAAGGAGTGTACCTTCCCAACCTCAATTGCGCGCTCCAGGGCGCCGGAGACAATTGCCTCCGCTAGTGGATGTTCGCTGCCGCGCTCAAGACTTGCTGCCAACCGCAGTAAATCCCGCTCGTTAATCTCTGGCGCGGGCGCTATCGTGACGAGTTTAGGCTTACCCTCAGTTAGTGTTCCCGTCTTGTCTACCACAAGGGTGTTCACGTCACGGAATAGCTCAATCGCCTCTGCATTTTTGAAGAGGACACCGACCTGGGCTCCCTTTCCCATGGCGACCATGATAGACATCGGCGTCGCGAGCCCGAGAGCGCAAGGACATGCAATAATCAAGACGGCAACGGCGTTGATTAGCGCGTAAGTTAAAGGCGGTTCAGGTCCGAAGGCCGCCCAAAAGAAAAACGTCCCCACCGCAACCACAATTACCGCGGGAACAAAGTAAGCTGAGACGCGGTCAGCCAACCTCTGAATTGGAGCCCGGCTGCGCTGTGCCTCGGCAACTAACTTCACAATCTGTGATAGCAACGTTTCCGAGCCGACTCGCTCAGCTCTCATCAGAAGTGACCCGGTGCCGTTTACAGTCGCCCCGATTACTTGATCACCAGAGCGCTTCTCCACGGGGATAGGCTCACCAGTCACCATTGATTCATCTACCGAACTCGAACCTTCGGTCACCACGCCATCAACCGGTATTTTTTCCCCAGGACGTACCCGCAGCAGATCTCCAATCTGCACCTGGTCCAGCGGTACATCCTGCTCGCTGCCGTCCGGGGCGATTCTGCGCGCAGTCTTCGGCGCCAGGCCAAGCAAAGCTTTGATGGCGGCGCTGGTTTGACTGCGAGCTTTCAGCTCCAAAACTTGACCGAGGAGCACTAGAGTGGTGATAACAGCTGCAACTTCGAAATAGACAGCAACGGCCCCACCGTGTCCCCGAAACGAGCCAGGAAAAAAATCGGGAAAGACGGTAGCAAAAACGCTGTACCCGTAAGAGACGGCCACTCCCAATCCTATAAGCGTGAACATGTTTGGACTGCGATTAATGACCGAGTGCCACAGCCGAACAAAAAACGGCCAGCCTCCCCAGAGCACAACGGGCGAGGCGACAAGCAACTGAAGCCAGGTTAATAAAGTTGGGGATACAAAACGCTGCAGTGGCGCTCCCGGAATGAGGTCACTCATGCCCAGCGCTAATGCTGGGATAGTGAACAACGCACTGACCCAAAACCGGCGCTGCATGTCCTTCAGCTCCTGGTTTTCCTCCTCGTCGAGACTGACCGTGCGTGGCTCCAGCGCCATGCCACAGATGGGACAGTTGCCGGGTGCATCGCGAACAATCTCCGGATGCATCGGACATGTATACGTCTGTGCGGGCGGGGTTGGCTCGCCCTTTGCTACTGGTTCAAGCGCGACAACGTTGATCTTTTTTAGAAAAGCCTCGGGGTCGGCCTGGAATTTTCGGCGACAATGAGGGCTGCAAAAATAATAAGTGTGGTTGTTGTAGTTGTGAGAACCTCCGGCTGATTCCGGACCCGCAGCCATTCCACATACGGGATCGCTTGTAGTGCTTTTCAACTGTGGTTTCATGGACAATTGTCCTTCCGACTGAAATTCTTAAGTACGTTGCTTTCTGACACGGCTGGTCCACATCTTCGAGCGTGAAACGGGATGACTTACTTTTGCCCCTTCGATGAGTCCGCAAATGTGCCCTGCGGCTGCTTTTGTTTTGTCCCACTCGGCCAGCGTAGCGGCCAGCTCGTTGCGATAGCGGCGCATCTCTCGCATTTCCCTGTCCAGATCTTGTAGTCGGGTTCGGACTATTGTCCGAACTGCTTCACAAGGACTGGAGCCTGCCTGTTTCTCAACTATGATCTGTTTAATTTCATCAAGTGAAAAACCAAGAACCTGCGCCCGCTTGATGAAGTCGAGCCGCACCAATATCGCTCGCTCATACAAGCGATAACCACTCTGCGAGCGAGCCGGGTGCCCGAGCAGCCCGGCCCGCTCGTAGAACCGAAGCGCTTCGATTCCGACCCCACTCAACTTCGCCACTTCGCCTATTTTCAGCGTTGCGGGCTTCTCTGACGTCAATTCTTTCCTTAATTTAACGCCCATGGGCTGATTCCTTTTTCAGTTTATTGGGAAAGTATCTGAAGGTTACGGCAATGGCACACCAATTCCAGCCGCGCGGAGGACCTGTTCATCGACCGGACCCGAGCTGCAGCAGGCCGCCACTGTGCCGTCTACAACTATCGCGGGGACGCGGCTAATACCCATTTCTGCGGCTCGTTTGGAAATGTTTGAATGGTGCATGTCCAACACCTCTGTTTCGCAGGAAGGGCAGGCGATCCGTTCCACTGCTCTGATAGCTTCCTGGCATGCCGGGCAACCGACACTAAAAATCTCGATCTTCCGCTTTTTGCTCATGATTCTTTCCTGACCTCACAGTTAGAGATGACATTACAATTACAAATGGCATTTTAAAGCCTGTAGTCAACTACAGAGTCAAGGCTGCACAAAAACGGGAATAATTCTATTCCTTACCCGGTTGCCTGAATGGATTGTTTCTACTTCGCCCCCGGGTTTCCTTAAGGTGTCCTGTTAGCGTTAGCGTTCATGTTATGGTTCATGTTCATGTTTGCGTGTTCGCTCGCATTCATATTGCCGTGGACGTTTGTGTTACTGGCCGGACTGGTAGCCGGACTCGGGGACGACGCCGTAACTGCTGCATTCGCATTGGCGTTGCTGTTTCTGCCATCCCCAGCAGAGCAGGCTGTCAGTATGGAAGCCAAAGTGAGCAGCGAGAGAAAACATGTGCCTTTTCGCATCTCGGTTCCTCCGGATAAGGTGTTAGGAATCCAAAACCTAGGCTAATTTCGTTCAGCAAGTACGCGTAATCCGTTTCCGCATCGCTTTAAGCAAATAACCCGCCTCACTGAATACGTGCAAGAATTGCCTTCATCTGAGTTATCTCGGCCTCCTGTGCCTTGATGATTTCTCCACACAGTTTGCTGATCTCTGGATCACTGATCTTTGCCTCCTGGCACATGACGATCGCGCTCGAGTGATGGGGAATCATGGAGCGAAGAAACTGGATGTTTCCCACCGGCGTTTGAGTCCGCGCGAGCGAGAAGCAGACGATAAATAATCCAGCTGCAGTTCCAATAAGGATGTAATTCAGTCTCTTATTCTTGTACATCGATCCCATTACTAACAGCATGACTATGACCATCGGCGCAACCATCATCAAAGACATGTAACCTCTATTGATGTTCAGGTACATGTGGTCGAAACTGTCAATCATGGCGTACGTTATGAAGAACATCACGATTGCATTAATTGAAATAGCGATTGCCAACTTTCTGTACATCGTCTCCTTTCCTTTCTCGTGCGTTCAGCCTCGATCTCCGAGGCCCAAATCGCTTAGCGTCGTGAAGCCCAGGCCCCAACCTGATCAGTGTTTGTGAGCCGGCTTCGGCCTTGGCCGGTTACCCTTTTTCTTACTGGTGCCAATTCCCTTGAGCCGATTCATCTCATCGATCTCATTCTGCTGTTTGACGGCAGCTTTGCGAGCATACTCCCTGAGCTCGGCATGTTCGGCCTTGGTTGCAGCTTCCTTAGCCATCTCGATGGCCATCAAGTGGTGATGTGTCAGGGTCTCAAGAAGCAGGTTGTCAAACGTGGTTCCTTCGGCGGCAAGCAGCTTCCGCCGAGTGTCCTCAATGTCCATGTTCATCCCCCGATGCAGGTTGGGCATCGATTCCATCATTGCCCGATCCATTAACGGCTCATTGGCGTACCATTGATTTCGATACCGCTGCAACTCGTCCATCTCTGTCGGCTGGGCAGCGCCCAGTTTTTGGGCGAATGTCTTTAAACGAGCATTCTTCGAACGGGTGTCCACCATTTGGATCATTTCCACAACTTCCTGATGATGCACGATCATCATGTCGATGAAATGCAGGTCGTAAGATGTGTCAGCCATCTTTTGAAGATTGCTTTCAGCCGTTGCTACTGCGCGTATGCTGCTGACTTGAATGGTTAATAAAACAATCAAGGTCAGCGCTTTGAAAAACGTGTTTGCTACATTTATTTTCATCATTGCCTTTTTTCCTTCTAAGCCGTGTGACACCAGGCTGGCCCTGGTTGTCCTATTCATCGTGTTTGTGGCCGGGCATAGCCGCCGGCACTTCCGTGATCCCTTCGCGAATGCGACGGTTAACTTCCTCGTACATGTTCGGTGGCAAGACGCGCACCAGCGTCATCATCCCCATCATCGAGGCCGTCCAGCCGTGAGGAAGACCATACGTGTGCGGTTTCGCCACTTCCCGATCCATGATCATGACCATGTCCTGCGGATAACCGGGCATCCGTTTCTTGTCAGACTCTTTGAGAGCGTTCTGTTGCAGGTGTGGACTGGGCCCGGCAAGGTTGGTAGTGTTTCTTTCCTTCTCCGTGCTTTCACCCATGCCCCGGCCAAATCCTGGGGCCAGATCTTCCGACAAAGCGTTACCTTGTTTGACTATGCCCATGCCCTCTTCCATACCTTTGCCGGTCTTGATGCCATGGCCGGCTAAGGCCATTGGGCCAACCATCGAGACCATCTGGTTCATCATGTGGTGTGGCAGATGGCAGTGGAGCATCCACTCGCCCGGGTAAACGGCATCGAATTCGATGTCCCGTGCTTGCGCCACCCCCACCAGAACTGTGTTTTCGCGAAACCATCTCGATTCGGGGATTCGACCGGCCTCTGTCCCGGTAACGTAGAACTGGTTTCCATGGATGTGCATCGGGTGATGGTCCATGCCCAGGTTCACCATCCTGATGCGCACTCGTTCGCCCTGCTTGACAATTAGCGGGGTGGTTGCCGGACCGGCTTTGCCGTTCATGGTTAGCCAATTGAATTCCATGGCCAGCGAATTGGGTACCGGGTTGTTTGGCAAGAGCGCCCACTCCTGGAGAATTAGCCCGAAGTCCTTGTGGCAGTGCGGCGTGTTGGCCACCTTTGGATGGATGATGAAAAAACCGATCATTCCCATCATCTCCTGCATGGGCATGTGCGAGTGGTAGAAGAAGGTGCCGTTTTGATAGAGCGTAAATTCGTAGGTGAACTTGCCGCCGGGCTCGACCAGCGGTTGGCTGATAAAAGGCACACCATCCATCTTTAGGGGAACTTCCAGACCGTGCCAGTGCACCGTCGTGGCTTCGGGCAATTTGTTCTCAAAGAGTATGCGAACCCGATCACCCTCGTTGACCTCGATCGTTGGTCCGGGAACACTGCCGTTGTAGCCCCAGGCATAAATCTCTTTCATCGGGTTGATCTGGCTCTTAACAATCTCAGCCGTAAGGCGAAAGACTTTCACGCCGCCTTCCATCGTCCAGGGCAGCTTCGGCACGTCCGGCGTTTGCACTAGAACCTTGCCAGCAGGGCTCCCTGGAGCGACTTCTTTTGGTGGTTGAGCTTGGGACTTAGCAGGAACGTGTCCCTGATGTTGTGCGGAGCCTATTCCTGCATTGGCCAGGAGACCAGCTCCCACCAGTCCGGATTTCTTAAGAAAATTGCGTCTGCTGTTACTCATGTCTTTACTCCTGAATGTTATTTGGCTAGGGCCGTTCCATCGCGCCGGTTGCTTCAGTTGGCGACCTCAACTTCATCCCTTCGGTGAATTCACCAGGGCGGCTGACCGGGTCGAGACCTCCCTCCAATAAAAAGCCTCGCAATCCAATCAGACTCTGCCGCGCCTGGATGAGGGCCCGGGCGTATTCAACCTCGACCTGAAACAGGGTGCGCTGCGCGATCAGCACTTGCGGATACGCTGCAGCCATCTGCTTAAAGCTCGAAAGATACATCTCATAACCAACACGCGCTTTGGGTATCACCTGGGTGCGGTACTTTTCAGCCATCACGGCTGCGTTCCGGTACTCGCGGAAGGAAGAAGCAAAGCGGCCTCGAAGCATGAGTTGAAGGCGCTCCATCTCTCGCTCAGCAATTGCCAGTTCCGCTTCAGCGGCGGCGATTCCACCCTGATTGCGATTGAAGATGGGAACGTTTACACCTGCTTCAATCACGCCCTCAGCGCCAATCTTGCGTCCATCTCTCTCGAGAATCTCGTTGTTGTAGGCCACACCACCGCGCACGAACAGATCTGGGATCCGTTCGGCACGTTCGCGGGCGAGGACGGCCCGCGCCCGTTCGACCCCGGCTTGGGCTGCCTTCAGCTCTGGACTGTCGCGCAACAAACTGGCGAGTAGCTCCTCCTGATCGAAACTCGCGGGGCCCTCTTCCAGATTGCCTTCGAGGCGCACCGGGCGTAATTCCGGATTGCCAACCATGGTGCCAAGCGCTCGCCAAACCTCCTCGCGATCGTTTTTCGCGCGCAGCAGATCGATTTCTGCTCGCTCAACCTCGATCTCGATCTCCAATCGGTCGGGACGATCCGCCTGGCCGACGTTGTAAAGTTCTCTGGTAATCTCGGCAGCCTCGCGGGCGAGATTGCCCAATTCCACCCGTAGGTCCACCAGGCGTTGGGCCCCGAGCGCTTCGTAATACAACGCCCGGATTGAGTTGATAACCCTTTGGCGCTGGGCCTGGGCCAGCGACTCCGCCTGTTCAATCTCGCGGGCAAATATCCGTTTTGCTTTGCCCAGCTTTCCGCCCAGTGGGAAAGTCTGTTCCACGAAGACGCCGTGTTCACTGGTCTGATTCAGCGCCCGAAAAGAGAGTTCCTCGCCGAAGTATCCCACCACTGGATTCGGGTAAGAGCCGGCCTGGCGTCGTCGTCCCTGAGACACGCGCACGGAAGCTTCCGCCTGGGCCAACGTAGGATTCTTTTCCAGTCCCATCCTTTCAAGATCTTCCAGCCTAAGCGTTGGCCCCTCTGGCAGGTCATCCTGCAAGGGTGGTCGCGCTGGCTCTTCGGGCGCTAAAAGAGGTGCGGGTGTAGTAGCCGGCGTCTGCATCTCAGGCGTCATCTCCTGGGGAGGGCCAGGCGTGGGTGAGGCCACCGGTATCTGCATCGCCGGCGATTGTTCCGCGGACGGAGGTGGAGTCGGTGTAGGCTGCTTTCTCGCCCGGCCAGTCTTCTTCTTTGGTTGTGTCCTCCGGTCCGCAGGCTTCTTCTTCGGCACGGTGCTTTTTGGTTTGGTTGCGGGCGGCTTCATGTCATGTCCTTCATGCTGCGCCAGTGTGTTGGCAATGAATGCAAGTACCAGCACAAAGAGGCAAACTGGTCGAAGCCTTCTATTAACAGGCCAATCCATAGGTCTCCCCCATAAACTTGAGTCGCTCAAAAAGCGAACGACATTCAGATGTTGACTGAAACGGAAATGCCGACAACACAGATCAACCCTGTGCCGTCGGTTACTTGACGACTTTCTGGCGGGACTAAATGCGGAAGACGTTAATTAGAACGTGGCGTGGAGGTTTTTCGCCGGGTGGACCGTGAGCCCTGGAAGTGGGAATGGAAACGACTGATTTGTGTTCAAAAACGATCGGATCAATTATCAGAGCAAGCTTTAAATCGCCCGCACGATTTGTAACCTTAGTTTCCCTGAAGGTAATTGCCTTAGAACTCAACCGCGTGTGCATTGCACAGTGGGGACACAATCCAGTTGGCTGACTTATGAATACGCTCTGGGCAGTTTCCTTCGGGTCAGTTGACTCACTGGTAACGAACTCACCCTCGTGAGAGTCCATTTCCATGTGATTCATGTGATGGTGAGCGTCAGGCTCGGGGAGGTGGCTGACACACGATTCTTCAGCGGGTGATCTTAAGTGTGGACAAAGCGCGGCTACCAGGACGTTGGCTCCCTGGCTGAAAAGCAACGTTATCCCCAGACCAATTGTGGCCAGCAGTTTATTCACAATAAGAACCAAATATAACACGCCGGCAATTTGGGCCCAACCCCTACTGGGACCGCCGGCGGGACGCCCTTACTGGGACCGCGGGCGACCCGCCCGCCCCGAGCGCGAAACGGAGCGAAGCGAAGTGAAGCGCTCGTAGCCTCTCATTGCTCATCGGTTTAATAAGACCTGAAACCTCCGTTTCGATGCTGTTGCTCCGGATCTTGAGAAGCTCTAGTTTTCCAAGTTTGACAGGAGGCTGCGAGCTGGACGCCCCAGTAGGTGCGGCCCTTCCAAGAAACCACCGCTGGCAATAGTTGAGCTTCGTAGGTTGGCTGCAGGACCTTCAAACCCTGCAAAAGGCCCGTCTAATTGGGGTACGTTTAGTGTAATTTTCGTGCAGTTTCGTGGATCGCATTCTTTTAGCGACGCAATCAGTCGATCGACGAAATCACACGAAACTACACAAACGAACGCCAAAGACTTACTAGGTGGTTTGGTTGGGACATCTGAAGCGGTAGGCTGCTGGTGAGCTCAGTGGCCGCCCCTCCTCGCGTAACGTTCAATAAATCGGAAAATCGAGCCTCCTGCGACGACGGGGCGGCCACGGAGGGCCGCCCCTACAGATTCTTAAAGGCCAACTTCCGCGGTTGCCAGGCGCAGGCGTGAAGGCTTACCAAACTCAGTCCAGGCAAAATAGACTTCATTGCCGAGCCTTGCCATTCGGGGAAAGCCGCTGGAGCGGGAAATGTCGGTTTTGGCAATTTCAGCGGGCTGGCCAAGCGTACCGTCCGCCTGGATTCGGCGCACCTTGATTGCGCCGCTCTCTACTGTTCCAGCCATCCAACATACCAGCACCGAACCGTCGGCAAGTAGTAATGCATCAACACGTCCGATGGCCGCACCGTCATCCACTTCGATGGGGCGTGCGAACGTGGCTCCCGAATCGTCAGAAAATGCCACTTTTACGCGCGGCGCGTCACCGGCTTCGGTAAACCAGGCTATCGCCACGTGCGATCCATTAGCCACTATCGATGGACCATTAACAGGGCAGCCATTAATCTGCCAGTTGTCGGCGTGAACCGGACCAGGTGCACCCCACACTCCATTCTTGCTCCTGACCACGAAGATATCCCGCACCTCTGTGTCAGAGCGGTCGCGATAGGCCACGATTGGACCCTCGCTGGTCATCGCCGCGGAAGTTTGGCAACACTCGCATACACGCTCGTCAAGCAGGAATTCATCGGAGAGCTTGCCTTTGCCGTCAATCGCGGCGAAGCGCAAGGTCATGCTTTCTGTCTGAGCTGAATGCTCGTCGTTATGGTTCAAATCCTTCAGATTGCGACCATCCAGCCATACTGCCCCGACACGCCCATCGGTCAGCGGTATCAGCGAGACGAAGCCGTGCTCGGTGTGGGTTTTGTCGAGATGTGGAACAACGGGCTTATCCCAGGTTTTGCCTCCGTCTTTTGACAGGGCAATATTTACGTCGTAAGCGTAAGTTCCAGCTCCACTTTTTACGAGCCAGTGAGCTGCGAGTAATCCGTCGGGCAGAGCGATTACTGAAGGAAAGTCGGCCCAATTGATAAACCAGTTTTCCCCTTCCGCGACTGTTTGCGTTTCCGACCAACCTGCAGTGTCCCTTAAGGCGGTGCGCAAGGCGTAACGCTTGGCGCCTACCTTTTCCACCCAGTTCAGGATTATTCGGCCGTCGGCAGTCGAATAGAGTTCAGGCTCGCGGCAGTCACCATCAGTAGGCGACTGGGCGGCACTGATAACCAAAGGTTTATCGGGACTTTCTGCTGGGCTCGACGGTTTCGACGCTGATGGAGCAGTACTTCGGTAACAGCCAAACATCAGTAGGCTTAGAAGTACGAGTAATGAAATTCGAAACATCTTAGATCCTCACTGTTATCAATCTAGTTTTTACCTGAAGTCTCGGTCCAGAGTCGGTGAACAAAGGGGATTTCAGGGGACTGTAGTGTACTTAGTTTCGGCACCAGACCAAAGACGTGGTCGAGGTAATAGCTAGCCCCAGGAGCTCTAGCCGACTGACTGCTCCTTAAAATATTACATCGATTAAAATTTTCTACGTCGACCGAGATCGGGGCTTGATGCACCTGCAAGCATGCCTTAATCTCTCTCATGATTAACCAGCCAGGTGCCTGGCTGTGCTCAACTCCTTTTCTCATTGCGTGACCGTGCTCAAGAAATTTACCAATCCTGACTCCTCGAAAATAAAAACTTTCGCGATACTATGGCTTTGTGGTATTGCGGTTGTATTTGTGCTGGTGAGTGTCGCCTTAATTGTTTCCACTTCGATGTTAGACGGCATGTCGAGGCGCATCTTTGTCGACAGCAGGGGTCTCGATGCGGACAATCAACTTGAATCCAGGCTCCTGAATCAGCGCCGCGAAGATCTACTCTGGCGAATAACGAAAGATCCCAGCCACCATCAGAACAGTGAGCAAGAAATAAGGGCTGCCGATAAACTGATTGAGGACCTACATTTTGAGGTTACCTCAAGAGAAGAGATGATTCTCCTTGATGATGTGAAGGCGAAGTATCAGCAATTCCGGGCGGCGGCGTTGAGCAACCCGCCATTGGACCCTCACGCTCTGAGCGTCCATTTTAACCAACTGCTTGCGGCCCTACGGCTGCATCGCTCATTAAACAGCAAACAGATGGAAGAGACCATAGCATACAGCGATCGTCTAAATAACTATGCTGACCTCTTTTCAATTGCGGTGGTTTTCATTCTGTTTGTGGGGCTGGGAGGAGGTGCCGTCGCTCTCTGGTCGCGGATCTTTCGCCCTACGCTCCTTTTGGCTCAGGCTGCTCAGTCATTCGGAGCGGGCAATTTACAGGCTCGCGCCCCCGTTTTGCGAAATGATGAGATGGGAACCCTCAACCAGACCTTCAACTCGATGGCCGACTCTATTTGCAGTAGAGAGCAGGAGCGCCGAGATTTGATCGCGATGGTAGCGCATGACATAAGAAGTCCGTTGGGCAATGTAAGCCTGGCCGCCCAAATGTTGCAAGAAGTTGACCTGGAACCAAACAAGAAAGTTTTGTTAGAGCAGCTCCTCAGAAATGTCCGGCGAACGGAAATCATTCTGGACGATCTTCTGGACTTTACGCAGGCAGAATCGGGACTGATGTCCCTTGAGCAAGAGGAATTAGACCTTACGGTCCTGGTCGGGGAACTGGTGCGTGAACAAGCTGACGTCTGCCAGACCCATCACTTTAAATTTGAGGGTAAAGGCAAGTGTTTGATCTCAGGAGATCGAGAACGACTTAGTCGAGTAGTTTCCAATCTTCTCTCAAATGCTATCAAGTACAGTGCACCTGGACGCGCCATCGCTGTAAAGGTGGAAGCTAACGACAAAACCGGTGTGATAGCCATTCAGGACCAGGGCGTTGGTATTGCCGCAGAAGATCTGGAACGAATCTTCCAACCATTTACTCGTTTGGAGAGTACTCGGAGCATGGCACAGGGAACCGGAATTGGCCTGACCTCCGTACGGAAAATTGTCGAAGCACATCAGGGAACTATTGAAGTGACGAGTGAACCAGGAATGGGCACCACCTTCAAGGTTAACTTACCCTTGAGCGTTGGTGCATTTAGTCTAAGTCGCGCAAAATCAGTTAGCCAGCCGTGAATGGGAATTAGGATAAGAGAAAGTTAGTTCATCCAACCTTTTCCCCTTTTTCTGATCTGCGTGTCTCTGCGTTAATCCGCGGCTTGATACTTAGGGAAGTAAATTAGCCGCAGATGAACGCAGATTAACGGAAGAATAGACGCAGATCAGAATAGATTAAGAGAAAGTTATTTCATCCACACTTTCTTTCTTTTTTCTGATCTGCGTCTCTCTGCGTTAATTTGCGGCTAATTTACTCACGCCAGCGAGTGAATTCGTCCAACCGAACTCATTTTATCCAAGAAGCGTCGCTTTCATGCAGGTAGACTCCAGACCAGGGGGGAGGAAATGTCACACTTTCGCCTGGACGCTCAGACTGTGGCTAGCTGGCGAGGGAAAGCCCTGATTTCATCTTATGACCAGCCGTCGGACGCCTGGATCTTTATCGCGCTCCATGACGATTCCCTGGGGACAGCTGCTGGTGGCCTTCGTATGAAAAGATATCGCGATCCTTCGGAAGGCCTAAACGATTGCCTTCGCCTTGCCGAAGCCATGACTTTGAAATGGGCGATTTTAGAAATGCCGATCGGAGGTGGCAAGACTGTCCTTGCACTCTCCAGGACACTAAGCGACAAAGAACGCCTTGAGCTCCTGGAGAGATTTGCGTCGCTCTTGAATTCCTTAAATGGCGCGGTAGCCACCGGCCAGGACTTAGGTACAACGTTGGAGGACATGCGCTTTTTAGCCCGCTTAACCAGAAATGTGCGTGGCATCGACCCCTCTGGAATGCCTGTCGATGCAGGACGATACACTGCGCTGGGTGTCCTGAGCGGGATGAAGGTGGCACTGGAGCGTCGGTTCGGGAGCGCGTCGTTAACGCGACGCACCGTTATCGTTGAGGGCGTAGGGAGCGTCGGAACACCGCTGGCTGTAGCGATTGCCAGGGAAGGTGCGAACCTTGTCCTGGCTGACCTTCAAATGAAGCGTGCGGAACTGCTTGCACAGAAGCTTGGCGCGGAAGTGATCGCACCCGGCCAGGTAAGCGAGACGGAATGTGACGTCTACGCGCCCTGTGCGATCGGGGGCACTCTTAACGTTGCTACAGCGTCGAAGCTTCGTTGCAGCATCGTGGCCGGCTCTGCAAATAACCAGCTTAAAACCCCAGAGGTTGCTAAGCAGTTGCACGCCAGGGGAATCCTTTATGCACCGGATTTTGTGATTAACGCCGGAGGCGCGCTCTCTTATGGATTGATCCATCAGGGCATCAAAGATCCTCAGACAATCAGCAGCCGAATGGAAAACATCGGCGGAATCCTCGAAAAAGTTTTCGTTGAAGCGGCGACAGAAAACATCCTCCCATACGAAGCCGCAGTGAAACGAGCCAGACGCAATCTCCATAGGGAAATAGCCGCAGATTAACGCAGACAAACGCAGATTCTGAACTAAGAAAAAAGGCGGGAAAAAGCCAAGCGGGCCAATATTAAAGCGGAGATTATTCTGTACATTCTTTTTGATCAGATCTGCGTTTGTCTGCGTTCATCTGCGGCTTGATTTGATTAACCCCTCATGGCTTTTTGACTGAACAGCCGTCGATAGCGATTGGGAGCGTAACCGGTGGCCCGCTTGAAGACCCGATTAAAATGGCTTTGGTCGTAGAAGCCACACTGGAGAGCGATTTCCGACAGTGGCTGATCGGTCTCCACCAGGGCGGTGATTGCTCGATCGACCCTTACGCGCCGAAGATATCTACCAATGGAGGTTCCAAAGGCGCCTCGGAAGCGGCGCGCCAGGTGTGCCGGGTGAACTCCAGCCAATGAAGCAAGTCGCTCATGCGTGATACGCTCGGCAAACTCCTCATGCAGGCAGTCGCGCACACTCGCTAGCCCTTCCGAAAGGCCAGTTTCATTTTCCATGCGCTGCGGCCGCTGCCCCAGTTCTGCCGCAAGTTCGAGCAACAATCCTTCTTGTGCAAGCAAGGCCCAGGGGTCGCGAGCGCTGAGTTCGTGGTAGAGGCGCTGGCCGAGCGCGACGGCATGGGGCGACCGGATTCGGAGGGTCCTGGAAACAAGCAAGCCAGCCTCCAGAAGCGATTGGAGTCTGCCGGGCATTATCTCGACGTACAGCATCAAGGCACCTTTGCAGCCGAACTTATTAAAGTGTCGTTCGCCGGCGGGCTTAAAGATCAAGTCCTGGCCGCCATATTCTCCTTCACTACACGCATCGGTCTCTCTGTGACCGCCACTTAGAGCGAGGCAGAGTGACGCCTCCGGGTGGGTATGCAATTGCAACTCATGTCCCGGGCCATATCTCTTGAGAAAAATTCGGAAACCCGGAGGACAAGATGCAATGGTGGTGGTGGCTGGTGGATGATTCATAACATTCTAAGCTCGCTTGAGTCCAAAATAGCGGCCGATCGACTTCCCAGCAGTTTACTGCTCGGGCAGAGGGAGAGACAAAAGTGCCCGTGAAACTTTATGACCCACGGACTGAAGTCCCTGGATGGTTCAAATCCTTCTCGCGACAGCGAGGCTAATACCTATTTGGAATCTCACGGACGGGAGTCCCTGGATGGTTCAGATCCTTTCTAAAGCAGCATTGATCCACCGATTTGGAATCCCACGGACCGCAGCGATAACAGCTATTTGGAATCCCACGGACGGCTCAGTCCGTGGATAGTTCAGAGCCTTTCTGGCGAAGAGACTACCTTGGGAATCCCACGCTTAGCGTGAATAACAATGGTAATTGCAGGGCGCCCGCCCCATTCAGCCATCCGTTTGGGCGGTAGATATTTGCTGGACCTGTTGGTATTGAGTGTGGGCGCTTGCAAGTGTACTCAAGGTAAGGCATCATATGTTGCGTTTAATCCTTCTCTCGCGCATCGACGGTGATGCGCCCCGCGCACAAATCGATCAGCGCCGGCGTCTGGATAGTTCGAGAGCAGGCCGAATTCAACTACGAAGCCGCTCTTAAGAGCGTCCGAACCTGGTCCTTCGACTACTACCGTTTCGCCGAAGCCAATCCGATTCGCAGCTTCTTTTTCTTCCCAAAAAGGGGAAAGGTATATCTGTATGTCAACCAAACTTTATGTTGGAAACCTAGCATTCCAAACCACCAGCCAAGATCTGCAGGAATTGTTTGCTCAGGCCGGAACGGTTGAGTCAGCAAGCATCGTGGAAGACCGCGATACGGGGCGTTCACGTGGATTCGCTTTCGTGGAAATGTCCACCAAGGAAGAAGCCTCGGCAGCCATTGAGCAGTTTAATGGCAAAGAGGTCAGTGGCCGCGCTCTGAAAGTCAACGAAGCCAAACCGCGGGAAAACCGGGGTGGCGGATATCGTGGCGGTTCTGGCGGCAATCGGGGTGGCTTTGGCGGTCGCAATGGCAGCCACGGTAGCAATCGCGAGCCGCGCTGGTAATAGACTGTCAGGCCGCTAGTCTTTTTTATTTACAAGAGTCAACCTGGCGCTCAGCAGCCCTTGAGAGAGCGACAAAGGACTGGCTTGCCATTTCAATAGAATTTGCCACGGTTGAAAAACCGGCGAATAAAGGATTTTATGAATTTTTCTCAATTGGGACTTGCAGCCGCACAAGTGCGCGCATGTGAGTCCCTCGGATATAAAGAACCCACCCCGATTCAGCGACAGGCGATTCCTGTCATACTAAAAGGACGGGACCTCATCGGCTGCGCCGAAACCGGCACCGGCAAGACTGCAGCGTTCCTACTTCCCCTGATTCAGAAGATAAGCGAAAGTCGGCGACCCGGCATTCGCGTCCTGGTGCTAGCTCCGACGCGTGAACTCGCGCTTCAGATTCAAAAGAATTACACGGAGTTCAATTGCGTGAAGACCAATCGCAGTGTGATCGCTATGGGCGGCACAAACATAAGAGCCCAGATTGGCGATTTGCGGCGAGGCGCAGCAGTTCTGATCGCCACTCCTGGGCGCTTGCTTGATCTAATAGAGCGTGGGGCGGTCACCCTGTCTGCGCTGGAAGTTCTGGTCCTGGATGAAGCCGATCGTATGTTGGACATGGGGTTCCTGCCGGCAATTCGCCGGGTGCTTTCAATCTTGCCAACCAACCGCCAGACACTACTGTTTTCGGCGACAATGTCCTCGAGCATCGAGCAACTCGCCCGTTCGACCACAAAAGAACCCAGACTCATCGAAGTAGGTCCACGTGGCCGCGCGACAACCATGGTCGAACAGATTGCTTATCGAGTGGCGCAGGAGTCTAAAACTGCGCTGCTACTGGAATTGCTTGAAAAGGAGCCTGAGCCTTTCGAACGCGTCCTGATTTTTACGCGCACACGGCGCGGCGCTGAGCGGCTTTCACATGTGCTGAAAGCGCGGGACCATAGTGTGAATCGTATTCACGCTGACCGCACGCAACCGCAACGCGAAGCCGCGTTGCGCGCCTTCAGCGAAGGCAGCGCTCGCGTTCTGGTGGCAACCGACATCGCTGCCCGCGGCCTGGATGTCAACGCGGTCTCGCATGTCATCAATTACGATGTACCGACTGCGCCCGAGGATTATGTGCACCGGGTGGGACGCACCGGAAGAGCAGGCAAGTCGGGCAAGGCCATCTCGATTGTCGCGCCGGTCGATGAGTCGTCACTCAGAGCCATTGAAGAACTAACAGGACAACCCGTGGAACGGCTCGTGCCGGCGGGTCATAGTGGCTTGCCACCACTGGCTGCGAACGTAGTTAAATCTTTCCCCTATTTTGCTCGCACACGTCGCAGCTCGGTTCGATCATTTCGCCCCCGACGCGCGAGATGATTGGTAGTAACCAAATGCAGGGCCGACTGAGCCTGCTTAAAGGAGCGACATGGAAGAAAAGCAAATCTTCGCTCGCGGCGAACGAGTCGAGCAGATGTGTCTGACTTGCGGCGAGGATCGCGGGCACATCATTGCAGCCATCTCGAAGACCGGAAAGATTACTCGCGTCAGTTGCCCGTTCTGCGGGTCAAGCGGTTCCTACAAGAAAGGCTCCCCCCGTCACACTTCGACCGCAGGCGGGGCGTTCTATGATCGGGAGCACCGGTACCGCCGCGGCGAAACCATGGTGCATCCGATCTTCGGTGAAGGACAGGTAACTGCGATCATCGAGCCGGGTAAAATTGACGTCCTGTTTGCGGATAGACTGCGACGTCTGATTCATGCGCACGCCTAGTGCAAGGCATCGCATCGAAAGCGACTAGATAAAATGGAAAACTACGTACCAAGGGCGATGTCTGCCAGGCGAACCAGGCAATTTAACTGGGGCAATGGGATTTTCCTTATTGTCACTCATGCGGCCGCAATCGCGGCGCTTTTTTTCTGGAGCTGGCCCGCTCTCATTAGCGCCGTCGTTCTTTACTGGGTGGCCGGCAGCCTCGGCATTGGCATGGGCTTTCACCGCTTGATAACGCATCGGGGTTATCGTGTGCCTAAAGCACTGGAATATTTCCTGGTTACTTGCGGCACCCTAGCGGTTGAAGGCGGACCGATCCAGTGGGTCACCACTCATCGAATCCACCATGCGCACACGGACCGTAGAGGAGATCCACACACGCCGCGCGACGGTGGCTGGTGGGCCCATATAGGCTGGATTCTGCAGGGCACCGCTCAGGATCACGATCAGGCCACGCTTAATCGTTATGGGGGCGACTTGCTCAAGGACAAGTACTACGTCTGGCTCAATCGATTCTACTTTGTGCCGTTAATCGTGCTGGGACTTGTCTTGTTGGCCTTCGGGGGATGGGGTGTGATGTTATGGGGAATCTTTCTTCGCGTGACGCTGGGACTGCATGCGACCTGGCTGGTCAACTCAGCCACGCACTTGTGGGGCAAAAGGCGATTCAACACGCTCGAAGACTCGCGCAATAGCTGGTGGGTGGCCCTGCTGACCTTTGGCGAGGGATGGCACAATAATCATCACGCTTATCCTACCTCAGCCCGGCACGGCTTAAAGTGGTATGAGATTGACTTCAACTGGTGGGGTATTCGCTTATTGCAATTAATGGGATTCGCTCAGGCAATCAAGCGGGTTCACTTTAACCAGGCCTCGGCCTCCTGGCGGCTTTTAAGGTCGCGTTAAAAGGGTGGGCTTTCCAATATGATAGTCTGTGGATTCTGTTTGCATTACACGCAAGCTGGCCACTGTCAACTTGATCTCAATATACTGAAAGGGATGAGCTGCCGGGAGTTTGATCCAGGAATGAAAAGGTTTTGTTCGGACCCGAAGGATTTTGTGTGAATCCAAGCCAGATCGTTCAGATGGCCACTTTTTTTGGCTTTCAAAAAATGGAACTCAAGAAGATCAAGCTGATGGCTAAAGGGGAAGAAATCGCTCGCTTATTGACGAATCAGTCTCACCAAAGTGACCTCGACCCTTAATCTACCTTAGTACTCGGCTGCATTGTTGGAATTTGCGTCCCGAGGGGCATCGAAATTTTGTGAAGTGAGTTTATTTACCGATGGCCGGCGCCGCGCCGCTCCGGGAACGCGAGCGCGCCGTGCGTCTTGTATCAGCCAGGTCATCGATGTGCCAGGGGGTGGATCGCCCTTCAACCTGAATGTTACCAATTCGATCAGATTCATAAGCGTACGGGCCAAAGAATTCCCAATCCGCAGTCCTATAGAGAACATAGCCGCCGCGAAAGACCGCATGCGCTACAAACTCTCCTACCGAAGGCAAAGTGTAAATTCCTCTTTCTCTCAACTGCTGCATTCGTCTCCTCCTGGCTTTAACGCGATTTCATAAAAACTCGTGAACCTCTTCCGACCTGCTTAGGGATGGAACTAAGAAACACAGCTTTTTAGCCTCTACTCAACTCCCCCGCCTGACTTCATTCTCGTAGCGTTGTACTAGTTCATTAAGAACTCCTAGACCATCAAACCGGGGACGTGCGTACACCTCGAGCAGGCAGCACACTGCTAATTGATAAGAAGAAAGTGTTCGCGGCGTGCTATAGTCCTCCGCGCTGACAGTTGGCTTAATCCCTCTAGCGAGTGGTTTAATGCCTTTAGCCAACCTCCAGTAAACGGCGCGCATGAGGGCGGCTCCAGCACTCAAAAACCCCCGGCCCTTTACCAGGGTGGCGCGATCGCGCCAAACACCATCGCAAATCTCCTGAAACTGCTCAGAGCTTATGGGCACTGTCATCCCTCAGTTCAGCCCGACCATCCTGGGAAAATGCCGCCCTTGATTGTAAGCCTTCCAGAGTTAGTCTAGATGACCCTACGCCACTATTTTCACACCCAGCCTACGCCGCTGTTCTATATATGTCAAGTATGAAATATAGTTTCGCTAGACAATATTTTTCGTTCATGGTACATAGCTAGTTCGAAGGGAGGATCACATGATTGAAAGTCGCATTGATCAGTTACTAAAAGAGCACGGGCGCACCTTTTACTGGCTGGCCAAAGAGACGGGCATTAGCCATACCACGCTGTGGCGCTTGAAGAAGGGTAAAGCATTGGGAATTACGTTCGTGACGCTGGAAAAATTATGTCAGGCCCTTCGTTGCCACCCGGGCGATGTGCTCTCGCTTTCGAACAAGAAAAAACCCCGTCAAAAGAATCCGCGGATTCACAAGCGGGGTAAATCTGCCTGAATCCGTTATTGCTATGGTCCATATTTAATCCGCAGCCTGACCCTTAAGTTCGTGCCGCTATTTGCTCAGACACCACCATATCTACCAGGAGCGAGAGATATTCGCCTATTGAATATATTGCGTCTCTGACATATAATTCTGCCGGAGATTTAACTGCAAAGATAGTTTCATTTCTCTGCTTTGTGACCTGAGGCCCGAAGCGAGTTGCATTGACCAGCTGAGGTGGCGAGGGTTTAGGGATCAGAAGTCGTCAAATGAGCGATCAACCAACGATCGCAGTGAGGATTGGTTGAATGAAGGATTTAAGAATTTATATCAGCCCCGAAGTGACAGGAGTCAAGAGCCGCAATCCCGTATTTTATAGCCGGCGCTCCACGGGTCCTTACTATCGATGGTCTTACGAAGAGGCGCGCAATCAGTGGCGCGTCCTGCGAATGCACTCGGGTGAATTTTCGTCCAAAGAGCTATGCTCTTCCACTTGGAACACCCTTCCTTCTTTGCTCCAGTTTAGATTAAAAGCGCATTACGACGAATAAGGAACAAAAGCAGGGAAGCAAAAGCTGATAAATCCGTAATCAATTTAAAGTGCACCTCAGGTTTTAAAGTTGAGTGCTTCCTGCTGTGTAAATCCAACCGCACGCCTCATCCGTATATATAAGTAAGGTTTCTCCAAGCCAGACGAGGGTCAGAGTGATCTAGAACCCTGACGCATTTTTTACTCGCCTCTTGGCGTGTGCAGCACACATGTATGCCAAAGCGGTCCTGAGACAGGGCGTCACGGAATCTTTGACACTGAGCGAAGCCTGGTCTGGCTTTTTGAGTAGAACGATCCAGCTTTGAACTATCACCAAAACTGAGGAGATAGATTAGGTCTCAAGACACAGCTTCTATCTCTACAGATTTTATTCGGTTTACTGAAGGAGATATTTATGAGCACAAGATTCGGGAAAGTACAGCACACTGCGGCCCTGCTGTTGCTGGTTTTAATGCCGACAGCGTTGATGCCGAAGGAAGCTTTCGCTTCCAGCCACATGGACGCGCCGCTGATCACACTGGATCCAGCTGCTAACACCACGGACGTTTACGCCTTTGTTGATGAGGACAACGGTCAAAAGTCGTTAGTGGTGGCGCTGGGTGTTTATCCACACCAGGAACCTGGAATTGGCCCGAACAAGTACAATTTTGATGATAATGTACTTTACCAGGTCCACTTGGCCCTGGGCCGGGATGTAGCCTTGGGACGCGCGACGCTAAGTTATCAGTTTCGCTTCAAGACAAAGTTCAAGAACCAGAACACTATTCTGCAGTCTTATCTCGGTGTGGTTCAGCACGTTGACGATGCCAACCAAAACCTGACGCAGACCTACACTGTGACCAAGGTTGATCGACGCAGCCGTAATGGCTACGGCCATGACGACGACGATGACGACGATGACAGAGAGAAAAAGAGCTTGCTAGGCAGGGGCATTGTGCCGCCAAACAACCAGGGTAATGCTACCCCTTTTTACAACCGCGACGACAATGGAGAGAATCCGGCCAGAGATGGCGTGGCCACTGAAGCTGAGCTAGATCGATATACCAAAGAAGCAATTGTAGAACTAAGAGACGGCTACGTGGCCTTTGCCGGGCAACGAGACGATGGCTTCTTTGCCGACATTCAGTCGATTTTTGACCTGCTCAAACTTCGCAATCCAGGTAAGGACTCACAGGGTGGATTCAATCTGCACCTGATGGCGCTCGAAATTCCCATCGGCGAACTCGGCGGCGATCAGCAGATTGTTGGCGTCTATGCTACAACCAGCCGCCAGCCGGTCCGAATTTTGGACGACCGGAAATCTCGAAAGGACAAGCGGCCATTTGTTCAAGTTGGTCGGCAGGGGAACCCGCTCTTTAATGAGGGACTGGTGGCAATAGCTGATAAAGACCTGTACAGCCGCACCAGCCCAAGCCGCGATTCTGAGATCTTCCGCAAATATGCCGAAACGCCAGAGCTGGCCCGTTTGATCAATCTTTTGGTCTTTCAGGCGCCAGTGGCTCCAGAGACTAACCGAACAGACATCGCTGGAATCTTCATTCCCGATCTGATCAAGGTCGATCTCTCCACCAGCAAAGTACGATTTGCTGGCGGTGGGCCAGGCAATCTTACTAATCCTGACGATCCTGGATTCTCTCGACTAAGTATCTTTGGGGGCGATGTGCTGAAGAGCAATGTCCAGGATCCTTTCAAGAATGGTGGCTTTATTCCCGGGGGCTGGCCCAACGGGAGGCGGTTTGGGGACGATGTTGTGGACATCGCGGTAACCGCCCTGATTAGCGATCTTCGGGATCCCAACAATCTAATAATTCGTGGTCCGGCTGGCGATGGCGTAGACCAAAACGACATGGCATTCAACAAGGTCTTTCCGTACGAGTCGACTCCCCAGAACGGCCGCAACCATCAACACCCCTGAGCAACTCGTCGAGCTGAACTATTTCAAGTGGTGGGCTGAGAGTACCTGAGACTTTTGGCCTGCCACCGACGCAGAATGAGTTTCGCCAAGTCGGAAGGAGAACTATGCGCAAAACCTTATTGCTGGTTACAGCTGTCTTGGTGCTGGCAGTTGCCGCGCTCGCCGGTATCAGAGCATTTTCGAAACATGAAAGCACCCCAGTGCCCGCCGTCGCATTGCAACCCCTGGTCGAGCCAGTTACGGCTGCCGACCGCCTGATTCGTCTGGCCGAAAGCAAGGATCAAGAGCCTTCCCGCTATGACAGAAGGATACAACCTGCTGGGCGCCGCTTATCTGCAGAAGGCTCGTGAGACGGGAGATTTCGGATTCAATGCCCGGGCCGAGGCCGCTTTGAAGCGCTCTCTGGAGATCTCCCCTAAAGATCAGACTGCGCTGACCCTGCGCGCCACGCTTCTGCTCACTAACCACCGTTTCAGAGAAGCCCTAAACGAGGCAAAGCGTGCTCAAGAGGCTGGTCCTGAAAGCCCCGATCTTTATGGGGTGATGACTGACGCGTTGGTCGAACTTGGTGAATACCAGGATGCAGTCAAGGTGGCTCAGAAGATGATGAACCTGCGACCTGATTCGGCCTCCTATTCCCGCGCTTCATACCTAAGGTTCTTGCATGGTGATCTGGAAGGTGCAATCGAGGCCATGCGCGTTGCCGTTAAGGCGGCAAACCCGAGTAATCCGGAACACGCTGGCTGGTACCGGGTCCGGCTCGGCCTGGAGATGATGAAGGCAGGCCGGCGAGAAGAGGGCGAACGAGAATTCGATATTGCTCTCGAAATCTTTCCTGACTATTACCTGGCGCTCGAAGCAAAGGCGAAGGCTCGAGTCGCTGCTGGGGACCTTCAAAAAGCAATCGATCTATACCGGCAAGCCCAGCTGCGTGTGCCCCTTGCGGATACCGCAATCGCACTCGGCGATCTATACCTCAAACTGGGAATGACGGAAGACGCAAAGCGTCAATATGAACTCTTTGAGTTTCTTGAACAGTCGAATGCCGAAAGCGGCACGCATTCGCGAGAGTTGGCTCTCTTTTGGGCCGATCACGACATGAAACTTGATGAAGCTCTGGAGATCATGAAGCACGAACGGTCTGGCCGCGCGGATATCTACACCCTGGATGCGCTCGCCTGGTGTCTCTACAAAAAGGGCCAGCTGGCGGAAGCCCGGGAAGCAATTGGGCAGGCCACCAAACTTGGCACGCGGGACGCTCTCATCTCCTACCACGCCGCGATGATCTACGATGCGTTCGGCGATAGTCGCCTTGCCACTAAATACTTCAAGCTTGCGCTCGAAACGGATCCTTCATTTAACGTTCTACAAGCAGAGGTGGCGAGACAAAAGCTTGAGAGGACTAAGGCTGCCATGCGTCCTGGAAAATGGTTAAAGGTCGGTTGAGAGAGGCTGCAGGTTTCCTGTATTGCTACGAAAGGGAGATTTCTAGTGGACTTCTTCGAGTAGTATGAGCAGGATGAGTCGGAAGCAAACAAACATTGAATGCAATCAGTATTTAGAGAAATGAGAGTGACTATTCTTGTTCGCTCGTTGATGCTGAACCACAGTCGATCCTCTTTGTCTCTGAAGTCTTGTCCCATTCTGTCGCTGCTATTGGTACTACACCTTGCTAGTTCTACAGCGGCTCAGACAACCACTGTTCGTATTCTTTCCGGTACGATCGTCAGAGCCAGAACACAGTGGTGCGAGGGGTTTCGCTGACGGTCCGCTATCCCTCCGGTGAGCAAAACGGTGCGAGCGATGAAGAGGGCAGATTTCGTTTCATAGTACCGGCCGAATCACTGACTTTGCGCATCGAGGGCCAGTACCTCATCAGCCGGGAAATGCTAGCGGTCATCCGGCAGCGGGTCAATGGGGCAGTATATTGCGATTCATCGGGAAATGGCTGAATGCGTGAGGTCTTGGAAGGGGAGGAGCTGTTCTATGCCGAGAAAAGGAACCCCACAAGGATCAGTCCTGAGCCCCATGTTAGCGAATATCTACCTTCATGAGGTGTTGGACGCATGGTTCGAACGCGACGTCAAGCCGCGCTTGAAGGGGCAGTGTTTCCTGATCCGTTCGCAGATGACTTCGTCATCGGCTGTGAGCTGGAGAGCGACGCACAGCGCCTCATGGCGGTTGCTCCCCAAGCGCTTTGGGAGCGGACTGACGATCCATCCGACGAAGGCGAAGCTGGTCAAGTTCGGTAGGCCAGGTAGATTAGTTCCAGCTACCGACTGGCCATTGAGCCGACCCGTACCCACCTGTTTGTGCAACGCGCGACCTTCGTCGGATATTTGATATTCCCAAAGCCCGTCCGGGCCTTCCGACACCGCTGTGCTCTTAGATTGAAGTCGCCCTTTTCGTCCTTTAGTCGGACAATCTTTCTTTAAGCCTCACAAAATAATCCTTCGCCAATGTCGGTTTGCCCTTTCGTTTAGGCCGTTTGTCCACACCCACGACATCTTTGCCATCCTTAGATAGCACTTCAATATGACCGTTACTTTCGAGTTCCAGAAGCGCTTGCCGGTACGCTGCCTCGCAATGTTCGTCGGTCGGTCGAGTGGTTAAGTCTTCGTAGAAAACAGACGCTCGAAGGGGCTTGGACTTCAGGGCACTTAAGATTTCTGCTTTAATGTCTGAATGCCTGTCGAACAAAGGCACAAAGTTCGTACGACTTTTCTGCTTGAATTCCAAGCCTCCTGGTTCATCTTCTCCATGCCCACGCCTCCACATCACGTCTTTCATAATGCGAAAGCCTAATGGATGTTTACTTGCGTGAATCAAGTAGTGACTTGCCTTCTTTTGATCTTCATGCTCGACGCGGAATGCAATTATGTACCTAACACTCATTTCCTGCGACAAGGCTTTTGAGTATTCCGACAAAATGATTTTCTCACGTTCCAGCGGGACGCTGGTTTCCCTTAGTTTTTGATAAAGGGCCTTCGCACATTTCTCCGACCCCATTAACTCAACCAAAACCTTGCTGAGTTCCGGAAGGCCAGCTATTCTGCGTACTCCATCTATGTTGAAGAAAATGAATGCCTCACACTTTGAGTTCTCCATCACTGCTCGAATCGTCTCAAAGCTGGCGCCGCTAACTCCACACGGATCAACGAAAAGAAAAGTTGGTGCGAGTCCACCTAGCAATTTACTCAAAATCTCAGTAAGCCTGTCCGAGAAAATTCCCAGTAGGCAAAGTGGTCTCCGAATATGAGGATTCTCATCATAAAAATTATTAACCTCGGATTCGAGCTCCTTAAACAAGACCTTGTCGGACTCAATGAATACCGTACTGACCTGCTTTGAAAAGTCAGCACTAGCAGCGATAAGCCGAAGAGCACGCATAGGTGAGCCATCGAATGTTTCAGAAGTGGATGTTTCTTTGTAATAACCGGGACCAGCGAAGCCATCAATATAAACAAGGTTTGGATTCGACCGTTTGAGAATATTGTAATAAGCTGGGAGGTAGTCGGCCAAAATCTCGTGCTTTACGCGAGTCTGGTCTCGATAAGTCTCAAAGTGTTCTCGGTCCTTGCCTTTCGCCATCGTGAGGTTTACCTCGTTTCGTGCTTTATGCAATTCCGCTTTGCCTATTCCTGAAAATGGGCGAGGCAGACTGTCCCAAGTCCTACCTCGCAACATCCGGCCTGCGAATTTCTTCCCAACCGCAACCATCTGAACCTGGTGGTCCTCACCTATCGATATGACGGTCTTGCGGCGCTGAACTAGTTGGCGTTCAGCAGGAGCCCAATGTCCCCACTGCTTGAAATGGAATGGAATGTTGGCCCGCTGACACTGATTGAGCAATCCGATAACCCATTTTGGGTGCATTGGTCTTGAATGAGAACCGCTCTCTCCCCCTGCGATTACCCAGTCAATCGAGTTGAAAGCCAACGTATCCAACCATGGGGACAGGTCGAGTGGGCCCAGAAGCGGCTCGCAGGACAAAAATCGAATGGCAGCGGGGACAGCAAGGAGATCCGGGAGACGGAGTTCCGCGAGTCGCTGATTTTCTATGCTTGTGCCAATCCAAACGTTACTTGGCCAGTCTTCACCCCAAGGGGACATCGACATAATGTGCTGAGGCCTTTTTGTGAGAAGTAGCCAATCCAAATTTGGCGTTCGGTTGATCAGAGCCCAAAGCCGCTCTCGTTCCTTGTCCAAGCTGGACCTAGCCTCAAATACGTCCGCCATACTTGCGCAAAAAACACGCGAACGAATTCCCGCATCGGCAGCCTCTCTATTCCATTTGAGAGGTTCTGTCCAGTGCGTATCTCCAAAAAATCGACGCGGCGCATCTTGGCCCCACAGTGTTCGGCCAACTCGCTTCGCCCAGGTCTCGGCGTAGCAATTATCGCAAGCTGGAGAAACCTTTTGACATCCCCACCAAGGATTAAAAGTGTGATTTGTCCATTCGATGTGTGAGTTTTTGGCCATCTGTGGAACCGCAGATGAGTCTAGCATTGGGGTCGGTGTTTCATCAATGAAACAATCGGAGTTTACTGGAGAATGGGATCCGGATCGGATCAGTCGATGCTGGGAACAACTTCTGAGCGAAGGAAGAAATTCGGTTACGGCTTCCTCCTCGGTGGCCCACGAGTTCACCAGACGCACAACGAAATCTCCTCATCCAGTTTTTCCCAAATATGAAGGCCGTTAGTTCTGCTGGAGACGCTCGACTACCGTGCCGAGAAGAATTCGAAAAGACGTTCGCAGGCCGATAATGGAACAGATGCAGTCCTTGAACAACCAGCAAGACGAGATAGGTGTTCTGCGGATGCAGCATCAGTGACACGCTCCTTCGTCACGAAAGGTTTCGCCGCGTAGAGCTTCGATGCCTTCCTTCACGGTAATTGTAACCATAATATCTATCTAATATGCTTTGCGCTCTGGTTACGGTCCTTGGTCCAAGTGTGATACTCAAAGCGAGAGGCACGCCGCGGCGAAGGGCCGGCAGTTGGTTGATAAGCCACCTCATTGTTTTTTCTCCAACATCATTTGGCGATGACGCTGCCGATCCGGCGCTGCATGTGGGCAAATTCACCGGACAGACGGCTCATAGAGTGCCGTTCCAGGAAAAGACCAAAACCGCGAGCTCTCATAGTGAAAGCCCAGGTTGAAACGACTTGAATTGATTGATTAGGCGAACCGCGGAGGGTGGTACGGAGGGTTGAGTGCGACAGGCTGGAACCGAAATTACTGAAGTTTTCCAAGCCAGCCGTGGCGGACCATCCACTTTGCCAACTCCAGGATCGGTGAGACCGTAAACGCCGCCGCGACGATGATGAACCAATCCCTCATCGGCAGCCCGAAAGTGCCAAAGACGCTTTCCAGGAACGGCACGTAGAGGATCAATCCCAGCATGAAGAGTTCCCAGAGGATGGCGATGTTGAGCCACTTGTTTGCTAAGGGACGGCGCAACACCGAGTGACGATCAGAACGAAAATTGTAGGCCTTGAAGAACTGGATGAGCACCAGAGAGACAAAGGTCATCGTCATTGCTTCCTGAACGCTGCGTCCTGAATTGAGAGCCCATATAAACAAGCCGAGGTTA
>Ga0187893_10003662_pt1 | contig 30611 bp, 24 predicted proteins | sample MA1701074metaG_FD_139574 | JGI IMG/M metagenome (GOLD analysis project Ga0187893, IMG submission 139574) | White microbial mat communities from a basaltic lava cave in the Kipuka Kanohina Cave System on the Island of Hawaii, USA - MA170107-4 metaG ...
GATTATGAATCGGGAGAGTAGCGCAGTCAATAGCCGCCTCGCCCCCATCGAGGGGAGCGAGAGCGGCGGCAAATTCATCCTCGCTGCTGAAGCAGGAGGCTTTCTTTGCCAGATTCGGTAACAACAGGCAGGGAAGCAGAGCAACGGCGACCGGGCGAAGTCAGGCGCAATTCCTTCAATTCAAAAATCCCACGCGCTCGAACTCCGATCCAAGCACCTCGCGCTCAGGCACGCCGAGACAGCGGTCTAATATCTCGCTGTCTCGCGTCGCGCGCAGATAAGAGTTATGACATCTTCGCCCGAAAAGTTTACCGCCTGACCGTAGATTTCCTTCTGCCCGTTGTCGTGTTCGGCTTCGTTGAGGAAGAACTCGAAATCATAAGGGCCACCGCGACGCGCTTTTCTGGACTTCCAACCGATGAAGTCGAAGCTTCTCGCTATGAGTTCATCGAGCGCGGAGTTATCTATATTGTGATAATCGAGCAGGTAGGCGACCGCGCATTCTGCGTCTGACATCTCATTTTTTGCGAAGCGTCCGGGATTGGGAAAGAGCCTCGCAATGGGTGCTGAATTTATTTTGTCAGGTTGATGCTGTTGCGCGAGAGTATCGGCGCATCAACAAAGGCTGAGACACTCTTTGAGCGGAAAAAGTTTGAAAAAGATACGGCTTGAACGGAATTTGAAAGGGTTTGCGGGCGACTGAGGGTCGCCCGCATAGCGATCCTTGAGTTCATTTCGACCCGACTTTCGTGCCGGGGGCGAACTTTATCTTGAAATCAGAATCGGCGATCTTCGGATTTATCTCCATATTGCTCATCGTGAAAGTGGTGATGTCGCCGCTTTGAGCATCGATCATTTCGGATTTGACCGGAAGCCATGAAGACTGGCTTACCCACCACTTCATCCGCTTGACGGCTGAAGGTTGTTTGGGAGTCAGTTGAAGCACTGAGGTCGCTACTGCCCCAACCTGCTCATCGCCGATGTGAACGATGTCGTATCTCTGTTTCATCTGCGCGCTGGTCAAACTATAGGGAGCCGAAAAGAAAGCGAACTCCTGATTCCGTGTGGCCAGTTGCCCGCGGGTAGTAACTATTGCTTGCTTGATTTGAGGTTGATAGAGAACTATCTCTGAAGGGTCGACGGAAACCTGATTGCCGTTTTCGTAGTTGATACGCACCCAGTCTGATTTGCCCGCGTGCTTGAATATTAGAGTTCCTGTATAGGTTTCTTTCCCGCCGATTTGAACGAATTTTTTTACCTGCCCGATGCTCGCTCGAATGGTCGTTATTTTTTTTGCGGCCTCCTGCATCCGTGCCAGTATCTGATCAGGATTGCCGTTCGCTTTGGATGAGAGTGTGATGGATGTGAAAATCAAAAACGTCGCTGCCGATAAAATAAACGATCGCTTCATTGCTTGATGCTCCTTCGATATTATGGCGCAAGCTGTGAGCTTGCGCGTTCCCTGAACTTTCATGCTTTCAGGGCGTGCGCAACCTAAAACGATGAGTCCTCTCTATTCTTTCGTCCACACGAGGTAGGCTCTGTTGCCCGTCGTTTCGCTTGTGACCTGCTCGATGCGCGCAACGCCGAGCTTTCGACCATATTTTCGTGAGAGATATTCCGTGACTTCCCGCTCCGCGCTGTCTGAGTCGATGGGGCCGACTTCCTCGCTCGTCACATAAATCGCCCGCGAGGTGTCTTCGGCCAGACTCAGCCAGCTATTTTTGAACCAGTCGTTGGGGGTGAAGAAAATGAAGGCCAGAATCAGCACGCACATGATATCGTATTGCCACGTGCCGCGATCATAAGACCAGAAGAGAACTTTCTTGAGCGTCGAAAATATTATCTTCATGGGTTCTGCCTCGATCCGACCACATGCCCGTCGCGCATCTCTATGATGCGATCAGCCCGCAGAGCCGCCTCCGGGTTGTGGGTTATCATCACGATAGTCTGCCCCATCTCTTTGTTCAAGTCGCGCAGCATATCCAGAACGATCTGAGAGTTTTCCGAATCGAGATTGCCCGTCGGCTCATCGGCCAGAAGTATAGCCGGACGATTTATGACCGCTCGGGCCAGGGCGACTCTCTGCTGCTCGCCGCCCGACATCTCAAGCGGCTTGTGATGTATTTTATCTTCGAGCTTGAGCAATCGGAGCAGATCGCGCCTTCGCTCAGAGTCGCCGCCGTTCGACTTGTGGTGGATTCGCTCGGCCAGCTTCAAGTTGCCCTCGGCTGAAAGAGTCGGGAAGAGATTGAATCGCTGAAAGACGAATCCTATCTTGCGACGGCGAAGGTCTGTGCGCTGGCTGTCGGTCATATGGGTGAGGTCTTCGCCATCGATCATCACCTGACCCTTTGTCGGCTGAAGCATGCCTCCGACTATGTGCAGAAAAGTCGATTTGCCGCATCCCGACGGCCCCATGATGGCCGCGTATTCGCCCGCTCCGACCTGAAGATCGACTCCGCGCAGCGCAGGCACGTCGACCTTTCCCACGCGGTAGATCATTTCAAGCTTTATCGTCTCAAGAACAGGTTTCATAGTTGTCAGTTGTCAGTTGTCAGTTGGTCGCTCACTGAAGTCACCGAGGTGAATCGAGCAGTCGAGACAACTGACTACGGACTATTCATAACTGATCGCTTCGACCGGATCAAGGTTGGCTGCGCGAATAGCCGGGTAAAGCGCGCCTGCAAGTCCGCACACCAACCCTATGGCTGCGCCTATCAACAGCCAGCGCGCTTCGAGATCGATCTTGAGTCTGGTGCTGGCTTCGATGAAATACTTTCCGGCCACTGAAATAGCGAAGCCCACCAGAACGCCCATGGCGCTTATGAACGTGGCCTCCTTTTCAATCGCCCAGACGATGAACGGCTTCGATGCGCCCAGCCCTTTGAGTATGCCAATCTCGCGCGTTCGCTCGATGATCGTCGTGTACATAGCAAGAAGAATTATCATCGTGCTTATGATGACCGAAACGGCTATGACCACGTTGAGAAATATGTCGAGGCTGATGAGTCCCTGACTGTAGAGCGCGGGAATTTCGTCCGTGCGTATCACTTTCAATCCCGGATAGTATTCCATTATCTTCTCGCGAACCTCGTCGGCCATCTCCGGTCTCTCGCACTTCACCATCAGAAACGAGCAGTTGTCGGCTATATCGGCTCCGCCCGTAAGCTCCTGCATGGTGTAGAGAGGCAGTTTGATTCGCGACATCACGGAAGGTTCGTAGACGCCGACGACCGTAAATTCGCGATTGAGCGCAGTGATCGTGCTGCCTATGCGAACGGGATTGCCGTCCGTTCCCTTATTGACTTCCGTGTAGTAGCGATCAACTATCGCTTCGAACTTAGGTTCTCCCTGTCGGGAGTCATTGACGTGTCGGCCTTCGATTATCCTGATGCCTGTCGTCTTCGTCAGCGACTCCCAATCGATGCCTTCGACCGTTTCGAATCCGATGCCTCCGACGCTCGTTTGCACCCAAAGCCCGACAGCCGTAACCTCTTTGACTCCGGCGACCGGCTGTCGGGCGACGATATCGGGGAATTCAGGCGTGGGTTGAATTCCGTTTTTTATGGCATCGGCGTAGCGCCTGGGCATTTGCAGAGGATTCGCGCCTGAAGCGATGTTGACATCATCGTCGTAGACTCTCAGTTCCGAATCGACGTTCATCTGGCGCTCAGCCGCGTCGCGGCTTACTCCGCGAACAAGACCGGCCACCATTACGACGAGGATGACTCCGAGCGCGACGCCCGCCATAGAGAGCGCAGTGCGGAGGGGTCGTTGTTTCACATTGGCTACGACCAGACTGTTCATTTCTAGCGAACCGGAATGTTGGGCTTTTTCTCCGGAGGCGCGGCGGCTTTGCGAGGCGCGTCGAGATTGGTTTCCGGCAGCCCTTCGGTATTTTTGAGATCGAAAACCCGGTCAGGCAATTCGCCGTTGACCTCTATGGAATCCTTGTCCAGCTTTATTTCGAGTTTGTATCCGTCATAGAGCCGGTCGACGATGATTTTTTCAGGCCATTGCAGATTGAGTCCCGGAACCCTCCGCCACTTTTCATAAGCGATATCGCTGCCCAATCTGCCGACGCCGTTTTCAAACGTCTGCTGGCGGGCGAGCGGCGTTCCTTCGCTCGTTCGGTCGAACCAGTATTTTCGCCTCAACTCGAACTGGCCGCCTTCCCTGCGCTCGATTACATAGATGACGTAATAGGTGCGCAGAACGAGTCGCTTTTTCTTGTCCGGCTCGATGAGGATTTCTTCGCGCGGCACTTCTTCGCGAAAAATCACCGTCCTGTCATCATGCACGACCGAAGGGATGAGGAATGCGTCGGTTATGTGCTGGGGCCGCATATTGACCAGCCCGCCTGCTTTCTTGATACGCTCGTCTGTCTGACGGTCGAGTTCATCGCGGTCGAGGCGGTCGATGCCTTTGAGGTTCGACCCGTAAACGAACTGGCGTTTGTTCTCAGGACGATAGATGGCGACTTTGAAATCCCGCCCGTCCGTCACCATGTCGGCGACTCTCGCGCCGATAAAAGTCACACGCATCAAAATATTTTCGGGCCGACGAAGCCTGAGAATCCCCGTGGCCGACGGATAATCATCAGCCTTGTTGTTCGATCCGGTGAAATAGTTGCGGACGTAGATAGAGGTCTGCGCTGCAAAAGATTTTATTTCAGAGTAAGAATTTATTCGCCTGAGCAAATCTTCCGTTGAAACATCGGGTTGGACTGGCAGTCGCTCAGCCACTTTGACCCGCCTGATACATCCGCTTCCTAAAAAGGCGACTGTCGTTATCAAAAACGCAAGAGATAAGATTTTTCTCACGATCAGACAAACTCCACGTGACAATGTAGCAAACAGAGGCCGCTGTCAGTTTACAAGCAAAGAGAAAAACTAACAAAGCAGAGGAAGGCTTGTCAACGAAGCCATCCTATCACTCCGGGGCGGCGATTGGAAGCGCGCGAGTGTTGACTTCGATGGAAGGCGTAACCTACTATTGAAAACGCAGCGAGCGAAATTGCGTAAGCTTTCTTCTGATTTCAACTGACTGGAAGCGAGGTGCAAATTTATGGGAAATCTGGGATGGTCTGAGATTCTTATCATTCTCACTATAGCGCTGATAATTTTCGGCCCGCGCAAGCTGCCGCAGTTGGGCAAGAGCCTCGGCGAAAGCCTCGCTCAGTTCCGCCGCGCCAGCGAGGATTTCAAACGCACCTGGGAACGCGAGGTCGAAGTCGAGAAGTATCGATTCGAAACGCCTCTGATCGCCGATAGCGCAACCACTGAGAGCGCAGCCGCAGAAGAGACCCCCGCCGTCTACGGCGAAAATCCTTTCGAAGAGCCTTCGGCACAGACGGATGAGCAAACCGATTCGACCGACAAAAAAGCTGAAGCCGCGATGGGCGAGCCGCGTCAGGATTGGGCCTGATCGAAGGAGTCGCAATCGAGTCCTCGATAACCTATGAGCGCATACACAGATACCTACGAGGAGCAGGAAGAAGAGCTTGAGCAGGGGAGCATGTCGTTCCTCGGTCATCTGGATGAGTTGCGAAAGCGTCTCGTCCGGTGCGCTATTTTCGTCTTCCTGGTCTTCATCGTCTGCTGGATTTTTTCGGATCGAATCTACGGCTTCCTTCAAGTGCCGGTCCGAGCCGCGCTCATCAAGGCCAACCTCATAGCGGCGACGGATTTCAACAAAGACATCGTTGTGAAGAAACTCGCCGAATTGCCCGATGGCAAGGAGGTCGATGTCACGCTGAAATCGAACTACAAAATCGGGCAGGCGGTCGTTCAGGCGGGGACTACGATACCGGCTAAAGTTCTGCGCGAGGAAAACGGCAACACTCATCTCCTCACTTCGCGCCTGTGGCTCATCGATGATCAAACCGTCCTCGAAGAAGGAACCCCCATACCTAAGGAAGTCTATCTCCACACCTCGCTTACGAACAGCCCTGATACACGGCTCGTCACTCAAACCGTTCAGGGCGGATTCAATCTCTTTATCAAAGTATCTTTTTACTCGGCGATATTTTTCTCCGTCCCTTTCCTGCTCGTTCAAGTATGGGGATTCATCTCGCCGGGGCTTTACAAAAAAGAGAGAAGATACGCCATACCGTTCATAGTTCTGGGAACGCTTTTTTTTCTCGGCGGGTGCGCGTTCGCTTATTACATAGCTTTTCCGCGCGCAGCAGATTTCCTGTTGAGCCTGTCAGCCGAAGGAAATCTGCGACCGCTCGTGTCAGCCGAAGAATATTTCGATTTGATACTCACCATCATGCTCGGACTGGGCGTGATCTTCGAGATGCCGACGCTGACTTTTTTCCTTGCTCGACTCGGCCTGCTCTCACACCGTCCGCTGGTGAAAGGATGGCGATACTCATTGCTTATAATTTTCGTCCTCGCGGCGATTCTCTCTCCGACGACCGATATCCCGAATATGCTCGTCTTCGCTGCCCCGATGATGATCCTTTATGCTTTGAGCATCGGAATCGCATGGTTTTTCTATAGAAAACGCAAGGCACGCGAAGCCGTATAGAAATCCGTCGCAAGCGCGACGCGCTCAGGCATTCATCGACTGGCGGATGGGGTTCTTGACCGGTCTCAGGCAGGCCGCGTAAACTTTACATTCTGAATTTCAGAACGCTCACTTGGTAACTCAGTTGGGTCAATGCGGAAAGGAGTTGCTCTTATGCTAAGAAAAGTTTTCGGCATCGCTTTGATCGCCGCGCTCGTCGGGGGCGCGCTTCCTGCTCTCGCGCAGGAGAAACAGAACAAGAAGAATGAGAAGAAACAAAAGGAAGAACTCAAAAGCGTCTACAAAAACTGGATCGAACAGGATGTTCCCTACATCATAACCGATCAGGAGCGAAAGGCATTCAAGGCGCTCAAGACCGATGAAGAGCGCGATCAGTTCATAGAAGCGTTCTGGCTCCGTCGCGATCCAGACCCCGATACTCCCGAAAACGAATACCGCGAGGAATATCAGCGCCGCATTCAATACGCCAACGAAAAATTCCCATCGGGCATTCCCGGATGGAAGACCGACCGCGGGCGCATCTACATCATGTTCGGCAAGCCCGATCAGATAGAATCACACCCCGCAGGCGGCCCTTATGAGCGACCTTCTTATGAAGGCGGCGGTTCGACTTCGACTTTCCCGTTCGAGGTCTGGTGGTATCGCCACATAGACGGCATAGGGTCGGATATAGAAATCGAATTCGTCGACCCGTCCGGTTCGGGCGAATATCGCATAGCCCGCAGCCCTGATGAAAAAGACGCGCTGCTTTATGTTCCGAACGCGGGACTCACGCTCGCCGAACAACTGGGCCTTTCGGACAAGGCCGACCGCATAGCCCATCCCGGCTACGGCTATGGCGGAGGACGACTCTTCGGCACCAGGGCCAAAGATCAGGAGTTCGAACGACTCGCCCTTTATGCCGATTTGCAGAGACCTCCTCAAATCAAATTCCCCGATCTTCAGGTCAAAGCCGATCTGCCGGAACTCGCTACCGACATACTTCCTTTCAGCGTGCGCACTGACTTTCTGCGCATCAGCACGGAATCGGTCGCGACCGCTTTCACCATGCAGTTCGATCACACGGATCTAACGATGAAAAATGTCGGCGGAATTTATGCCGGATCGGTCAACATCTATGCCCGCATCACGAGCCTTGCGGGTCGCCGTCCGGCTCAATTCGAAGACACCGTCTCGACGGGCCGCTACACGGACGACACGCTGGCCGTCGGGCAGAGTCAACGCTCGATTTATCAAAAGAGAGTAGTGCTGCCGCCCGGTCGCTACAAAATAGATGTCGTAGCCCGCGATATAATCAGCGGAAAGACCGGCTTGATGCATCATTCGTTCGAGGTTCCGCGCTATCACGAAAAACAACTCGCAACCTCGACTCTGATCCTTGCCGCCTCAATCGAGCCTATCAACAGCCGCACGGTGAGCGATCCTCAGTTCGTGCTTGGCCGCTACAAGGTCAAGCCCTTCGTGAGCGCAATCTACAAGCCGGGCCAAAACCTCGCCACCTTCGTTCAAATCTATGACGCCGAAATGGATCAGGCCACGCTGCAACCTGCTCTCAAGATCGAGTACATAGTCACGAAGGGCGGGCAGGAAGTTTTTCATGTGGTCGAAGACGGCAAGGACGGAAACGGCATAGTCGATCTGCGCGGACAGCAACTCACGCTTGCGCGCCGCATACCTGTCACGGGCAAACTGGCCGAACCCGGCACCTACACGGTTACGGTCAAGGTCACCGATCTGGTGGCGCAAAAGACCGTGACTCCCAAAGCCGAGTTCACAGTTCGCTGAAAAAAATCACTGCTTTCTTCCTCGATGAGAGGCCCGCACCGCGCGGGCCTCTTTTGGTAATAATCCATTAACGCGCGCCCTTTGGGCGCAGCTTTCCGTTTTCAACTCTCCCTGTTATCATCCTTCGCGTAGTCGCGCATCTTTATCAAAACCATGAAATTTTCTCTCAGTAATCCTTTCACCGAAGATTTGGCCGTCGATCTCGGCACCGTGCATACCTTCATCTACGGACATGGTAGAGGGATGGTCGTAAACGAGCCTTCACTCGTCGCCATAGAAAAAGGCGAAGTCATAGCCGTCGGCAACGAAGCTCTGGAGATGCTCGGTCGCTCGCCCGAAGATGTCGAGGTCGCTTACCCGATGCGCGAAGGCGTAATAGCCGATTCTCAACTCGCTCAGAAGATGCTCGGCAAATTCCTGCGCAAGGCGCGAGGAGGACGCGCGCGGCTATCGCGACGGATGATTTTGAATATCCCGTCAGGCATAACTTCCGTCGAACGATTCGCCATCCGCGAAGTCGTCAACGGACTCGGCATCAGCAAGGTTCATCTCGTAGATGAAGGCATGGCGGCAGCCATCGGCGCGAGGCTGCCCGTGACGGAGATGCGCGGATCGATGGTCGTCGACATTGGAGGCGGCACTACGGCCATCGCTGTGGTCGCCAATTCCGGCATCGTCGAATCGGAAACTCTTCGCATAGGCGGACTCGATATGGATCACGCCATCATCAATCATATAAAAAAGCATCACGGCGTTTTGATAGGCGAGCGATCAGCCGAGCGATTGAAAACCGTGCTTGGGTCTGCAATAGAGCCAATCGAGGAACATCGCAGCGTGGTCAAGGGGCAGAACATCGCCGAGGGCGGCCCTGAAGTCACCGAAGTCAGCGCGCCGGAAATTCATCAGGCCATAGAAGTCGTAATCAAACAGATAGTCGAAGCAGTACGTCAGGTGCTCGAACGCACGCCGCCCGAAGTGGCGAGCGATCTTCACGATCACGGAATGATTCTGACAGGCGGCATGGCGCTGCTTGCCGGAATGGACGCGCGCATAAGCGGAGCGACAGGGCTTCAGGTCGAGTTGGCTGAAAGCCCGCGTCAGTCGGTAGGACGCGGACTCATCGCCCTCTACGATCAGCCGTTGCTGCTCAGAAGAGTCGCGCGAACGATAGAAGCGAACTGATTACCAATCCAAAGTCCCGGTCACGCACAACAAGGAGGAATAGAAGGATGAATCTTCTCAGAGTAGTTGTGTGTTTTTTATCGCTCGGCGTTATTACGGTTGATGCCGCGTTGACAGCGAAGCCGCAGACTGAAGCCCTCAAACAGAAAAAAGCGGGCGATCTCCTGCTTCAGCCTTTCGTTTTTCAACCGCGCAGCGGAGAAAAAGTAGACGCAGAAATTGGCCGCCTCAGTGTGCCTGAAAACCGCAAAGACCCGAACACGAAACTGATCGAACTTGTCTTCATTCGCTTCAAAAGCACCTCTGCCAGTCCCGGCCCGCCCATCATTTATCTTGCAGGAGGGCCGGGTGGATCAGGCATAGCGACGGCTCGCGGGACGCGCTTCCCACTGTTTATGGCGATGCGCGAAGTGGGCGATGTGATCGCGTTCGACCAGAGAGCGACAGGCAACTCGACGCCTGATCTCGATTGCCCTCAGACGCTCGATTATCCGCTCGACCGCGCAGGAGCGCGCGAAGAATTTCTGCGACAACTCAAACAGAAATCCCGCGAGTGCGCCGAGCATTGGAAAAGCAAAGGAGTAGACCTCGCCGGATACAACACCAACGAGAGCGCCGACGATATCGAATCGCTGCGCGTCGCCCTCGGCGCGGAGAAAGTTTCGCTCTGGGGCATAAGCTACGGAACCCATCTCGCGCTTGCGACCATCCGCCGACACGAAAAGAGAATACATCAAGCGATACTTGCAGGAGTCGAAGGCCCTGCGCACTCCTTCAAACTGCCCTCGAATATTCAAGAGAACCTCGAAAAAATAAATCGGCTGGTCAAAGCCGATGCGAGCCTCAACAAACAAATCCCCGATCTCATCGCGATGATGAAAACCGTGCTTGAGCGATTGGAGAAACAACCTCTCCAGCTTGAAGCGACCAATCCACAGACGAGGGAGAGAGTGAAAGTCACTGTTGGCCGCTTCGATCTCGAACGCCTCACGGCTTCCGTCGTAGGCAACGAGGCGGTCGCGCAGATACCCGCGATTTATCACGCGCTCTTCAATGGAAACACTTCGCATCCGCTCATCTCTGTCCTTGCCGGACGAGTGTTTGCACAACGCCGCGGACAGCTAGGCTCTGCTATGCCGTTCGCCATGGATTGCGCTTCGGGCGTATCGAAAAATCGTCGCGAGCGGATACTCCGAGAAGCCCGCGGCTCGCTTCTTCGAGACTCGATTGACTTTCCTTTTCCCGACGTGTGCGAAGGCTGGGGCGTGCCTGATCTGGGCGAAGGGTTTCGATCTGCGGTCAAATCAAGCGTGCCTGCCCTCTTCATCAGCGGCACGCTCGACGCGCGCACGCCGGTCAGCAACGCCGAAGAAGTGCGCAAAGGATTTGCGACGAGCGTTCACCTGATAATCGATGGAGCGGTGCATAGCGATCCGCTGTTTCTCTCATCGCCTCGAATCAAAGACGTGATGCTTGAATTCATGAAAGAGAAACCGATCTCGACTACTCGCATCACTCTTCCGCCTATGCGATTCGCGCCAGTGAGTCAGTAAACGGACGCTCACTTGCTCGATTGATCTTTTATGGTTTTCGAGAGGCTCACGATGTTGGCGAACAGGCGATAAGCTCCCCTGTGCGGCACGAGCAACTGACGGCCCAGGTCGTAGCTTATATAAACGAAGCTGCCGCTTCCCGTGCGGGCGACCATCAGGCCGCCTCGCTTCGCCTCTTCGCCCGCGTCCGCGCTTTCAAGCAGAGGGGTGTATTCTGCGGCCCACTCGACGGCAGGGAAGACGGCGCGATTCGTAGTCCATCCGTCGAAATCTTTTTCCGTGATTCGATTCGGAACGGACATCAACGGATGATTAGGGTCGAGTGTCTTCACTGCCGCGCTTTCCGACGCGATCAGGTCTTTTGAAATTTTGATGGGGAATGGAGCGAGGGATTGCAAATCGTATTGGCTGCCTTGCTGATAAAACACGACGAGATTTCCGCCCTTCCGCGCGTATTCGAGAAGGCACAGGGAGAGCGCAGCGCCTATCGATTTGAAGGCGCGCTCACCGAGTATGATCGTGTCGTAGCGTTCAAGCTCGCTGCAAATCCGCCGGTCTGCGGCGATGTGAATGATCCTTGTGTCGATAAGCGTGTGTTCGACGCCAAGCTGAGTGAGCGCGAAGGGAAGCCACGAGTCCGATCCGAAATAAGCTGCTTTGATTTCAGCCATCTCGAATTCGCTGGCGTGAACCGCGATCTTCGTCATTGCAACGGCGTCAGGCGCGGCAGGGCGCGGGCGGCGCAGTTCGATCAGAATGTCAGGCGAAAGCGGCGGCTTGAGAATCGGCAATCGCAGATTCATCTTCACCGTGACTCGCTCATCCTCGCGCGAAAAATTTATCGGCACAGGCTCATAATCATCCTCAGTAAGCGCGAGAGGCACTACCCATAACGCGCCTGCAAACGCGCCCGACGTGTTGTTGTCGAGACGGACGATCACTTCGATATCGCGCTGCTTGTTCCAGTCTCTTACAAAAACAAAAGGCAAAGTTGAAACGCTGACCGTCGGTTCTACCGAGACGCTTGTTTGCGCGGCCAGTGTGAGAGTCGTCTGACCAAGACCGACTTCCGCGACCGCGACAAGTCGGTGGCCGAACATATCTTCAAGCTTTGTGTCAGGCGCAGCCGAGGCAACAGGGAAATACATTTCTTCATCAGCGCGCGAAATTTTTTGCAGCGCGTCGGGCGGCGTTTCGTATCGGACTTCGTGAGAGATGACCGCGTTCCCGCTCGCGGTGAAAGTTTCAGATTGTCGGGAGAGGACTTGTTTGGACTCCGGCGAAAAAGACTGCGGCGTGTGAAAAACTACCGGAAAAAGCTGATCGCTGCCGTTTGTCAGTTTCATTCTGATAGAAAAAACCTGACCCGGCACAACCGTCGAATCCGAGACATTGACCTCGAAGCTCAACCCCAAAGCGAGCGCAAGCGCGCGTTCGAGCTTTTGTGTGAACTGAATGACGCGAAAGTATTCCGGCCCGTAACGTCGGCGCATTTCCTCGACTGAGCCTTCGGTGCGTTTCTCTACGAGCTTTTCCGTGAGCGCGTTTACGAGTTGCTGGCCGAGGAGTATCGCTTCGACGAGCAGCCCGTCGCCTGCGCGCGGGGGGACGATTGAGCGATGTATATTTTCCGCAAGCGCAAGCCCGTCGGTGAGTGTGCCGCCCGGTCTGATTTTGTCTTCGCCCGACGAGCGAATCAGTTTGTAGTATTGTCTGTCGATTTCTTTGGCATCCGCGCGAACCCAATCGCTATGCATAGCGATGAGCTTAACTGCCTGCTCCTCGATCTTCGCGTAGGTGAGACCGCGAGTCTGATCCCTTTGATTGAGCGCGATCTGGATGCTGGTCAACTCTTCGCCTGATTTTTGAAAGAGTCGCCGCGGCTGCCATGCCTCCGCATCAGGCGATGGAAATTTATTTTCATCGCCTATGGCTTCGAAGCCTTCGATCATCAATCGGGCAATCGCCTGATGCTGTCCGTGTCCGCTATCCGGGTCGTGCGATGTGATTATGCAATCGGGTTTGACGAGCCTTATGGCGCGCACTAATCGAGCGAGCGAGGATTCGCGGCCCCACACATTGAAGGCATCGTCGGCGGATTTCGAATAACCGAAATCCTTGAGTCCTAGCAAGTAGACATCGGCTCCGATCAATCGTGCGGCCCTGAGCGTGAAGCTGATGTCGGGCTGCGCGCTGTTTATCGGCGCGACTTCGTTGTGGCCTCCGCCTTCGTTTCGAGTGGCGAGAAGAATGACTGTCCGAGCGCCGAGATTTTTTCGATAATAAGCGAGCGTGCCGAAATCGATATCTTCAGCGTGCGCAGCCACGCACATAACCGTGAAGGGGTTGGTCAAATCTCTGAGCGACTGATTGAGCGCAATCAGGCCGCGCTCGCCTTCGAGCGAGAGTTCCGAGGAGTCTTTGATGTGGCGCAAGCCGTCAGCGTGCGCCACTTTTTCCGAAGAGGTTTCAGACCTGTTGAAGCGACTGAAGGCGAAAAATTGAAGCAGAGAAATCGTTGCAAGAAATGTCAGGATTTTTTTCATACCCTCTCACTCGCTCAAATGCGCTTTAATAAAGTTGGATCATTTTATCATCCATCGCGCAATAGTTTCCTCTGCCTGCGCGCTGTGCTAGGATTTCACCCCTGAAAGCTGCGTCATAATGGAAATCAGATCCCTGACTCGTTTTACTACGACTGACAGATCGCGTGACCGGCAGGATAGAGGGCGATTGCTCGTCGCCATTGCCTGCGTTGCGTTTTCGGCGCTTGCCGTCGTCCCGTTTTTTTTCATGGGCGTATCGTCCGATGGGGATGCCTTCGAGCTTCGAATGCCCGTCACGCACGACATGCATCTCCACTATGATCAGATGAAATCATTTCACGAAGGATTGAAAGCGGGCCAACTCTATCCGCGATGGGAAGAAGACACCAATCGGGGATTCGGCGCTCCGACCACGAGCTATTACCCGCCAGCGATTTATTACCTGACCTCTTTTTTCTACTCGATTGCGGGCGACTGGACGCGCTCTCTGCTGCTGGTTCATCTGCTCGTGATGATAGCTTCTGCGGCGGGAATTTATCTGTGCGCTCGTCGGGCTGTGTCGCGTGAAGCGGCTGCGGCGGCGATGATCGCTTACATCACGCTGCCTTATCACCTCATCGATCAGTACCATCGCGCGGCTCTGGCTGAACTGCTGGGTTTCGTGTGGATGCCGTTCATTTTGCTTTTCGCCGATCAGTTGATCCGTTCGCGCGATGAGAAGGAAGACACTCGCTCGCGCGCTTCTCGATGGCTTACGGGCGCGGCGGGGCTTGCCGCTTCTGTGGGCGGTTTCGCATGGTCGCATCCGCCGACGGCTTATCAATTCTTTCTCGCATTCGGACTGGCCGCGCTCGCCGTGGCTTTTGCGCGCAGGGACGCGCGGGGTTTTATCATCACAACAATCGCCGCTTTGTTCGGGCTTGCGCTCGCGGCAGCCTATCTTTACCCGGCTGCGGTCGAGCAGGATTTCATACGTCACGAATATGTTTCGGAAAGCTGGCCTTATCACGGCTCTTATGTCTTCGTCCACGCGCTGCCTTACGCCCAGCACCATCGGGGATTTTTCAACCTGATCGATGCGGCATGGATTTTCGGGACGATCACGATTGCGCTGGGCGCTCTGTTGCTGATCGTATTCAGCAAAAAGGATCGCTCTCTCCGCGAACGCGTCATCGTGTGGACGGTCGTCGGCGCGTTCGCCAGCTTTATGATGACGAAGCTTTCTTATCCGCTTGGGCGATTGATTCCGAAGATCGACATAGGCGTATTCACGTGGCGTATGCTTTCGATGACGACTCTCGCCTCTGCGCTCATCGCCGGAGCGTGCTGGGAGGTTGCGCGACGTGCGCGAGAAGAAAGTCATCGTCTGCAAAAGCTCCTGACACGTTCGCTCGCCGCTTTCGTCCTCGTCGGCGGGGTCATATTCAGCGTGAGCGTGAACATCATTCCTCAATTTCGCGCTCCGGTCTTCGTGCCTGAGCAGGAACATTTCAATGATGCGATGATTCCGCGCTCCGCGCCCTCGAATCCGCGAGAGTTGCCTCAGGTGGAAAAGGCCCAGCTTGTCGAAGGGAGCGGCGAAATTTCAATCGAGCGATGGGAGCCGCAGCGCAGAATCATACGCGCTGAGATGAAGGCGGATGACACACTGATGATTCGCGCATTCAACTTTCCCGGCTGGCGAGCGACCGTCGATAGAGAGCCTGTGAGCGTTTCGGAAGGCGAAGCCTTGAGAGTGGAGTCGAGTGACGGAAAGCAAAGGCTCGTCCGCGCTCTCGCTCACAAAGCCGACTCGGACGAATTTCGCATCGTTGGACGCGAACCGCTCGGCGATATCGTAATCGATCTTGCGGCAGGCTCTCGCGTGATAGAACTCGATTACGCAGGCACCGAGGCGCAGCGCGCGGGCGAACGGGTCACCGTGTTTTCTTTTGTCGTATTGATCGCTGTCGCGATTGTGGGATTTATCATCAGGCCGCGCGCCCGTCATAAGCTTGACACCGCAAGGCTGGTTGAAGAGAATGCCTTAACCACACGTTAGCGCCCGCTCCCGACGGAGGATTATATGCCGGTCGACGTTGCCGAACTTTCAGCTTTGCACGAACTCCGAGAAACGGGAGATTACGAAAAACTCGCTGCCCTTCTCGGCGCAGACTGGAACGACGGCCCTCACTTCGATGAGGAGGTGATTCAGCAGCGAATGCTTGCCGCTGAACTGGCGGGCCGCGCCGGAAGGCTGCACGAGATGAAAGAGGCGCTCTGCCCTTATCTTGAAAGCACTGATCGCATCCCGCTAGGCGTAGCCGCTCGCGTCTTGTTGACTCTTTCGCTTTATCACTATCGCCGCAACGATGCTTTTGCCGCGCTCCGTCTCGCATCGCAGGCAAAAGCCGTCGCCGTGGCTCGCGATGACGAATTCGCCATAGTGGAAACTCTACACATGGAAGGACAGGCGATGTGGCTGCTGGAAAGAAATGAAGAAGCCATCGAGCGGTTCAGGGAAGCCATATCGCTGTATGCGATTCAGGGGCGGCCTTACCGATTGGGCCTTGCTCATCTGTCTCTGGGAGCGGCGCTCAATCGAGTCGGTCAGGTCGAAGAAGCGCGCATCGCGCTTGAGCGAAGCATCAAGACGCTTCTCAAATGCAAGGATGAATATAATCTCGCGGCGGCTCGCCTCAACGTCGCCGCGCCGCTCAATGCCATAGGCGAACACGAAACGGCCTTGAAGTACCTGACGTTCGCCTGCGAAAAATTCGAGCAGATGGGACACGAGCAATATGTCTATCTCGCTTTGAACCAGATCGCAGCCACGCACATTTTCCTCAAAGAGTATGACAGGGCTGAAAGCTCTGTCACGGTCGCGCTCGAAAAAGGGATGGCGCTTCGCAGCGCGCTGCTGCCTTTGACTTATGAGATAAAAGGCAGAATTCACATAGCGCGCCGCGAGTGGGAGATGGCAGAACTTTCGCTTCGCGCCGCTCTGGAGATGGCCGAACAGATAGGCGACAACTTGCATCGCGCCACAGCGCGAAAGACCCTCGGGCGTCTTTATCTTGCGCAGGAGATGGACGAGCCAGCCGCTAACTTCCTGTGGCAGGCGATGGATGCGGCTCACAAAACAGACGACGCCTTGCTGAGGCTCGAAATAAAATCTCTGCTGGCGCAGGCTCTATGTAAAACCGATCCTGTCGAAGCGTGCAGATTTCTTTCCGACGTAGATGCGGAGCTTGGCGTGCGGCCTCTGCCCGAATTGAAGAGAGACGCGCTCTCTGCGCACCGTCGAATAGACTCGCTCGATCAGGAACATTTTTTCATCCTCTCCGACACGCACATTCCGTTGCTTGCTGATGCCAAGCTGGGGCTTTTGAAATGGCTGTGGGCGCGCGCCCTGCACAAGGCTCGCGGAAATGCGCGCGAGGCGGCGAAGATTTTAGGCGTGACTCCGACCTACATTCGCAAGCTGACGAAAGTCATCCCGCGCGATCTTCTCAGGACTAGAAAGCGCGGATCGGAAAAAGCCGCGCGGGCGCAAAGATAAATATTGAGAAGTGATAAAACAGGGCCGGGTAAACGAATCCCTTACACTATTCAACAGATGAAAGACAAGCTGCGATTCAGGTCGTCTAACGCGGAGTTGAGCCAGTCCGCCACGCGCACAAAGCTGATGGACCGCACCATCTGATCCATCGCCTCGTCCAACAGCTTCTTCGGCTCGATCAGGAGCGTGGCCAGGAACTGGCGACCGTTACATTTTATTAAAGCGGAGGTTTCTGACGCGCCCGGTGTTTACTAAGAAACCTGATATATGGTTCTGTTTATCACGTGTGAAGCTCAATGTGCCACTCCCCACCGAAGAGAAAGTGTCGGCGAATAATAACTGTAGCGGAGCATCATCTACATTTTTCCTTCGCAGGATTAACTTATCACCTTGAAGAGAGATGGTGTAGGTCGCGTCAATCTCTTCGCTGTAATATGTACCCGCGAACTGGGCCAACTGCTCTGACGTGTAAGACGCCGGTTCGACGCGGCCATGAACGATAGGCTTTCCGCCGTTAGCCGACGTGAACATCTGTAAACGGGCGCCCGGTCGTGGCGCTTTGAAGCTGATTTCAATCCTGTCCGGCACGCCGAGCATCAGAAAACGGTTATTGCCGAGCGGCGCTAATTCGCTCTCGCTGGAGCCTCTGGAGTAAATAAGTTTCCCGTCCTTAACATACAGGCGTCTAAAGTTGTTGCTGGCGGCATTGTAGTATGACCCGGCGACGGCGTTCAACTCCTTCTCGGACACGCTGATAACTTTTGCTTCCGGGGGAGAAGCCGCGCCGAGGGCTTCACCTTTTTTGAACACGTCGGCGAGATAAATGTCGGCTACCTGCCTCGTCAGCCTTCCCGATTCGATGTTAGACAGATTGCACAGACAGATTACAGAGAACCTCTCGTCGGGCAATCGGATCATGTCGGAGTTGAAGCCATAATAGGCCCCACCGTGACCATACAGCTTCGAGCCTTTGTACTGCTCGACTTCAAGGCCGAAGACGTAATTTAGTTTTCCGCCGTTATTAAGCGTGCCTGGAGTGAGCAGCAGGTTGATAAGCGCTTGCTCCCCGTTCAACTTGTTCCCGTAGAAATTTCTGTCCCAAAGAACCAGATCGTCAATCGTAGTTAAAAGACCGCCGTCACCGATGTGGTCGGAGACGGTTCTTTCAACCGAAAAGCTGCCGCCTTCTCGGTAAGAATAGCCCGTCGCACGATTTTTTATCACTTCCGTGTTGTCATCATGAAATCGTGTGTTGATCATACCGAGCGGTTTAAAAATATGCTGTTCGGCAAACTCGCGCAGCGACTTACCGCTCACCCGCTTCACGATCTGCGCCAATAAGAAGTAGCCGGAATTGCTGTAGAGGTATTCGTCGCCCGGTTTGAAATTAAGCTCCTTCTGCCGGGTTATCATCTTGAATACTTCGTCGTTCGACGCGTCCTGGAACCTGATACCGGCTAACTGCATCAGATGCGAGTATTCGCGAATGCCGCTGGTGTGATAAATGAGATGTCGGACGGTCGCGGGAGTTGGGTATGGCGGTATCTCGGGCAGGTATTTGCGGATGTCGTCATCCAGCGAGATTTTCCCTTGCGTCACCAGGAGCGCAACACTCACCGCCGTAAACTGTTTCGACGTGGAAGCAATATTGAAAACGGACTGTAAGGAGATGGGGATGTCATAATCCAGGTTAGCACTCCCGTAGCCGCGTTTATAAATGACTTTACCGTCCCTGATAACTGCCAGCGCACAGCCCGGCGAATCCGGCTTGTCCCACTGGGCGAATAGCCCGTCTACTTTTTCCGTAGCCGGAGCAGGCTTGGCGGCGCGCTCTTGAGCGGGGCAGATTACCGAAGCTAACAAGGTCAAAGTAAACGTAAAAATAAGGAATAATCTTTTCATAACGACCCCTCTACGCCCGTGCATTTCTGTGCGGCTTACCAAATCGAGCCTTCACTTCAGAAAGCTGTTCGGCAAAGAACCCTTCCCTCGGTCATAAGACTACTACGGAAGGGCGGTTCAGTTCTTTCGTAATCGAAAGGTATTGTCTCGGATTAAGATGGACGCCGCGTCGCCCTGTATTTTGCAGGACTCATTCCAGTCATCCGTTTGAAGGTGTGGGTGAAATGAGACTGGTTTGCAAAACCCGCCGCCAGAGCGATCTCCGCGAGTGCGTCATTAGACGTGTGGATTTTATGACAGGCAAACTCGACGCGCCGCTGCCGCAGGTATTCTCCAACGCTCTGGCGGTAATAGCGGCGGAATGAACTCGCCAGATAGACGGGGTGGACGCCTACGAATTTGGCGATAAGCGAAAGGGTTAGCGGGTGTGAAAACTGGTCGTTGATAAGTTCCCTGGCTTGTCGGAGCCAGAGCGGGGGCTTACCTTCGGACTGCTGCCTCCGGCTTCGAAATGTTTCTGCGATAAGCTCAAGGACGAGTCCTTCGATCAAGAGCAGCGATTCACCCTCAACGGACTGAAACTCCGCGCGAAGCCTCATCATTAACCACGCTAAAGAACTGCCCTTATCTACCAGCGGGTTATTTCCCACCAGGGAGCTCGCCCCCATCCGCGTTAACCACTCGGATTGAAGCTCTATGATAAAGCACCGCACCGTCTCGCTTCCGTAAACGTCCGAGTGCTCTTCGGCGGCGGGCTGAAACTTCACGGACGAGGGTTCACACTCTAACAACGTCTTGCCATAAGATTCTGTGTACCTGCCCTGAAGAATGAGGCAGAAACCGCTGTGGCGGTGCGAGTGCTTGGGCAGTTTCAGCTTAGAGGCATATACGGCTTCGGCCAGAAGCAAACCTTTCACGACCCGACTGTTGATAAACTCGCCGTGATAATTACAATAAACTCGCTCATCTTTCATTTGCATTTCTTTCAAGGGGATGGCACATAGATTCTCAAGCCCGCCGAGCATAATATCAATGTATTCATGCCTCGCAAAATCAAAGTAGCCGTCGAACGCTCCACGTAACCGGGTGCGCGCCGAACACCCTGATAAACCATGTGAAATCCGCTTCGCGCGCTCCGGTTGATGTGAATGTTAGGCGGAATCTTGGTTTACTCCTCGTCATTATTTCGTGACAATGTTTTTCGCTGTCTTATTTTCATCCTTCACCTGCATCGAACAAATCACTCTTCGCATTTCGAATTCCAAACCGCATCGGTTTTCTCGGCTAGAAATTCTTTGATCTCTCGAAAGCGAATCGCAAACTCTCTGCGATCTTCGTCCGTCAAAGCCCGCGTGCCTTCCGCCACAGCGTCAGAAGAGATGACGCCTTCCAACTTCAGCGCGTGCTTGAGACAGGCGATACTCTTTTTCACCGCCTCACGGCCTGAAGAAAAACGGCAGGCTGAACGAAACTGCTCGAAAGCCGTTTTATAAATTTCCATCAAACGATCATCGCCCGCGTAGCAGGCTCGCCAAGCGCGTTGCCACTCGCGCGGCAATGCGTTGGCTGGCCCTGCGACGACGCCTATCGGCAATTCGTTATGCAGCAGATATCGATTCCAGTATTCGCGCACGCGGCCCGCGATTCCGTCTTCGAGTTTGAACATCTGAAATATGAGCATCGCATCGCCGATGTAAATTCCCCACTCGCGCGGGTCGCGATAATGCAGAGCGCCTTTCGTATAATTGCCAAGCACGCGACGCGGGGCCGAAACTTTTAACCCGCACATAAACGACAGCCGTGAGAGCCGTTTCACGTCGCGCGTTCTGATGTGCTGAATTCGCGGGTCTGCGGCTATGTCGGCGTTGTCGTAAAGAAAGACGGGGAGCCACGCGCCGCGATGATCGAACAGATCGCTCACATCGCGCTGAAAAAAGCTGACTACATCGCCGATGTCCTTAATCGATAGCGGCGCGATCACCGCAGCATCGGCGCGCGATTCGAGAGCGCATTCGAGATTCGAAAGAGTCTCGCTTCGCGTCGCGGCGGTCACACCGACCCACGCTTCGACCCGCTGTTTTCCTGATCGGCGTATTTCTTCATTGATGCGGGCGACCTCATCGGTTTCGATACGGATGAGTTGTTGTCTTTGATCGTTGGAGATGCGATTCCATTCGCCATTGGTTCCTGCGCCGAACAGGATGTCTGCGCCGCACCCCTGCTGCGCGTTGTATCGAAAGACGCGGCGTTGTTCGCTTTCGATGACGCGGCCTTCCAAGTCCAGAACCGTGACGGAAGGAATGCTCAACCCGCGGCGCGGATGATAGCCTGATGCCGTCGGCCTCGATCCTGCGACTTCAGTTTGTTGAAGAGTGGATTCCATCTTCGGTTATCTTCAACGCGCCGACGCGAAGACGCAAGAGCTTGAGAGTGATGAGTGATGAGTGATGAGTGAGAAATTTTCTTCATCTCTTCGCCATTTCGCCTGCCGCCTTTTGCAGTAAAACTTTTTGCTACTCATCACTCATCACTCATCACTTAGAGAAGCCGCATCAGCAGCGAGGCGATGCCGAGGAACGAAAAGAAGCCCGCTACGTCCGTGCAGGTTGTGACGAATACGGATGACGCAACAGCCGGATCGATGTGCAGTCGCTTCAGCGCGACAGGAATCAGTGTCCCGGCCATTCCTGCGACTATCATATTGATGAACATCGCCGAAGCCAGCACCACGCCGAGCCATACGTTCTGGTAATAAATCGCGGCGATGGTCGAAGCGGTCAGCCCGTTTATTATGCCGATGCCCGCTCCGACGGCAATCGACTTGAGAAAGACCCGACCGAAGGCCGTAAGCTCGCCCAGCGCCATGCCGCGAATGATGATCGTGAGCGTCTGAGTGGCGGCATTCCCTCCCATCCCCGCCACTATCGGCATCAGCGCAGCAAGCGCTGGCCTTCTGCTTATCTCATTTTCAAAAAGCGAAACTACTGATGCAGCCAGAAACGCTGTCACGAGATTGACGAGCAGCCACGGCAATCGGAGCCTGAGTGAGCGCGACGCGGAAGTCGAGAGATGCTCTTCCGTAGCCACACCCGCCAGCGCCATGAGGTCTTCGGCCACTTCTTCCTGAGCCACATCGAGCGCGTCATCTACCGTGACGATTCCCACGAGCTTGTCTTCATCATCGAGGATGGGGATGGCCAGCAGATTGTATTCGGCGACTAATCGGGCCACTTCTTCCTGATCGGTCTTGGTCTTGGCGCTGATGACGTTGGGCGACATTATGCGCCTGAGTTGCGTCGTGGGCGGAGTGATGAGCAACTGCCGCAGAGAGACTACTCCGACCAGATGATTGCGCTTGTCGACGACGTAGACGTACAGCACCATTTCGAATTCTTCCGAGCGACGTTGAAGCGCGGTGACGGCTTCGGCGACGGTAAGGTCTTCATCCAAAGCGAAGAAATCCCGCGTCATCATGCGGCCCGCAGTTCGCTCTTCGTGTTCGAGCAATTCGCGAACGTCTGCGGCAGGTTCGGCTTCCATCTCGGCGAAAACCTGAGAGGCAAGCGAGCCTTCGAGCTTCGAGGCGAGAAGAGTCGCATCATCGTCAGCCATCTCGCCCAATAGTTCGGCTATCTGTTTCGGCGAGAGCGTCTCCATCAGCGCGACGCTTTCTGTAGTTTCCATTTCCGTAAGCACGGCTGCCGCATGCGCCAGATCGCATTCTTCCATCAGTATGGAAAAAGAGTGAGCGCGCTCGGAACTTCCCAGCGATGAAAGCATTCGAGCCACATCTACCGGGTAGGCTTTCGAAAGAATTTTGGCCACGTTAGCCCGCGCCCCTCTGTGCAGCAGCTTTCTGAAAAGCGCCACCGGAACTTTTGTGTTCGCTTCGAATTTCTTTCCCGTATCCATCCTGCCTCCTCCGCGCGAACAGTTTTCAGTTTTCAGTTTCCAGTTGCGGCATCCCCGTTTCCATCCGCCGGTTTCTCCCAGAAGTCTTTCACAATCTCGGCAACCTCACATGGAAACGATAAGGGCCTGAAAACTGAAAACTGAAAACTGATCCGCCTCCGCGCAAAGAAACCGGAATACCACACTTCGGAGGCCGTCGTCTATGAGTTTCAAAGAAAAATACCTGCGGCTCTGTCCAATTAAACATCAATCGTGTCACAACGCGCTTATACCCTTTTGCCACGCACTCATTTTCATACGCGCGCCCTGCGCCGACCGGCGGGCATACCTGCATGGGGTAGGGAGCATACGTTTATTTTCGACAAACGACGCTGGGCGCAGGCAATTCGAGTGAGAAATAGCACAGTGGAGAATTCAGCCTGACTGCGGTACGTCTGTTGCACAAAGGATCAGCGGAGTTGCTGATAGCGCGCTCAATGATTCGACAAGGAGATGATTCCGATGATGAAGAAAATTACAAAAATAAAAATCACTCTGGCCGCGTTGATTCTGACCCTTATATCCTCACTCGTCCCGGGTTTGTCAGGCGTCAGGGCTTTCGCTCAGGACAGGATCGAAGACGGCGAGTTCAACGGGCCTTTTGTCAGACACAGGGTTCTGGTTCGATTCAATTCTGATGTCTCCGAAGATCAGGTTTTTGAAACGATGCGCGCGAGCCGTGGGCTGAGAACGAAAGGGATTCGCGGCACGGGCGTAGTGGCCGTCGAACTTCCCGAAGATGTCGACGAAGAGGCATACCTTCAGGAACTTCGGTCGAGGTCGGATGTGGACTTCGCCGAGCTTGACCTGATACTTCCGCCTGCGGATATGAATCCCAATGATCCGATGTACACGAATCAGTGGCACCTGCCGAAAATCTCTGCGCCTGCGGCATGGCCCACAAGCGTTGGATCGAATGATGTCATCATCGCAATCATAGATTCGGGCGTCGATTCGACGCATCCCGATCTGGCAGAAAAGCTAGTCGCGGGATGGAACTTTTACAACAACAACGACAACACCTCTGATGTCTTCGGTCACGGCACTTCGGTCGCCGGGTCGGCTGCGGCTGCGGCCAACAATTCCATCGGCATCGCGTCGGTCGCGTGGGGATGCGAAATAATGCCGCTGCGAGTGAGCGCGACGAACGGGTTTGCTTCGGTCTACAAAATAGCTGAGGCTTTGACCTGGGCCGCAGACCACGGCGCTCGCGTCGCCAATATCAGTTATGCGGCAAGCGCGGTGGCCACTGTTACGGCCGCCGCCGAGTATTTTCAAAGCCGTGGCGGAGTCGTAATCATCTCGGCGGGCAACACCGGCGGAGTCGACACGAATCCCGACAATCCTTACGCGCTGACTGTCAGCGCGACATCTTCGGATGACAACCTTGCATCGTTTTCCACGCGAGGAAGCTTCATAGACGTTGCCGCTCCGGGCGTGGGAGTCTACTCGACTCTCAGAGGCGGGAGCTACGGCTCGGTTTCAGGCACGTCGTTTTCCGCGCCGATAGTGGCGGGACTTGCGGGGCTTGTCCTCTCGACCAACCCCGCGCTCGACGGCACGCAGGTTCAGGAAGTAATCAAAGAGTCGGCTGACGATCTGGGAAATCCGGGATGGGATGACAACTATGGCTGGGGCCGCATCAACGCCGCGCGCGCAGTCGAGATGGCCACTTCGACCGTAGGAAGTGGCGATACCGAGGCTCCCCAGGTGAGCCTGCTCGCTCCTACGACAGGCGCGACCGTAAGCGGCAAGGTCGATCTTTCTGCCAGCGCCAGCGATAACACTGCGGTCGATTCAGTGAGTTTCAGCATAGACGGGACGGCCCTGGGAACGGTCTCCGAGTCTCCATACACAATCTCGTGGGACAGCCTTACGGTCGCCAACGGAAGCCACGTTTTGATGGCGACGGCCGTCGATATGGCTGGAAACACGGCAAGCGTCGGATTGAGCTTTACGGTCTCGAATATCATAGACCTGTCGCCCGCGGTTGCCATCACTTCGCCTGCAAACGGGTCGAGGATTGCCGCAAACACGAAAACCGTGACCGTCAACGTGAGCGCGACGGATGAAAATAGTGTCGTGAAGGTTGAGTTATATGTTGACGGCAAACTGATCGATGCATCGAAAAAAGGGCCTTACTCATTCAGGTGGGATGTGAAGAAGTTAGCAGACGGTGCGCACACACTCGTAAGCCGGGCTTACGACAAAGCGGGCAACTGCGGAGTTTCCGCCTCGGTCACAGTCTATAAAGGCACAGGCGGCGAAGTGGAGTAGAAACGATTTGCCAATAGCGCGACTGTAAAAACGCGCGACAACGTGAGCGATGAGTGATGATCAAACCGGGCATCACTCATCGCTCATCTCTTTTTGCACAAGCCCGATTTGCCTTCCTTATTCTTCGCCGCTCCAATCAGAATAAAGTAGAGAAGAAAGAAAGAAGGCGCGGATCGTGATCTTGATGCACTTACCCACACGTCTATCGGAAAGAAAAACAACGGTTCTCAATAGACGAAGAAGATATGCAAGTCACCTTTCAGAGAAAGACCGATTGATCGCTCTGATTTTGGCTGATATATTCTTCGACGTTCGAAGTAAGTCTATGTGAGGAAATGCCACCTTTTAATAAAGTTCCTCATCAATGTTGATTTAATCCATATCCAACTCTGCTTGTAGTTTGCAAAGGAGGAGATGATATGAAGGCGAATATGAAGCTCGTTTTGGCTTTCGTTCTTTTTGTTATTTCGGTTGCTTCGTCAGTATTCCCGCATATTGCTAGCGCAGCAGGATGTCCCCAGGAAGGAAACTTTCTGAAATCAGATGGGACATGGTGGGCGTGCAAGCTGAAATCGGAAGCGTCAGATTCTTGTACTTACTACAATGTCAACACCTCCACACATTCAGATGAGTGTTGGAAGCAGGCAGGTGAAGAGTTATTGAATTAACCCTTCGGCAACATCAGGCAATACAACTGTGTGAGGATAAAAACTTCCGAGCGGCTTCGGCCCAGCGGGATATCAAGTCGAAGGTCGGCCAGCATTAAGGAGATGGCATTATGAGAATGGCGTTTCCCTGTGTTTTGTCATTAATCATCACGGCAAATTTGCTGTGCAGCACAAGTTCATCTCTCGCGCTTCAGGAAAAGCCGGAGACCGGGCAAGAGCAAAAAACAAAACAAAAAGCCGGAAAGGATGAAGAACAGGATGCAGCAGATAAACTGTTGCGAACGCTTGCGACCTACATAGCTCAGGACGTGATGGCTTCCGAAGAAGTGGATGACAAGCTTGTGTCAGCCCATCTAAAAGCTGATTTCGCTTCGCTTTTATGCGAGGCAGGTGCGGGCGACAAATCGATTGAGGCATTCAAGAAGAGCTTTGAGCAGATAATGGCCGAGGCTTTGAAAAAAGATAATCAGCATGATCCCGCAGAAGAAAATCTTCCCACTCTGGCTCTTCGCATTGCCAACTCCACAATGAAATGCGATCCATCGGCCCAAGCCTGGTTTGCGACTCGACTTAAAGAGCTTCAGCCTGATGAGTCAAACGAGAAGAAGCTATCAGGATCAGCAACGGAGGCTTACGTCGTGGGCGACAAGCTCTGGGGGAGCCGCCCTTCTGTGCAACGCCAGATTGCGGCAGATTTTCTGGCAGGAATGGCCGACGAGAAAATCGCTAAGAAACGATTCGACGAGGCCCGCTCTTTACTTGAACGGTCTTTGAGTTTCTGCGTCGTCACCGGTTTTATCACCACGCTGGCGAGGTTGCGAGAAGATCAGCCCAATGTGAGTGTAAATCTTTTCGTGCAGGCATGTCGTAGAGTAAGCTCTCTGCCTTCCGGGGTTGAAGTGAGCGATCTGAGCTTCGGATTGAAACCTATGCTTGATCTCGATTTGGCTCAAAGAGAAGCGATACTGGCAAAGGCGGGAGCAAACAGGGTCGCAGTAGAAGCCTACCTTGATGCCGTCACCGCGCTCGTTCAAGGGCCAAATTCGCATCTGGCCGCGCGCTCGCCTGACACCTTGAGAATGGTCAAGGATACGATCCCTCTATTTTCGCTGTTTCGAGTTCAGATGATCCCTCAGATCGAATTCTGGGTTTCGGAATCATCCCGACTCCTGCCTCAGGAGGAGCGGGCCGCTGTTGAAAGTGTTCCCTTTGCAAACCAGTCTTTCACTCGCCAGACGACGACCATAGAAGAAATCGCCGCCGGATCGAAAGATGAGAAAGAAAGAGATCAGGCTTATGCTTCGCTTGCCTCGACAAATATACAACGTGGAAAATTCGATGCGGGGATTGAGTACGCTTCGAAGATATTGGACCTGGATTTAAGACAACAGGTGCTGGATGATCTGCGTTTCGTCAAAGTGGCCCGCCTGACCAGGTTCGTCAAGCCGCAAGACCTGTTCTCGCTGTTTCAGGATATCCCTCCTATCACTTCTATGAACCTGCGCGTCAGGGCATATACTCTGTTCGCTGTGTCAGCGCACAAGAACAATACGGTGCTTGCAATGGATGCTTTGCAGGAAGCTGCAAGATTGGCTTCAAAAATGGATTGGTCGCCCGTCAGAGTTCACTTGCTGTTGAGCATCGCCGAAGCATACGGCGGGATAGATATTCTCAGAATGCAGGAAGTCCTCAGCGATGCAGTTAAATCGATCAACAACAACCGACAGCAGCCGCCGAGCCGATGGGGGCGGGCGACGATTGATACTGTCACCATCAAGTTCGACTCTAAATGGAGATTTCCGCGCACTGTAGTTGACGACCCTGCGCAGTATAAAAGGCCCTATGATTTTGGGGCATTCGGGAAACTGGCACTCGCAGATTTTGAAGGAGCGAGGAGCCTTGCCAATCAGCTTTCCGACAAATCACTGCGAGCCAGCGCGCTTTATGAAATGTGCGCTGCCGTGCTTCTGAAAAAAGCCAAATCCAAAGAGGATTCAAAAGCGCCGCCTCCCCCGAAACAAACAGACGAACGTTGAATTATGAGCCTTCGAACCAGATTCAAAGACACGTTGATGTGGTCGCTCATCATCGCATCATTGGCACTGATGATCTATAACACGACCCGCAACAGCAAAGGGGTGGCTCCCTCGCCTTCCGAACCTGAGATACAAGTTGAAACTAATCTGACAGGCTTGCAGTCAAAGGACTCAAACGGAAAGGAGTTCGTTCTTCCTTCGAATGCGAGATATCTGCTCTCTTTTTTGACTATTGAATGCGGCCCTTGCCAACGCCAGATAGAGTACTTGAATCGAGAGGTCGAAACAGGACGTTACGATAAGGTGATAGGTATTTTCTACGAATCAAAATGGAAGCTCATAGATTTTCAATCTCATCATCATCCAAAGTTTCTATGTTTATTGAGGGGAGTTGACCGAAGCAGCCTGTCATTGAGCCTAACAACCTTCCCACAGACCGCAGAAGTCAAAGATGGAAAAGTAACTCGTGTCTGGGTCGGAGTGCAGGAAGCGTTCGATTAACTTTATTGAATCAGCGCGCAGACCTCACGTCCGTTTGCATGTTTCCCGCGACAAGTCAAAAAACGACGGCGCGAAGAGGAGCGGGCTGTTGCAAATTAGAACGCAGGCAGCATTGAGCCACAGGGCGCAAATCCTGGTAAACAAGCAAGCCAGTGAGCGAGCCTGTGAAACAGGCGACAGACGAGGTCCGCTCTGCTTTGCAACAGCCCGGCACGCCCGCTACTCTTTCTTTTCGCTTTTCGACTATTGACGACCGTATCGTGATCGCCTGCGTCTGACTGTCGGAGCCGCTTTTTCTTCTTCCCTCTGCGCGTCTGAATTTTTTTTCATCTCATCACTCGGATAAAGTGCTTTGTTGAGAAAGCTGCTCATAATCTCCCCGGTCTCCTCGCCAAGCACCACCCCGTTCGTCAATATCAGGTGTACTGCTTCGAGTATCGACTGCGGCATCAGGTCATCGCCATAGATGAGTTTGACGATCTGAAGACGGAGAAGTTCCTTTGGCGAAAGCAATCCGAGTTTGCCCTTCTTCTCTTCAGGTCGAGAGGCTACAGTTGCCGCAGGCATCAGCACGGCGATGAGAGTCGAGTCATCAGATTCGGCTTTGATGGCTTCGATGAGATTGCGGAGAGTCTCGGCGATTTCGTTTCGAGTTTCATCGGGTTGACGCTTCGAGGCGGATTTTTTCGCAGAGGGCTTTGCTTTTCGAGCAGACTTAGGTATTTTCATCACCGCCTCCTTTTTGGCGATGGAGGCAGAGCGGGCGCAACTTAGCCCGCTAATGCTTTTCGTTGCGCCTGCTCCACCTCAGTTGAATCTCTCCAGATAGTTCGCGCAGAAATAAGCTCAATACTTCGATTTACCGGCTCAAAAAATCCACACAAACATCTGGCCTAAAGCGACATCGCGCAATAGGAGTGGGAGGCGCACGTGATGACGGGAATGGGGGAGCGCGGGGAGGGCCACGCGCACGGATGCGCTTATCCATCTTCATCAGTGTGAAGCGATGTTTGAGGCGAGGCGCGGGATCAGTTAGGGATGCCCACGCCTGTTCGATTATGAGAGCGAAAAGCGAATGATCTTTGACAATGCGCGACTTTTCGGATTCACGATCAATCGAAGGCGCGATGGTGAGGGCGATCAGAGGCGCGGAGATCGGCTCTGCGAGTTCAGCGGCAGTCTCCTGCCATTCCGGGTAAGCCGCACTGATTGGAGTCGCCATAGCGACTTTGATGGCCTGTCGCGCTTCATTGATGCGACCCACAGCCGCAAGCTCAACTGCGATCTCGTTGTGGTATTGATAGAAAAGATGCGGATGTGCGCGCGATACCACGCGCACAATCGGCCATAAGTTTTCTAGGTCGTCTACAGGCTGTCGGTGATCGCCAGAATCGCCCTTAATCGTTGCGGTTTGGTAAAAAGCATTGAGCAGCGTAACCCCATCCACATCACGAGCGGCTTTCACTGCTTCGACGTGAAGCCGCGCCGATTCTTCAAAGTCTTTTTGATACCAATGTATGACACCAAGAGCCTGGATACTGCGAGCTTTGATAATAGGAGATGCTGTTTCACAAAGTGGATCGAGTATCGAACGAGCCTCATCATAATCGCCTCTGCGATTCGCCGCTATCGCAGAATAATACAATCCCGCATCTCGCGCGGCCTTCATCGGAAGGTTGCACAATATCTGGCTTACCGCTTCGAGCGTCGCAATGTCGCGCCTTCCAAAAGCCAGTTCCGCTATTCGTGTCAACCTCTGTGCGAGAACTGAAAATGAATGCTGGCCGCTGGCGATATGAAATAAAACTTTTGCGATTGATTCCTGACACAACCTCGCCGAACCACCAGCAGTCGGCGGGACGCTATATCCAGAGGAGGGCATTTCCATGCTCAGAGTAAAACGGTTGATGTTTGCCTCGCTCGTCATGTTTTTCTTCTTGCCGCTTGCCTCTGCCTTCAACTTAAATCCCAACTCAAACGAGCCATTCAACTCCGTAGCCCTAGTCGGGCGCACCGGGGCAGGCGGCATCTGCGACTGCGGCTGTCCGGGCTGCACATGCGACCCGGAGGAAGTAGTCGGAAACTGCGGCTACGGGGCCACGTCCCGGTCTTCGCAATCTGAGCCTGCGGAC
>Ga0187893_10003663_pt1 | contig 30607 bp, 30 predicted proteins | sample MA1701074metaG_FD_139574 | JGI IMG/M metagenome (GOLD analysis project Ga0187893, IMG submission 139574) | White microbial mat communities from a basaltic lava cave in the Kipuka Kanohina Cave System on the Island of Hawaii, USA - MA170107-4 metaG ...
AAAATGATAAATAACTGTGAAATGTGAAATGGTAAATGGAAAGTAGCAAGGTCCGTGACCTTGTGATCATAGGGGCTGGGCCGGCGGCGCTATCGGCAGCGTTATATTCTAGCCGTGAAGATATAGATACAGTCTTAATTGAAAAAGGCGCCATTGGCGGCTTGGCGGCCGTCACTGACTGGATTGATAATTATCCGGGCTTCGCCAAAGGCGTTGCCGGCTTAGAACTGTCTGATGCGATGCGAGCTCAAGCCGAACGTTTTGGAGCTCAAATTGAGTTGGACGAAGCACTTTCAATTACTGATAAAGGTGAGACCAAGGCCATTAAGACGCACACCGGCGAGATCGAAGCCAAGACGGTTTTAATCGCAACGGGAAATGACTATAACAAGATCGGAGTGCCAGGCGAGGCTGAATACTATGCTAGGGGTGTTCATTATTGCGCTACTTGCGATGGGGCATTTTATCGAGACAAACGTTTGGTGGTCGTGGGTGGCGGAAACTCCGCACTGCAAGAGGGTATGTTTTTAACTAAGTTTGCCAGCCATATCGACATGCTGGTACGCGGCCCGCAGTTCCGAGGCAGCCAGGTATTGCAGGATAAGCTAGCTCGGGAGCATTCGGGTAAAATCACGGTACATTTCAATACCTCGACCGATGAGATAGTCGGTAAGGACGGCAAGGTCGTCAAGGTGGTGGGAACTAATAAAGAAACTGGCAAAAAGACAGACTTTGCCGCTGACGGCGTATTCGTTTTTGCCGGCTTAAATCCCAATACCAAATTCCTAGCCGGCAGCGGGATCGAACTAGATGAGCGGGGTTTTGTCAAAACCAACGAAGACCTTGGCACCAATGTGCTCGGGATATTTTGCGCTGGTGATGTAAGATCTGGTGCTACTGAGCAGATTGCTAGCGCGGTCGGCGAAGGCGCTACGGCTGCCCTGACTATCCGTGAATATCTAGATCAAATACCAGCTCGCAAGCATCTTGATAAGCCACGGCGGTCAATGCAGACTGACCAGCGAGCCTACTCCAGCGCTTAGCAATCTAATTTATTTTTTGGAAGCGGTCTGGAAAGTCGGTAACAACTCCGGCCAGGCCATACCGCTCCCACCTTTTTGCTTTTGCAGGGTCATTTAGAGGATATGAATAGATTTCAAAGCCACGCCGACTCATAAATTTGATAACACCTCCCCAAAGGAATCGGCAATCCAAATCTACACATTTAGTGCCCAGCTTCTTAGCACGGCGCGAGGCGCGTATGGCGGACCAACGGTCGTTAACAATTTCCTGAATGGCCGGCATAGACTCGTGGAGTTCAACAAGAACACTATAGCTAAATGAACAAAACTGAAAGTCGGCCGTCTTCCAGCCACGGTTTAAAAATTGTTGCAAAACATCGATAACCGGAGCAACCGACTCGCCTGGCTTCACCTCAATTAGTAGCGGTACTTTACGGTTGACCGTTTTAATAGCCTCTTCAAGCGTGGCTAAACCGGAGTCCTGTTTTTTTAGCTGCCGGTAGGTATGATGCGAGATTATGAACTCATGGGAAACATCGTTGATGATAAGGGGGTTATGGTTCAAGATCGCTACGCCATCCTTGGTAACTCGCACATCAATCTCAACAGCATCGAGTTTATATGAAAGAGCTTTTTGGAGACCGGCTATAGTGTTTTCGCCGGCCAGGCCTTTAGCTCCGCGATGGCCGATTATTTTCATAAGCTCTTAGTGTACAATTATTACCAAGAAGAGGGGAAGCAAGTAGATGGAAAATATACGTTGCGACTGTGAGCTGTGTAAGCAAAAACCGGTTGGTCCTGGCACACCCGAAAAAGTGAACCTTATCATTGAGATACAACGAGGCGGCGGGCGAAATAAGTATGAGCTTGATAAAGACACCGGAAGGCTGACACTAGACCGAGTGAATGGCACCACCGCGGCCTATCCTACTGATTACGGTTATATCCCAGGTACACTTTGCGACGATGGCGACCCTCTGGACGCTCTGCTGCTAATTGACGAGAGCGTAGTTCACGGAGCTGTAGTTCCAGCTCGGCCGATTGGCGTTCTATATATGGTCGACGAAGGCGAAGGCGATGAGAAATTGGTTTGCGTACCGGCCGACGATATAAGTAAACAGCACATCAATGAGCTGAGCGATTTGTCCGACGAAGGGGCAAACTTCAAAAAAGTAGTGGAGCAGTTCTATAAACACTACAAAGATTGGAAAAATGACTGGCAAGGTGTAAGTGTTGAGTTTAAAGGCTGGGGTGATGCGGCGCAGGCCAAGCAAATAGTTGTCGACTCAGCCGCTCGAGCCAGCGGCAAATCTCCTGAGGTTGCGCCCGAGCCGAGCACACTTTAAAATAAGCAGTAAATAATCGACCACATCCAGGGGGAGGGCAGCCAGAGAAAGTGAAGACAAAAATCGCCATCAACGGTTTCGGCCGGATCGGGCGCAACGCTTTCAAGGTAGCTTTTGAACGCCCGGACCTGGAAATCGTGGCAGTTAATGACTTGACAGATACTAGGACCCTAGCCCACTTACTACGCCACGACAGCAATTACGGTACCTACCAACACGAAGTAGGCTACGACGAAAAAAATCTAATCGTTGAAGGCCAGAAGATAAAAGTTTTAGCTGAAAAAGAGCCGGCCAATTTGCCGTGGAAAGATCTTGGAGTTGAGATAGTCATTGAGTCGACCGGCCTTTTTACGGACCCTGCTAAAGCCAGAGCTCACGTGGAAGCGGGTGCAAAGAAGGTAGTCATATCAGCACCAGTAAAGGGCGGTGACGCCGAAACTATCGTGATCGGGGTCAACGAGGATAAGCTGGATAGCGCCGGCGATATTATCAGTAACGCCTCCTGCACCACTAACTGCATTGCGACAGTGGCTGCCATTATCGAAAACAATTTCGGCATTGAAAAAGCTACCATGACTACGATACACAGCTACACTGCCAGCCAACGGCTACAAGATGCCCCGGCCAAGGACCTGCGGGAGGCCCGAAATGCCGCTACCAACATCGTTCCGACAACTACCGGGGCCTCGATTGCCGCGGCTAAGGCCTTACCGGCTTTGGAGGGCGTATTCGGCGGCCTGAGCGTGCGTGTGCCAACGCCAGTGGTCTCACTCAGCGATTTCGCGATTGTGACCAAGCGGGATGTAACTGTTGAAGAAGTCAATAAGGCTTTTTCCGATGCGGCGTCCGATCCCTATTACCAAGGAATCTTGGCAGTTACTGAAGAAGAACTGGTAAGCAGTGACTTTATTGGCAATAGCCACTCGGCCATCGTCGATTTGAAGTTGACCAGTGTCGTAGGCGGCAATCTGTTGAAGGTGGTGGCGTGGTATGACAACGAATGGGGGTATTCGAACAGATTGGTTGAGCTTGTCGCTGATGTTGCAAAGAAACTTGGCGCTACAGCTGATATTGAAGACAGAAAAGATGATGGCGGTGACAAGAAGAACTCGGAGCCAGATGGCGATAAAGAGGACACTGAGCAAAGCGATCCTAAAATAATCACTGTTGACGACGGATTGCCTGGTGGCCCTAAAAAGAAGAGTCAACCAGGCGGGTCCGCTAACAAGTCTGGTAGCAACGAAAAGCCCTACACGATTATTGAGGGATCAGAAGGTGGAAATAAGGACTCAGAACCGCTGCTAGCACCACCTAAATCGGCTGACGAGGAACTCCTTGAGGACCCGACGAAGAAGGAGTCTAAGAATCACCCCAATCACAAGCACGCTTATATGAAGGATAAGAGTAAGTTTCTTGATCCAGATTCACTGGAACTGCCAGACGGCTCCGGCAAACCTCCCGGGGATAAGTTCCGACACTTCTAATAAACAGATAATATAGGGTTATGATTATTGCTTTGGCCGCTGACCACGCCGGATACGAGCAAGCTGGATCACTGAAGCTATGGCTAGAAGAACAGGAGCATACAGTGCAAAGTTTTCTTCCAGAAGCGTTGCAGCCCGATGATGACTACCCGGACTTTATGTTTCCGGCAGCTAGAGCGGTCGCACAAGGCACTGTTGAGAGAGCCATCCTACTCGGCGGTAGCGGCCAAGGTGAAGCCATGGCTGCTAACCGGATCCAGGGCGTACGCTGCGCAGTCTTCTATGGGACGGCGATAGCTAAAGGTGTTGTAGACGCTGCCGGCAGATCGAGCCATGACCCATACGAAATTGTTCGCCTAAATCGTCAGCACAATGACGCCAACGCTTTAGCTATCGGTGTCCGCTTTGTCAGCCTTGAAGAGATTAAACAAGTCGTAAAACTTTGGCTGGCAACACCTCCACCAACAGAAGAGCGCCACCAGCGCCGGATAACTAAACTGGACCAGGGGGCCTTGTAGTATGGCTATTGTTTGCCCGGCCATCTTGGCTGCTGATCGTGAAATCTATCGCCAAGAGATGGAACGAGTAGGCGGGTTGGTTGACAGGATCCAGATCGATTTAACCGATGGCCGATTCGCCCAATCACCGACAGTTAGCCCGGCTGAGGCCTGGTGGCCAGTCGGTGTCAAAGCTGATTTTCATCTGATGTATGAAGATCCCTTGCCGGCAGTGAAAGATATTCTGCACCACCAAGCCAATCTAATAATTGTTCATGCTGAAGCTGAAGGCTCATTCGAGCAGGTGGCGCAGTATTGCCGGCAAGTTGGAGTGGCCGTCGGAGTAGCCCTGCTGGCGCATACACCAGCCGTAAAAATCGAGCCGGCACTGCCTTATATAGACCACGTACTGATATTTTCGGGTAACCTGGGCAGCTATGGTGGCCACTCGGACCTCACACTACTTCACAAAGTCCGGGATCTCAAGGCCATGAAGCCAAATTTGGAAATTGGCTGGGACGGCGGAATCAACGACCGGAATGTCCGGGCACTGGTTGATGGCGGAGTGGACGTGCTCAACGTTGGTGGCTTTATACAAAAAGCTGAGGATCCCAGAGCTGCGCTAGCAGCCCTGCAAGCAGACGCAAGGTAGAAACTCCATAACGGTTTTTGAGGTGTTGGCTAGGAGTTACTTGCGGTATAATCTTAAGCGTAATGGGCAAACCACAAAAACCGCTAAAAGAGACTGAGCTGGTAAAAAAAGCGAATGATATCCGTGTAGATCTTATTAAGATGCTGGAAAAAGCCGGCAGCGGGCACTCCGCCGGGCCGTTAGGGCTAGCCGATATCTTCACGGCACTTTATTTTAAGGTCCTAAAACACGATCCCAAGCAACCCGATTGGGACGAGCGGGATATCTTGGTGCTAAGCAATGGCCACTGCGTGCCGGTGCGCTACGTGACCATGGCCCACGCCGGCTACTTTCCTAAGTCGGAGCTAATGACTTTACGGCAATTTGGTAGCCGCTTGCAGGGCCACCCGGAGAGGTTGCGCCTGCCCGGTCTGGAAACGACCAGCGGCCCGCTGGGCAGTGGCCTTAGCCAGGCCTGCGGAATGGCGCTAGGACTTCGGATGGACAAATCCCAGCACCGCTGGGTTTATGTAGCTATGAGTGACGGCGAGCTGGACGAAGGCAACAGTTGGGAAGCAGCCATGCTAGCTGCCAAGTACAAGCTAAATAACCTGATTGCGATTATCGACCGCAATAACATACAGATTGATGGTCCAACCGAGATTGTGATGCCCTTAGAAGACCTGCGAGGTAAGTGGGAAAGCTTCGGCTGGCATGTGCTGGAGATCGACGGTAATGATATTGAAGCGGTGGTTGATGCCTGTTCGATGGCCAAAGCTATTGTAGAGCGGCCGGTTGCCATCATAGCCCACACGGTTCCCGGTAAGGGTGTTGATTTTATGGAATATGACTTTCATTGGCACGGCTCACCACCTAATCATGAACAGGCTGTGAAAGCTCTAAAACAGCTCAGAACTCTGGGCGGAAAAATCAGGAGCGAGCATGAATAGCGTTCGCACTATACTTTGGCGATACACTTCGTGCCGGGTCGCTTATTGCGACTCGGGCTGCGTTCCGCCTGACGCTCGCCAAAAGTATAATGCTCACTTGTACTGGGGGGAAGGAGGCCGAAATGAGTGAGATGCACTTGGCGTCTGGTGAGCTTGCCAATGAGGATATCAGGCTTGGTTTTGGTAAAGGGCTGCTAGAAGCCGGCAAGCGCTACGAGAATGTGGTGGCCGTTTGTGCTGACCTGACTGAATCCACCCGGATGAACCTATTTGCCGATGCTTTCCCTGAGCGCTTCGTAGAAGTGGGCGTAGCCGAGCAGAACTTGGTGAGTGTTGGCTCGGGATTAGCAGCCATGGGGAAGATTCCCTTTGTTAGCTCGTATGCCGCCTTTAGCCCGGGGCGCAATTGGGAGCAGATCAGAACCACCATCTGTCTGAACGACCAGCCAGTTAAGATCGCTGGCTCCCATACCGGGATTAGCGTTGGGCCAGATGGAGCTACCCATCAGATGCTAGAAGACCTTACCTTAATGCGGGCGTTGCCCAATATGGTAGTGATTGCGCCGGGTGATAGCGTCGAGGCCTTTAAGGCGACTATAGCTATGGCTAGTGATGAGCGGCCCAACTACATCCGCTTAGCCCGAGAAGCCACACCGGTAATCACCACCGAACAAACACCTTTTGCTATTGGTAAAGCTTATAGGTTTCACGAAGGAACTGACGTAACGATCGTTGCTACCGGCACAATGACCTACCAGGCTCTAGCTGCAGCCCAGAACCTCGCTAAAGACAACATTAGTGCTGAGGTAATACACGCACCAACGATCAAACCGCTTGATAAGGACACTATTCTTCATAGTGCCAGCCGAACCGGCCATGTAGTCACCGCCGAGGAGGCTCAAATCAATGGCGGCCTGGGGGGTGCTGTAGCCGAACTGTTGGGTGAAAATCTGCCGACACCGATGTTGAGAATAGGCATGAAGGATCGCTTCGGCGAGTCCGGAAAACCAGAGGAGCTTCTAAAACACTTTGGGCTTAGCCACCATCATATTGCCATGGCGGCACACCACCTACTAATGACCAATAAACATAAGCGGACTGCATAAGAGCAATGCCTTTAACGCTTCGCCAGATCAGAAAAAATTGTGAACAGGCCCGCGCGGTTTTTGGGCGCACCCGGACTGAGAAGTTCGCCCTTGGCGCGTTTAATCTGGACAATCAGGAAACCCTGATAGCTGTAGCCCGCGCAGCTTACGCCAAAAAAGCACCAGTACTGGTAGAGGTTAGCCAGAGCGAAGTTGAGGCTATGGGCCTTGATAACATCCGCGATCTAGTTGAAAACTATAAATCGCAGTATGGACTGGAAATGTATATCAACCTGGACCACAGCCCATCTGTTGAGGCAGCAATCGCTGGCATCGAAGCTGGCTTTGAATGTATCCATATCGATATCTCTCAGGCTAATCACGATGCGCCTTTGGACGAGATTATCGCGAAAACTAAGAAAATCGTGGAAGAGGCTAAGCTTACCGGCGCACTAGTTGAAGCCGAGCCACATTATTTTGCCGGTAGCAGCAATGTTCACAAAGAAGACATCGACTATGACGAAATCAAGAAAACCTTCAGTACACCAGAGAGTGCTAAGTCGTTCGTGGATTCTACCGGTATCGATACATACGCTGCGGCTTTCGGCAACCTGCATGGGCTTTACCCGGTACCCAAAGTCCTGGATCTAGACCTGCTTGCTAAAGTTCGTGAAAGTATCGCCTGCTACATTTCCTTACACGGCGGTAGCGGGACACCGCCACACTACTTTATTGAGGCAGTGAAAATCGGTGTCAGCAAAGTCAACATTAACAGCGATATCCGGGTTGCTTACCGGACTACGTTAGAGCGAGAGCTAGCCGAAAATAAGACGGAATACGCCGTAGTTAAACTGATGGGTGGCGTGATAGCCGAAGTCCAAAAAGTCGTGGAAGCCAAAATTGATATGCTCAATAGTCCGGGCAAGATAAAACCCCTGTAAGCTTATGCTAAAATTTAGAATAAGCGTGAGCACGATTAACGAAAGTGTGACCTAAAGAGAATGGCTCAAAAACAGCTTGATGTCCTGAGTGTTGGCGACGTTGTGACCGACGCCTTTATTAAACTGTTGGATAACCAAGCCAAGGTGGAAAAGACCGAAAAAGGGCCACTACTTATCATGCCTTATGCCACCAAGGTGCCGTTTGACCATGCTGAGGTAGTGGCTGGTGTCGGCAACGCCGGAAATGCCGCAGTTTCCTTCGCTAAGCTTGGCCTGCGGTCGGGGTTAGTAGCCAATATCGGTGCTGACGATTGGGGTCGCGATATATTGGCGTCTCTCAATTCTCATAAAGTAGATACAAGGTTCGTCCACGCCAACGCGAGCAAGCAGAGCAACTATCATTACGTGCTTTGGTATAAAGAAGATCGAACCATCCTAATAGAACATGAAGAGTACGATTATCGCTGGCCGCGCTTCAGGGTGATTGATATACCACGCTGGATTTACTTCAGCTCTATAAGCGAGCATGCCATGGAATACCACGATCAGATTTCAGCTTGGCTGGAAAGCCATTCTCCAGTGAAGTTGGCTTTTCAACCGGGAACCTTCCAAATTGCCGCAGGGGCCCATAGAATGGGAAAAATTTACGCTCGCGCTGACGTACTGGCAGTGAACCGCGAGGAGGCCGTAATCATTAGCGGTGGCAACCGCGACAACCTGAACGGACTTTTTGATAAGCTGCACGAGCTTGGGCCAAGAATCGTCTTAATTTCGGATGGCCACGCTGGAGCTTATGCTAGCGATGGATTGAGTCGCTGGAAAATGCCGATCTTCCCCGACCCCAAGCCGCCTTACGAGCGAACCGGCGCCGGTGACTCCTTTACCTCTACATTTGTAGCGGCGCTGATGAAAGGGGCTGATATCGAAACGGCACTGCTTTGGGCACCGATAAACGCCATGAGCGTGGTTCAAAAAGTTGGTGCGCAAGCTGGATTGCTGGATGAAAAAGGCATCGATCGTTATCTGCGCAGTGCCCCGGCAAACTATCATCCCGAAAGGATGAGATAAAATGCCAAACCTGCTAGCTGTTGCCCTTGGTAAACCAGATACCACCGTTAATAATGTGACGGCCGAGCTGGAGCTATTAAGCGGTAGCCCGAGCGAAGACAGCCGGTTAATATCGGATCTGGCTTATAGTACCTGTTGGCAAATAGCTGAGCTTGGTTTAGACCCCAAAGACACTACGGCCAAGGAACTTTATCAAACGCTTATCAGCGCCTATGGTGAAACCAGCCGAACCTTTGCAGACGCAGTTGGAGAATCCGTGCGGGATAGTTTGCCCCAGCGCTATGAGCGTATTGGCAAAATCCTAGAGCAACTTAACGAGCAGGGCGAAGTCTGGGCACTTAGAAACACCTCTTCCGCCAAGCTCCTAAAAGTCCACCAGCCTAAGCGAGTAATGAAAAAGCTGGGTTATCGCTCTATCGATTCGATGCTAAAAAGAGAGGATCCAAAAGAAATATTCACAGCAGCAACTTTGATCGAAACAAGCCGCTGGCTAAAGTCTGTGAAAAAGTACATGAGCGCGCTAAGCAGTGGTGATTTTGAGGCTCGCCGTCCAGTATGCCTAGTAATACCTGATAGCCTGTGGTCAGGAGCGGCTGCTAGGCGCCCGCTGGTATTTGCTTGTCCGGAAGTTGGTGTAGTCGCAGTATGGCCAAATGGCTTGGCGGCCCAAACCACAACCTTGGGTGTCTTGGCGCTTGTTTTGCGGCATCTTGAAGATCTATATAACCTATCCAGCAGCTTGGACGTACACTATCTGAGACCTGGCTTGGGTAAGCTGGCTATGAAGCTCTGGAACGAGCCATCGACTCCAGCGTTCACGATCAAAGGATTATCCTTTAGCTGGTGCAGTATATGTGGGACAGGCCTTCAACCAACCGCTGAGCTATCCGGCGACCGATTGCCAGCCATCAGCTGCCGCCAGAGCATCGGCCGACTTCATCCAGCGCTTCGCTGGTGGGCCGACAATGAATATCTGGTGTTTGTCGACAACCAAGGTAAATCCGTTTCTTTAAACATGATTGATGTTGCTGTAAGCCACGCCCTCGGCGCCGACTTCTCGAAACGCGTATTATCTGACGGCCGGGCTAAATTAACCGACGAGCTAGCCAGGAGATACATGAATTATCTCGGTGTGATTAATTTTATCGGCAGCTTACTGCCCGGAAGCTCAGGAATCACCGTGAGCCGCAAGCCGGCCACAAGCAACGGCCGTCAACTGATAGGTACTAGGTAAAAATGACCAGCCGGGGTGGGAAATACCAGATATGCGTCTCAGGCGCCGCCAAAGGCCAAACTGTTGAAAAAGGCGGGGGACTGGCCGAAAGCTTGGGCGCGGCTATCGCCAAGTCCGGCTGCACTTTGTTAACGGGCGCCACCACTGGCCTGCCTGAACATGCTGCTATCGGCTATAAAAAAGCTGGCGGTCATATGAGTTTAGGCCTAAGCCCAGCCGCCACCAAGGTGGAACACGTCGTAAAGTATCGCCTGCCAATCGATGTTTATGATGCAATTTTATATACCGGTTTGCATTATGGCGGCCGGGACGCGCTACTTATTAATGCCGCTGATGCCGTAGTGACTATAGGCGGGCGACTGGGAACGCTGCACGAATTCACTATTGCTGCCGAAACCAAAACTCCGATAGGAGTGCTGGAGGGTGCCGGTGGAATTAGTGCACAGATTGAGGGGCTACTGACATTGCTGCCCAACGCCGATCCGGATTTAGTGATTTTTGATGATGACCCCCAAAAGTTAATAGAGAAGCTTATTAGTATCCTTGATAAGACTAATCACCACTACCGCCACATATATCACGACTAGGCTAGAGCTTGCCCAGCAGTGAGCTTTCGAGACCATCTCGGCCAAGTGGCTGGGGTGCTTAGCTCACCCGAAGGCGAGCAACTCGAAAGTCTGCTACCGGGCTTGTTACAATTGGGGGATGGCCCCGACTAGAAGTTGCATGACTGCGCCAAGCTCTGGCCCGCCGTACGCGGACCAGGCTTCTAACGGGGCCTATCCCGTTAGATCTAATCCGGTTAGAGGCCCGGTTCGCTTCAGCAAACCGGCAGAATTCTACAAATTCTTGCCTCTAACGGGATGCCGTGGGACGGAGGTCTAATCGGGATGGCTAAGTTTAAGCTGGTAAGTGAATATAAACCGACTGGTGACCAACCGACGGCGATTAAAAAATTGACCGAAGGCCTGCAAAGTGGCGAGAAAAGCCAGGTGCTACTGGGTGTTACTGGTTCGGGCAAGACTTTTACAATGGCTAATCTGATTGCCAATACTGAAAAACCGACGTTAGTGCTATCCCACAATAAAACTTTAGCGGCTCAGCTATATAACGAGTTTCGGCAGTTCTTCCCAGATAACGGGGTTCACTACTTTGTTAGTTACTTCGATTATTACCAGCCGGAGGCCTATATCCCACGCACCGACACTTACATAGAAAAAGATAGCGATATAAACGAGGAGATCGACCGGCTGCGGCATGCCGCCACTGCGGCCCTACTTTCCCGACGGGACGTGGTGATCGTGGCCAGCGTAAGTTGCATTTACGGCATCGGCTCAGTCGAAGATTACGATGGCATGTCGGTTCGTCTGAAGCGTGGCGAGCGAAGAGTTCGCGACAAACTGCTCAGGCAACTGACCGATATCCAATACCGGCGTAACGATATGGCTTTTGAGCGAGGTAACTTCCGTGTTCGCGGCGATGTAGTCGATGTTTTCCCGGCTGGCGAGCAGAGCGCCTATCGTCTGGATTTTTTTGGTGATGAAGTGGAAAACATCACGCAAATCAATCCGCTGACGGGCGAGATTGAGAAAAAGCTAAAATCACTTAGCATCTTCCCCGGCAGCCACTACGTGACGCCAAACGAAAAGTTACAACGAGCGCTAGTGAAAATCCGTGAAGAAACCGCAGAGCGGTTGGCCCACTTCAATAAGAACGGCAAACTGCTAGAAGCCCAACGACTAGAGCAAAGAGTTAGGTTTGACATTGAGATGCTAGAGCAAACCGGTTTCGTTAAGGGAATAGAAAACTATAGCCGTTATTTGACCAACCGCGAAGCCGGCGAGCAACCAGCCACGCTTTTAGACTATTTCCCAGATGACTACCTACTTCTGGTTGACGAGTCGCACATGTCCATACCTCAAGTCAGGGGTATGTATCACGGGGACCGAGCAAGAAAAGAAGTCCTGGTGGAGCATGGCTTCCGTCTGCCCAGCGCGCTGGATAACCGGCCACTCACGTTTTCGGAATTTGAGCGGCACGTTAACCAAGCTGTTTATGTTAGCGCCACCCCAGCAGAATATGAGTTAAGCAGAAGTCCCGAACCAGCCCAGCAAGTCATTCGGCCCACCGGATTGGTCGACCCTAAAATTGAGCTCAGAAAGATCGAAGGGCAAATCGATGACCTCATTGCCGAAATAAGGGAACGGGTCAAAAACAGCCAGCGGGCGTTAATTACCACATTGACTAAGCGAATGGCTGAGGATTTAGCCGAGTATTTGCAGGACTTGAACATTAAGGTTGCCTACATACACAGTGAAGTGGACACTCTGGAACGGACGGATCTACTCCGAGATCTGCGACTGGGGGTCTACGACGTACTGGTAGGTATCAACTTGCTCAGGGAGGGCTTGGATTTGCCGGAAGTGTCACTGGTAGCGATATTGGATGCTGATAAAGAAGGCTTCCTGCGCTCCGAGCAGTCTCTAATACAAACTATCGGGCGAGCGGCCCGCCACATTGATGGGCAGGTGATAATGTACGCCGACAACGTCACCAAAAGTATGCAGAAGGCTATAGGCGAAACTGATCGACGAAGGGCTATCCAGGAAGATCATAACAAAAAACATGGCATTAAGCCCAAAAGCATCAAACGGGCGGTCGGAGAATTGCTTCCACGGGCAGCAGAGGAAGAAAAGCCGAAGCTAGACCTGAAGAAGATTCCAAAAGACGAATATAGCTACCTGATTAAGGATTTAACCTCACAAATGGATCTGGCAGCTGCTAATTTAGAATTTGAGAAAGCCGCTGACCTTCGTGACCTAATTGCTGAGGTTAAAGAGAAAATCTAAATTGCTTGACTAGTTAAGTATTTCCTTCTGCCCGGCTCTAAATAACATTTAGGACTAGGTTGAAGGGCAGAGTAGTGTAGCCCTATATTGCGCGGTTAATGACCAAGACTTTAAAGCCTTAATCCCGCGCGGCGCGGGAGATACCAGCCTAAATTCGCTGGTATCTCCAACCGAGAAAGACGCTAGGTGCCGTTGAAGGAGCTCCTGATCGCGCCGATCAGTAGATCCTCAGCAGCCTTCATGTCCTGTTGACAGGCGACCCGATAGGAGATGAACTTGCCTCCGATCTGAATCTCCTTGAAGCCAATCTGGACCGTGTGGGCGTGGATGGCGCTAAGCACCTGTCGTCCGCCTGGACTGTACTTGGGCAGACCCTTCGAGGAGTCGGCCGGAACCAGCGCGCCCCTCCTCTTGATGAGCGTTACTGGTCCGTTGATCGAGAGACGGCAATCCATCTCCGGGTCGAGGGTGATTGTGCCCACAGACTGATCTTTGGCAGACCTCTCGGTCTTCAAAACAGGGTCAGACAGCATGCGTCTTTGATTCCTTTCGGGGAAGGGTTGACGGCTTACGCTGCCGCCGGCTTGAGCTGGCTCGGGAACTGGCTGGCCGCGGCAGCAAATACGGTCTTGCAGTCCGTGTCGCTGAGCGCCATAGGCGACCTCAGCGTTATCCGCTGGCTGCTCACGGAGAGCCTGTATTCACTGAGATCAGCACCTCGGTGAACGAAGTAGCTGGCCAGCTGCTTGAAGATGGCAAAGAACTCCTCGCCTCTTTGTACAGCCAGAATCCGGTTTTTCCCGCCGAGACAACGGCCGTTGTAGGGGATCCAGTCCTTGTCCAGAGTGAACGTATCGTCCACTCCGTCCACCGTGAAAGACAGTGGGCCCTCCAGCAAGACCGAAAACGAGATACGGTTGTCCGAGAGGAAGGATTGAATCTTCCCGCCATGTGGGCGTGTTGCTGCGAGCGGATAACTCACTGGTCCTCCTTTGGGTCGGTCGGCACTACTCTGCAATGTGCAACATATAAAAACCTCCCTTTCGAGACGTCTATTATAGTTGGCAACAGCTTATAATAACGGTAGCGTTTTGTCAACCTGATAAAACGCGGTTTTCATCTGATATACTGAGCCATATCACGATGAGTTTGATTTCGCGAGAAGAACTGTTAAAGCTGGCTGGGCTTTCACGGCTAAAGTTGAGCGACGAAGAAATTAAGCGTTTGCCAGCTGAACTGTCAGCCATCCTTGGCTACGTTAAACAACTCGACAAAGTCGACGTTAGCGGGCTGGGTCCCACCTACCAAGTAACCGGGCTGAAAAATGTAACGCGCAGCGATGAGCCCAGGGAATACCAGGCCAAGCCAGCCGAGATATTAAAGAGCGCCCCGGCCGCCAAAGCCAACCAGTTTAAAGTCAAACGGGTAATTTAACCAATGGGTTCCTGGTCCTCCCTAAAAGAAATTGCCAACCAAGTTAACTCCGGTGAAGTAAAAGCTGTCCAGCTGGCCGAGCGCTCACTCGGCATGGTTGAAAAGTGCAGCGAATATCGGGCGATTATTGCTGCGGCCAAGGAGCGGGCTCTGGCCCGCGCCGGCGAGATTGATGAGAAAGTAACCAAAGGCGAGAAGGCCGGCCGGTTAGCTGGCGTGCCCTTTATCGCCAAGGACAATTTTTTGGCATTTGGCGCAAACACAACCGCTGCCAGTAACATCCTAAAGCCCTTTTCAGCTCCCTACCAAGCGACGGCCATTGAAAAACTGGAAGCCGAAGGGGCAATACTCATTGCCAAGTCTAACCTAGATGCTTTCGCTCACGGCAGTAGCACTGAGAACAGTGATTTTTTCACCACCAAAAATCCGCACGACCAAGTACGGGTGCCAGGCGGTAGCTCGGGCGGCTCGGCAGCCGCGGTGGCGCTTGATATCGCTCCTTTCGCACTGGGTACTGATACCGGTGGATCGATTCGCCAGCCAGCTGGTTTTTGTGGGGTGGTCGGCTATAAACCGACGTACGGGTTGGTAAGCCGCAGCGGTGTAGTCGCTATGGCCTCCAGCACCGATGTTATCGGGCCGCTGGCGGCAAGCGTTGCGGATGCCGGCCTGGTGCTCGATGTCGTGGCCGGGCGCGATGAGCTGGACAGTACAACTATCGAACGTGACGAGAAATCCTATGCCGATCTGGATGATCAAATTATTGGCAAAAGGGTCGGGGTTATCAAAGAATACATGAGCGAGGGCCTCACGTCCGGAGTCGAACAAGCCGTAAGAAATTCAATAAAAAAACTCCAAGATTCCGGTGCGGAAATTACGGAGGTCAGCTTGCCAAGTTTGCCGTTAGCCCTGGCTACTTATTACATCGTCTGCCCAGCGGAAGTCAGCAGCAACCTGGCTCGCTACGATGGCCAGCGCTATGGCTATTTTGATAGCTCGGCGACGGATCTGATCTCATCCTATGAGCTAAGCCGTGAAAAAGGTTTCGGAGCGGAAGCCAAACGGCGTATTATGATCGGCACCTACGTTCTTTCTAGCGGCTATTACGATGCCTATTACAAAAAAGCCCAACTAGTCAGAACCAAGATAATTAATGAATTTTCAGAGGCGTTTTCTAAATTCGATATACTGCTTGGCCCAACTTCGCCGACTACTGCGTTCAAAATTGGCGCGCGTACCCACGATCCGCTTAGCATGTATTTATCAGACATCATGACGGTGGCTGCTAATATGAGCGGCAACCCGGCGATAAGTGTGCCAGCAGGGGAAAGTGAAGGCCTGCCAGTCGGGGTTCAGTTTATTGGCCCGATGCGCGGCGACCGGAGCTTGCTGGGTTTTGCTAAAGCTTACGGAGATCTAGGATGAACAGCACAACAATTTTTCTTATTTTGGCTATAGCCTTCGCTGTCTCGATGCTGCTGGCTGTCGGTGCGCTCAGTCGCCGAGCGCCGAAGCTGCTTAATCAACAGTATTTCCAGCAAAAGTGGACAGAAATTTTAAGTGGTGTTAAGACCCCGGAAGGCATGATCTTGGCAGTAATTGATGCCGACAAGCTGCTGGACGAAGCCCTAAAAAAGCGCGGCTATAAGGCGAAAACCATGGGGGGCAGGCTGGTGGCGGCTCAGAGATTAATATCTGACAACGACGGTGCTTGGTATGCTCATAAGCTGCGGAATCGCTTGGTTCATGAACCAAATGTCCGCCTGAAGCGCCGGGAAGCCCAAAATGCCCTGGCGGGATTTAAGAAAGCTTTGCACGATCTGGGGGCTCTTTAAGATGAGCAACACCTATCTTCCGAGCATCGGCATTGAAACGCACGTTCAGCTAAAAACTAGGACCAAGTTGTTTTCGGCAGTTGGTAACGACGCCCGGGGGGCTCAGCCAAACAGCTTAATAAGCCATATTGATGCTGGACTACCCGGTGCTTTGCCAGTGCTAAATAAAGAGGCCTTAAAACTTGTGGTATTGGCTGGTCTGGCGTTGAATGGAGAGATCCAGCCATTCAGCCGCTTTGACCGCAAGCACTACTTCTATCCTGACTTGCCTAAGGGTTACCAAATAAGCCAGTACGAGCAGCCGCTGGTTCTGGGAGGCCATGTAAATATAAATGTTGGGGGTAGAGAAAAAAGGGTTGGCTTGGTACGGGCGCATCTGGAGGAAGATGCCGGTAAAAACATCCATCCACCAGGCGCCGATTACTCGCTGGTAGACCTAAACCGCGCTGGCACGCCACTGCTGGAAATCGTCAGCCAGCCCGACATACACACCCCAGCTGACGCCAAAGCCTATGCCCGAGAACTTTACTTGCTTATGAAGTATGCTGGCGTCTCCGACGCTGATATGTACCACGGTAACATGCGCTTTGATATCAACGTTAGCTTAAGCAAGGAAGCTGGTAAGTTAGGCATCCGGACCGAAGTTAAAAACCTTAATAGCTTCCGGAGCGTGGAGGCGGCTGTAGCGTATGAAATTAAACGGCAAACTGAGCTTCTGGACAAGGGCAGTGAGGTCTTGCAAGAAACCCGTGGCTGGGACGAAGCCAAGCAAAAAACAACCTCTCAAAGGGGAAAAGAAGAAGCCCATGACTATCGCTATATGCCGGAACCGGATATCCCGCCCATTGAGCTTGATGAAAGCTATGTAACCGACGTTAAATCGGAGCTTCCCGATTTACCATCCGATGTACGAGCTAAGCTAAGAGAAATTAGGATTGACGACAAGGTAGCGGAGGATCTGCTCGACAGGCCTGATGCGCTTAAACACACTCTTGAAGTCTTAGGCCAGGCCCAGCCGGAGGATGCTCGCCGGACGGCTTTTTGGCTTATCCATTCTGAGCCGGCATTAGTTGATGATCCTGGCTTCAGAGGACTCAAGATTGAGGCAGGCCAACTAATTAAACTGTCTAAAATGGTCGACGAAGGCGTTCTGAACTCAACGGCGGCCAAACAGGTTTTTGATGAAATGCAAAAAACCAACGATGACCCGGCCGATATAGCCAGCCGCTTAGACTTACATCAGCTTGGGGATGAGGCCGAAATAAAAAAAATGGTCAGCGTGGTACTGGCGGATAATCCCAAAGCAGCCGCAGATGTAAAGGCCGGGCAGGACAAGGCGATCGGCTTCCTGGTTGGGCAAGTTATGCAAAAAAGCGGCGGTAAAGCCAATCCAGAAGCCGCCGCGCGAATCATCAAAAAGCAGCTCGGCATTTAGCAAACAGCACTTTTGCATGGTTTAGGTGAAGAGTTTATAATAACTGCCAGATATGGAAGATACAGCTTTTTGGCTTTTAATTATCGTCAGCGGGACGCTGGCTGTCTTTTTGATTTTAGCCTCTATTGCTTTGATTTTTTTCATCAAGCTCCTTGGAACACTACGGCGAATCGCCGATAAAGCTGAAAATGTCGCCGAGTCAGTAGAAGCCGCCGCCGAAACATTTGAGCGGACTGCTAAGCCCATAGCTGTACTTAAGCTAGTCAGTAACATCGTTGATGGGGCCGCAAAGCTGCGATGGAAGAAGTAAGAAAGGAGTTCTTATGAGTAAAGAAAATCACACAGGCCGAAACGTCGCAATCGGGGCAGCTATTGCCGGAGCGGTTGGCTACATAGTCGGGGTTTTGACTGCCCCCAAAAGCGGTAAAGAGACAAGAGATGATATTGCCAGAAAATCCGGCGAGGTCAAGGACAGCCTCCTTAATGAGTTGTCGGACCGCCAGGACGAGCTAGCCGCGCTGCTAGCGCGCGTTAAAGGTGAGACTATTGTACTTTCGGGCAAAGCCCGCGCTGAGTTCAACGAGGCTGTGGCTAGAGCCAAAGATGCCCAAGGTAAGCTAAAAGTTGCGATACTCGCCGTTAAAGCTGGCGAGGCCGACGACCCGGAGCTAAACAAAGCTATCAAACAAGCCAAGGCTGCTGCCAAAAATCTAAATAAGTACTTCAAAAACTAGGCCGCCGCGCCGCACCGGCCTCTGACCGGCCTCATTCCGCTGCTACACTGGCTGGTGTAGATTTTACCAGCTCGTTATTTAGCTCAAGAGATTTCTCTTGAGCTAATCTGCCGCCGCCTGGCACTCCATCCAAGCGCCAAGGCCTAGTATAATTTAAGTAATGGCTAAGAGGACTGTGCTAAAACCCAATGACTTTGTGCATCTGCACAATCATACCCACTACAGCTTGCTGGATGGGCTAACGAAAGTTCCGCAACTCACGCAGCGCGTGAAAGCACTTGGCATGGACGCCGTGGCGATAACCGATCATGGCAGCATGAGCGGAGCGATTGAGCTATATAAAAGCGCTACCGCTACCGGCATTAAACCGATTATTGGGATGGAGGCATACGTGGCCCCCAGATCTCACACTGATAAAGATGCAGCCAGGGACCGTCAATACTTCCACCTCACCATGCTAGCGGCTAACCTCGAAGGCTATCGCAACCTTCTGAAGCTGGCGACCATTGCAAGCTTAGATGGCTTTTACTATAAACCGAGGGTTGATCGCCAGCTGATTGAACGATATTGCGAAGGGATAATTGTATTAAGCGGCTGTATGGGCGGTGAGGTTAGTGATGCATTGGCCCAGGGCTCTTATAAAACAGCTAAGGAAGTAGCCCAGTGGTATAAGCGCGTTTTCGGCGATCGTTATTATATTGAGTTGGCTGACCACGGCCACTCAGATCACCCAACGAAGTGGGCTCAGCAGAGCAAAGTCAACGAGCAGCTACTAAAAATCGCCGATGAACTTGGCTTGCCAGCAGTAGTAACCTGCGACGCACACTATCTGCACAAAGATGACCAAGAGGCACACGAAGTACTGCTTTGCGTCCAGACAGGCGCCTTTTTGGCTGATGAACAAAGAATGAGCTTGGCGGAATTTGACCTACACGTGGCGGACCCCAAGGAGGTAATCAATAGATGGGGTAAAACTCACCCTGAGCTGATTAGGAATACAAAAAAAATAGCGAATCGGTGCACCGTGGAAATCGAGACCGGTAAAATCCTGATACCTAAATTCCCAACCCCTAAGGGCGAAACTGAAAAAAGCTTACTCGAGAAATTAGTGTGGCAAGGCTTAGCCTTCAGGTATGGCGGGAAGAGCCGCCAAGCCGCCACGAAACTTACACCTGAACAAGCCAAAAAATACCTCACAGATGAAGTCATTGAGCGTGCCAAGTACGAGCTATCGGTAGTTAACAAGATGGGCTTTAATGGCTACTTCTTAATTGTCGCTGACTTTATAAATTGGGGTAAGGACCAGCGAATTGTCTTTGGCCCGGGGCGTGGCTCAGCCGCCAGCTCAATAATGGCCTACGCCCTTCGTATCACAGAAATCGACCCACTAAAGTACGACCTGCTGTTTGAGCGGTTTTTGAACCCTGACCGGATCAGCATGCCGGATATGGACATCGATATCCAAGACAATCGCCGCGACGAAGTAATCAATTACTGTATAGATAAGTACGGCCGGGAAAGAGTGGCCAATATCGTCACATTCGGAAGTATGGCCGCCCGTAATTCAGTCCGTGACGTGGCTAGAGTTCTTCAAATACCTTACGCCGAAGCTGACCGATTAGCTAAAATGATTCCGCCGCCTATCCAGGGGCGACATACACCACTGGCCAAACATCTGGAGTTGGTTCCCGAGCTAAAGGGGGAGTATAAGGCCAATAAGGAATCAGCGCGGATTTTTGAGTTGGCCAAGAAACTGGAGGGTACCATTAGGAGTCATGGGGTCCACGCTGCGGGGGTAGTTATTGCACCAGACGACATCGTAAATTTTGTCCCATTGGAGATGGCCCAGAAGGGCGTGGTGGCTACCCAATACTCTATGTGGCCAATCGAAGACCTGGGTCTACTAAAAATTGACTTCTTGGGCCTCTCTAACCTAACTACTATTAAAAACGCCCTGCGCATCGTTAAAAAAGTCTATGGTGAGGATATCGACATAGACCACATCCCGCTTGATGACGCTAAAACCTTTACGCTGCTTCAAAGAGGTGAAACGACGGGCATTTTCCAGCTTGAGTCGGCCGGTATGCGCCGCTACCTCAAACAACTCCAGCCAACAGTCTTTGAGGATATTATCGCCATGGTGGCGCTATATCGTCCCGGGCCCATGCAGTGGATAGAAGAATTCATCGCCCGCAAGCATGGGCAACGGAAGATTGAATATCTGCATCCGGTCATGAAGTCGGCTCTGGAAAATACCTACGGCGTTATTGTTTACCAAGAACAGGTCATGCAGATCAGTAAAGACCTGTGTGGTTTCTCTGGCGGACAGGCCGACACACTGAGAAAAGGCATCGCTAAGAAAATCCCAGAGGTATTGGCCAAGATGAAGAAGGAGTTCATCGCAGGCGCTGTGATCCACTCCAAAGCCGATAGACGGCTAATGGAAAAATTCTGGCGGCAGCTCGAAGAATTTGCAGCCTACTGTTTCAACAAAGTGCATTCAGCCTGCTATGCCTCCATCGCTTATCAAACAGCCTACCTAAAAGCCCACTATCCGGATGCTTTTATGGCTTCGCTGATGACTTCCGATTACGATAATACCGATCGCCTAGCTATTGAAATTGCTGACTGTAAGCAAATGGGGATTGAAGTCTTACCCCCGGACGTTAACGAGTCATTCCACGAATTCGCAATTGTACCGAACAGTAGCCAAATCAGGTATGGGCTGGATGCCGTAAAGAACGTCGGTTACGGGGCAGCCGAAGAGATACTCAGAGCTCGCGAGGCAGTCGGGGGAAGTTTTGGCACGATCGAGGAGTACTGCGCGCATACAAGCCCGCAGATTGTTAACAAAAAAGCCCTGGAAAGCCTAGCCAAAGCAGGAGCACTGGACCGCTTTGCCGATCGCGACCGACTGGTCGGCAACTTAGAAGGCATCCTGTCCTTATCAACTCGCTTGCAAAGAAGTTCGGCTAGCGGCCAAGTAGACCTGTTCGGTGTAGATGGCGGCGACTCCGGTCTTACCAAGCCTCAGTTTGTCTGGGATACAGAAACCGGAGTTCATTCACCGTTTGTCCGGATGGCTTGGGAGCGTGAACTGCTGGGCTTATATCTGAGCCGACATCCGCTGGAGGACTACGGCGATATTCTGGAAGGCCAGACGACGGCCATCGCCGAGTTATCTGATCAGATGGAAGGTGCCAGTATTGTTGTTGGCGGAGCGATCAGTAGCGTCCGCGAAATCGTCACCAAAAATGGTGCTAAGATGGCATTCGTTAAAATCGCTGACCGAAGCGGTGAAATAGAGTTGGTAGTTTTCCCTAAAAGGTACCAAGATAATCAATCCATTTGGCAGCGCGATCATGTTTTGATAGTACGGGGCAATCTTGGGAGCGGCCGGAGTGCGGCAACCGCTGGTGAACTTAAAGTTTTAGTTGACGAGGTAACGTCACTAAGCTCTGGCGGCATACCAAACAACCCATCCGTGCCTGCAAGCCCAAAAGTTAATAAAACCACCAGAGCAGAACCCAAGGATCAAACTCCTCAGCGACTCTATATTAGGTTAAACGATAGCAGTGATCAGCCGCTCCTTCTAGCCTTGAAAGAGAAGCTGGATGATTATAAGGGCGAGACCGAAGTGGTGCTGGTCACCGGCGAGGAAAGCTCCAAGCAGGCCATCAAATTACCCCAAACTATCGCTGTTAATGAGTCTTCGCTACGCGAACTAGCTACAGTTTTCGGTGCTACCAATGTAGTGGTGAAATGAAATTACTTGACTAGTCAAGTAATTCAAGGCCTTAGTTATTAGTGCGGAGTCCGTAGATTTCTTACCACTATGAACTACCAACTAAGAACTACCGACTATTGAATTAACCCAGCTGTTCTAGTCAGTAAGAAAGCAAGGGCGGCAATAGTTATCAAACCTACATCAACCAGGGGATGGCGAACGGCGAAAGCCTCGCCCATCACGACGGCCCTGCGGACGGCCATAGCGTGCTTACTGACCCAGAGGAACAAAGCAGCGAAAGCACCCAAAGCCAGAACGCTAGTAGCTGCGCTGGCTGCTGGCAGGCTACCCAAGATGGTTTGGATCCGGCTAGTTGATGCGGCCAATTCAGCTCCGGGGCTCAAACCCTCACTGTTAAAGGGTTGTAGTAAGGCATTGGAAGGCTCAGTTGGAGCTGGTTCTTCAGCGGCAGGTGCTGGTTCTGTGGGCTCTGTCGGTGCAGCCGCGGCTGGTGCAGCCGCGGCGGATGAGGGAGGTGGATTAGTGGATGCGGCTGGCGCTTGGGCCGGGGCGGCTGCTAGAACCGTCGGCTTGCCATAATGGGCAACGACGATAGTCATCGGTCCACCACCAGCCGAAGTGTAGTTATCATTATTGGCAAAACCATAACCGACCTCCGTGAAAGCTGGATCTAGTAGATTGGCTTTGTGCGGGGGGCTGGCCATCCAGCCGGCTATGGCAGCACTATCAGAGGAAAAGCCAGCGGCCAGATTCTCGCCCAGTTTTTGGTATGAGTAACCCTGTGCCTCGATAAATGTCCATGGCGGGTTGCCTTCAGGGGTATTGTGGCTCCAGTAGTTGCGGGCCGCCATGTCGTTAGCTTTGGCCTGGGCAGCGGCATTAAGTTTGGAGTTGAGTGATAACGCTGCAACGCCATTTCCGGAGCGCTCGCCATTAGTAGAAGAATGCAGGCCGTTGATACTCATGCTGGTGGCATAGGCCAACACGCCACCGGTTGGGTTTTTTATAGCTGAGCTTAGAGCACCACTCTGGTTACTGAAGAATAGCAAGGCCCCGATGACTACCAGCAGCGGTAGATAGGGCCAGTAAATACGCTCGAATGACTTAGAACTAACGCCCCGAGGCTTGTGCTTATGGGCCGTGGCTTTACTTGCTTTTAATTTTTTTGTTTTCGCCGTCATAACGGTAGTACGCATACTATAACCGCTAACCTCTTATTTGTCCACTAGGATTTCCCGGCTCAAGGCTTTCCGGGCTTACAGTGCTTGTGCTTTAATTAATGTCATGCAGCCAGATGTGAGGCACGATGAAGAAGCTACGACAGCGCGTCGAGCCAAGCTTCTGGGACTTGGTTATGTGGACAGCTCAAAAATTCAAAAACAGCTTTATAAAACCATACTTCCACTAAGCGAGCTTTATAGCCTCAAAGTAGTGCCGCTGGTGGCTGATGAGCACAATATTCACTTCGGCATAACGACTACTACCGCCCAACAGACTATCAAAAACCTACGCCAGAGGTTTTCTGACCAACGGATAGAATTTTCGATAATCAGTGACATCGGGTACCGGGAATATATGAAGCTTTATGACCCACCCAAAACCGTGGCCTATCAAGACATCGGTATCACGGCTGTAGGGAACGAGGCTAGTAAAGAATCTAAAGCCGTCAGCTTAACCCTTGACCAGGTACGGCCCGATGACATGCTGGCCTATCTGGTTCAGCAGGCCTATAAGCTAAAAGCTAGCGACATTCATCTGGAGGGCCAGCGTGATGATGTGAGGGTGCGTTTTCGGGTCGACGGTGTACTGCATCCAGTCGCTAACATATCCCACGAGAAGTACCACCACATGGTCGCCGCCCTGGCCTCGGCTGCCAATATATCGACCGAGGCCGACGATGCCCAAACCGGGCACATTAGCCAAGAGTACAAGCTGGCGACTGGCGAGAATGTAACGCTGAACCTTAGGGTTGAGACCATCCCGGCCATTTACGGCATGGACGCCGTTATGAGGCTATTCAACCTGCGGCTAGAAATGTTCAAGCTGGATAACTTGGGCTTGTCAGAAAAGGAGGCGGCAGTGGTCGATGATGTCATTGCTCACCCCACCGGCATGGTATTGATTGTCGGCCCAACCGGTTCGGGTAAAACGACAACGCTCTATTCATTGATAAATACGTTGAATACACCGGAGCGGAAAATCATCACTCTGGAAGACCCGGTGGAATACCAGATGCCAGGCGTGGTACAGATTCCAGTCAAGGGCGATTTGGATGCCCATAGCTTTGCCGAGAAGTTACGTGCGGTACTTAGGCTGGACCCCGACGTGGTGATGGTCGGCGAGATTCGAGACCAAGACACTGCCCGCACAGCTTTGCAAGGCGCTCTAACTGGCCACTTGGTGCTTTCGACCTTCCACGCCGCCAACGCCGCCGCCGCACTAACCCGTATGATGGACATGGTTTGCATAAACCCCCTATTTGCTAGCGCCATGCACCTGGTTATGGCTCAGCGCCTGGTTCGCCGGCTTGATGATAAATCTAAGCAACCCTATAAACCTGACGCACCACTTCTTAAACAGCTGCAAACGGTCATTGATAGCTTGCCACCTACTGTTCAGAAGCCTAATTTAGCCAACGCTACACTCTATAGAGCCGGTAAATCCGAGGCCAATCCGTTTGGCTACGCCGGGCAGCTGGCTATTCGTGAGCAGCTGGTCATGACGCCGGGAGTTCAGCAAATGCTACGTTTGCCGCCCAATGAAGTGACCACCGAGATGCTACAAGCCAAGGCCGTTGAGGAAGGCATGCGAACCATGCTGCACGACGGCGTCCTAAAGGTTCTAGCCGGCCTAACCACAATCGAAGAAATTTATCGGGTTGTTGACGCGTAGTTGAGTAAGGTAACTGCTTGACCAAAGGGGTTAAGCTGTAGTAAAGTTTATCGGTCTATGGAGCCAGTGATCGCCCAAGTTGAGGCTAAGTATAAAAAGAAAGCCGTCGCCGATGTGCGGCCCGGCGACACCGCCCGCGTCCACCAAAAGGTCCGTGAGGGTAGCAAAGAACGCATTCAGATCTTTGAAGGGCTGGTTATCCGCGTAATTCGCAAGAACTCTCTCACCGCGTCGGTAACCGTACGCCGGATAGCCAGTGGTGTGGGTGTCGAAAAGACTTTCCTAATGCACTCGCCCAGTGTTCTAAAGATTGAAGTTATAAAACGAAGCAAAGTGCGGCGCAACTACCTAAGCTATATCCGGGCTCGCTCCGGTAAAAAAGCCCGGCTGGCTGGGGTTGAATTCGACAAAGACGCCGTGAACGTGGAGGACGATGCTGAAGCCGAGGCTGAGGAAGCCAAGATAAAAGAAGAACAAGCCGAAAATTACGAGGCCGATGCTGAGCAGCGAGCCAAAGAAGAAGCCAAAGAAGAGGCTAAGGCCGAAGAAGCACTGGCCAAACACGACGAAAAAGCCAAATCTGAATCTCAGGTTAAAGAACCAGCCGAACCAGCAAAATAAGCTTGACAGACCCGCAACAATCTATTGACTTTTTATTGTTTTATGATATTACTGCTTCACTGTGGCAGTGGAGTTCCAGCCTTGCCACCACCCCACGGGGTGCGGTTCTGGAACCGGTCGCCTGACGAGGTGACTGTTTGGTGACCCAGGCACTCGGGAGCGCGCGGGCTGATGGTCTGCCTGGCGCCGGACGGCGCGCTCTCTCAAACCTCGGGTCGGTTACACACATCGAAGGCATCGTCCTTCGGCAGCGGTAACCGCAGCATCGGGCAAGGCCCGTGGGAAGAACCCTAAAACCTAGGAGAGGAACCAAGCACTGTTCCCGAGCTCTGCTCCTCTCCCCCCGTTTCCTCTAGTCTTCGGACGAAAGGAAACGGGGCTCTTTTCTTTTTGGTTGACTTTCAGAGAGAGAGCAGAATACAGGCATCTATTTCCATCAAAAAAACATAAATAAAAGGAAACACAAAAAAATGAGTGAACAGCCAATCGATACCCAAGCTGATCCATATAATGACGCATCTAGGGAAATGACAAGGCGTGTAATGGAAGAAGCCGTTTCTTTGCGAAAGCAGCACAGAACAGCAGAGTCAGCCCTGGAGCAGAAATTATCTAGTGAAGAAGAGAATAAAAAGACATACGAACTAGGTGATGAATTGGCTGAAATCTGGGAGAAAACAGAGAGTATTAGGCCACAGCTTGGAAGCATGCTGCTACACGAAATGCATCATGCGGGATTTAGGGTGACTAGTGACATGTATGGCAAAAGTGGTAATAATGAAGAGGATCGCAAAAAAGCCAAAACGGCACTGGGAGACTGTATGCTCGTAACTTTGCAAGAAGCAATGCGGGCGCAAGCACGTGCCGCTCGAAAAGCTGAATCTGACAGGAAGCTCGCTGCCGATGATAGCGACAGGGCATTATCGGCTTCTACCACGCACTACAGAGAAAACCAGGATATCTATCAGGATGCCGCTGTTGAAGGGGCGGCTAGCCATGGAGTAGAAGTTAGTTTTGGCAAAAACCCCGAACTCGAAACCAAATAGCTCAATACTTTCGACTTTCGACTTTTGACTAGCGACTACTAGCTAGTACACTAGCTGGTATGGTAGGGGTCGATGAGGTAGGCAGAGGGTGCTGGGCTGGTCCGCTATTAGTGGTCGCGGCTAGACAAAGGAATGATTTACCGCCCGGATTAACAGACTCCAAGCTCCTTACCAGAGAAACTAGAGAGGCAATTTATCAAAAATTGCGAAAAAGTTGCAAATTTGGCGAGGGGTGGGTAGAGCCCCGCGAAATAGACCAGGCAGGCCTGGCTGAAGCCCTGCGTTCAGGTTTTGCAAGGGCAATAGATGCTCTTGGAGTGAACGCTGAAGAGAAGATCGTCATCGACGGTACGACCAACTACGCACCTATTACCTATACAAACGTCAGTTGCATCATTGATGCTGACCAGCATGTAGCGATAGTCTCGGCAGCTAGTGTATATGCTAAAGTTGCCCGAGATAGATTTATGAAAGAACTTTCAAAGCGATATCCTGACTACGGATTTGAGTCGCATGTCGGATATGGCACAAAGGCACACAGGCAGGCTCTACAGTCGGCAGGAGCAATAAAATACGTGCACCGTTTTTCCTACAGACCCCTTATGGAATTCGCAGCATGAGAACAACAACCGCCGGCAAAAAAGCTGAAAAAGCGGTTGCGGAGCTACTGGGCAAGCGCGGTTTTAAGATTCTGGGACAAAACTGGAAAACACCAGTTTGCGAGATAGATATTATCGCCCAAAGGGACAAAGTTGCTTACTTTATAGAAGTTAAGTTTCGAAGTAGTGAGAGCCAGGGTGGCGGTTGGGAGTATATCGGGCCGCAGAAACTTCGCAAGATTGATTTTGCCGCTCGGGTTTGGATCCAGCACCACAGATGGGAGGGTGACTATCGATTGCTGGCTGCTGAAGTTGCCGGCCTCAACTTCGAAGACATTAGCATTATCGAAATCGGCTAGTAGGAGGTTATAATTACTGAAAATGAGTCCCGTAGGAAATAAATATTTTTATAAAAATCTGCCGATTAGCCATCGGCGGCTAATCGGATTTCTGACGGGATGAGTTATAAGCCGTCCGCCGAAATCCTTGAGAAATATGCCAAGGTCTTAGTTAATTTTGCGTTGGGCGGGGGCAAAGGTGTAAAACCCGGTGAGCGAGTATATTTGCAATCGCCGCTTTCAGCGCTGCCTTTTTACCGTGCGCTGAGAAAGCAGCTGCTAGATAGCGGCGCAGTAATGATGAGTAGTCTTGGCGATGACATGAGTGGGGCTGCTAAATACTTTTATGCTAACGCCAACGAACAGCAGCTGACTGATTTCCCATCAAAATACTTCAAGGGCTTGGTCGCCGACGTTGACCATCGAATTGCGGTGATCGCTGACCATGACGTCCATGAGCTGGACGAGGTTGATCCCAAGAAGATTATGTTAGTTCAAAAAACCGCTAAACCCCTGATGGACTGGTTCAATAAAAAAGAGAACGATGGTAAGTACACCTGGACATTGGCGCTGTTTGGTACGCCATCTATGGCCAAAGAAGCTGGGTTGAGCCTAGAAGAATATTGGCAGCAGATCATTCAGGCATGCTATCTAGATTTAGCCAATCCGCTAGCCAAGTGGAAACAAGTTAGTTCAGAGGTCCAGCGAGTCGCCGATAAATTAACAAACCTTAGAATCGAGCAATTACACGTCAAGGGCGCTGATGTTGATTTGAAGATAGTTGTTGGACAAAAACGGAAATGGCTGGGGGGTGGTGGACGAAACATCCCCAGTTTCGAGGTTTTTACCTCACCGGATTGGCGTGGAACCGAAGGCTGGATCCGTTTTAATCAGCCCCTCTATTACTATGGCCCGAAGGTCGAGGGAATTGAGCTGCACTTCAAGCGAGGGCGTGTGGCAAAGGCAACCGCCAAGAAAAATCAAAAACTACTCACCACCATGCTAGCCACAGATAAAGGGGCTGCGCAGATTGGAGAATTCTCGCTAACTGATAGGAGATTATCGCGCATTACCAAATTTATGGCTGAGACGCTGTTTGACGAGAATATGGGCGGTCCATTCGGTAACACCCATCTGGCGGTCGGCAAATCTTTCCATGACACCTATACCGAGCCAACGGCGGGTGTTTCTAGTGCAGCATTTAGTAAACTTGGCTACAACGACTCGGTGATCCATGTTGATATGGTCTCGACGACTGACCGAAAAGTGACCGCTACTCTGCCGGGCGGTACAAAAAAAGTCATATACGAAAAAGGCCAGTTTACGATATAACTTGCGTTTTTAGGGGTAAGGCTGTAAAATATTGCTTGATGTATCCGGCCGCCAGGTCGGATATTTGCTTTTAGGAGAGCTTAAAAAGCATTTAACAGGTATCGTTTAACATTTGTAGCTTCAATGAAAAGTGGCAAATGAAAAATAAATGGCAAATGCTAAATGTAAAATGACAAATGGAACGGAGTGACTTATGGACATGGATTTTAAACAACTAGGAGCGGCTATCAAAGTAATCTCTGAAGAGAAGAACCTGCCAGAGGAGCAAGTCCAAGAGATCGTTGAGCAGGCACTAGCTGCCGCCTGGCGCCGTGACTTTGGTGACCGCGAGCAAGAAGTCCGGGTCGCTATGAACCTAAATACCGGAGAAGTTACGGCCTTTGTAACTAAGGAAGTAGTTGAGGGTGTTAGTGATGTGAATATGCAAGTCAGCCTCGAGGATGCCAAGCGGACGAACAAAAAGGTCAAGGCTGGCGACTCGGTAGAAATTACCCAAAAAATTGAAAGCTTCGGACGGGTGGCTGCCCAAACCGCCAAACAGGTGATTTTGCAGCGCCTGCGCGAAGTTGAGCGGGAGATTGTTTTGAGCGAATTTGAAGATAAGATTGGCGCTGTCGTTAACGGCGTAGTCAGCCGGGTAGAGGGACGGGTGGTTCGAGTTGAAATGGGCCGCGCCCAAGGCATTATGCCGATTTCCGAGCAAATCCAGGGTGAACACTACTACCCCGGCCAGCGTCTAAAGCTCTATCTAAAAGACGTTGAAAAAGGCTTTCGTGGGCCTCAGCTTATTGTTAGCCGTGGTAGCAAAGAGTTCGTCGAAGAGCTATTTAAAGCCGAGGTGCCAGAGATGGACGGCGGTGCCGTGGAAATCAAGGCCGTGGCCCGCGAGGCAGGTGTTCGCAGTAAAATTGCCGTAGCTTCAAATGTACCCGGCGTCGACCCAGTAGGCACCTTTGTCGGTGGCCACGGAACACGCATTAACGCCGTCCGTGATGAAATTGGTAGCCAGGAAATGATTGACATCGTGGTTTGGGATGATGATGAACAGACACTCATAGCCAACGCCATGAAACCAGCTAATGTCTCCAAGGTAAAAATCGACAAACAAGGCAAGGCAGTGGTAACTGTTCCAGAGGACCAGCTCAGTATCGCTATTGGCAAAGCCGGCCAGAATGTCCGCCTGGCTGGCAAACTAACCGGCTATGAGTTGGACGTAGAGTCAGATAGGCCTAAAGCCGAAGAAGATGCGGGGGCAGCCCCGGTGGAATCTGAAGCCAATTCCACGGGGCGATCTGACCAGCAGATCGAGTCCAAGCCAGTCGTACAAAAGCTAAAGAAAAAGACCGAGCTGGAAGATAGCTTACTAAAAGCTATCGAAGAACACGGTACCGAGCAAACACCAGAGCCAAAAAAGCCCGAAGTGCCAAAGACAACAGAGTAAATTGGCACTCTTGCATCGCGAGTGCTAATTTGTGCTATACTAGCTTAT
>Ga0187893_10003664_pt1 | contig 30606 bp, 27 predicted proteins | sample MA1701074metaG_FD_139574 | JGI IMG/M metagenome (GOLD analysis project Ga0187893, IMG submission 139574) | White microbial mat communities from a basaltic lava cave in the Kipuka Kanohina Cave System on the Island of Hawaii, USA - MA170107-4 metaG ...
CCGGCGCGCTCGGGCACGTCCCAGACGCCGGCATGGCCATCGCCGAGAGCGGCGACAGCCCTCGTGGGCGCGCAGCACGAGGGAATGTGACTATCACAGCGATTACTCGGACTGGCTCCTAGCTCGCGACTTTGAACGAAGCCGTGACCTTCGCGGGCGCCGTCGCGCTGACCGTGACGGGCATGGTCTGGATGCCGAGGCGCTCGTGCCACAGCTCGAGCGTGTAGGTGCCTTCGGGCAGCCCCTTGATCTCGAAGGTGCCGTCGTCACCAGTGACCGCGAAGAACGGATGCGTCACCACATTGACGTAGGCATTCATCCAGCCGTGGACATCGCACTTGAACGGGAGCCCGATCTCGGGTTGATTGAATACTCGCTCCACCGGGGGCGTCCTGGCCGGCTGGCCGAAGTTGAACTCGCGGTTGTTCTTCGGCATCGCGTGGACGTTGTGGATCAGCGGATCGCTGTTGGATACCAGTACGGTTTGCCCGGCTTGAACGCCAAGCACGTGCGGGACGTAGCGGCAGCCTTGCTGGTCGAGCGTCACCGGCGTCGAGGGCACGGCGTAGCGGCGAGCGCCGAGTCCCTCTTTCACGTAGACGAACACATTCTTGATGCCGTTACCCGCACCGACAATGATCACCTCAGAGGTGGCGCCCGGTGCCGCCGCCGCGCACTGCGGATCCGAATCCATCGGCAGCGGCCGAGGCTTGGGGGCCGCGCCGGCAAACGTCACGCTGCCAGCGATGACGCCAGGTCCGCCGGCCTGGTCCGTCGGCTCTGGTGCGGCCGCCGGCGCCGACTGCGCGGGAGGCGCGGATGCCGGTTCAGATCCGCCGCATGCCGCGGCCATGAGCATGGCGGCCCCGAAGCACGCAACCCCACTTTTAACTTTCAACTTTTCACTTTTCACTTGGTGATCGCCCCACAGGCGATCGCAGTGCCGGCGTTGCCCGACGGATCGGTTTTCATGTCGTCGGCGCGCTCGTGAATCACCAATGCGGTGCCGCCGCCGGCGAAGATTGAATTCGGCTCGGCTCCCATCGTCACGTTCTTGTTCGTGAGGAGGATTTGCACCGTGCCGTTGGCGGCGGCCTTGAAGTTCGCCATGTCGCCGGCATGCGGACCGTCAGGGTTCAAGACGCCATGTTTCTTCTTGGTCGGGTTGAAATGCTCACCCGCGCTGGTGAATGGCGGTTCGCACCTGGCTACCGAGTGCAGATGCACGGCGTGCTCTCCGGGCGGCAGACCCTTCAGCGTGAGGTCCACCGAGACGCCGCCGCCCCTGGCCGGAGAGATCATCGCCATGCCGATGATGTTGCCCTTCGCGTCTTTCACGTCCACGTGCTTCATTTGCGCCGGCAGGCTCACGGTGCCCACCAGAAACGACAGCGCAATCGTTGCCACCATGCGGGTCATAGGTTCCCCTTCAAACGCGAAGGCCGCCACTCCGGCGGCCTTCGTCCCATCATACCCGCGAGTCGTGCCACCCACGTTTCTCAGGGGGGAATCCGACTCTGCCGTTACAGATGTAAACTTCCGGCCGTTCTATTGATGTGACTCAGAATTAACGATACCGTTACAGAGTCGTAGCTTGACTATGGCTGGACGACGCAATCTCGTCAGCGTGGTGGCGGTGACGCTCTCTGTCACCTCTGGAATCGCTGCGTCTGCACAGCAACCGCGCTGGACCGCCGCGGAGCGTCCTCCCATCCTGGTCGAACACCCCGTGCTTGCGGCCAGCCTGTCGCGGCTGCACGCCGGCAGCGCCCGCTGGCGCCGGGCATTTGACGAAGTGGTCAACGCGGGACGTCGCGTCGTCGTGCTCACGCCCGACAAAGTGCGAATGCGCGATGCCGACGGTCGAGATACGCCATTCGATCCCACGGTGCTCGCCGAGGCGCAGCCACTGGCCGACGACTGGTCGCGGGTGGAAACGGTGGTGGTCGTCGTCAACCTGCCGCTGCTGGACAAGCTGTACAGCGACGCGTCGATTGCCGATCTCGAAGGCGACCTCGACCGGATTCTGGCGCATGAGGTGTACGGGCATGCGATTCCGTATTTGCTGGCTGGCCATCTCTCGGGAAAGTGCGCCGACCCGTTGGCCGGCCAGCGGGCGACGGACGCCTGCGCAATCAGGCGCGAGAACGAGATCCGGACCGAGCTGCGCCTGGGTGAGCGCAACGGCTACGGTCTCGACAGCCTGACGATCGCCCGGCGTTTCCGCAATTAGCTCCGCCTCCCAACGTCACCGATTCTCGGACGTTTCCGTGATGTTAACTTTCCGTTACAGCCTGGTCGGCCGAGGTCGTTAACGCAGCCGTAACCTCCGCGTCATAGTCGATACACAGCCCGTCGATAGCCTGACCCTCGGCAATGAAACCTTTTCGAGGATCAGTATGAATCTCCGACAACTCGGACGTCTGTCGCTGTGTGTGGTTGCGCTGTCCGCGTACGCAGCGGCGCCCGTCCTGGCCGAGCCCGCCTCTGCCGAACAGGGCCGCACGGTGCGCGTCACCGGCGTGGTTCGCGACGAATCCAACAACATCACGCTACCGGGCTTGCCGGTGGAAGTGATCGGCGGCGGAACCGTCTATACCGACGTGGACGGCCGCTACGTCATCGACCTGGCGCCGGGCAGTTATGAACTGAAAGTGGCGATGGAAGGCTACGAGACGAAGACGATCAAGCTCGACGTCGCCGCCGGCGCGCGGGTGATCGACGCCAATGTCGGGTTGACGATGACTCGATTCGCCGAAACGGTGACGGTAACCGCCGCGGCCCTCGACGCGGCGACGTCTTCGGCGGAGGCGCAGATTGCCGAACGCCGAAGCGCGCCGGTCATCACCGACAACCTGGGCTCGCAGGACATGAAGAAGAACGCCGACTCCGACGCGGCGCAGGCGATGTCGCGCGTCACCGGCCTGTCGGTGGTCGACAACCAGTACGTGTTCGTGCGCGGTCTTGGCGAGCGCTACAGCAACACCACGCTCGCCGGTTCGACGCTGCCGACGACCGAACCCGACAAGAAGGTGGTGCCGCTCGACCTGTTCCCAGCCGGGCTGCTCGACAGCGTACAGGTCAGCAAATCGTATTCACCGGATCGGTCGGCTGAATTCGCCGGCGGTCTGGTGCAGATTCAACCACTGAAGTTCCCGAACCGCGCCGTCCTGGATCTGTCCTACGGACTCAATGTGTTCAGCACCGCCACCGGGAAATCGGTTCCGTTCAGCGCCGTGGGGAGCCGCGATTTCTGGGGTTTCGACGGCGGCGCTCGCGCGCTGCCGTCCGGCATGCCGCAGAACAAGATCGTGCGCAAGGGCATCTACACCCCTGACGTCGGCTACGACGAAGCGCAGTTCGCGACGTTTGGCAGGCTGCTCGGGAATCAATGGCGCCCGGTCAGCTCGGACGGTGCACCGGGCCAGAACTGGGGCGCCGTGTTTGGCAACCGCTTCGGCAGGCTCGGCATCGTCGCCAGCATCACGCATACCTACAAAGAGAACTATCTCGAGGAGCAGCGTGCCTTCTATCGCATCGGCGACAGCGCCACCGACCTCGAGGCGGTCAGCGACTATCGGATGCGCACCGGCACGCAGCGTGCGCAGCTCGGCGCGGTCGCCAACGTTGCCTATCAGTTCAATACCAACCACCGCCTCGCCCTCGAGAATTTCTACAGCCACAGCGGCCGTGACGAGGGCCGCTTCTTCGAAGGGCCGAACACCGAGAACAACTTCTACTACTACAACAACCGCCTGCAGTTCATCGAGGAAGGCCTGATCTCGACGGCCGTCGCCGGCGATCACTTCGTGCGCGGTCTGGGCAACTCGCGCATTGACTGGCGCGTCAATCTCGCGCGCGCGAACCGCGACGAACCGGATCTGCGCGAGACCCTGTATCAGTCGGCGTTCCGGGCCGGCACGCTCGAACCGAACCGCTCCACGCCGCCGGTGCTCGCCGACGAATCGCAAAGCGGCTTCCGGCTGTTCAACAACCTCGACGACGAGACGGTCGATGCGGCCGTCAACTGGAGCTCGTTCAGCTCGGCGGGGGCGCGTCCGACGCAGTACAAGTTCGGCATCAGTTACGTCGATCGCAACCGTGACTTCCAATCGCGCCGCTTCCGATTCATTCCGATCACGTTGTCGAAGGCCGATCCGCCGGCGATTCTGTTCAACGCGACGCTGCAACCCGAGGAGCTGTTCACCCCGAACAACATCGGCGTGGCCTTCCGATTCAACGAGGAGACGCGTCCGACCGACGCCTACGATGGCGCCCAGACGACGACCGCCGGCTACGGCATGATCGACATCGCCCTGAGCGCTCGCACGCGCCTCAACGGCGGCGCGCGGGTCGAGCGGTTCGACCAGGAAGTGAACACGTTCGATCCGTTCGGCTTGTTCGTGCGGACCATTACCGCCTCGAACAAGAACACCGACGTGTTCCCGGCCATCAACCTGGTGCAGAGCCTGGCCGGCAATCAGAACCTGCGCCTCAGCTACAGCACGACGGTCAATCGTCCGGAGTTTCGCGAGCTGGCGGCGTTCGAGTTCACCGACGTCGTCGGCAGCCGCGCCACCCGCGGCAATCCGGATCTATCGCGCGCGCTCATCCAGAACGTCGACGCCCGCTGGGAGCTGTTCCCTGGCGGCCGCTCCATCGTCGCGAGCAGCGTGTTCTTCAAGCAGTTCGACCAGCCGATCGAACGCGTCGTCATCGCCGGCGCGCAGCCGATCTCGACCTTCCAGAATGCCGACAGCGCGCGGAACTTCGGCCTCGAACTGGAGGCCGCGTATGAATTCGGCGGCGGGTTCTTCATCAACGCCAACTACACCTTCGTCGATTCGAAGATCACGCTGGCGCCGGAGCAGCGCTCGGTGCAGACCTCGCTCGAACGGGCCCTGGCGGGACAGTCGAAGAACCTCTTCAACGTGACCGCTGAATACGCGGTGGGCGGTTTTTCGGCCCGCGTGCTGCTCAACTACGCCGGCGACCGCATCTCGGATGTTGGCGCCAACCAGGCGCCGGACATCATCGAACAGGGCCGCGAGACGGTGGACCTGGTGTTCACTCAGCGGCTCGGCTCGCGCTTCAACGTGCGTCTCAGCGGCGAGAACCTGACCGATTCCGGTTACGAATTCACGCAAGGCAACCGCACGCAGCGCAGCTTCAAGCTCGGACGCACGATCGGCGTGTCGTTCGGCGTCAATGTCTTCTAGGTGAGTGGGAGCGAAGCGATCATGACCAACATTTCACGCACGCTGGCCGCGACGGGGATGGTCGCGGCACTCGTGACCGGACAGGTGGCGGCTGTGCGCGGCGATCAGGCGCCGCCGGTCAACGTGCCCGGGATCGACAAGCCGGTGGTGGTGGTGACCGGGAGCGTCACCGGCACCGAGAACTGGACCAGCAACTTCTATTACGTGCTGCGAGGCGCGGTGTTCGTCGAAGCGGGCACCGCGCTCAACATCGCGGCCGGCACGCGCGTCATCGGCGAGTCGGGCAGCGTCGGCACGCTGATCGTCAAGCGCGGCGGACGACTCAATGCAATCGGCACGCGCACCGCGCCGATCGTCTTCACCAGCGATCAGGCGATCGGCAATCGGTCGCGCGGTGACTGGGGCGGCATCATCATCAACGGCCGGGCGCCGGTCAACATCGAGGGCGGCGAGGGCGTCGGCGAAGCTGATACCGGCGTGTATGGCGGGACGGATCCCAACGACAACAGCGGCAGCCTTCGCTACGTGCGCGTCGAGTTCGCCGGCGTTGAGTTCAGTCCGGACAACGAACTGAATGGCATCGCGTTCCAGGGAGTCGGCCGCGGCGGATCCTACGAGTACATCCAGGTGCACATGAACCGCGACGACGGACTCGAGTGGTTCGGCGGCACCGCGGACATCAAGTACTCCGTGGTCTCGAACGCCGCGGACGACAGCTTCGACTGGACCTTCGGCTGGAGCGGCCGCGCGCAATTCATCGCGCTGCACCAGCGCGGCGACGACGCCGACAACGGCATCGAGGCCGACAACAACGAGTTCAACAACAACCTGCTGCCGCGATCGAATCCGCAGATCTACAACATCACGCTGTGCGGCGATCCCGACACCGCGGAGGGCAACGAGAGCGTGCGCGCCGCCAACCTGCGCCGCGGCACGGCGTTCACCATCCGCAACTTCCTGATCACCGGCTTCAAGACTACGGGCTTTCAGATCGAGACGACCAACGCCGCGACTACCGGTCAGGTCGATAACGGCACGACGCAGCTGGGCGCCGGTGTCGCGTGGAATGTTCGCAATGCGACAACCGGCGTCGCCGGCGCCGCCATGCATTCGAGCGTGACCACCTACATCAACAGCGGCCGCTTCCCGAACATCCGGACCAGCGCGACCGATGCCGAAGTCGGTCTCTCGACGGAGGGCTGCGCCACGCACGACAACCCGAACTTCCAGCCGAGTGGGGTCGCCACGCTGGCGGGCGGCCAGCTGGCGCCGATCCAGCCGCCGAACGACGGCTTCTTCGAAGCGGTCACCTTTATCGGCGCGGTACCTCCCGCACCGGTGGATAACTGGATGACCGGATGGACGTCGTTTCCGCAGCGATAGTGGTGCTCTGCCGCGCCTCCGGCGCGGCGGTGACTCTCACCCTGGCCGCCGTCATCGCGGCGGCGGCCTGTTCCGCTCCCTCCGAACCCACGCGCGCCGTCGCGCCGCTCTCGAATACCTTCGATTCATCGGAGGCGCTGGCTCGAGCGGTGCTCGCGGCGCTCGAGCAACGCGATCTCGATGGTTTGCGGGCGCTGCAGCTGTCCGAAACCGAATACCGCGAGCATGTGTGGCCGGAGCTGCCGGTGAGCCGGCCCGAGCGCAATGTCCCGTTCGACTACGCCTGGGGTCAGATGAAACAGCGCAGCGACGGGTCGCTGCAGGAGATCGTTGCGCGCTACGCGGGCCGGCGCTTGGCGCTGGTGAGCACGCGATTCACCGGCGAGACCACGAAGTACGCGACTTTCGCCGTGATGCGGGAGAGTGAAGTGGTCGCGCGAGATGCCACCGGCCGCGATCTGATCCTGCGACTGTATGGCTCGGCGCTGCTGAAGGATGGACGCTACAAGATGTTCTCGTATGTCGTTGATGATTAAGCAGATATGCATATGTAACGGCAGTGTAACGTCTGTGTGACATACTCTCCGGCGTGCGTTTCCGCCTGATTCCCCGGGAAGAGAAGTTTTTCGACGATTTCATCACCCTGGCTGACCGGATCGTTTCGGGAGCGACGCTGCTCGAGCGGATGCTCGCGTCGGACCCGCCGGGGTGGGACACCGCACTCCAGATCAAACAGATCGAGTCCGAGTGCGACGCCATCACCCACAACATCATCCAGCGTCTGAACAAGACGTTTGTGACGCCGATCGACCGCGAGGACATTCACGCGCTGGCCAAGTCGCTCGACGATGTGATGGACGCCATCGACGCCGCGGCGGCGGTGACGCGGCGGTATCGCATGTCGCAGTTGCGCTACGGCGCGCGCGAGCTGGCGTCGCTGACGTGGCAGTCGGCGATGCAGGTGAAAGTCGCGGTCGAAGCGCTCGAGCGGCGCAAGGAAGTGCACCAGCTGGCGGTGGAAGTCAATCGTCTCGAGAACGCCGCCGACGACATTCACGACGAGGCGCTGCGCCGCCTGTTCGAAGAGGAGCGCGACGCCATCACCGTGATCAAGTGGAAGGAAGTGCTCGACCTGCTCGAGCAGGCCACCGACCGTTGTGAGGACTGCGCGAACGTGCTCGAAAGCGTCGTCGTCAAGCACGGATAAGCGCTCAGTGGATTTTGCTCTCGTCGTCCTCGTCATCGTCGTCGCGTTAGTCTTCGACTACATCAACGGTTTCCACGACGCCGCGAACTCGATCGCGACCGTCGTCTCGACGCGGGTGCTGTCGCCGGGACAAGCGGTGGTGTGGGCGGCGTTCTTCAACTTCGTCGCGGCATTTGTGTTTGGCACGGCGGTGGCGCGGACCGTCGGCGCCGGAATGGTGGACATCAACGTCGTGACCACGTCGGTGATCCTGGCCGGCCTGACCGGTGCGATCATCTGGGACCTCATCACGTGGTATTACGGACTGCCGACCAGCTCGTCGCATGCGCTGATCGGTGGCTATGCCGGCGCCGCGGTCGCCAAGGTCGGCACCGTGGCGCTGATTCCATCGGGATGGACCAAGACGCTGATTTTCATCGTGCTCGCGCCGGGGTTCGGGTTCATTCTCGGGTTCACCTTCATGGTGATCACGTATTGGATCTGCCGCCCGTTTCCGCCGTCGCGCGTCGATCAGTATTTCCGCAAGCTGCAGTTGTTATCGGCGGCGGCCTACAGCCTCGGCCATGGCGGCAACGACGCGCAGAAGACCATGGGCATCATCGCCGGCGCGATGTTCGCGGGCGGCTTGCTGCCCGAGTTCATGATTCCGTTCTGGGTAGTGCTGGCCGCCCATGCCGCCATCGCTCTCGGCACGCTCGCGGGCGGCTGGCGAATCATTCACACCATGGGTTCGAAGATCACGCGTCTCCAACCGGTCGGCGGCTTTGCCGCTGAAACCGCGGGCGCGGTGTCGCTGTTCACGGCGACGGGTCTTGGCGTACCGGTATCCACGACCCATACCATCACGGGAGCGATCATCGGCGTGGGATCGACGCGCCGGCTATCCGCCGTGCGGTGGGGAGTTGCCGGTCAGATCGTGTGGGCGTGGATTCTGACCATCCCGATGTCGGCCGGCATTGCCGGCGTGACGTGGTATTTGCTGGCGTTCGTCGGGATGCCTTAACAACACACGGAGGCACGGAGGCACGGAGAAACTATTTTCTAAAGGCCAGTGCCGCTTAGCGGCAGTGGCAATTGAAAAGATTGCTCCGTGTCTCCGTGCCTCCGTGTGCTGTTGGTCAGTCGGCGCGCAATGCGACCGTGGGATTCAACGCCGCGGCGCGACGGGCCGGCAGCCAGCAGGCGACCAGCGCGACGAACAGCAACACCGCGGGCACGGTCGCGAGCACCATCGGATCGCGTGGGCTCACGCCGTAAAGCACTGAGGCGATCAGTTGGCCGCCCGCCAGTGCGCCGGTGAGGCCGATCGCGATTCCGATTAATGACACCGTTCCACCCTGCATCACGATCTGACGTGTGATCGTTGCGGGCTCGGCGCCGAGCGCGAGCCGCACACCGATTTCACCGGTGCGTTGGCTGACGATGTACGACGTGACGCCGTAGATGCCGATCACGCCGAGGAACAGCGAGATCCCCGCAGCGATCGCGAGCAGCACCATCGTGAAGGTCATCTGTGCTGATGCCCGATCAACCAATTCCTGCAGCGTACCGACCTGAGCGATGGCCAGGTCAGGATCGACTTGCTGTACCGCCGCCCGTGCGGCAGCCACGTGATCTTCCGGCCGCGTCGCCGTGCGCACCACAAAATGCAGATAGCTGAGCCCGGGCAGAATGCCTCCCGTCCTGGGGGCGCCCTGCGAGAAAGGCATGTAGAGCATCGGCATCGGCGTCTCGTTGAGCGCCCGCATCGGGATATCCGTGACCACGCCAACGATGGTGAGCCATACCAGCGACCGCGCCGCACCCATCTTGGGCGGCGGCTGGTTGGAGGCCACCCGCTTACCGATCGGATCCTGACCCTTGAAGATGGTGCGGGCGAGCGTCTGCGAGATTACTGCCACCGGTTCGCGGCGATCGACGTCGCCGCGATCGAGTGTTCGCCCGCGCAGAATCCGCATGCCCATCGCCTCGAAGTAGCCGCCGGAGATGGCGCGGAACAGCGAGATCGGCGGCAGCGTCCCCGGCGGATAGTCTTCGCCCTCGACGAGGAGCGTGTTGCCGTTGCAGCCCATGCTCAGCGGCAGGCAAGTGGTGCCCGCTGCGGCGGTCACGCCCGGCAGCGTCGCGAGTCGTTCAATGATGGCGTGATGCGTGGCAACCGCCGTGTCGAGCGTCTCGTACTTCTGCGCCGGGAGACCGACGCTGAACCTCAGCGTGGAGTCGGGGTTGAAGCCGGGATCGATCGCGCGCAAGTTGAGGAAGCTGCGCACCATTAATCCCGAGCCGACCAGCAGCATCAGCGCCATCGCCACTTGCGCGCCGAGGAGCACTTGCCGGGCCAGATGCCGCTGGCGAGTGGTCGTGTTTCCTCGCCCCGATTCGTGGAGTGCCGCCATCGAAGCTCCACGCCACAGCGGCATCACGCCGAATACGCTGGCCATGACGAGCGCAATGACCGCGATGTAGGCGATGGCGATAGGGTGCAGGCGAATCTCGTGGAGGCGCGGCAGGTTGGGACCGGCCCGGACGAGCACCTGCAGCGCCGCCCAGGCGATGAATGTCCCGAGCGCTGCGCCGGCGATCGCGAGCAGAACACTTTCAGTCAGGAAAAAACGTCCGAGTCCGGCAGAGGAAGCGCCCAGGGCCCGGCGAATGGCCGCTTCCCGCTGCCGAAGCTCCGTGCGAACGAGAAACAGGTTGGCGACGTTGGCACACGCGACGAGGAGGACAACCCCGACCGCGACCAGCAGGATCCAGAGCGCACGCGAGATGTTGCCGAGCTCCCTCGTCTTCAGCGGGATGCCGACGAATGTGAGCTTGGTGCTGACGTTGCCGATCGCTCTCGGGTCATCTGGATAGGCGTCGGCCATTCCCGCAATCAGCCCCTGCAACTCGGCGCGCGCCGTCTCGAGTGAGACGCCGTCGCGCAACCGGGCAACGCCGTTCCATCCGAACAACCCGAATCCCATGGACTCGTCGACCTGCTGGGTCGTCCACACCTCAACGCGCGGAAATGGAAACGCGAAACCCGCCGGCATCACCCCGATCACCTCGTACGGCTGTCCGTCCAGCACGATCGACTCGCCGACGATTGACGGATTGCGGCTGAAGCGGCGCGTCCACAATCCGTGCGACAACACCACGGCTTTTGGACCTCCGGGCCGTCCCTCCTCGTCGGTAAACCAGCGTCCAACGGCGGGCCGCACGCGCAGCACCGCGGCCAGTGACGGCGTGGTGTGCGACGTCGTCAGGCGCTCCGGCTCACCCCGGCCGAGCAGCGTGCGGTCACCCATGCCCCAGATCGCTGCCGACTCGAGCGACCGCGATCGATTCTTGTAGATGAAGTACAGCCCAGGCGAGGTCTCCATCCCGTTGGCAACCTTGAGCACCACCGATGCGTGATCGAGCGTGATCAGCTGGTCGGAATCCGGATAGGGCAGCGGATTGATGACCACGCGCTCGACGATGGCGAAGATGGCGGCATTGGCGCCGATGGCCAGACCCAACGTGAGCACTGTCGCTGCGGTGAAAGCGGGGCTCCGCCACAGCCGTCTCGTGCCTTGCTGGATTTCCTGAAGCAGCGTATCCATGCGACCCGCCTCGCCGTGTATCAGTAGCCGTTGCCGTTGCCGATCGGACCACGCCAATGCGGGTAGTCCGGCGATTTCGCGAATGATGAGGACCGCGCGAGCGTGTCGAGAGGGCGCGCGCGACAGCTTCGCGGCGAGCGTATCTTCCATGGCCGCGCCATAGTCACGTGCGAGCGAGGGCGCCGAGAGCCGGAGCAGCCAGCGGTAGATCGTCATCACGCTCGCTGCGGGAACAGACGCCGCTTGCGTGCCATCCGGACCAGGGCATCCAGCCGGGCTGCCTCGGATGCGGCGGCCCTGCGGCCCTGCGGCGTCAGCGCGAAGTACCGCCGCCGTGGGTCGGTATCCTTCGGCGTCGGCACCGCGCCAATCAGCTGATCGTCCGACAGCCGGCGCAGCACCTGATAGAGCGCACCGGTGGTCGGGTCGAGCCGGCCCACCGATTGGTCTTCAATCGCCTTGCCGATGGCATAGCCGTGCGACGGACCGTCCGCCAGCGCCAGCAGCACGTGGAATTCTAGATCGCTCATCAAGCGCTTAGACGGAGCCGGCGGCTGATAAGTTTACTGCAACTATAGTAGTGACTACTATAGTCGGCCGACCGCCCGGCAGCTCAGCCTCGCACCGCCGTCTATGACACACTTGCCCGATGCGCGGTGTCCTGGAGGGACTCGCCGGTGCGGCCGCTGTGGCGGCGGTCACCGTTGTCTATGCAGGGGTGCTGGGGCTGTCGAACGCCACCACCGTGTCAACCACGTATCTGCTGGTCGTGCTGGTCGTTGCCGCCACCTCGACGCTGCGGAATGCCATTGCGACCTCGGTCGCGGCCGTCCTGGCCTTCAACTATTTTTTCCTGCCGCCGGTCGGCACCTGGACGATTGCCGATCCGCAAAACTGGGTGGCGTTGGCGACCTTCCTGGCGGTGAGCCTGATCGCCAGCAACCTGTCGGCAACCGCTCGCGCCCGCACGCGCGACGCCATAGGCCGACGCGACGAGGTGGCGCGGCTGTTCGACCTCAGCCGCGACGTGCTGATCCTGACGGACAGTCGAGAGGCGCTGGCGCAACTGGCGCGCACGATCGCACGCCGCTTCGATCTGGAATACGTGGCGGTCGCCCTGCCTGGCAGCGCCGGGGACTCCGGTTGGAGCATCTCCGAGGGCGGGCCGCGCAGCGTCGCACTCGATCGCCAGGAGCTGGCCGCCGCCCTCGCCGCAGCCGAAGTGCGGCTGGAATTCGACGCCATTCAGCGCACCTATGCCGGCCACCGCGAGATCACGGATCCCGGTGGAGCGATTCGGCTGGTGCCGTTGCGGGTGGGGACCCGGCCGATTGGACTGCTGGCTGCGGCGGGGCGCGCGATCGAACCCGGTACGCTCGATGCGCTGGCCGGAGTCGTGGCGATCGGTGTGGAACGAATCAGATTCCTCGAGGAGCGCCGCGCCGCTGAATTGACGCGTCAGCGCGAGGAGCTCAAGACGGCGGTGTTGGCGTCAATCGGCCACGATCTGCGGACGCCGTTGACCTCGATCAAAGTGGCGGCCGCCAATCTGCAGACACTCGAGTTGAACGACGCCGATCGCGCGGATCAGACGACGCTGATCCTGTCCGAAACGGCGCGATTGTCGCGGCTCTTCGAGAGCCTCCTCGAGATGGCGCGCATTGATGCCGGCGCCGTCACCGCCTCGACGCGCCCGGCGCACCCGTCCGAGATTATCGCCGCCGCGCGTGACCAGGTCGAGCCGCTGCTTCGCGGCCGTGCGGTCTCGGTCGACATCGACCCGACCGATCCAGTGCTGGTTGATCCGCGGCTGACCGCGGCGGCGCTGGCCCACGTGATCGAGAACGCCGCACAGTACACGCGCGCCCCATCGTCGATCGAAGTGACCAGCCGGCGTGATGGGGACGCGATCGCCATTGCGGTTCGCGACCACGGCGCCGGCATCAGCCCCGCCGATGTCAATCATCTGTTCGATCGTTTCTATCGAGGCGCCGGCGGCGAGACGCGAGCGTCGGGGACGGGCATGGGCTTATGGATTGCCCGCGGTCTGCTGGCGGCGCAAGGCGGCCGCATCTGGGCGGAGAATTGCCCTGACGGCGGCGCCCGGTTCACAATCAGCATTCCCGGCTCCTATCGTGACCACGCGATCGCGCATCCTGCTCGTTGACGACGAAGTGGCCATTCAGCGATCGGTCGGCGTCCTGCTGCGCGGGCGCGGCTACGACGTGGCCATCGCGGGCACCGGCGGCGACGCGCTACGGATGTTCGAGCAGCAGCCGCACGATCTCGTGGTGCTCGATCTCGGGCTGCCGGACCTCGAGGGCACGGAAGTGTGCCGCCGCATCCGCGCGCTCTCGAAGGCGCCGATTGTGGTGCTGTCGGCGCGTAGTGAGGAAGCCGACAAGGTGGCGGCGCTCGATCTCGGCGCCGACGACTACGTGACGAAGCCGTTCGGCCCCGAGGAGCTGCTGGCGCGGATACGCGTCGCCTTGCGGCGGGTCGGCGCCGATGCCCAGTCAGAGAGCGGCGTGTTCGAGGTCGGCGGCATGGCCATTGACTACGATCGCCGCCGCGTGCTTCGCGACGGCGCGGAGATCCGTCTGACGCCGAAGGAGTTCGAACTGCTGTCGCTGCTGGCGCGCAATCACGATCGCGTGTTGACGCATCGCGCCATCCTCAAGGCGATCTGGGGCCCCAACGCCGTCGAGCAACCCGAACACGTGTGGACGCTGGTGGCGCAACTGCGCAAGAAGATCGAACCGGACGTTGAGAACCCGCGCTACCTGCTCAGCGAGCCGTGGGTCGGCTATCGCTTCGTCGCCGAGCCCTCATGAATCGTCGCGCGCACTACGCGTCCCACTGAACTCGTGCTTCGCCAGCGCGGCGTGGAGCGCCCGCAGCTGGTTCTCACATTCGGCGACCAGCGTCCGCTTGCGCCCGAGGGTCAGGGCCAGCGACTGGACGTTGCTGTTGCGGCGCGACAGCGTGACCAGCTCGCGATTGATGGTGTCGAAACGATCTAACGCAGCAACCGCGGCAGCCAGATGTGGAGCACTGGCGGCCGGCAAGGTCGTCCGCAATTGCTGGACTGCCGCGCGCGCCTCGGCGGCTGACGCGGCCATCTGCTCCTCGAGTCGCGTCATCTTCGCGTCATCGGCTTCAGCGATGTGTGGGGCGTGCAGCACCTGGATCTGGGGCAGCGCAGCCACCGCGCGAGCAGTGAGCGCGGTCCGGAATTCATCGGCCGCTTCGCGCGAGGGACCGAACGACAGCCGCTGCGCCTTGACGTTCGTGTTCTCGACCGCCAGCGGGAGGATCTCGTTGTCGAGGCGCTCGTACTCGGCGAAGCAGGAGCTGAATTGTCCGAGGACCTCGATATCCGCCGGTAGTTCAGCGAACCCAGCAGCGTGTTCAGCGCGGCCACCTCACCGCCGACCTGTTGCCGCGCGCCGCGTGCCTCGTCCGCCGCAGCCGCGGCAGCCGCATCGTCTTCCGCCATGACCGCACGGTGGGTCGGGGAGGCTGGACGCCGCAATTCCGGCGCAGCCAATCACCACCAGTAACGCACGGCAAACCGTCACGAGCGGTGTCACCAGGCTCTCCTTCGACCAGCATGGGGCACGGGCACCCAAGAAGGGCTGAGGAGTTCCTGAAGAATCGATGAAAAGCGCCACAAACCGCATCTTCAGGGCTTTCTCAGCCACTTTTCGGCCCCTCTTCAACCGCGCCTTTCTATGCTCGATTCATGGACCTCAGCGTTCGTCTCGTTCGCATCGCCGTTGTCGGAGTTGCTTTACTGATGGCCGCCACCGCGCGTGCCCAAACGGCCAACGATCAGCAGGCGCAGCCGAATCCGTTCGCCGGCATTCAGTTCGGCGCCACGGTCGAAGGCTTCTATCAATACAACTGGAACGAGCCGTTCGATCGCATCAACCTGCTGCGCGCCTACGACACCCGCGCCAACGTGTTCGGGATTCAGCAAACGGCGCTGGTGATCGAGAGCGCGCCGAACGTCGACGCCGACAAACGCTTCGGCGCCCGCGTCGATCTCCAATTTGGCCAGGCGACGGAGACGGTGCAGGGCGGTGCGGCCAACGAGCCCCGCCCCAACGTCTATCGCCACATCTGGCAGGCCTACGGCACGTATGTCTTTCCGCTCGGCCGCGGACTCACGGCCGACTTTGGCAAGTTCGCATCCAACCTTGGCTACGAAACCAACTACGCGAAGGACAACAACCAGTTTTCGCGCGCGTATCTGTTCAATTTCCTGCCTTTCTATCACTCGGGGTTGCGATTGTCGCTGCCGGTGAACGACAAGCTGACCGTGATGTACATGCTGACCAACGGCATTCAGCAGACCGAAGACTTCAACAACTTCAAGACCAACCACGTGACCGCGATCGTCAAGCCGACTGGTCAGATCACGTGGACCGTGAACTGTTTCTTCGGCCAGGAGCAACCAGACGGCAACGAGCCGGATGGTCCTGATGGATTCTTCCGCGTCATCGATACCTACGTCTCGTACGCGGCGACCTCGGCGCTCAGCTTTGGTCTCGATGCGAACTACGTCACCGACGAAGTCAACAAATCCGATCCCGAAACCGCATTGCAGGGCGTGGGCGCCTATGCCGGTTACCAGCTGGATCGTCCCGCCGCCGTCGCGCTTCGCTACGAGCGGCTCGACGACGAAGGGCTCTTCGGCGGCATCGATCAGGTGCTCCACGGTCTGACAGCGGGACTCGAATACAAGTTTGCCGAGGGCTTCCTGGTGCGCGGCGAATTCCGGCGCGATTGGTCGAACGAGCGATTCTTTACGACCGCTGATCCGGACGTGAAAAGTGATCACCAGAACACCTTCCTGATCGGGATGGTGTGGTGGTTCGGCAACAAGACGGGAGCGTGGTAACCGCCATGTCGGACCTGATGTTCTTCGGGCTCGGCGTGCTGTTCTACCTGCTCGCCTTCGGCTACGTGAAGGCGGCCGAGCGGCTGCGTGGAGGGCGCGATGGCCGCTGAATCGATCGTCGCGCTGGTGATCTCGATCGCGTTGCTCGGCTATCTCGTCTACGCGATGTTGCGGCCGGAGAAGTTCTGACATGACTGCCAACGGCTGGTTGCAGATTGCGTTGTACTTTGCGGCCATCGCGGCGGTGACGCCGCCGCTCGGTCGCTTCATGACCCGGGTGTTCTCGCGGCAGCGGACGTGGCTCGACCCCGTGATGCGGCCCGTCGAGCGGTCGATCTACAAACTCACCGGCGTCGACGAGTCCCGCGAAATGCGGTGGACCGAGTACGGCGCCGCGCTGCTGGCCTTCAGCCTGGTGTCGATGGCCGCGCTGTACCTGATCATGCGGCTGCAGCACTTGCTGCCGTTCAATCCTCAGGGTTTGGGCGCAGTGGCGCCGGATCTGGCGTTCAATACCTCGGCGTCGTTCACGACCAACACCAACTGGCAGTCGTACGTCGGCGAAACGACCATGAGCTATCTGACGCAGATGGCCGGACTGGCGTACCACAACTTCGTGTCGGCGGCGGCCGGCATCGCACTCGCCGTCGCGTTCATCCGCGGCATCGCCGCGCGCGAGCGCGATTCGATCGGGAACTTCTGGGTCGACCTGACCCGCGCCACGCTGTGGATCCTGCTGCCGGTCAGCATCGTCGGCTCGCTCCTGTTGGTGTCGCAGGGCGTGGTGCAGAACTTCAAGCCGTACGACCGCGTGCAGCTCGTTGACCCGCAAGGCGAGGTCAAAGAGCAGGTGATCGCGCAGGGACCGGTGGCGTCGCAGGAAGTGATCAAAGAGTGGGGCACCAACGGCGGCGGATTCTTCAACGCCAACAGTGCTCATCCTTATGAAAACCCGACGCCGTTTTCGAACTTCATCGAGATGTTCATGATCCTGGCGATCTCGGCCGGCCTGACCTACACGCTGGGCGACATGACCGGATCACGACGACACGGCTGGGCCGTGTGGGCGGCGATGGCGTTTCTGTTCCTGGCCGGCGTCAGCGTCGCGTACTGGGCCGAGGCGCGCGGCAATCCGCTGCTCGCCGGCACCGACCAGGCGGTGGGGGCGATGTGCCCGGGCGGCAACATGGAAGGCAAGGAGGCCCGCTTCGGCATCGCCAATTCGGTGCTGTTTGCGACGGCCACCACCGGGGCGAGTTGCGGCGCGGTGAATTCGATGCACGACTCGTACACACCGCTCGGCGGGTTGGTGCCGCTGGTGAACATGATGCTCGGCGAAGTGATCTTCGGGGGCGTCGGTGCGGGCATGTACGGAATTCTGATCTTCGTGGTGCTGTCGGTGTTCATCGCCGGCCTGATGGTCGGCCGTACGCCTGAATATCTCGGCAAGAAGATCGAAGCCTTCGATGTGCAGATGGCGATGCTGGCGGTGTTGGTGTTCCCGCTGATCATCCTGGTATTCGCCGGCATCTCGCTGGTCTCGCCGGACTTCGGCACCTCGAGCATCTGGAACCCGGGGCCGCACGGCCTCTCGGAGGTGCTCTACGCCTACACCTCGGCGACGGCCAACAACGGCTCGGCGTTCGCCGGCATCTCCGCCAACACCAAGTGGTACAACACCACGCTCGGCATCTCGATGCTGATCGGCCGCTTCATGATCATCATTCCGATGCTGGCGCTGGCGGGCAGTCTCGGTCGCAAGAAACTGGTGCCCGCCTCGATCGGCACGTTTCCCGTCACGACGCCGCTGTTCACGGCACTGCTGGTCAGCGTGATCGTCATCATCGGCGTGCTGACGTTCTTCCCGGTGCTCAGCCTCGGCCCGATCGTGGAGCACTTTCTGTTGAACGCCGGCACAACTTTTTAGCAAGACCCAAGACCCAAGACCCAAGACCCAAGACCCAGTTATGGCGAAAACGCAGAAGCGAAGTATCTGGGATCCCGCGCTGATCAGAACCGCGACCATCGACGCGGTTCGTAAGCTCGACCCGCGCGTGCTGATCAAGAACCCGGTGATGTTCGTCGTCGAGGTCGGCGCCGTGCTGACGACGATATTGCTCGTGCGCGAGATCGCCACCGGCGCGCCTGAACTCGGGTTTGAGGTGCAGATCACGCTGTGGCTCTGGATCACCGTGCTGTTTGCGAATCTGGCCGAAGCGATGGCCGAGGGCCGCGGCAAAGCGCAGGCCGACACCCTGCGCAAGTCGCGAACCGAGACGACCGCGCAGCGGCTGACGGCGAGCGGCGGCGCTGAACACGTGGCGGCGAGCGCACTGCGCAGGAATGATGTCGTCCTCGTCAGGGCCGGCGAGTTCATTCCATCGGACGGCGAGATCATCGAGGGAGTGGCGTCGGTTGACGAATCGGCGATCACCGGCGAGTCTGCGCCAGTCATTCGCGAAGCCGGCGGCGATCGTTCCGCGGTCACCGGCGGCACGCGCGTGCTGTCGGACTGGATCAAGGTCAAGGTCACCGCCGATCCCGGCCACACCTTCCTCGATCGCATGATCGCGCTCGTCGAAGGCGCCGAACGGCAGAAGACTCCGAACGAGATCGCCCTCAACATCCTGCTGGCCGGCCTGACCATCGTGTTTCTGATGGCCGTGGTCACGCTGCAGCCGTTTGCCGTCTACTCGGGTGAGCCGCAGTCGGTGTTCGTGCTCGTATCGCTGCTGGTGTGCCTGATTCCGACCACCATCGGCGGCCTCTTGTCGGCAATCGGCATCGCCGGCATGGATCGACTGATTCAGGACAACGTGCTGGCGATGTCGGGTCGAGCCGTTGAAGCCGCGGGCGACGTGCACACGCTGCTGCTCGACAAAACCGGAACGATCACGCTCGGCAACCGGCAGGCGGCCGAGTTCATCTCGTTGTCGAACGTGATCGAGAACGAGCTGGCGGACTCCGCGCAGCTGGCATCGCTTGCCGACGAAACACCGGAAGGGCGATCGATCGTCGTCCTGGCGAAGGAGAAGTATCGGATTCGCGGCCGCGACCTCAAGAACAGGAGCGCCACGTTCGTGCCCTTCACCGCGCAAACGCGGATGTCGGGCGTCGACATGCCCGGCCGCGAAATTCGAAAGGGCGCCGCCGACGCGATCATCAAGTACGTCACTGCCGGTGGCGGTCAAGTGCCGGCAGAGCTGAAAGAACTCGTGGATCGGATTGCCCGGTCCGGCGGCACGCCGCTGGTGGTGGCCGAGAACCGCCGGGTGCTCGGCGTGGTGCACCTGAAGGACGTGGTCAAGGGCGGTATGCGGCAGCGCTTCGACGCCCTGCGGGCCATGGGCATTCGCACGGTGATGATCACCGGCGACAACCCGTTGACCGCGGCGTCGATCGCGCAGGAAGCGGGCGTTGACGACTTCCTCGCCGAAGCCACACCCGAAGACAAGATGAAGCTGATCAAGCGCGAGCAGGCCGACGGCAAGCTTGTGGCGATGACCGGCGACGGCACCAACGACGCGCCCGCGCTGGCGCAGGCCGACGTCGGGGTGGCGATGAATACCGGTACCCAGGCCGCGAAGGAAGCCGGCAACATGGTCGATCTCGACTCGAATCCGACCAAGCTGATCGAGATCGTCGAGATCGGCAAGCAGCTGCTGATGACCCGCGGCACGCTTACGACTTTCTCCATCGCCAATGACGTGGCGAAGTACTTCGCAATTATTCCAGCGATGTTCCTCGCCGCGTTTCCCGCGCTGGGCGCGCTGAACATCATGCGGCTGCAGACGCCGGAGTCGGCGATCCTGTCGGCGGTGATCTTCAACGCCGTGATCATCGTGTTGCTGGTGCCGCTGGCGCTCCGTGGCGTACGGTTCCGGCCGCTGAGCGCGGCCGCGCTGCTGCGCCGCAACCTGCTGATTTACGGCCTGGGCGGCATCGTGGCGCCGTTCATCGGCATCAAGATCATCGACGTCGTCATCACGGCGATCGGATTGGCATAACGAGGCGATCATGGTGAAGCATCTCTGGACCGCAACGATGATGACGGTGGTGACCACGCTCTTGCTGGGGATCGCCTATCCGCTCGCGGTCACCGGGCTGGCGCAGGTGCTGTTCCCCGACCAGGCCAACGGACAGCTGATCGAGCGGAACGGGCAGCTGATTGGCTCGCGAATCATCGGTCAGCCGTTCACGTCGGCTGGCTATTTCATTTCGCGGCCGTCGGCGGCCGGCAACGGCTACGATGCGGGCGCCTCGTCCGGCTCGAACCTCGGACCGACCAACAAGAAGCTGATCGACCGCGTCGCCGCCGATGTGGCGAAGCTGACAGCGACACATCCGGAGGGGGCGGCGGTGCCGATCGATCTCGTGACGGCGTCAGCGTCCGGGCTTGATCCACACATCAGTCCGGCGTCGGCCCATTACCAGATTCCGCGGGTGGCGCGCGAGCGCGGCATGAGCAAAGAGGCGCTGCGTCAGCTGGTCGAGGAGCACACCGAGGGCCGGCAGTTCGGTATTCTCGGGGAGCCTGTCGTGAATGTGCTGCTGCTGAACCTGGCGCTCGACGATCGTTCGCCCATGCGACGATAACCTCATGACGGAGCCGCGTCCATCCGCCGACGCGTTGCTGGCGCGCATTCAAGAGGAGTCGAAGGCGCGCCTCCGCATCTATATTGGCGCCGCGCCAGGCGTGGGCAAGACCTACGCGATGCTGCAGGAAGCTCACGCGCTGCGCGCCCGCGGGCTGGATGTAGTAGTCGGCTACGTCGAGACCTACGACCGCAAAGACACCGTCGCGCAGCTGAAAGACCTCGAGATCATCCCGCGCCGGAGAGTGGAATACCGCGGCGTCACCATGGAGGAAATGGACGTCGACGCCATCATCGCGCGCCGGCCGCAGGTGTGTGTCGTCGACGAGCTCGCGCACAGCAACGTGCCGGGGTCCGAACACGAAAAGCGCCATCAGGACGTGACGGACCTGCTCGACGCCGGCATTCACGTGCTGACCGCCGTCAACATCCAGCACCTCGAGACCTTGAACGACGCGGTCGCGAGAGTCACCGGCGTTCGCGTCCGCGAAACGGTGCCCGACACGTTTGTCGATCGCGCCGACGAGGTGATGAACGTGGACGTCACGGTCGAGGAGCTGCGCAACCGGCTGCGCGAAGGCAAGATCTACAAGCCGGAAAAGATCGAACAGGCGCTGACCAATTTCTTCCGCAAGGGCAACCTGTCGACGCTGCGCGAGCTCGCGCTGCGATCGGTCGCCGACGAAGTGGGCGACAAGGCGGCCAGCTATCGCGCGCGCGAGGGAATGGAGCCGGCGCAGATTCCCGAACGGGTGATGGTGTGCATGAGCTCCAACTCGCTGGCGCCGCGCGTGATTCGCACCGGCGCCAGAATCGCCGGCCGGCTCGGTTCACGGTGGTACGCCGTTTACGTCGAAACGCCGCGCGAGCGGCCGGGCAAGATCCGGCCGCAAGACGCGGCAGCGCTCCAGGAAAACATCCGTCTCGCCGAAAGCCTCGGCGCGACCGTGGTTCGCGTGAAGGCGGAGCACGCCTCCGAGGGATTGATCGCCTTCGCGCAGCGCGAAGGCATCACGCACGTGATCTTCGGCCAGAGCGCGCGCACCCGCATGGAGATCGTATGGCGCGGATCGACTCTCAATAAGTTCCTGAGCGCAGTGCCCGATGCCGCCGTACAGGTGGTGCCGCTTGGGGGACCAGACGTCTAGCGCTACCGCTGCGGTAGCGTGACGGTGAACAGCGCGCCGCCTTCGGCCTGGTTCGACGCCGTGACCTCGCCGCCGAGGACGTGCGTCAGGTGTTTGACGATCGAAAGGCCGAGCCCGGTGCCACCCGGCCCGGTCCGCGAGCGATCGACGCGATAAAAGCGCTCGAACACGCGAGGGAGATCATCTGGCGCGATGCCATGGCCGGTGTCGGCCACCGTGAGTTGGAAGAGCCCGGTTGCAGCGTCGGCCCTCACCTCGATCGCGCCGCCGTTCGGCGTGTAGTTGACCGCGTTTTCGATCAGGTTCCGCGCGATGTCGTGCAGCTTGGCGGCATCGGTCACCAGCGTCGCCGCTTCGTGCGACACCTGCACGTCGATCGTCTGCTGTTTCTGCGCGGCCGCCGGTTCGAAGTCGTTGGCGATGCTTCGCAGCAGACCGCTGACGTCGCAGGGCACCAGTTCCACGGCTTCCTGTCCCGCATCGAGTCGCGCCAAACGCAACAGATCCTTGACCAGCCGCTCCATGCGGGACGCGTGCCGATGAATGATGTCGAGAAACTTCTCGCGCGCCTCGACATCTTCCGCATCGTCGAGCAGCGCTTCCGCATACCCCTTGATCGCCGTCAGCGGCGTCCGCAATTCATGCGACACGTTGGCGACGAAATCCCGGCGCACCTGATCGGCCTTGCGCAACTCGGTGATGTCGTGCATCACCAGTACGGCGCCCCGCCCGGCTGCGACCACCGGCGTGACGTGCGCCACCAGCGTGCGCGTGGTATCGCGCGTGACCGACAACTCGAGACCTTCGGATTCCTCTCCCGCGAGCGCCCGCGTGATGTGCTCGACGATGCCGGGGTGACGGATCGCTTCGACGTAGGAGCGAGCCAGCGCCTCCTTTTCGAGCTTGAGGATGCGGCGGGCGGCATCGTTGACCAGCTGCAGCCGGCCCTGATCGTCCACTACCAGCACGCCTTCGATCATGCTGGCCAGGATGGCCGCCGAGCGCGCGCGATCGCGCTCGAGATGATCGACGCGCCGGCCCAGCTCCTGCACCGCCTGATCCATCGCTCGAGCCACGCTGCCGAGATCGTCGTCACCGTAATCCGGCAGCGGCCGGCTGAGATCGCCGAGGGTGTACCGCTTGGCCACCGAGAGGATCGCCGCCACCCGATCGGAGTCGCGGCCGACGATCGACGAGCGATAGACGACGGCGGCGATGGCGGCGGCGATGGCGCCGGCGGCGAACGCGAGGGCGAGCAGGACGCTGGTCGGCAAGTTACGCAGGCTTGCCCGCCGCTTTGGCAGAGGCGGGCGCGGGGTCGAGAAGCTTGTAGCCGAACTGCTTGACGGTCACAATCGCGTCGGCCAGCATCGGCACTTTTTCGCGCAAGCGGCGGACGTGCACGTCGACGGTGCGCGTGCCGCCAGTATACGAGTAGCTCCACACGTCCGACAGCAGCAGATCGCGCGACAGTACGCGGCCGCGGTGCTGCATCAGGTATTGCAGCAGCAGAAACTCCTTCGCGGTCAGCTTCACTTCCTCACCGTTAACCTTCACGATGTGCCGATCCACGTCCATCGTCAGCGAGCCGTAGGTCAGCCGGTTGTCGGCCGGCGCGGCGCGATGCGCCCGTCGCAACAGGGCACGAACCCGGGCCACAACTTCGTTCGGGCTGAACGGCTTGGTGATGTAGTCGTCGGCGCCGAGCTCGAGGCCGACGATGCGATCGGATTCTTCGGCTTTGGCCGTGAGCATGATGATCGGAATGGCGGTGCAGTTGGGATCCGATCGCACGGCGCGGCACACCTCGAGGCCGTCGAGACCCGGCAGCATGATGTCGAGCACCACGAGGTCCGGGGCGTCGCGCTTGATGTGCGGCATCACCTCGCGGCCGCTGGTGACCACCGTGGCGATGAAGCCAGCCTTTTTCAGGTAATGGTCGAGCAGGTTGCCGATGTCCGGGTCGTCTTCGGCGACGAGGATCCTCGTAGGTGGACGCACCGGCATTTTGCTTTCCACGATCTTAAGGTAGATTGGCAGCGTGAAAAGGCTGCTTGTCGCTATCTGTGCCGTGGCAACCTTCGGGGTTTCCGCGCAAACGCCGCCAAATCCCTTCGGCGGGCCGTCTCCCGTTCGTAACGACACCATGCACCTGACGGTTCACAGTTCGATCAGCGAAGTCGTGGCGGCGCCTGGCAAGAAACTGTCGCTGTCGTTCGAGGTGACGCCGAAACGCAACATGCACGTCTACGCGCCAGGCAAACACGACTACCAGGTGATTGCGGTGAAGGTGGATCCGCAGCCGTGGCTGCGCGTCGAGCCGACCACTTATCCGCCATCGGAGATTTACCACATGGTGGCGCTCGACGAGAAAGTCGAAACCTACGGCAAGCCGTTCAAGTTGGTGCAGGACATCAGCGTCCTCGACTCGGCGGCGGCGAAGAAGGCGCTTGCGGCGGGCAACGTGAAGCTCAGCGCGCGCCTCGAGTACCAGGCCTGCGACGACAAGGTCTGCTACGCGCCGGCGCGCATCCCGGTCAGCTTCGCACTCACCGTGAAATGACACGCCTCACCGTTGCGTGCACCGCGCTCCTGATGGCGTTGGGCGTGTGCGTGTCGGCCTCGCAAACGGTTCATCTCGACCTTGAAGGCGTCCTCGAACGAGCCGGCCTGCGCGTGGCCGAATTCTTCAAACGCGCGCAGAGCATCGTTTGTCTCGAGAAAGTCGCCTGGCAGCGCCTGAGTTTCGGGTTTTCCGCCGACGGGCCGGCGCGATTCGTCGAGTCGGAGCTGCGGTTGTCCTGGGAGCCGTCGAAGGATGATCCGACGCCGAAAGCGCCGCATTCGCTGCGCAACCTGTTACGCGTCAATGGTCATCCGCCGCGTAAGAAGGACTGGGACAACTGCACCACGCCCGAGCAGGAAGATTCGGAAGAGCAGCCGTTGTCGATGCTGCTGCCTGAATCGCGCGTCGAGTTGTCGTTCGCGTACGGCGGCCGCGATGTGCTCGACGGCCGCGACGCGGTCGTGATCACGTTCCGCGAGAAGAAGACCAGGCCAACGGTGGATGTGTCGCTCGTGGAAGACAACGAGAATTGCATCAGCTTCGACATTGACGGCGGCATGCGCGGCAAGCTGTGGATCGACGCCGAGACGAACGACGTGCTTCGTCTCGATCGATCGTTGAATGGCCTCGTCGACATTCCGCTCCCGCGCAAAGCTCAGCGTGGGAGCAATCCGACTTTCTGGACTATGGAGCGCTGGGACTCGTCGATTCGGTTCAAGCCGGTGAAGTTCGAGGAGCCGTCGGAGACGCTGATCCTGCCGGTGTCGTCATCCACGCTTCAAATCACTCGCGGTTCGGGAACGCCGCGCCTCCGGACAACGACGCAGTACACCGCCTATCGCCGGTTCCTGACCGCCGGTCGCGTCGTCCCGCCACAGCAGTAGAGCCATCTGTGGCCCCGGCCCTTGACTCCGTTTCCTCGTGCGTGTATTTTGACAACTCAAAATTAAGATTTAGATGCCTGGACTACACAGTTTTGCCTCTTGGAAGTCCGCGATCTGCGCCGGAACGCTGTTGCTAAGCGCGTCGGCACAGGCTCAAACGCCATCGCCATCACGCGAAGGAGTGGCGACACTCTCGGGCTACATGGAGGTCCACCTCAATAAGGAACAGGACCTTCCCGCCGAAGCCGACCTGCACCGCTTCGTGCTGATGGTCGGGCACACGTTCACCGACCGTTTGAAGTTCTGGTCCGAGGTCGAGATCGAGCACGCCTTCGTGGAAGGCGCTGAGGAAAGCGGCGAGGTCGCCATCGAACAGGCCTACGTCGATCTGATGCTGCATCGCCGCGCGAACGTTCGCGCGGGCATGGTGCTGGTGCCGGTCGGGATCGTGAACGAGCGGCACGAACCGCCGACGTTCCACGGCGTCGAACGGACCTTCGTCGACAGCGTAATTGTGCCAACGACGTGGCGCGACACCGGCGTGGGCCTGTTCGGCGATCTTGGGCGCGGATTCTCCTATCGCACCTACTTTGTGCCCGGCCTGGACGCCACCGGTTTTGCCGCCGAAGAAGGCATCAAGGATGGTCGTCAGCAGGGAGGTCACGCCGACGCCAGCGATCCGGCCATCACCGGACGTCTCGAGTACCGTAACGTCGGCCTCACGGCCGGCGGCAGTTTCTGGTACGGCGGCAGCGGATTCGGCCTGGTGCGTCTCGAGATCGAATCGCCAAAGGTTGGTGTGGCGTCCGTCGATGCCCGCTACCGTCGCGATCGACATGAACTGCGCGCCCAATGGTCGATGGTGAACATTACTGGGGCCGGCGATCTGAATCGGGCGCTGCAGGCGAACACCGGACTGAGCCCCAACATCGCCAGCCGTCTGCTCGGGGCGTATGGCGAATACGCCGTGCGCGTGTCGCCCAACTCCTGGCTGCACGAGGTAATGGTGTTCGGCCGCTACGAGCTGTTCGACACGCAGAACAAGATGCCGGACGGTTTCCAGCCGCTCGAAGAATTGCAGCGCTCGGCGCTCGTCGTCGGCGCCACATATTTTCCGGACCCTGATGTGGCGTTCAAGTTCGACGTGGTCCGCGAGCGCAACAAGAGCAGCTTCATTTCGGCGCCGTGGCGCGTCAATCTCGGCGTAGGGTGGTGGTTCTAATCATGATTCTTCTGTTAATCGTATTGTCGCTGTTCTTGGGCCAACAGGCCAACAGGCCAACAGGCCAACAGGCCAACAGGCCAACAGGCCAACAGGCCATCGGGCAATCGGGCCATCGAGTGATCCGTGTCTCCGCCGAGCGTTTCGCTTTCACTCCCTCCGAGATCACCGTCGAGCGAGGCACCGTGATCGAGTTTCACCTCACGAGCGACGACACCGATCATGGCTTCCGCATTGTCGGTACCGACGTGAACGCAGAGATCCCGAAGCGGCGGCGCGGTGAAGCGGTCGTCAAGTACGTGGCCGATACCGCCGGCCGGTTCGTGATCGAGTGCTCGCGCCCATGCGGCGCCGGTCACACGGCGATGCGCGCAGTCCTGATTGTCAAATGAAAACCAGCACGACCATCGTCATCGTCGCGGCCGTCTGGATTGGGACACTGGTTGTCGTCTCAGCCCAGGCGCCGTTAGTGCCAGGAAGCCCGCTGGCCGGCATCACGCCGCGCGAGTTCTCGGAATTCAGTCTTGGCCTCGAGGACTTTCGCGAGATCGAGGAGCCCGGCGACGGCCTCGGGCCGTTGTTCAACGGCACCGGCTGCGCGTCGTGCCACAACGTGCCGGTGATTGGCGGCGGCAGCCCGATGACCGAGATGCGCGCCGGCGCGCGCAACGCCGACGGTACCTTCCGCGTCGTCGGCGGCACGACGCTGTTTCAGTTGTTTTCCATTCCCGACCACCGCTGTCAGGCGCAGGTGCCCGTTGACGCCACCGTAGTGGCGCGGCGGATGTCGATTCCGTTGTTCGGCGCCGGGTTGATCGAGGCGATTGCCGATGAATCGCTGATGGCACTCGAAGACCCGTTCGACCGCGATCGCGACGGCATCAGCGGCCGCGCCGCGGTGGTGAACGATATCGCCACCGGCCGGAGACGCGTGGGCCGATTCGGCTGGAAGGCACAGATCGCCACGCTGCTGACGTTTTCCGGTGACGCTTACACCAACGAAATGGGCATCACCAACGACCTGTTCCCGGAGGAACCGCACGGGGGCATCTCGGCAGAGCAGATGCGGCAATGCGATCGCCTGCGCGATCCTGAAGACGCTGTCGATCCGCGCACCGGCAAGCGCGCGATCGATAACTTTGAAGCGTTCATGAAATTCCTGGCACCGCTGTCGCGCGGACCGATCACCGACGAAGCACGAGCGGGCGAGCAGATCTTCGGCGCGATTGGCTGCGCATCATGCCACGTGCCGGCGCTCTCGACCGGAGCGAACCCCGCGGCGTCGCTTCATCGCCAGACGGTGCCGCTGTTTTCGGATCTGCTGCTGCACGACATCGGCACCGGCGACGGTATTGCGCAAGAAGCCGCCGAGCCGAGCGAGATCCGTACGCCCGCCTTGTGGGGGCTGCGTTTCAGACGGCCGCTGATGCACGACGGCAGCGCGATGACGCCGGCCGACGCGATTCGTCAGCATGCCGGCGAGGCGAGCGGTGTGATGGAACGGTATCGCGTGCTGACCAACGAGCAGCGCCGCGCGTTACTGGCGTTTCTCGACTCCCTCTAACGGCCCGCCTCCGCACGGCTACGGCAAGGTAGACCAGGGCGTGAACGCCTGAATGTCGCCAATGCGATAGCTTTCAATCACCTGACGGCCGCGCCCGCGCGATATCCACTCGAAGAACGCCTCAGCTTCTCGTGCGCGCGAGCTGCCTGGCGACCTGACCACCGTATAGGTGTTGAGAAGCAAAGGACCGCCTTCGACGAGGATCTTCAATTCGAGGCTGCCAGCGTTCTGCAGATACGTGGCCCGATCGGTCAGTGTGTACGAAAGCGTCTCGCTGGCCACGAGCAGCGTCGACCCCATCCCGGCGCCCGCGGCCACCAGCCGTGGCGCCGGCGGCTTGATCTTCGCGATCTCCCACAGCTGATTCTCGCGCTCGTGGGTACCTGACTTGTCGCCACGAGAGATGAATCGGACGTCCGTCTGGGCGATTCGCCGCATCGCGTCGTCGATGGCGAGGCCGCTCGCCGCTGCCGGGTCGCCTGGCGGACCGACCAGCACGAAGTCGTTGAACATGATCCTGCGGGCATGCCAATCAGGGTGAGCGCGCAGGAACTGGGCCTCGGTAGCCGGCGCGTGCGTGATCGCTGCATCAGCATCACCTTTCGCCAGCATGCCCAGAGCGAGGCCGCTGCCAACCAGGTGCGTGCGCACGACGATGCCGTGATCCTTCTGAAACTCCCGCAGGAGAGGATCGAGCAGGCCGGAGTTCGAGACGCTGGTGGTGGTCGCCAGGATCAGAGGCGGCGCCGGCGCACGGCAGCCCGCCGCGGCCAGGGCCAGAAGCGCGACAAGGACTGTCTTCAAAACACTATTCGCACGCCGGCGTTGACGTTGCGCCCCTCGAGCGGGCTCCACGCGTCGATCGTCCAGCGTCCATCGACGCCTCGACTGGGCCGCGCCAACGGGTGCCATCGGGTCTGGCGCACGTCCGTCAGGTTTTCGCCATTCACGAACAGGCGGAGCGCACCGAACCGGCGCTCCGCCAGCAAACCGAGGATCACATACGGCTCGCTCCGCTCGGCAAACGGATTCGCTTCTAGCCGCTGCCGGCCGGTGTAGTACAGCTCGATGCCGACGCGTCCCTCGCCCTCGCGCTCGTACATGCCGACGATGCCGGCGCTATGACGCGGTGTGAGCGACGCCTCCGTCATGCTGCCTCGATCGAACTCGCGCGAATCGACGTAGGCATAACTCGCCGTGAGCGCGTAGGGTTCCTGACGGAATGTGAGCAGCATTTCAGCGCCGACGTTGGTGGTCGGCTCCGGAGCGACGGTCAACCTGAACTCGTCGGTGCGATCGACCTGCAGCGGATCCTCGACGCGTGAGCCGAACACCGTGAACGTATACGACAGCGGGCCGGAGCTGCGGGTGAGATCGATCGACGCGCTCCTGCCGCGTTCTGCTCGTAACGGGGCGGGCATCACCAGTCGCGTCAGGCCTGCCGCTTCAGTCTCTTCGGTGAGCGCCGAAGGTCCGTAGAAGCCGGTGCCGACCGATACCCGGCTGTTCCAGTCGCCGAAGCGCAGCAGCGCGGCGAGGCGAGGGCTGAAGAACGCGCCGTACTCGCTGTGATGATCGAGCCGCGCGCTGGCGCTCAACGATACCCAGGCGCTCAGAGCAACGTCGTCCTGGGCGAACACGCCGGGGATGGTGAAGGCGTGCTCGAACTGCGGCACGTCGCGCGGCTCATAGGCGTCGCGCTCGACGGCGGCGCCCACCACCCACGTGTGCCGCCCGGCCGCGCCGCGAACGGCCACTTCACCGAACGCCGTGTCGTGCCGATCGCGTTCGCGCACGTCGCCAAAACGGTGGTCGTGCCGTTGCCGGGAAACCGCGGCGCGCGCGCTGATGACTTGGGAGCCGCGAATGGTCTGGGCGACGAAGCCGCCGTCGACACGACGGGTCGCGAGCGACTCGAGATGCGACGCCGAGCCGCCTTCGCGATCCTCGAACGTTCCACCGATCGTGGCGAAGAACGAGCTTCCCTCGCCATTGTCCCAGAAGAGGCGCGGTCTGACCACGCCGCGGTCGTAGCGCGGCAGATCCGACCAGCCGTCGTCATCGACGTCGGTGCGCGTCTGAAAATGCCCGCTGCCGAGGAACGAGAGGCTCCAGCGGGAAGAGAGCGGCGTCGTATAAAAAGCGACGGCATCTGTTCCGCCGCGGACCGATCGGTTGAGCAGCAGCTCGGCGTTCCTCTCCGGTCCCGGGCGCCGCGAGATCAAGTTCACCACGCCACCCATCGCGCCGGCGCCGTACAGGGACGAGGCGACGCCTTTGATCACCTCGACCTGGCCGAGGTCCCTTGGCGGAATCTGCAGC
>Ga0187893_10003668_pt1 | contig 30575 bp, 25 predicted proteins | sample MA1701074metaG_FD_139574 | JGI IMG/M metagenome (GOLD analysis project Ga0187893, IMG submission 139574) | White microbial mat communities from a basaltic lava cave in the Kipuka Kanohina Cave System on the Island of Hawaii, USA - MA170107-4 metaG ...
CGGGCCAGCCGCCGGTGCGGCCGCTCGCCGACCTGCCCGGGCTGGTCGAGAAGTCCATCGCCATGCTGCGCGACGCGCTGGACGCGTTCGTGCGCCGCGACGCGGACGCGGCGCGCAGGCTGGTGCGGCGCGACGACGAGGTGGACGGGCTCCACCGCCGGCTCTTCGCCGAGCTCATGGCGCGCATGATCGCCGACCCGCAGCAGGTGGACCGCTCGATGACGCTGGTGCTGGTGGGCCGGAACCTCGAGCGAATCGGCGACCTCGCCACGAACATCGCCGAGGAGGTGGTGTTCATCGCCGAGGCGCGCATCATCAAGCACCACGCGGACGAGAGCGTGGCCTGACGCGGGTGGCCTCCGCCGCGCCTCACTCGAGCGTCTTCGAGAAGCGCCGCGTGGCGAACAGGAAGAACGCCAGCGCGAAGCCCGCGAGCGCGAGCGTCTGCGGCCACACCTGCATCAGGCCGTTCCCGCGCAGCACGATGCCGCGGATCACCTCGAGATAGTAGGTGAGCGGCAGGAACAGCCCGAACGCGCGGGCCACCGCCGGCATGGCCTCGCGCGGGAACATGAAGCCCGAGAGCAGCACGTTCGGGAGCAGGAACAGGAACGCCACCTGGGTCACCTGTGCCTGGTTCCGCCCCAGCGTGGAGATGAACAGCCCCAGGCCCAGGTTTGCGACGATGAACAGGAACGAGGCGCCGTAGAGCGCGAGCAGCGGTCCGCGCAGCGGGACCGCGAACACGTAGTGGCCCACGAGCAGCACCGTGGTCATCTGGACGTAGCCCACGAGCACGTACGGGGCGATCTTCCCGACCATGATCTCCCACTTCGCGAGCGGCGTGACGATGAGCTGCTCGAGCGTACCCGTCTCGCGCTCGCGCACGAGCGAGAGCGCGGTGATGATGATGAGGATGTTGCTCAGGATCATGCCGATGATGCCGGGCACGATGAACACCGCGCTCCGCAGCGCCGGGTTGTAGAGCGGCCGCACGCGCACGTCCACGGGCGGCGACGCCGGGTCCAGGCCGCTGCGCGCGCCCACAATCGCCACGTTCAGCCGCTGCCCCACGAGCTGCGCCGCGGCGATGGCGTTCTGGGACGCGGTCGGGTCGCTCGCGTCCACCAGCACCTGCACCGCGGCGGTGCGCCCGCGCTTGAGGCTGCGCGCGTAGTCGGGCGGCAGCACGATCGCGGCGCGGGCGTGCCCGGCATCCACCTCGTCCACGGCCTCGGCGTAGGAATGGACCTGCCGGCGCACCACGAAGTTGTCGGTCGCGGTCAGGCGCTCGACGAACTCGCGGCTCTGCCGGGTGCGGCTCTGGTCGAACACCACCGTGGGCAGGTGGCGCACGTCGGTGCGGATCGCGTAACCGAAGATGAGGAGCTGCATGACCGGCACGGCGAGCATGAGCCGGAGCGTGGCCGGGTCGCGCTTCATCTGCACGAACTCCTTGCGCACCATGGCGCCGAGCCGCTCGGGGTTCAATGGTTCTGCTCCTGGAGCGCGACGAAGATGTCCTCGAGCGAGCGCGTGCCACCGAACGAGCCGCGCACCTCGGCGGGCGAGCCCTCGGCCACGAGCCGGCCGCGCGAGAGGAACGCGAGCCGGTCGAAGCGCTCGGCCTCGTCCATGTAGTGGGTGGTGACGATCATCGTCACGCCCTCGGCGGCGCGCTCGCGGATGATGGACCAGAACAGCCGGCGCGCGGCCGGGTCCACGCCGGCGGTGGGCTCGTCGAGGAACACCACGTCGGGCGCATGCAGCATGGCGCAGGCGAGCGCGAGCCGCTGCTTCTGGCCGCCGGAGAGCACGCCGGAGAGCCGCCCGCCCAGCTCGGCGAGGCGCATGGACCGCTTGGCCCACTCGATGCGCGGCGCGAGCCCCGCGCCGAGCCCGTACACGCCGCCGTAGAACGCCAGGTTCTCGTCCACGGTGAGGTCGCGGTAGAGCCCGAACGACTGCGACATGTAGCCGATGCGCGACTTCACCCGCTCGGGCTGCCGCGCCACGTCGGCGCCGGCCACGAGCGCCACGCCGTCGGTGGGGCGCATGAGCCCGCACAGCATGCGGATAGTGGTGGTCTTGCCCGAGCCGTTGGGCCCGAGGATGCCGAAGATCTCGCCGGCGCGGATCGAGAGCGAGACGTGGTCCACCGCGACCAGGTCGCCGAAGCGCTTGACCAGGTCGCGCGTCTCGACCACCACGCGCCCGTCGTTCACGGCACGCCCCGCGAGCGCCCGCCCGGGTCGCGCCGCCGGCCGCGGGCCCGGCTCACGGCGCGGGCCGGATGCGCGCGTCGGCGGGCAGGCCCGCCTTGAGCGCCCCGCCGTTCGGCGCGAGCACGAGCTTGACCGCGAACACCAGGTTCGCCTGCTCCTCCTCGGTGAGTGCGGCCCGCGGCGTGAACTCGGCCTCGCGCGCGATGCTCACGACCCGCGCCGCGAACGGGCGCCTGGCGCCGATCGGCCGCACCTCGGCCGGCGCCCCCAGGCGCACGCGAGGGAGCGCCGGGGCCGCGACGTAGACGCGCATCCACAGCGAATCGGGATCGCCCAGCGTCACCACCGGCGCGCCCGGCGGCACGAGCTCGCCGGCGACGAAGTTGACGAGCAGCACCACGCCCGGGCGCGGCGCCAGCAGCAGCAGCTCGTCGGCGCGGCTGCGCGCGCCCGCGAGTTGCGCGGCCGCCGCCGCCGCGCCCTGCTTCGCCGCCGCGACCTGCGCGCGGCGGAAGCCCTCCTCCTGGAGCCGCACCGCCTCGTGCGCGGCCGCGGCGCGCGCCTCCGCGGCGCGCAGCGTCGTGCGCGCCCGGTCCAGCTCCGCCGGCGGCGCGACCGCCGCGTTCGCGAGCTTCTCGGTGCGTTCGAACGAGACGCGCGCCAGCTCCAGCTCGGCCTCGGCAGCGCGCAGGTTCTCGCGCGCGATCACCAGCTCGGCCGGGCGCGCGCCCTGCTGCAGGTCGCGCGCCTGCGAGGCGGCGCGCTCGGCCTCGGCGGCCCGCGCCGCGAGCTGCGCGGCGACCTCGCCCTGGTCGAGCACGGCGAGCGTGTCGCCGGCCTGCACGCTGTCGCCCTCGGTCACGCGGAGCCGCACCAGGTGCCCGCCCACCACGCTCGCGACGTCGATCTCGTCCATCTCGATCGTGCCCGAGCCGCGGATCGCGCCGTCGTCGCGCGCGCAGCCCGCGAACGCGAGCACCGCCGCGAGCGCGGCGCCGAACGCCGCCGCGTGCCGGGGGCGCACCCGGCGCGCCGGCCTCATACGGTCAGCGCCGCACGTCCGGCAGCAGGAGCGCGATGCGCCCCACGTAGGCGGCGCGCAGCGCGGCCGGGTCGGTGAGCCCCGCGCCGCGAACCGCCTCGGGCAGCGGCGCGCCGGCGAACGCCGCGCCGCGCACCACCTCGAGCCGCCCCCCGGCACGCACGACGTGCGCGTCGTCGTCGCGCAGCCCGCCGAGCGGCTCGCGCGAGACCACCGCCAGGTAGCCGGCCGGCAGGCCCGGCGCGCGCGCGGCCTGCGCCGGGTCGAGCGGGAAGGCGAACGGTCGGCGCAGCGCCGAGAAGCGCTCGCGCGCCCGGTCGGCGTCGCTGCCGTAGAGCGAGGGGTCGAGGCTCAACGTGTTGAGCACCCGCTCCGGGTCGGGCCGCACGCCGTCGCCCGGGTCCTCGGCCGAGGCGAGCACCGGCACGCGCAGCCGGCCGGCGTCGCGCGCAGCCTCGCGGGCGGAATCGGCGCCGGGCCCGGCCGCGACCCCGGCGTCGGTCACGGCGAAGCCCGCGCGCAGGCGCTCCCAGGCGCCGAGCAGCGACTCGTGGTCGGCGCGGCCGTTCCGGCCGCGGCTCTTGACCAGGGCCCAGGCCCGGTAGAGCTGCTCGTAGGCCCCGTCGCCGAGCGCCGCCGCGATGCGCGCCGCGACGTCCTCCCCCGGCACCTTGCGGCCGTGCTCGATGTTGAAGAGGAACGAGGTGGCCAGCCCGCCGGCCGCCTCGGAGAGCTTCTTGTACGAGAGGCCATGCGCCATGCGGAGGGCGCGGATCCGTGCGGCGACCGGGTCCTCGGCGGCCACGGGCGCGTCCTGCACCTGCGTCCTCTGAGTCATGTGGGCCAAGCTAGCGCGTTCTCCCATGGGGTGCCAATTGGCCGGGCGGGCCGTCTCGGGCCGGGCCCGGCCGATTTTCCCTGCGCTCGCCCGGCAGGGCCGGCCGAAAACCCGGACCGTGGGCGCGGCCCGGCCGGTGGATCCCCCACACGAGGGTCCGGCCGCGCAGCACGTGGGAGGGAACCATGAAGCGCACCACCCTATTCCTCGCGGTCGCCCTGGGGCTCGCGACCGCCCCGGCGGCCATGGCCCAGTCCGACCTCGGGCTCAAGCACGTCGGCGTCTCGCTCGGGTTCGTGAGCCCCGAGCGGCTCGACGCCACGTTCAGCTTCGGCGCGTTCGCCGACTGGGGCCAGATCGCCCCCAAGGTGACGCTCGAATCGCGCGTGGACCACTGGTCGTGGTCCGAGACGCTGCTCGGCGTCGAGTCCAAGCTCCGCGACATCTCCGTCGCCGTCCGCGGCAAGTACCACTTCGAGACCGCGAATCCCAAGGTGCGGCCGTTCGCCGGCGCCGGCCTCGGCATGCACTTCCTGAACGCCGAGGTGACGGACACGAACTCGAGCCCGGCGACGTCGGTGAGCGACTCGCAGACCAAGCTCGGGCTGGACCTGGGCGGCGGGCTCATGACGCCACTCAACCCGCGCACGGACTTCGTGGGCGAGGCCTGGTACGGCATCGTCTCGGACGTGACGCAGTTCTCGATCCGGGCCGGTCTCTCCTACAAGATCGGCAAGTGATCCCCGCGGCGGGCCGGCTCCGCGCCGGCCCGCCGTCGCTTCTCCGCCCGGGGCCCGTGGCACCGCCTCGGGCCCCGTCGCGTCCCCGGGCCGACCCCCGGCATCCCCGGGCGCGCCCGCGCGCGCCCCGCCCGCCGCCCCGCCCGTCCCGCCCGCCGCGGCGTCCGCCGCGGCCGGCTTGTGGGGGCCCGCCGGCGCGCCTAGCCTCCGCGGGGTCCACGTGCCGCCCACCATCCGAGGAGGCTCCATGCCACGTCTCATCGGCGCGCCCGTCGTGGCGCTCGTGCTCGCGCTGCCCGCGCTCGCGGCGGTCGCTCCGGCCACGGCGGCGCCCGCCCGGCCCGCGGGCGGCTCCGCGCTCTCGCCCGCCAACTACCCGGTCGAGCGCCACACGCTCGACAACGGCATCACGGTGATCCTGCACCGCGACACCACCGTGCCGGTCGTGTGCTTCTGGCAGTGGTACAGGGTGGGCTCGCGCAACGAGCGCCCGGGCATCACCGGGATCTCGCACTTCTTCGAGCACATGATGTTCAACGGCTCGAAGAACGTGCCGCCCAAGGAATACGACCGGCAGCTCGAGTCGCGCGGCGCGTACTCGAACGCGTTCACGAGCTACGACATGACCGCCTACTACGAGGAGGGCGGCAAGGAGTCGCTCGACAAGATGTTCGAGTTGGACGCCGACCGCATGCGCGAGCTGTCGCTCCTGCCCGAGCTGCTGAAGAGCGAGGTCGAGGTCGTGCGCGAGGAGCGCCGGTTCCGCACCGACAACTCGGTGCCCGGGCTCCTCAACGAGGCGCTCTACGCGACGGCGTTCGTGGCCTCCCCGTACCAGTGGCCGGTCGTGGGCTGGATGAAGGATCTCGAGCGCATCACACGCGACGAGCTGGTGGACTACTTCCGCACCTACTACGCGCCGAACAACTGCATCCTGCTGCTCGTCGGTGACTTCGACCCGGCGGACGCCAAGGCGAAGATCGCCCACCACTTCGGCTCGATCCCGAAGCAGACGCCGCCCGGAGCGCCGGTGAACGCCGAGCCCGACCAGAACGGCGAGCGCCGCGTCGAGGTGCGCTACCCGAGCGAGACGGTGTCGTTCATGACCGGCTACAAGGCGCCGGGCGTGGCGAACGCCGACATCTGGGCGCTCGACGTGGTGGCGAACATCCTCTCGGGCGGCGAGTCGTCGCGGCTCCACCAGGCGCTCATCTACGACCAGCAGATCGCGCTCACGGCCGTGTCCTCGTTCCAGGCGGGCCTCGAGCCCGGGCTGTTCGAGTTCTACGTCGAGCTGAAGCCGGGTCGCACGGCGGCGGAGGGCGAGAAGGCGCTCTACGCCGAGATCGAGCGGCTCGCGACCGAGGGGCCCACCGAGCGCGAGCTGCAGAAGGCCCGCAACCAGGCCGAGGCGGGCTTCATCTCGGCGCTCAAGACGAACAACGGCGCCGGGCGCACGCTCGGCTTCTACGAGCACGTGCACGGCGACTACAAGCGGATGTTCTCGGCCATCGAGCGCTACCGCGCGGTGAGCGCCGCCGACTGCCGCCGGGTGGCGAAGCAGGTGTTCGACCCGACGCGCCGCACGGTGGCGTTCCTCACCCCGCTCGCGGTCGGGAAGGAGGCGCAGCCATGAGCCGAGGCATGCAGCGTCACGCCGGCACGCGGCCGCGCCCGGCCGCCCGCGCGCTCGCCGCGCTCGCACTCGCCGGACTCGCGCTGGCCGGGCCCGCGGGCGCGGCCGAGAAGGCCAAGCCCGGCGCGTGGGTGCGCACGACGCTCCCGAACGGGCTCCAGGTCGTGATCGTGCCCACGTCGCGGCTGCCGCTCGTGGACTTCCGGCTCGTGGCGCGCGCCGGCGCGGTCAACGATCCGGCCGGCCGCGAGGGGCTCGCGCGGCTCACCGCCGACCTGCTCACCCAGGGCGCGGGCAAGCGTGACGCCAAGCAGGTGGCCGGCGACATCGAGTTCGTGGGCGGTTCGCTCAACGCGAACGCGGGCGCCGAGCAGCTCGTGGTGAGCTGCGAGGTGCTCAAGAAGGACCTCGCGCTCGGTCTCGAGCTGTTCCGCGACGTCATCGTCTCACCGCGCTTCGCGGCCGCGGACTTCGAGCGCAAGAGGGAGGAGGCACTCGGCCAGATCGCCTCGGACAAGAGCGAGCCGTCGGTGATCGCCGAGAACGCGATGACGCGCTGGTTCTGGGGCGAGAGCCCGCTCGGCCACCCGCCCATCGGCTGGGAGTCGAGCGTCCAGGCCATCACCCGCGAGGACGTGGTGCGCTACCACACCGGCTTCGTCACGCCCGAGCGCTCGGTGCTCGTGGTGGTCGGCGACGTCTCGCCGCAATCCCTCACCGCCTCGCTCAAGACGGCGTTCGCGGGCTGGAAACGCACGGGCGAGCCTCCGGCCAAGGACCCCTATGAACCGGCCGCCGCGATCCGCGGCCGGACGCTGCGCGTGATCAACAAGCCGGAGGCCACCCAGACGCAGATCCGCATGATGTGCCCGTCGGTGCCGCGCCATCACCCCGACTGGTACGCGCTCCAGGTGGCGAACACGATCTGCGGCGCCGGCTTCACGTCGCGGCTCGTTAACTCGATCCGCGTCGAGCAGGGGCTCACCTACAGCATCGGCAGCCGCTTCCAGCACAATCGCAACGCCGGCGCGTTCCGGATCAGCACGTTCACGCGCAACGACCAGCTCCGGAAGTGCGTGGACGCGGTGCTGGCCGAGGTGAAGAAGCTCGTGGACGAGGGCCCGACCCAGGCCGAGCTGGACAAGGCGCGCGTGTTCCTCAAGGGCCAGTTCCCGCTCGGGCTCCAGTCCCCCGACGACCTCGCGGCCGAGATCGCGAGCGCGGAATTCTTCGGATTGCCGCAGGACTTCATCGCCAGCTACCCGGACCGGATCGGCGCGGTGACCATGGAGGACGTGAAGCGCGTGCTGAAGAGCCACTTCTGCACGAACGACCTCAAGATCCTCGTGGTCACGAACGGCGACGTGGCGAAGAAGGCGCTGGACGGCCTCGGGGCGCTGGAGATCCGGGAGATCGACTGACCCGGCGGCCGGGCGGGCCGGGCGGGAGCGCGCGATGAGCGAGCCGCGGGGGCCGGCGTCCGATCCGGCGCACGCCGGGCCGGACGCCGGCGGGCCGCCCGCGACGACGGCCGCCGCGCGCGGGCCCGCCGGCATCCACCCGAACGTCGTCGCGCTCGGCTTCACCTCGCTCCTCACCGACGTCTCGAGCGAGATGCTGGTGCCGGTGCTGCCGCTGTTCGTGACCGCCACGCTCGGCGCCTCGGTGGCGAGCCTCGGCCTGATCGAGGGCGTCGCCGAGGCCACGGCCTCGGCGCTCCGGCTCGTCTCCGGCCGCCTCTCGGACGCGGTCGGGCGGCGGAAGCCGTTCGTGGTCGCGGGCTACGCGCTCTCGGGCGCGTGCAAGACGACGATGGCGTGGGCCGGGAGCTGGACGGCGCTGCTCGGGCTGCGCTTCGGCGACCGCGTCGGCAAGGCGCTCCGCAACCCGGCGCGCGACGCGCTGATCGCCGACTCGACGCCCGCGCCGCTGCTCGGGCGCGCGTTCGGCCTGCACCGCGCCATGGACACGACGGGCGCGGCGATGGGCCCGCTCGTGGCGTGGTGGCTCCTGGCCGAGTGGTCGGGCCTCGGGGCCGAGGGCTACCGGCGCATCTTCCTCGTCTCGGTGATCCCGGCCGCGCTCGCGATCGTCGTGCTGGTGGCGTTCGTGCGCGCGCCGCGCGACGCCGCACCCGCGCCCGCGCGGGCCGCCGGCAGCGCACCCGCGGCCCGCGCCCCGCTCGGCCCGCGTTTCGCGCGCTTCGTCGCGGCCGACGCGCTGTTCCAGCTCGGCCACTCGAGCGTGGCGTTCCTGCTGCTCCGCTCGCAGCGCTCGGGGTTCTCGGCCGGCGAGGTGGCGCTCGTCTACCTGGGCTACAACCTGCTCGCCGCGGCGCTGGCGTACCCGTTCGGCGGCCTCTCCGACAAGGTGGGCCGCCGGCCGCTCCTGCTCGCCGGTTACCTGCTCTACGCGCTCGCCTACTGGGTGGCCGCGTTCGCGCCCACGCGCGAGGGCGCGGTGGTCGCGTTCGCGCTGCTCGCGGTGCACACCGCGCTCGCCGACGGGCAGGCGCGGAGCCTGGTGGCCGACCTGGTGCCGCGCGAGCGGCGCGCCACGGCGTACGGCGTCTACCATGGCGTGGTGGGCGCGGCGCTCCTGCCCGCTAGCTTAGTGGCGGGCCTCCTTTGGGAGCGGGTGGGGCCGCAGGCGCCGTTCGCGCTCGGCGCGCTGCTCGCGCTGGCCGCGGCGCTGGCGCTGGCGACACTTCTTCCGCCCGAGCGGGGCGCGCGCCCCGTGCGCGAAGCAGGAGCCGACAGCCATGCGTGAGCCGCGCCCGGCGGGGCCGTCCGAGTTCGCGCGCATCGCCGCGATCGTGGCCGCGCTCCCGCGAGGCGAGGGCGTGGTCGTGGGCCCCGGCGACGACGCGGCGGTCGTGCAGCCCGGCGAGGGCCGCGACCTGGTCGCCACCTGCGACGCGCTGATCGAGGGCCGGCACTTCCGCCGCGACCTCGTCTCGCCGGCCGAGGCGGGCGTGCGGCTGGCCGCGGCGAACCTCTCCGATCTCGCCGCGATGGCCGCGATCCCGCGCTGGGCGCTCGTCTCGCTCGCCGTGCCCGGCGGGTGGAGCGCGGCGGACTGCGAAGCTCTCGAGCGCGCGTGCGCGGCAGCGCTCGCCGCCGAGGGCGCGGCGGTGGTGGGCGGGAACCTGGCCGCCACCGACGGCCCGCTCGTCGCGACCCTCACGCTCCTCGGCGAGGTGGAGCGCGGCCGCGCCTGGACGCGCGCCGGCGCCCGGCCCGGCGACGCGCTCGCGGTGACCGGCGTGCCGGGGAGCGCGGCGGCGTTCCTCTCGCTGGCGCTGTGGGGGATCCCGCCGTCGCGCGCGCGTGTGCCGGAGCCGCTCGTGGCGCGATTCACCTCACCCCCCTGCCGCGTGCGGCTCGCGCGCGCGCTCGCCGCGACCGGCGCCGTGCGCGCGGCGGTGGACGTGAGCGACGGGCTCGCCGCCGACCTCGCGCACCTCTGCCGCGCGAGCGGCACGGGTGCGCGGCTCGAGGAGGCTCTGCTCCCGGCCGACGAGCCGCTGCGGGCCGCGGCGCGCGCGCTCTCGGCCGCCGCGGGGCAGGAGCGCGGGCCGCTGCCGGCGGCCGAGGGGGCGCTCCTCACCCAGCTCCGGCTCGGCCCGGGCGACGACTACGAGCTGCTGCTCGCGATCGAGCCGGAAACCTTCGCGCGCTGCGCCGGGATCGCCGCGGCGGCCGGCGTGCCGCTCACCCGCATCGGCGAGGCCACCGCCGGCGGCGCGCTCGAGTTGCGCGAGCGCGCCGGCGGGACGCGGCCGCTCGAGCCGCGCGGCTGGGACCACTTCGCGGCCGGGGCGTAGCGCCGAGCCGCGCCGGCAGCGGTCGCAGCGACCCGGCGGCGAGGCCGGACCGGCTCGCTCAGAGCGCCGGACCCGAGACCACGCCGGGGGCGCCCTGCGAGATCCAGTTGCGGATCCTGGCGATGTCCGCCGGCGCGAGCGGCCCCGTGCCGCCGAGCGGCATGCGCGGCAGGACCGTGCCCTCGATGCGCCGCACGAGGCAGCTGTTCGCGGGGTCGTTCGGCTCGATGCGGTCGAGCCCCGAGCACGCCGCCGACGGCACGTCCACCGTGTTCTCGTACGAGTGCCCCACGCTCAGGTCCATGCCGGCCGCGGGCGTCGTGCCGGAGTGACAGGCGATGCAGCGGCTCGTGAAGATGGCCTGGACCGAGTCGGGCGTCATGGGCGGCCCGGAGGGGCCGGGCACGATCGGCGCGGTCGGCATGGGCACCTTCTCGGTGCAGCCGAGTGCCGCGGGCAGCGAGAGGATGGCGGCGGCCACGAGCGCGAGGGCCAGGCTCCGGCGCGGCATGTCAGTAGTAGAGATGGACCATGGCGAGCCACTGGTGCTCGTTCCCCGAGGTCTCGGGGACGATCTCGCGGTAGCCCAGGCGCAGGTCGGCGAACGGCACGAGCGTCCATTCGCCCTCGGCCGCGAAGCGCTCCGAGGCGTTCCCGGGCACGCTGCGGAAGACGTCCGAGAAATCGTATCGCCCGCGCAGCGTGAACGCGCGACTCACGCGGTAGTCGGCCTGGGCGTAGGTCGCGACCAGGTTCCGCTTCTCGCCGTTCCCGAGGTCGTCGGTGCCGAAGCCGACCTCGCCCTGGAGCGTGAGGTCGGGCACGCCCGGCATGCGCGCGAGCCCGAAGCCGCTCCAGCGCGAGTGGCGCTGGCCGGAGGAGGTCGAGAAGTCGTCGTAGACCGAGAACCCCACGCGGCCGAACGGCACCGGCGCGGTGAGCTTCGCGCCCACGGTCTGGACCCGGTTCGCGAACGCGGGGCCGCCGTTCGTGAGCGAGGCCGAGAGCGCGTACCCGGCGCGGGAGACCCCCGCCTCGAGGCCGCTCGAGACCCCGCGCGGGTCGTAGGGCAGGAGCCCGCCGGTGCCGCCGGACACCGCGTTCAGGAACCCGCCCCGCGTGCCCGCGGTGTGGTCGTCCTGGCGCAGGCCGAACACGCCGCGGATGCGCCCGGCCTTCACGTAGTATTGGCCCCCGCCGTCCTGGATCAGGCCGTAGAGGTCGCGCGTGACGTCCCCGGAGAACTCGCCGAAGTCGCGCACCATGACGATCGCCAGGTTCGGGTGCGGCTGGAGCGTCACGTCGAGCGCGCCCTGCATCTGGAAGAACGACGACGCCTGGACCAGGTCCCAGGTCCCCATGCCCACGTAGAGCAGGCGCGTGTTCGTGCCCACGTAGAGCACGTCGCCGAGCTGGTTCGTGGCGGCGAGCTCCGCCCAGCGCGGGTCGGGATCGGGCGCGAGGTCGTGGCGCTGCTTCTCGAACAGGAACCCGAACGCGTTGCGCGGGCCGCCGCCGTTGGGGTCGAAGTGGCACGAACGGCAGTCGAGCCCGGTGCGCGCGGCGTACGCCGGCAGCGAGTGGACCGGCCGCGCGGCGGCGAGCGCGAGCCCGAGCGACAGCGCCACGAGGACGAAGGCCGGGCCGCGGCGGCGAAGGTCGGGGTTCATGCCGGTGGGGGCCTTCCGGGGGCGGCGGGGGTCAGCGCGGGCGCTTCTTCGCGGGCAGCAGCTCGGCGTCGCGCTTCCGGGGCCGGGCGCGCTTGAGCGCGGGCCGCGCGCGCGGGGCCGGCTTCGGCACGCGGCGCACGAGCTCGCCGATCACGCGGTTCTCGTCCAGCCCGGCCATGCGCCCGAAGCGCTGCTCGAGCCCGAGCAGGAACTTCTTGCGCGGCAGCCCGCCCACGTAGTTCGAGGGCTTGCCGTCGGCGCCCAGCACGCGGTGGCACGGCACGATGATGGCGAGCGGGTTCGTGAGCACCGCCTGGGCGACCGCGCGCAGGTTGCGGGGCTGGCCCACCTCGCGCGCGAGCTCGGCCACGGTGCAGGTCTCGCCGTACGGCACGCGCCGGAGCGCGCGCCACACCGCCACGGACAGCTCGTCGCCCAGCATCTCGAGCGGCCAGTCGAGCACCTTCGCGGTGCCGGTGAAGAACTGGTCGAGCTGGTCGGCGTAGGGCCGGAGCCCGAGCACGGAGGGCTCCCACGTCCCGCCGGGCCAGCGCACGTCGTGCGCGGCGACGCTGCGCTTGAGGCTCTTGCGGTCCATGAACTCGACGTGGCGCACCCCCCGGTCGCTCGCGGCCAGGAACAGGAGCCCGAGCGGCGCCGGAGCCGACATGACGTGGTAGGCGATGCGCATGTTCGGAGTCTCGGGGATGCCCCGGAGCGGGTCAAGGTTCCGCTCCGCCCAAGCGGCACCGCGCACGCGTCGCTCCCGGCGCGGTGCGGGAGACCACCCGTGGGCCCGGGCGCCGCGTCAGCGGCCGCCGAGACGCGGCAGCAGCGCGCCGGTGCGCGCGGCGTAGGCGCGCCACGCGTCGCCGAAGTGCGCGGCGAGCAGGCGCTCCTCGTGGCGGAGCCGCCGCCACTGGAACGCGATCATCGCCGCGACGAGCGGCAGCGCGAGCGCGCTCCCGAACGCGATCGCCGCGCCGAGGCTCGCGAGCAGCGCGCCCAGGTAGCCCGGGTGCCGCACGCGCCCGTACCAGCCGGTGGTCTCGAGCGCGTGCCCGCGCTGGAGCGCCACGAACGGCGAGAAGCGCGCGCCGAGCTGGCGCATGGCGGCGACGCGGATCCCGAGCCCGAGCACCGAGAGCGCCACCCCGAGCCAGCCGAGCAGTCCGGGCGCGGGCAGCGGCCAGAGCGCGAGCCGTCCGCCCCAGGCGGCCACGGCGGGGATCGCGAGCGGCAGGAGCGCGAGCGCGAGCATCGGCAGCGGATCGCGCTCGGCCCGCACCGTGTCGTGCGCACGCGTGGGCCGCGAGAGCCCGAGCACGAGACCGGTGACGCCCCAGATCGCGATCAGCGCCAGCGCGCGCGGCGAGGCGAGCAGCGCCGCGAGGCCGCCGAGGCCCCACGCGAGGAGCGCGGCCTCGACCGCGAGCGCGACGAGCACGCGCAGCACCAGCACCGGGAGCGGGGGTCGGGCCTTCATGCGCGGGACTCTAGCGGAGCGTGGCCGGTGAAGCCGCCCGAGCCCGGCGCGGGCCGGAGCCAGCCGCGTGCGGGCACCCGCCGTCGCGCTCCTCGAACCGGTCGCCGCCGCCCGTCACGACGCTGGCGAACACCGCGGGTGGCCCCTATCCTGCTCCGGCTCGGAACCGTACCCACCGGAGGCGTCCATGGATTTCCTCGGCCCGTTCCACCCCCACATCGTGCACACCCCCATCGCGCTCCTCATCTTCAGCGCGCTGTTCGCCATCGCCGGCCGGCTCCTCGACCGCGAGTGGCTGCGCAAGGCCGCGGTGGTGATGCTGGTGATCGGGTTCATCGGCTCGTGGCTCGCCGAGCAGTCGGGCAAGCCCGCGCACCGCGTGCCCGAGCACGACCAGGGCGTGCCCGAGGAGGCGATCGACGAGCACTCCGACGCCGCCCAGTGGGTGACGCGCACCTCCGGCGGCGCGGTCGTGGCGCTGGCGATCGCGTCGCGGCTCAAGGGCGGCGCCGCGGGCGCGGTGAGCGGTCTCGCGCTCGTGCTCCAGATCATGGCGGCCGTGGCGGTCGCGCGCACCGGCTTCCTGGGCGGCAGGCTCACGTACGAGCACGGCGCGAACGTCCGGGTGGACGGCCAGCTCGTGAAGAGCGCGCGCGCCGGCGAGCACGGCAAGGAGCGGTCCGGCTCGCGCGAGCGCCCGGGCGAGGCGCCGCCCGAGGCCGCGGCGCCCTCGGGCGGGCCGAACTAGGGGACGCGGGCCACGCGCAGGCGCGCGTGCTCGCCGCCCACTTCGGCGGCGACGAAGTAGATCCCCGGCGCGGCCTGCACACCCGCGGCGTCCCGCCCGTCCCATTCGAGCGTGCGCTCGCCCGGCTCGAACCGGCCCTCGGCCAGCGTGCGCACCGCCTTGCCCTGGACGTCGTAGACCCGGACCGCGCCCTCGGCCGCGCGCGGCACCGCCAGCGCCACCGCCGTCCGCCGCCCGAACGGGTTCGGGCCCGCCGCCCGGCAGGCGAGCGCCGTGATGCGCGCCGGCACCGCCACCGTGACCGGCCCCAGCCAGCGCGTGCTCGCGCCGCTCCGGACCGCGAGGCGGTAGGCGTAGGTCTGCCCGGGCTGGGCGCTCGCGTCCACATACTCGAACTCGCCCTCCCGGGTCGGGACCAGGTCGCGCTCACCCAGCGGTAGTTCGGCTCCATCGCCGCCCGCCCGGTGGACGCGCAGGCCCGAGACCGCGCGCACGTCGTTGACGAGCCAGCGCAAGCGCACACCCGCCGGCATGGGCTCGGCCGAGAGGTCGGACACCGCCTCGGTGGCAGTGGGGATGTCCACGATGCGGGCGGCCCACACTTCGGGTTCCCGTGTCGGCCAGTCGTGAAAGTCGGACCAGGCCACGATCCCGAATTCATCGCCGGCAGCGATCCCGATTCGATCGCGAACAAGCCACCCAGGCCCGTACCAGGAACCTAGGTGGCTCGAGAGGCGCAGCTCCGACTCGAACGCAAGTCCACCGTCTACCGAGCGTGCCCCATACGCCGCAACCTCCAGCCCGTTCTGGCTGTCTCTGCGGTCATACCACGCGACATAGACGCGGCCGCGCTCATCCACCGCGACGTTGGGATGGTGCTGGTCCACGCCCGCGGGGTCTTGGTTGACGCGGACCTTCGGCGACCAGGTCGAGCCTCCATCCGCGGAGCGGATGAGCACGATGTCCCGCATGTCCCGGGCCACGGAACCAGCGCTCGGTGTATATCGCTGCAGGTAGAACTCGTATACCGCGCCGCTCACGGACCCGTCCACCTGAAGGAAATACCGGCCCGTCCTCGGGAGCGTGATGATCGCCGGCTTGATCGTCCCGACTCCGGCCTCGGCGAACAAGGTGAGAGAGGAGTTGATCAACACCTGCTCGCCATTGGCAAGCTCCATGAAGACGGCGACCCCAACGAAGGTGTCCGCCGAACCCGTGATCTCGATCGTCTCCCCCTTCGTGCCCGCGAACACGAATACGTCCCTGAAGTTCGAGCCGCCGTGAACGTTGTCCAGCGCGCCGCCGACGCCACAGTCGAGGGGTATCGGCTGGGCCGCCGCGAACGTGTCGTTGGGCTCGCGACTGAACACGCCGGTGGTTGGTGGAGAAGCGACTCCGTCAGCGTGGTCGGCCCAGACGATGTAGAGGTTTCCGCGCGTCGGACCCGTGCTCCGGTCCACGGCGAGCGCCGGGAAGTTCGCCGCGAACGGCGCGGAGGCGAATCGATAGTGAGGGTAGAAGCGGCTAGGGGAACCGGCGTGCTTCCAGCCGATCGGAGGCATGGAGAGGTTGTCCAGGATTGGCGCCACCGGAAGCGCAGGCGAGAATGTCGCCCCGTGGTCGAAGGACTTCGCCAGTATGACCGCGCCGAGCACATAGTCCACCCAGGTGAGGCACACCGTCCCGTCCGGGCCGACCGCCAGGCTCGAGCCTGCCGCATTCGGACGTCCGAGCTCTATCGGAACATCCCAGGTGGCTCCACGATCCGTGGATCGTACGAAGCGAATCCACGACTCGTACGTCAGATCCTTCCGCTCGGTCACGGTCACGTAGACGTGAGCGCCGCTCGGATCGGTGGCGATGGCGGGGATGTCGGCATCGTTCGACTCATCCGTCATTGGGAAGCACAGGAGCGGCAACGGGGTCGACCACGAGACAGGTTGGGTCGGAGTTCCGCCGAAGTATTGGAGACAGTAGTAGTCCGTGATCAGGTGCAATGAGCCATCGCCACCGATACAGGGAAAGGCCGGGTAACCAGCACGATCGAAGGGTGGTGCGCTCGACAGTGTCCCATCGTAGACCCAGGTGATTCCGCCATCCATGGAATACCCGAAACCCACGCTGGACGTCAGCAACCCGTTGGTGAACCCCGGGCCGAGCCAGGCCGCTAGAACCTGCTGTCCACGCGCGGCCAGAGACGGCATGCATTGAAGATATAGGGGTTGAGGATCCGAGATGCGCTGATCAGGCGTCGCGACCGCCGCCCAAGTTGCAGACGCGAGCCACGCAGTCGTCGCAATGAGCCCAACCCCACCGCAGAGGACCGACCGAAGTTCTGAACGGCAAGCCTGATGTCGCCGTACCGCGTGCACGACTGGCCGCTTCCTCACGGAACCACCACCATTGGAGTTGCCCCGAACAGGAACACCTTGGCGGCGTTCGATTGCGGCTCACGCAGGAGCGCCACGTGCGTGCCGGAGAGCCCGATGTCGCCGAAGGAGTTCGGCGAGGTCGAAGTGGTCCAGCGCCCGGTCTGGTTCAGGGGAGCGGCGAGTACTCCGGGGGGGGGGTGAGTTGCTGGGCGATCATGGCGATGGCGAGAGCCTTGCGGATGCCGGTCCATGGCCGGGACGGGCGACGGGAGCATGCGTGTGCACGCATGGCGACCTCCTCACAGTGGGACGTGCACCGAGGGGGTTCGGGTCGGGGCTACCGGGGCAGCCGGCGACCGCGGGCCGGGACGCGAAGCCCGAGGCGTGGGGGGCCGTCCCCAAGTCTAGGCCCGCCCGGGCTCGGGGGCCTATGGGAATTTCGGGGGCTGGAGGGTGGATCCCCGGCGGTGTCAACTCGCCGAATTCCAGTCTGGATTCCAGACGACCCTGCGCTCCAGGGCAGCCAGCGATCGCCTTCTCCTGCCCCGCGCACCTCGCGAACCCGTTGGGACGCAAGCGACGGGGCCGAAGTCCGCCGCGTCGCCCGCTCACGCGGTGTCGGGCGTCAGTACTCCTCGAACACCAGCTCGCGGCGCGTCCAGTCGATGGTCATCCGGCGCTTGGCGAGGATGCCGGGGCCGAGGATCGCGTCGCGCCGCACGCCGTGCCGCCACAGCTCGGACGCGTCCATGGCGCCCGACCAGCCGGGGAGCCGGTTGAACGCGACCGCGCCGAGCGTGAGCGAGGGCACGCCCACCTGCGCCCACGCGCGCCCGTTCAGCCACTCGCCGAGGCCGCGCATGAGCTTCGAGACGCCGCCCGGCTTCAAGCCGTGCTCCTCGAACACCACGTCGGGCGCGCCCACGCCTGCGCCGGGGAGCCCGGTCGCGAGCAGCATCGCCATGCGGCGGCCGCCCTGGATGGCGCCCCAGGTCGTGATCTCGCCCTCGCCCCACAGCTCGAACGGCACCCGCGCGCCCTGCGCGCCCGCGGCCCACCCGAGCGGCGCCAGCTCGAGCCGGCGCTTCCGGTAGTCGAACGTGACGTCGAAGTGGCGCAGCACGTCCAGGCCGATCACGCCCGCGAGCGGCGTCGCCTGCGGATTCACGTCGAGCGAGAGCTTGTGGAGCGAGAGCACGCCTGCCGGCAGGCCCTCGAGCCGGATGCCGCCCAGCTCCAGCCGGCGGACGCTGGCGTTGCGCACCGCCACGCGCGTGCCGCCCCAGGGCTGGAGCCTCTGTCCGGCGAGCAGCGTGACGCCGTGGAGCGTGGCCGCCTGCCGGTCCACGAGGAGCCCGGGCGTGCCCGTGTCCACCAGCATCACCACCGTCGTGCCGTTGAGCTTCACCTTGACGAGCGGCGCCGGCCACGGGCGCTCGAACAGGAGCTGCGCCCGCTCGCCGCTCACGCGCACGGGCTCGGAGGCGGCGAGGTGCTCGAGCATCGGCTTGCGGCCCTCGTCGCCCACCTCCTCGGCGAGGGTGGCGGCCGCGGACCACGCACCACGCCGGAGCCGCGCCGCATAGAGGTCGGCGCGCGCGTGCTCCACCACGCCCGCCGCCGCGAGCAGGCTCTCGGCCCCGGCGAGCCGGTCGTCCCAGAGCGCGAGCTTGCCGAGCGCCGCGAGCGCGGTGGCGTCGCGCGGCTCGAGCGCGAGCACGCGCTCGAACACGGCGCGCGCCTCGCCGATCCGCCCGAGCCTTAGGAGCGCGGAGCCCAGCGTGTCGAGCGTCGAGCGGTTCGCGCCCTTCTCGGCGGTGTCGCGCGCGGCGTAGCGGAGCTGGAGCTGCGCTTCGCGGTAGCTCGCGTCGGGCGCGAGCCAGTCGGCGGCGGCGAGCGGCGCGAGCAGCGCGAGCAGCGTCGCGGCGGCGAGCGCGGTGGACCGGCGTCCGTTCGTCCCCGTATCCGTGCCCCCGCCCGGGTGCGCGCTCACGCGGCCAGGAACCGGCGCGTGGTCTCCAGCAGCACCTCGGCGCCGATCCGAAGGCTCTCCTCGTCCACGTCGAAGCGCGGGTGGTGGTGGTCGTGGGTGAGCCCGCGGGACTCGTTGCGCGAGCCGATGGCGATGAACGCGCCGGGCACGCGCTCGAGGATCGCCGAGAAGTCCTCGCCGCCCATCGTGCGCACGTCGCTGCGCACCTGGGCCTCGCCCACCACGCCCGCGGCCGCGGCGCGCGCGAACGCGCACATCGCCGGGTCGTTCACCGTGGGCTTGTTCCCGCGCTCGTAGAGCAGCTCCACCTCGCAGTCGAGCGCGGCGGCCACGCCGCGCACGACGCGCTCGAAGTCGCGCGGCACGCGCGCCCACGACTCGCGGTCGAAGACGCGGATGGTGCCGTTCATCCACGCGGTCGCGGGGATGATGTTGAACGCCGAGCCGGCGCGGAGCTGGGTGACGCTCACCACCAGTTCCTTCAAGGGGTCGGTGTTGCGGCTCGCGAGCGTCTGGAGCGCGGTGACCACGTGCGCGAGCGCCACGATCGGGTCGCGCCCGGCCTGCGGCATGGCGGCGTGCGCGCCCTTGCCCTTCACCGTGACCGTGAACTCGTCCACCGCCGCCATCCACGGCCCGGCGGTCACGCCCACCTGGCCGACCGGCAGGTCCTGCCACACGTGCAAGCCGAACGCCGCGTCGGCCTTCGCCCACTCGAGCGCGCCGTCCCGGATCATGGCCTCGGCGCCGCCCTTGGCGCCGCCCAGCTCCTCGGCCGGCTGGAAGCACAGCACGACGCTGCCCTTCAGCTCGCGCGACTCGGCCACCAGCCGCTTCGCCACGCCGAGCAGGATGCTGGTGTGGCAGTCGTGGCCGCAGGCGTGCATCCGGCCCGGGGCCTGCGAGCGGTAGGGGACGTCGTTCTCCTCCTGGATCGGGAGCGCGTCCATGTCGGCACGGAGCAGCACCGTCCGCCCGGGCTTGCCGCCGGTGATGCGCGCGAGCACGCCGGTGCGGCCCACCTGCGTGCGCGGCTCGAGCCCCAGGGCGCGCAGCCGCGCGGCCACGAGGCCCGAGGTGCGCACCTCCTCGAAGCCCAGCTCGGGGTGCGCGTGCAGGTCGCGGCGGGTGGCGACCAGCTCGTCCAGGTCGGCTCCGGCGAAGTGCGGGGTGGCGACGGTCATGGGGCCTCCGGGGCCGCGCGGGGTGGGCCGGACGGGAACGTCCGGCCATCTTGCCACCGGCGCGCGGACGGGGGAAATCGCCCGGTCGCGCTACTGCACCCGCACCAGCTTCCCCATCTCGTGGCGCTCGCCTGCGTGCAGCACGTAGAGGTAGATGCCGGCGGGCGCGCGCGCGCCGCGGTCGGTGCGGCCGTCCCATTCCACCACGTGCGCACCGGCTCCGCGCACGCCGTCCCCCAGCGTGCGCACGATGCGCCCCGCGGGGTCGGCGATCAGGAGCTGGACGCGCTCCGGCCGCTCGAGCGAGAAGCGGATCGTCGTGCCGGGGCCGAACGGGTTCGGGGCCACCAGCGCCGGCCGCGGCCCGGGCCGCCCGCCGCCCACGGCCAGCGGCGTCTCGGCGTAGCGGTACACGGTGATCCCGGTGCCGTAGCCGAGCGTCGGGGACAGGAACTGGAAGCGGTTCAGGTACTCGCCCCACGGCGTCTCGGTCCAGGTCGCGCCGCCGTCGGTGGTGCCGAACGTGGGGTTGTCGGCGCCGCCCACCCAGCCCCGGTCCGGGGTGACGAAGCCCACGCCCTGCTCGTTGTGGTCCGGGAACGGCAGCTCCGACCAGGTCATGCCGCCGTCCTCGGTCTTGAGCAGGAACATCGGCCCGGCGAAGCGCTCGAGCGAGACGTAGCCCACCTGGGCGGTCGGGAACGAGATCTTCCAGCACCACTCCCCGAGCCGCGTGCCGACGAAGCGCTGCTGCCAGTTGACCCCGCCGTCGGTCGTGTGCAGCACCACGGCGCGGTTCGAGCTGGGGAACGCGCCCACGCTCCCGACCGCGAAGCCCTCGGTCTCGCTCCGGAACTGGACGTCCACGAGCGTGGAGGCGAGCGGCGCCAGGTCGCGGCTCGTCCAGGTGGCGCCGCCGTCCACGGACTTGATGAGCCGCGCCGGCCCCGCGTACGAGCCCACGCCGTAGATCACCTGGCTCGAGGCCACCGAGAGCCCGCACAGGGCGTTGGGCCTGGGGTCGGGCAGGTTCGTGACCGTGCTCCAGGTGACGCCGCCGTCCGTGGTGCGGAGGAGCACCGCGCCGGAGGTGAGCGTGCCAGCGAAGCCGCGCTGCGCGTCGGCGAAGCGGATGCAGCGGAAGTAGCGGGCGGCGTCGGAGTGCATGAGCTGCCAGTTGGCGCCGCCGTCCGTGGTGCGGTAGATGCCGCCGTCCCCGGTGCAGACCCAGCCGTGGTCGGCGTCCAGGAAGTGCAGGTCGTCGAGCCGCCGGGCGACCGGCGCCGCGGGAAGCGGCTGCCACGTCGGGTCGGCGCCCGCCGCCGTGGCGGCGAGCAGGGCGGCGAGCGGGAGCCACCGGGGGGCGCGCAACGGGGCCTCCGGAGCCGGGGTGGGAGAAACGCGCGGATGGACGGCTACAAGGGTAGCCCTGCCGGTTCGCACGCCGCCAGCCGAAAGCGCGGGAGGCGGGACGGGCGGGAGGCGGGCGGGCCGCAGGAAGAAGGCCCGGGAGCGTGCGCTCCCGGGCCCTCGTCGTCAGCGCCGGCGGGCTACTTCTGCAGCATCTTCCGCCGCTCGATCTCCTTCTTCAGCACGTCGCGGTTCGTGACCTTGAACTCGACGCGGCGGTTCTTCGCCATGTTGAGCGGGGTCGTGTTCCGCACCAGCGGGCGGGTCTCGCCATAGCCCTTGGTCGCGATCTGGCTCGCCGCGAGGCCGGTGAACTTCTGCGTCAGGTAGTCCTTCACCGCCTGCGCGCGGTCCTCGGACAGCCGCTGGTTGAGCGCCAGGCTGCCGCGCGAGTCCGTGTGTCCGCCGATCTCGATGCTGAGCTGCGGCCACTTGAGCAGGATGGTCCCGACCTCGTCGAGCGCCGCGTAGCTGTCGGGCAGCAGCGTCGAGCGGCCGGTCTCGAAGTTCACGTTCTGGAGCCGGATCATGCCCGTGTCGAGCAACTCGGTCTCCTTCTCGGTCACCTCGATCGGGCAGCCCTCCACGTCCACCTTGAGGCCGGCGGCCGTGCCGGGGCAGCGGTCGAGGCCGTCGAACACGCCGTCGCCGTCCGAGTCGGTCGGGCAGCCGCGCGCGTCCACCGTCGCGCCCCGCGGCGTGCCGGGGCACTGGTCGAGGCCGTTGAAGACGCCGTCGCCGTCGGAGTCGGCCGGGCAGCCGTTCGCGTCCACGCTCGCGCCCCTCGGCGTGTCGGCGCAGGTGTCGAGGCCGTCGTAGACGCCGTCGCCGTCGGAGTCGGTCGGGCAGCCCTTCGCGTCCACGGTCGCGCCCTTCGGCGTGCCGAGACACTGGTCGAGGCCGTCCCAGACGCCGTCGCCGTCGGAGTCGGTCGGGCAGCCGTTCGCGTCCACGCTGGCGCCCCTGGGCGTGTCGGGGCACTGGTCCTTCTTGTCCGGCACGCCGTCGCCGTCGGTGTCCTTCGGTACGCCGCCGAAGCCGAACGTGAGCCCGCCCCAGAACTGCTGGTCGGCGAGGCTCGACTTCTGCCAGTCCTCCTTGGGCACGTTCAGGATGTTGCGCGCCTCGAACCGGAGCCGGATCGCTTCGCCCATAGGCACGGTCCAGCCCGCGATGGCGTCGAACGTGCCGAAGTGCGCGTCGTCGCTCGCGCTCTTCCCCTTGTAGCGGTTGTATCCGTACCCGGCGCCGAGGTAGAGGTCGCCCCACTTCGACTCGGGCGAGAGGTTGGCGAGCAGCGCGCCGCCGGCGGTGATCACGGTGACGTCGTCGCCGTTCGAGCCGTTGCGGCGCAGCTCGTGCGACTGGGCGTAGCTGCCGCTCGCCTCGATCGTGAAGTTCCGGGCGAGCTTGTACCCGATGCGCGCGCCCCCGAGCGGGGCGTTCGCGAGCGAGTCGGCCGGGTAGCGGAATTGCTCGTCGAACAACCCGAAGCCGCCGAGCAGCGAGACCGTCCACGTCTTGGACTCGACCGCGGCCGCCGGGAGGGCGGACGCGAGCGTGAGCGCCGCGAGGACGGGCGCGGCGAGGGCTCTGACCAGGCGCATAGGACCACCTCCATGTGGGTCAAGCATTCCGGGCGCGGCGGTCAGGCCGCGATTCCGGGTCGCACCCGGCTAAGGTACGGGGGCCGGGGGGAGGCGACAAGCCGGTCCCGGCCCGTCGTCCAGCCGCGGCGACCGCTCGTCCCGGGCCGCCGCCCGCCGGGCGGGACCTGCTTGGGCCGGGATCGACCGCCGGGCAATCTGGCCGGTGCGGTGGCGCACGGGGCCGCCCCGGGCGACGTAGGTGTCTCCTTGTGCGGCGAAGATTGTGGGTGGCCGACCGCGAGCACGTAAGTCGTTGTGGATCAAGGCCCGCCTCCGCGCGGGAGATGGCTGCGGAGTCGATTCCAACAATCTTCGCCGCACAACCTAAGTGGCTGCGAATGCGTGGGATCGGGCCGGCGGTGGCCCCGGGCGCGACACCGCCACTAGGATGCGCGACGCTTCCGGCCCCGACGCTCCCGGCCTCCCGCCGGGCGGGGCGCCGAACCCCTGGAGTCCTCATGGCCGTGCTCGAGATCCGCGACGCCCGCAAGAGCTTCTTCGCCACCCGGGCGCTGGACGGGCTCTCGCTCGCGCTCCGCGAAGGCGAACTGCTCGGGCTCCTGGGCCCGAACGGGGCCGGCAAGACCACGCTCATCCGCGCCATCGCCGGGCGGGTGCGGCTGGACTCGGGCACGGTGGCGCTGTTCGGGCACACGCTCGCGGCCGGCGCGCGGCGCGCCGACCTCGGCGTGGTGCCGCAGGAGAACGCGCTCTACCCGCTGCTCACGGCGCGCGAGAACCTGGAGACGTTCGGCCGCCTGAACGGCCTCGAAGGCAAGCGGCTGCGCGAGCGCACCGCCTGGGCCCTGGAATGGACCGGGCTCGCCGACCGCGCGCGCACGCTGGTGCGGGCGTTCTCGGGAGGCATGAAGCGGCGGTTGAACCTGGCCTGCGGCGTGCTCCACGAGCCGAGGCTCGTGCTCCTGGACGAGCCCACGGTGGGCGTGGATCCGCAGAGCCGAGAGAAGATCTACGACATGCTCGGCGGGCTGCGCCAGGGCGGCGCCTCGCTGCTCCTCACCACGCACTACCTGGAGGAGGCCGAGGCGCGCTGCGAGCGCATCGTGGTCGTGGACCACGGCCGCGCCGTCGCCGCCGGCACGCTCGCCGAGCTGGTGGATCACGCCGGGCTCTCGGGGCGGCTCGTGCGGCTGCGGTTGGATCGCGCCGCCGCCGCGCCGCCCGCGGGCTTCCGGAGCGAGGGCGATCCGGCGGTGCTCACCGCCACGATCCGCGACGTGGGCGCGGAGCTTCCCGGGCTGCTCGCGCGCGTGCGCGACGCGGGGCTCGGCGTGCGCGACCTGGAGGTGCGCTCGGCCAGCCTCCAGTCCGTGTTCCTCCAGCTCACCGGGCGGGATCTGCGCGAATGATCGGGCTCCTCGTCCGCAGCGCCTGGGTGCAGCTCTCCCGCGACCGCGCCGCACAGGTGCTGTCGTTCATCGTGCCCATCGTGTTCTTCTCGGTGTTCGCGGTGATCTTCGGCGGCGGCACGACCGTGGACCGCACGAGCCGGCTGCGCGTGCCGGTCGTGGACGAGTCGCGCACCGAGCGGAGCCAGGCGCTCATCCGCGCGCTCGAGGCCGACTCCGCGCTGCGCGTGAACGTGGTCGTGCCGCCCGACGCCCGCGGCCCGGGCCGGGCGGGCGAGCCGTTCACGCGCGCGCTGGCCGAGGAGTGGGTCCGGCGCGGGAACGCCGCGGTGGCGCTCGTGCTGCCGGTCGGGATCGAGTGGAGCATCATGAGCTTCGCCCAGGGAGAGCGCGTGCCCGCTATCCTCCTCTCCGACCCCAGCGATCCGGTCGCCTCGCGGCTCGTGGGCGGGCTGCTCCAGCGCGCCGCGCTGCGCGTGGCGGCGAGCGGCGGCGCCGACCTCCAGTTGGGGCCCGGCAGTCCGGCCGAGCGGATGATGCCCGTGCCGTTCGAGGAGGAGCGGGTGCTGGGACGCAAGCGGCAGAGCCCGATGATCGCGTTCTACGCCGCCGGCATCGCGGTCATGTTCATCATGTTCGCCGCCGCCGGCGCGGGCGGCGCGCTCATCGAGGAGACCGAGTCGGGCACGCTCGAGCGCGTGCTCACGAGCGGGCTCGGCATGAACGGGCTGCTGCTCGCCAAGTGGCTCTCGCTCACCTCGTTCGCGTGCGCGCAGATCGTGGTGATGTTCATGTGGGGCATGGTCGCGTTCCGGCTGCCGCTGCTCGCGCACCTGCCCGGCTTCGCGGTGATGACCGTGACCACGGCCGCCGCGGCCGCCGCGTTCGGGCTGGTGCTCGCCACGCTCTCGCGCACGCGCCAGCAGCTCTCGGGGCTCGCGAACCTGCTCGTGCTGGGCTTGAACGCGATCGGCGGCAGCATGTTCCCGCGCTTCCTCATGAGCGAGACGCTGCAGCAGATCTCGCTCGTGGGCTTCAACGCCTGGGCGCTGGACGGCTATCTCAAGGTGTTCTGGCGCGAGGCCCCGCTGGCCGCGCTCGCGCCGCAGGTGGGCGCGCTCCTCGGGTTCACGGCGCTGTTCCTGTTCCTGGCGCGGCGCTTCGCGCGGCGCTGGGAGACGGCGTAGCCGTCACGCGGTAGCGAAGCGCCACGAGCGCGGCGGCCAGGAGCAGCGTGCCGGCGCCCATGGACGAATACGCGAGCAGCCGGTCCGAGCCGGCGCGGCCCACGAGCCCCGGCTGCGAGAACAGGAACAGCGCGCCCGCGGCGAGAAGCAGCGCACGGGCGTCGCGCGGGCCGCCGGGTGCGAACGCGAGCGTGGCCGCGGCCCAGGCCGCCGGCAGCAGCACGACGAACTGGGCCTTCAGGTGGAAGCCCGTGACCTGGACCATGGCGCAGCAGCCGAGCGCGAGGTCCAGGAGGAGCGAGAGCGGCGAGCCACGCGCGGGCGCGGAGAGCCAGATGAGCGCGTAGGCGAGGACGAGCGCCACGGCCACGGCGCGGCTCACCTTGGCGAACGCCGCGGGCGCGAGCGCGGCGACGTTCACCCGCGTCTCCCCGAACGCGGGCTCGGCGACGAGCAGCCGCCGGAGCCCCGCGTGCGGCGACTGGTCGATCACCCTGGAGCCCTGGAGCGTGCCCGCCGCCGCCGGCGCCACCACCTTCTCGCGCCACTCGGCGAGGTGCCGCAGGCCCGGGCCGGCGCCCGAGAGCGCGAGCGGCGCGAGCGTCGCCAGCGCCGCGCCGGCGGCGATCGCCGCCAGCGAGCGCCGCGCGCCACGGAGGACGAGCGGCGGCGCGAGCATCGCCGCCGACATCTTGAGCGCCATCGCCAGGCCGAGCGCGGCCTGCCGGAGCCAGGCCGGGCCGCGCCGCGCCCGGGCCCCGGGCGGCGCCGGGTCCGCGAGCGCGCCGCGGACCGCCAGCGCGCAGAGCCAGAGCAGGAGCGGGTTCGCCTGCCCGAGCACGAGGTTGTCGTGCGCGAGGCCCGCGAGCGGGAGCGCCGCCAGCAGCAGCGCGCGGCCGCGCGGCGCGAGCCCCGCCGCGCGCAGCGCCGCGAGCGTCAGCAGCGCCGCGTGCCAGAGGAAGAGCAGGTTCGCCGCGTACCAGCACCAGGCCGCCGCGCGCAGCGGCAGGAGCGCCAGCGGCGAGAGCGCCCACGCGAACCACGGCAGGTAGACGTAGCCATGGAGCCCCGAAGCCACGTCGTAGGGCGAGCGGCCCGACAGGAGGTCGCGCGCCGCCTGCCAGTAGATCGGGAAATCGTTCCCGTCCCGGACCTGCCTGTGGACCGCCTGGAAGCCGACGGCGACGAGCGCCGCGGCAGGCAGCACGAGTACGGGCCAGCGCCGCGCCCGCGCCACCCTCGGTTCGCGCCCGGTCACGACTGACTCACGAGGCGCGGCCGCGCCACCGGCCGCGGCTCAAGCCGCGGTCAGCAGGAGCGGCGCGCCCTTCGTGACCACGAGCGTGTGCTCGTGGTGCGCCGCGAGCGAGCCGTCGCGGGTGCGGATGGTCCAGCCGTCGTCCGACTCCACCATCTCGCCGTCGCCGGCGGCGATGATCGGCTCGAGCGTGATGACCAACCCGTCCGTGAGCCAGCCGCGCGCGGCCGGGTCGGGCCAGTTGGGCACCATCGGTTCCTCGTGGATGGTGCGGCCGATGCCGTGGCCCTGGAGCGTGCGAACGACCGCGAAGCCCTTGCGCGCGACCTCGTCCTCCACGATCCGCCCCACGTCCAGCACGCGACCGCCGTGGCGGACCGCGCGCAGCCCCTTCTTGAAGGCCTGCTCGGCGCAGGCGAGGAGCGCCTTCGCTCCCTCGGAGATGCGCCCCACCCCCACCGTCACGCAGGCGTCGGCCATGAAGCCGTCCAGCTCCGCGGTGACGTCGAGCTTCACCAGGTCGCCCTCGGCGAGCTTCCGCGACGCCGACGGGATGCCGTGCACGATCTCGTCGTTGACGCTGATGCAGGTGACCGCCGGGAAGCCATAGACGAGCTGTGGCGCGGAGCGCGCGCCGGCCGCGTCGAACACCCGCTTCGCGACCGCGTCCAGCTCCGCGGTCGTGGCGCCGGGCGCCACGGCCTCGCGCATGGCCGCGAGCGTGTCGCGCACCACCGCGCCCACCGCCTTCATCCCGGCCATGTCCTGCTCGGTCTCGATGGACATGCGACGCAGCGTGCATGCGGCCGCCGGGGGGCGCAAGCAGGACGCGCGTCGAACCGCTACGCGCGACTGGGACCGGCCGGCGAGCAGGCGAGCCACCCAGCGCCGCCCGCCCGCCACCTTGTTGGTTACGGCCCGGCCAGGAGTACGAGCCGTCTCTCGGCCGTGAACGGCCCGGCAGTCATGCGATAGAGGTAGACGCCTGGCCCGAGGCGACCGCCGCGCTCATCGCGACCATCCCACGGCAACACCTGTGAACCTGCGTCGACAGGGCCGTCGAGGAGCGTGCGCACCCTGCGCCCTAGAGGGTCGAACAATTCGATTCGGACCTGTGAAGGACGCGGGATGTCGAACCGGAAGATGGCTCGTCCTCGCGAGGGGTTGGGTTGGCTCGGGAACAGCGCATAACTCGCCGGCAACCGATCCGCAGCCGGGCCCGCTTTCTGGGACGCCGCCCCCGCGGAGAGCGTGAACGCCGCGCGCATCTCGAGGAAGTACGAACGCGCAAGCATCCCCACGGGCTCGAGCCGTGGGAGCCCCAGGGAGACGGTTTCTCCCTGGGCGAGGTTCACCGTGAGCGCATCGGTCTCGGCCAATGACTCGATGTCGCGATTGCTTCTATGGACGGGGAACGAACGTCTTGAGCACCAGGACTCCATCTCCGGGGAGGTGATGAAGCCGGAGAGCGTTCGCAGCCGCGTGTCAGAGAGCAGGACCAATCGAGCGCTGTGACCCCCTGGCACGAGGCAGCCGAGCAAGTCGAACCCCCGGCGTGGGCGCAGGCGATCTATCGTGCGCCAACCTGAAGCTTCGGGAACCTGCACCTCGATTCCGAGCTCAGAGCCCCACCCCGGTACCCCACCCAGCGAGCAGTCGATCGCCAGCCCGGAGATGACTTCCATCCCTGGCCAGTGTGCCAACAGCACCGATCCGGCGGGGAGATCGAGCGGCTGGCGTACCCGTGCCGCGGCTTCGAGGGCCGCCAGAACGTCCTGTCCACGGTCGTCGACCACCTTCACCAAAGGAGCTTGGTGCCCGACCAGGATGCCAGACGAAGCGGAAACCGCCTGGGCGTCGAGAGGGTGGTCCACGACGTGAATGCGAGCCCGGTCGATCGAAGCCGTCCCCGCGAGGGTGGCGCGAAGCGAAGCCGAGAAGTTCCCGTCATGGTCCGCGCCCAGCCGAGACAGTCGCGCAGTCTGCGTCTCCCACCTGCCGGGCGAGACACCGCTCATGAACGAACTCCCAGGCGCGCCCTCCAACGCCTCTTCGCTCGCCACCGCGAAGCTGTTCGCCGAGCCAGGGCCGCCTCGAAGACATGCTCCACATCCCCCGTCTCCCTCCACGAACGGATCACCACAGTTGCCGTCGTCGTACACGCTGAATCGGACGACACGGCTGTCGACGCCGCCGGAACCGTCCCTGGCCCGAAAGACAGCGAAGTAGGTCCCCACGCTTGGATGCTGCCAGCGGAAGGTGTTCCCGTTGATGATCTGGGAGCCGGAAGGCAGGAAGGAAGCGGCATAGGTGGGCGGCTCACCATCCGGATCGGTCGAGAGGAGCGCCATCTGGAACGGCACGCAGGCGGAGATACTCTTGTCGCCCATCGTGGATCCGAAGGAGGGCGGATGGTTCCAGCTCGTCTGCCGTACATGCACGTCCACGTCGGAATTGCGCGGATCTCGAAGTTGGTAGGCGATCCTCGTGCCATCGAGCGAGTACGTCGGATACTCCGGGATCAGCACGCGATCCACGACGCGGTAGCTCGTGTCGCGAGAGGAAAGAGCCGTGTCAAGGAGTGCGATTCGAGTCGCGGCGATCGACGGCGGGCTCGGCGGGTCCCAACAACCGAAGCCGACTTCATTCTCGAGGGCATTGTTCTTGAGGGGAACCGTCGTTTCGAGCAGAATCCTGCCGATGCCCGGATGGAGGTCCACGTTCTTCGCCGGCATGTTGATCGTGTTGTCGGCGAACGGTGCCCCTCCAGAACGCGGAACCCAGCAGACCTGGTCGCCGAGGTCGGGGCGGGAGATGTAGATTCGCGAACCATCGAAGCTCCACCGTGGCCTCAGCCGAAAACTTGCCGTGGAACCCAAGTCCGCCAGTTGCACGTCTCCCGTTCCGTCCAGGGCGACCCAGCGGAGGTAGCTGGTGTTGCTGAACGGCGGCAGGTAGGTGTACGCGATCCCCTGCCCGTTCGGCTGAAACGTCGGCATCGAAGCGCAACCGGGAAGGCTGGTGACCTGGCGAGGCGTCCCGGTGCCCGAAGGCCCGAGGTCCGCGATCCAGATCGAACTCGTGCTGTCCGTCGCGGCGCCCTCGTAGGCAATGGCGTCACCACGAGGCGACCAGTCGGGCGCGAACTGCGAGAAGGGTTGGGCGACCACGCGAACAGGGGCCGAGCCGTCGAGCTTCCTGCGGAAGATCTGCGACTTCGGAGAGATCGCGGGGTCGAGGGTGAAGTACGCGACTTCGTCGCTGGTCGGCGCCCACGTCGGCATCCCGTCCACCTGGCCCGGGATCGTGCTGACGGGCAGTGGGCTTGTCGCCATGTAGGGAGGCACGCGGGCACCGATCTCCAGCCGATAGGGGATCGCTTCCGCGTAGTTCACGTCGTTTTCCGGATAGAGGGCATTGAGCCGGCCATCACCCAGGGTCAGCACCACCAAGACCGCACGGTGAGTCACGCCGAAGCTGGGCACCACCAGCTCGATCGGGCCGGTAACGGAGTCCACATCGGCCATCCCCACGGAGGTGGCGAACACCGCCGAGCCAGGGTACTGCCACAACACGGACTCCTCGCCGCTCGTATCGTAGCGGTCATACGCGACGGCCGAGGCCAGCAGCGAAACGTCGCGCCGGCTGGTGGGGACGCGGCAGTCGAAGCCGGTCCTGGATGAAACGCGGGTCACGAGATCACGATCAGCGCTCATTAGACCGTCACCCGCGCGGATGACCCAATACTGGGCGGCGAACGGCGCGATCGAGAGCGGGAATGTCGACTCGCGAAACGCGCGCGTCCCGTTCAGGACGACGTCCTTCGTCAACTGCTGCGACGTGAGTGTGACCGTGGCCGGCATGGCCACGATGTCGTCCGTCTTGCAATTGTCGAAGTCCTGCCAGGCCTTCTGGTGCGTCGCCGGCGAGAAGCCGCTCCA
>Ga0187893_10003669_pt1 | contig 30566 bp, 29 predicted proteins | sample MA1701074metaG_FD_139574 | JGI IMG/M metagenome (GOLD analysis project Ga0187893, IMG submission 139574) | White microbial mat communities from a basaltic lava cave in the Kipuka Kanohina Cave System on the Island of Hawaii, USA - MA170107-4 metaG ...
CCCGTGCTGACCCGAAGCACGCCGGAGGGGGCACGAGACTACCTGGTGCCGAGCCGGGTGAATCCCGGCCACTTCTACGCCCTGCCGCAGTCCCCTCAGCTCTTCAAGCAACTGCTGATGATCGCCGGTTTCGACCGCTACTACCAGATCGTCAAGTGCTTCCGCGACGAAGACCTCCGGGCGGACCGCCAGCCGGAATTCACCCAGATCGACATCGAGATGTCGTTTGTCGGTCGCGACGACGTCCTCTCGATGATGGAGGGCCTGGTCGCGGCGATCTTTGAGGCGGCGGGCATGCCCGCCCTCCGGATGCCCCTGCCGCGGCTGAGCTACGGGGAGGCGATTGAACGGTTCGGGCTGGACGCCCCCGACACACGGTTCGAGATGGAGCTTCGCGATCTGACCGATGTGCTGCGGGGGGTACAGGCGAAGGTGTTCGCCGAGCCGCTCGCACAACGAGGGGTGGTGAAGGGGATGAACGCCAGGGGCGCCGGCTCATTCTCCAGGGTCCAGATCGATGCCCTGATCGACTTCGCGAAGGGGTTCGGCGCCAAAGGTCTGGCCTGGTTCAAGGTGGGGGCCGATGGCGTGCAGTCGCCGCTCGCGAAGTTCCTGGAGCCGATGATGATCGATCGGCTTCGGGAGCGACTCAAGGGGGAGGAGGGAGATCTCCTCCTGCTCGTCGCCGATCAGCCCAAGGTGGCGTCCGAGGCATTGGGGCGCCTTCGGGTGAAGCTGGGCCAGGAGCTCAAGCTGATCGATCAGACATCGATCGCGGCCACCTGGGTGATCGACTTTCCCCTGCTCGAATACGATCCAGAAGAGGGGCGCTGGACGGCCGTCCATCATCCCTTCACCGCGCCCCTTGACGAGGACCTCCATCTCTTGGAGACCGATCCGGCACGGGTGCGGGCCAAGGCCTACGATCTGGTCATCAATGGGCAGGAGTGGGGGGGCGGCAGCATCAGGAACCACCGCCGGGATGTCCAGAGTCGGGTGTTTGCCGCGCTGGGGATCGATCCGGAGGAGGCGCGCGCCAAGTTCGGGTTCCTGCTGGAGGCGCTCGAGTACGGCACGCCGCCCCATGGCGGCATCGCATTCGGCTTCGACCGGATCGTCGCGCTGTTGGCCGGGACCCCTTCCATTCGCGACGTCATCGCCTTTCCCAAGACCCAAAAGGCGCAGGACCTGATGACCAAGGCGCCGGCGCCGGTGGAGCCGAGGCAACTCAAAGAGCTGAAAATCAAGCTCGACCTCGACACGTAGACCCATCGCAGCCGTAACCGGACTAAGCTGACCTCTAGAGAATTGTCGCAACACGTGGAGGTTTCTCCGAGCGAAATAGGCTGACTAACCTACTCGATGGTTCGGCGTCTAAGGAGACGTGATCTGTGGTCGCGAGGACTGTCTCAGAGCGAGCGTTCGAAGAGTACTTGACCAAGCGTGGCTTCCCTATTCGCTACGAGGAACTCCCCGCAGGCACCACTAAGCCTGTTGACTATACCATCGAATTCGCGCGACAGACGATCCGGCTTGACGTGAAGGAGTGGGAACCGAAGGGGCCCCAGCGTGGTTCCGGGTGCTTTGACCCATATGAGCCCATACGCGAGAAGATCGAGGAGGGGCGGGCCAAATTCAAGCAGTACAAGGGAAGGGACGAGCCCTGCGTGCTCGTTGTCTGCCACTATGGCTCGCAACTCATCATGCTGGATGCCATGGCCATCTTCGGAGCGATGCGCGGAGACTTTGGCATCGCAATCCCGTTCAATGTGCAGACTGGTGCGGGTGACATCTCCACCGCTAAGAGCACCTTCTTGTCCGGCGGCAAGATGATCCACCACACGCCGAAAGGCGACGTACGGTTCCAGAACACCACCATCAGCGCTATCGCGGTGCTGTCTGCCATCGATGTTCGCGCAAGGCGGGCAGGAATCGAGCTGAGCAAGATGCAGGCAGCCGCCGGACGTTCCTTCGGGTTGGAGGAGAGCTTTAACACCCTCCGCGAGCTGTACGCGAGGGATCAGCGTGTACACATCGAGCATCGATTGGTTGTCTACGACAATGTCGACGCCGCGGTCTCGCTCCCACCGGAGTTTCCGACTGGGCCCTTTGACGAGCGCTTTGGCAAGAGCGGTGATCGTTTGCGACGAATTTATGTTGGCGTGGACCTCGCCGCGATCGAGAGGGAAGAGGCGAGCGTAGGAGTCCGAGCGAACGACCCATTTGGACTGAGAACGTGATGCGGGCGACGTCGAACGAGGCAATGCACCTGACCGAGCCCCCATTATGTCTTTCCATGACATCACGGCTCATCGGGGGCCGCGCCGGCTGAGCTTTGGCGTTAGGGGGGAGGGATTGCAGCAGACGTAATTGTAGGGGAGAGGAGGAGCCAAAGCAACATGTCCAGAATGTCAGAAGAGCTCTATCAGAAGGCATTGGACCTTGACGAGAGGGAGAGAGCGGCTCTTGCCGCGCGACTGATTGAAAGCCTCGATGCAGAGCTTGAAGAGGGCGTTGAAGCTGCATGGCTTGCCGAGGTCGAGCGTCGCATGGAGGAGCTCGACTCCGGGAAGGTTCGAAGCATTCCCTGGGACGAACTGCGGGCGCGTCTTTTCACAAACTGAATGCCTCCCAGAGAGGTTAGCTTTCACCCAGAGGCGGCTGAGGAAGTGGAGACGGCGCGACAGTGGTATGCCGAGCGTAGTCCCGCAGTTGCAGAGGCTTTCGTTGTTGAGCTAGATCTGGCCGTTGAGCGGGTTCGCGAGGCGCCGCACCGGTGGCCCCGGTACGGCATAGGTGCCCGTCGATACATCTTACCGAGGTTTCCCTTTAGCATGATTTATCGGATGCAGGCGGAGTTGATAGAGGTGGTGGCAGTGGCTCATCACCGACGAAAACCTGGCTATTGGAAATCGCGTTGATGCGGGTAGGAGTGGAGCCGGCCTCGATAACCCTCTGCAGCTCACCGTGAGCGTTAGATGCATTTGCCATACATTCGGTGTGGCACGGTAGTGCAATCGATGAACTTGATGGCTGGAGGACAGTCGAGTATCGCTTGTGGGTGCCTGAAAACCCGCGTTCAGACTAGTTCACGTCGGGACCTACCCACCACGGGGTGTGCTTGACAGGCGGTCTGGACGGGGATATGCTCGGTAGCCGGTCGCGGGCTTGGGTGCCGACGGCGGCGATTTAGGGAGGACGATTAGCGTCCCGAATCGATGACAGAGGAACAGCTTCGAAGGGGTAAAAGGGTCTCTCTCCCGGTCGGCGAAGAGATCCAGCAGCTTTTCGGCCGAAAGGACGAGGTCAGGAGGCTCATCGAAGAGGCCCTGGAGGTGAAGCTGGTCGCGCGGGACGGTTCCGTCATCATCCAGGGTCAAGCGGCCGATGTGGATGTGGCCGCGAAGGTCGTGTCGGAACTCCTCTCCGGCTTGAGGAGCGGCCAGGGCGTGACCCCCCAGGATGCACGCCTGGCCCTGCGCCTGTTCGGTGAGAAGAATGAGGAAGAATTCAGGCGGATCCAAGGCGAGCTGATCGAGGTCTCGCCGAAGAAGCGGCCCGTCCGGCCCAAGGGCCCTGGCCAGCGACACTACATCGACGCGATCCGGCATCACGACATCGTCTTCGGGATCGGCCCCGCCGGGACGGGCAAAACCTACCTGGCCATGGCCATGGCGGTCTCGGCCCTCTTGAAGCACCAGGTGAATCGGATCATCCTGACCCGGCCCGCCGTGGAGGCCGGCGAAAGGCTCGGCTTCCTGCCCGGCACCTTATTCGAGAAGATCAACCCCTACCTTCGGCCGCTGTACGACGCCCTCTACGACATGATCGAGGCGGAGCGCGTAGCCCGGCTGATCGAGATGGGCACGATCGAGGTTGCCCCGCTTGCCTTCATGCGAGGCCGGACGCTGAACGATTCCTTCATCGTGTTGGATGAGGCCCAGAACACGACCTCAGAGCAGATGAAGATGTTCTTGACGCGTCTCGGCTTCGGCTCCAAGACCGTGATCACCGGCGATATCACCCAGGTCGATCTCCCCGCCGGCAGGCCCTCCGGCCTCATCGAGGTTCAGGGCATCCTGAAAAGGGTCGAAGGGATCAAGTTCGTCTATCTCGGCGAAGAGGACGTCGTGCGACACGAGTTGGTGCAACAGATCGTCAGGGCCTACGAGGTTCACCAGGCTCCCGCCTCCGGCACCGATGCCCGATAGACGCGCCACCGTGCCACCCGCTAAGGTAGCGAACAGCGTCGCCGCCACCGTGCAGTCGGCGGCCAAGGCAGGCGCGCTCGTCTCGCCTCGATCGTTCCGCTCCTGGTTCCATCGAGCGGCCAGTCGCCTGGAGCAGCGACCGGCCGTGCTCCACGCCTTCTCCAGCCTGGCCGTACTCGCGATCAGCATCCTGCTCGCAACGTCCCCGGCACTCCCGGCCGGGATCGTGCCGTTGATCGGAATCTGTCTGCTCGTCGGCTTCCTGCTCGGGAGCCTCTACCTCTACATCCGGACGCTGCAACCCGCACCGGTCCGACGGCCCAGGAGCCTGTTTCTCTTGGCCTCGGTGATGTTATCGACGGTGGCCGTCGCGCGTGGCTTCGTGTTTCTGATTCGTTCCCTCTCTCATGCGCTCCCGAACGTCCCGTTAAGCGCCCTGGAGTACACGGTCCCCGTCGCTCTGGGCGGCGTGCTGCTGGCGGTCCTGTTCAACAGCCGGCTGGCCTTTGCGGGCGGCCTCGCCATCAGCATCCTGACCTCCCTGCTTGCCTCTGCCGAGCTGCGCTTCTTTCTATACAGCTTCGTGGGGACCCTCACGGCCATCTTCGCTCTGGTCGGGCAGAAGGATCGGGTGGCGCTGCTCAAGGCCGGCGGGCTGGTCGCGCTCGCCAACATGTACTCGATCCTGGCCTGGGCCTTCCTCTCCGGAGCCACCGGGTCGCTCGGCTTCGACCTCCTGTGCGGCTTGGTGAACGGAGTGGTCGTTGCGATCCTTGCGCTCGGCCTGCTTCCGCTCTTCGAGCATCTCTTCGAGCTGGCGACCGATTTTCGACTTGTTGAGCTGTGCAACCTGAACCATCCGCTCCTCAAGCAGATGGTCCTCAGGGCCCCTGGCACCTATCACCACAGCGTCCTGGTCGGCACTCTGGCGGAGGCGGCCGCTGAGGCGATCGGAGCGAATACGCTGCTGTGCCGCGTTGGCGCTTACTACCACGATATCGGGAAGATGACCAAGCCGCACTATTTCGTTGAGAATCAGGGCGATGGCAAGGACCGTCACGGCAAGCTGAGGCCGAGTCTCAGCAGCCTGGTCATCGTCTCGCACGTCAAGGCGGGGGTCGAGCTGGGCAGGGCGTATGGCCTGCCGCCGGCCGTCCTGGAAATGATCCCTCAGCACCACGGCACCCGGCTGGTCAGCTTCTTCTACCACAAGGCCAAGAAGGTCCACGATCCGGAGTTGGGCGAGGTGCGGGAAGAGACCTTTCGGTACCCCGGACCCAAGCCCCAGACGAAAGAGGCGGCCATTCTGATGCTGGCGGACGGGATCGAGGCGGCCGCGCGCACCCTGACGGAGCATACGCCGGCGCGGTTCCAGGCAGTCGTGCACACCATCATCAACGCGGTCTTCGCCGATGGCCAGTTGAACGAATGCGACCTCACCCTTCGAGAGCTCCGCCTCATCGAGGAGAGTTTCATCCGCTCCCTCTCGGGCGTCTACCACCACCGCGTGGACTATCCGGGTTTCGACTTCGAAGGGCCAGCGGTCAGGCGGGGTGGACATGAAGGTTCCGGTCACAAACCGTCAAAGGAAGATCAGGCTCGAAACGAGGCATCTAAGAAGGGTCGCTGAGGCCACCCTGTCACAGATGGGGGTGAGCGACGCGGAGTGCGGGCTGCTGCTGGTGAACGATCGAAGCATGGCCCGCCTCAACGAGCGATACCGAGGAGCTGCCGGCAGCACCGACGTTTTGTCGTTCCCGATGCGCGAGGGGCCATTCAGGTCGCTCTCGCCGGCTCTCCTGGGCGACGTTGTCATCTCGGCCGAGACGGCCGATCGGCAGGCCAGGGCAGCGGGGCGTTCGCTCCGCGAGGAGTTGGCCGCCCTGGTGGTTCACGGGATCCTTCACCTGCTCGGGTACGATCACCGGACGCCATCCGAGGCAAAAAGGATGAGACAGCTCGAGCGGCGGCTCGGCTACCCGTACATCGCGACCAGGCGGTGATGAATGCCGCCAGCATTCTGTCCTTCCTCTGTTTCTCCCTGATCATCCCGCCTTCAGCAGAAGCCATTGATTCGCTCGGACTTCAAGGGCGAATCCCGCGCGCGGTCCCGCAAGGCGGCGCGTTCGTCGTCAGGCTCAAACCGACCGTCACGACCGGGGATCTTCGAGGGAGCCTTGACGACCGACAGCTCATCTTCTCCGCCGACGGGCGGGGCCGGATGCAGGCGTTGGTTGGGATCGACCTGGAGGCCGCCGGACAACGCCAGTTGCGCCTTGAGGCGCCGGATCGGCAAGGTCGGGTCCGTGCCCGCGAATGGACGATCCGGGTCACGCCGAGACGCTTCACGGTGCAGCGTCTCACGCTGCCTCAGCACATGGTTGATCTTGACCCCGACACCAGTGCACGGGTGACGAGAGAGACGGACCGGTTGAAGGAGCTGTGGAAGCGCGTGACCCCAGAGCGACTCTTGCGCGGCCCCTTCCTGTCTCCGGTGCAGGTGCCTCACGCCCCCGAGGGATTCGGGCATCGGCGGATCATCAACAACCAGCCCCGCGCGCCGCATTCCGGCGCCGATTACAAGGCGCCGCCGGGGTCCGTGGTCGTCGCCTCCAACGCCGGCCGCGTGGCGCTCGCCGAGGAGCAGTTCTTCGCCGGCAACGCCGTTGTGCTCGACCACGGCCTCGGTTTGTACACTGCCTATTTTCACCTGCAAACGATCCTCGTCAAGGCGGGCGACATGGTGAAGAAGGGGCAGGAGATCGGACGCGTCGGGGCAACCGGTCGCGCCACAGGGCCCCATCTGCACTTCGGCGTCCGGCTCCAGGGCGCCCGTATCGATCCCGCCGCCCTCTTCCGGCTCCCACTTCCGTAACAGTTTGTGACTGAGCAAATCGCGACTCGCGGCAAGGATTCCCCCCTCACCCAGCCCTCTCCCCCAGTTGGGGGAGAGGACCAAGGAGAGGGGGACGCGAGCGACGTGTTCGACTACTCACGCGACAATCGGTAAGTGACGTAAGCTGACAGATATTGACAAAAGCGGTCATGATGCCTATGATCGGTGCATCGTGTAGGGATCTGGGCAGCGAACGCATGGTCGTGGCAATTTAGGTCCGTGCATAGAGGAGCAGCGATGAAAGCACGGGGCGCAACGCAGAATGCCGGATCGTTCTTAAGTATTCGGGATGTGGCAGAGAGGCTGAAAGTCAGTCAGCGGACGATCAGGAGGTGGATCGATCAGGGGTACCTGGAGGTTATCAAGATCGGCCGCACCGTACGGATCGACGAGGTCAAACTTATGGACCTGGTCCGCAACTCTGGAAAGCCCGCGAGAGGACCCTCAATCGCTAGAGAGATGGAGTCGGTTTCGGCTCTGGCAGAAGAGGTGTTTGAGCGAACGTGGAATAATCCTCAGGACGCAATCTACGACCACTGGAGAGACATCTATGGCGTACGCAAAGGGCGACGTCGTGCTGGTCGCCTTTCCGTTTCGAGATAAGCGGGCGGCGAAGGTCAGGCCGGCGGTCGTGCTCAGCGGCGCGGACTATAATCGGCGGGGTGATGTGATTCTTGCCGCGATCACCACTCACGCTCCCCGTCTGCCCATTGACTATCCGATCCAAGGGTGGCGAGAAGCCGGCCTGGTGGCCCCGTCTGTCGTAAGAATCCAATTGGCTACTGTTGCGGTCAGGAGGCTTCTTTTTCGACCCGGACGGATGGCGAAAGACGATCTGGCGCGTGTAGATCTCTTGCTGACGAAGGTTCTAGAACTTGATCAATCGAAGAAGTCCTGAGCGGTGAACGCGCGCGCGTTCAAGTCGGGTTTCATCGCGATTGTCGGCCGGCCGAACGTCGGCAAATCGACGCTGATGAACCGCCTCCTGGGACACAAGATCTCGATCGTCTCGCCCAAACCGCAGACCACCAGGACCCGGATCTTGGGAATCAAGAGCCTTCCTGGAGCCCAACTGATCTTTCTCGATACGCCAGGGATCGACAAATCGGGGGGCTACTTTCACCGGCTGATGGTGACGGCGGCCATGAACACCCTGCACGAAGCGGACCTGATCGTCTGGATCGTGGAGGCTGGCCATCCGCACTCCTCCGCCGACAAATTCATCCTGGAGTCTCTTGGAGCCGTCAAGTCGCCGATCATGCTCGTGATCAACAAGGTCGATCTCGTCGAGAAGGAGAGGCTTCTGCCGATCATCGACCGATTCCAGTCGCTCTTGCCGCTGGTCGAGATTGTTCCCATCTCCGCCACCAAAGGCGACAACATTGACCGCCTCGAATCTCTGCTGATTGAGCACCTCCCCGAGGGCCCACCCCTCTATCCGCCCGATCAGCTTACCGACCAACCCGAACAGTTCATCATCGCCGAGCTGATCCGCGAGAAGGTGTTTCACCTGGCGTACCAGGAGGTTCCCTATGCCGTGGCGGTCGAGGTCGAGCAGGTGAAGACACGAGAAGGACGGGAGCTGACCGATGTCGAGGCGACGATCTACGTGGAGAGGGATACCCAGAAGGGGATCATTATCGGGCGCGGCGGCGCGATGCTCAAGAAGATCGGCGAGCGGGCGCGGCCGGAGATCGAGATGCTGCTGGGGACTCAGGTCTTCCTGCGCCTCTGGGTCAAGGTCCGAAGTGACTGGCAGCAGGACGACGAGGCCCTGAGGCGCTTCGGCTATCTACAACGATAATAGAGTTCCGGGTTGCACGTTAGGGGATCAGCGGCCCGCAAAAGTGCACCTGGAACCTAAGGCACGGAACCTGACGCATGCCGCTCCAAACGACTGAGGCGATTGTCATCGGAGGCCATAACCTCGGGGAGGCGGATCGGATTATACCGTTCTTCACCCGAAGGCTGGGGAAGGTCCGGGCGGTCGCGAAGGGGGCGCGGCGGATCCGCAGTCGATACGGCGGGACGCTCGAGCTGTTCACATTGGGTCAGCTCGTGTTTTTCGAATGGCCCAACCGCACCCTCCACAAGATCAACGAGTTCTCAGTCATCGAGCCGTTCGCGCCGCTGAAGGCCGATCTGGATCGGCTCAGTCGAGGCGCGTACATCGTCGAGCTGGCCGCGGGAGCGGTGGAGGACGGGGAACCGAACGAAGAGATCTTCCTCCTGCTTCGTGATGCGCTTGCATTCCTTGTCGCCCACGATGACCCGCGGCTCCTCCGGACCTTAGAGATCCGTCTGTTGCGGATTGCCGGGTATCTCCTGGAGCTGTATCGCTGCCTGAGTTGTCGCGTGCTGCTCGATCAGGCGAACGATTTGGTGATCAGCCTGTCGAAGGGAGGTCTCGTCTGCTCCAAGTGTCAGGCCCGCGCTCAGGATAAATTGCCGATTTCTCAGGAGTCGTTGGCATACCTTCGCGCTGTCCTCGTCGGGGGGTTGGACAGATCGCTGGCGGCCCCCCTCTCGCCTCCACACGACCACGATCTTCGTGAGCTTCTCAAAGGTGGTGTTGCCTACTTTTTAGGCAGGACGCCTCGCTCTCTCGCCTTCGTAAACGGCTCTGAACAGGGCATTTGAGCCGCTTTTTTGGCCTTTTTCCTTGACAGGGCGTAGCCCTCTTGGTAGCGTGTACCTCGTTTTAACCATCGATGTGGTTTGTCCGCCACAATGAGGCACCCATTACCATCCGCTGATTTCCATTGAGAGGATAGCTTGGTGATACGACGACGAAAATCAGCTATGACCTACCAGGAGTTGGTCCTGGCGCTCGAAAGGTTTTTTGCGGATCGAGGCTGCGTCATTCAACAACCGTACGACATCGAGGTCGGCGCAGGGACGAGTAACCCCGCCACGTTTCTTCGTGTCCTCGGGCCCGAGCCCTGGAACGTCGCCTATGTCGAACCGTCCCGCCGCCCCACCGATGGCCGCTATGGGGAGAATCCGAACCGCCTTCAGCACTACTACCAGTATCAAGTCATCATGAAGCCGTCCCCTGACGACATCCAGGAGATCTACCTGGATAGTCTTCGCAGCGTCGGCATCAACCCTCTCAAACATGACATCCGATTCGTAGAGGACGACTGGGAGTCGCCCACCCTCGGCGCCTGGGGCCTGGGGTGGGAGGTCTGGCTCGACGGCCTGGAGATCACGCAATTCACCTACTTCCAGCAGGCGGGCGGGATCGACCTGAAACCGATCTCCGCGGAGTTGACCTACGGAATCGAGCGGATCGCCATGTTCCTCCAGGGCGTCGATAGCGTCTACGACCTGACCTGGGTCAAGGGGGTCACCTACGGCGACGTCCATCACAAGGGCGAGGTGGAGTGGTCGATCCACAACTTCGACGAGGCCGATGTCGCGCTCCAGCTTCAACTCTTCGATCAGTATGAAAAGGAGTCGCTGCGGCTCATCGAAAAGGGGCTGGTGCTGCCGGCGTACGACTACTGCCTGAAATGCTCTCACACCTTTAATATTCTCGACGCGAGGGGGGCGATCGGCGTGACCGAGCGAACGAGCTTCATCGGCCGCGTCAGAAACATGGCGCGCCGCTGCGCCGAAGCCTACCTCAGGCAGCGGGAGGAACTGGGCTACCCGCTCATGAAGGCGTGGCAGAGATAGCCCGTGTCACGACCGGTTGATCCAATGACCAAAGACCTATTGTTCGAGATCGGGACCGAAGAGATCCCCTCCGGCTACATGGCGCCGGCTCTGAAGGATCTGGAGTCGGAGGCCCGTCGGCTCTTTCACGAGCAGCGCGTCGCGTTCTCGGGTGTGCAGACGCTTGGGACGCCGCGGCGTCTCGTCCTCTATGTCGAGCGACTTGAGGAGACTCAGTCGGACCGGGTCCGCGAGGTCGTCGGCCCGGCGAAGTCGATTGCGTATGATCAAGAGGGGCGGCCGACGAAGGCCGCACTCGGCTTCGCCAGGGCGCAGGGGATCCCGGTGGAGAAGCTTCAGGTGAGGACGCTCGATCGAGGGGACTACGTGGTCGCATCGATCGAAGAGCGGGGGGCGCGTCTGGAGGAGCTGCTCCCGACGATGCTGCCCCGGCTGGTGTCATCCCTCTCCTTCCCGAAGTTCATGCGCTGGGGGCAGGGGACGATCCGCTTCGTCCGGCCGATCCGCTGGCTCCTGGCGCTCTATGGTGGTCGGGTGATCCCCTTCGAAATCGACGGGGTCGAGAGTGGTAACAGGACGTTCGGCCATCGATTCCTCAGCCGTGGCCAGATCCGCATCCGGAGTTTTGAGGATTACCTGAAGAGGTTGGAAGAGCGCTTTGTCATCGTGAATCAAGCGCGCCGCCGGCAGTTGGTCGTGAAGCTGGCTCAGGAGGCGGCCGCCAAGGTCGGCGGTAAGCCGGTCCTGGACGAGGACCTCGTCGAATCGGTGACCTACCTGGTGGAGTTTCCGAACGTGGTCTGCGGCGGCTTCCAGAGGGAGTATCTCTCCCTCCCGCGGGACGTGATCATGACCCCGATGCGGAAGCACCAGCGCTACTTCCCCGTGGTGGATAAGGCGGGTCACCTTCTCCCTCACTTCATCGCGATCTCGAACATGACGACCAAGGACATGGAGGTCATCCGCGAGGGGAACGAGCGGGTCTTGAGGGCGCGGCTCAAGGATGCCGATTTCTTCTTCAAAGAAGACCGGAAGGTCCCGCTGGCTGACCGGGTGCCCAAGCTCAAGGGGATCATCTTCCAGGAGCGGCTTGGCACGATGCTCGATAAGGTGGAGCGCCTCCAACAACTCGCCGCATACCTCGCGGGGAAGATCGCCCCCGAAGTCACAGACGATGTCCGGAGAGCCGCGCAGCTCTGCAAGGCCGACCTCGTGACCACGATGGTGAAAGAGTTCCCGAACCTCCAGGGGATCATGGGCCGCGAGTATGCCAGGCTCTCGGGCGAAACGGCGGCCGTCGCGCAGGCGATCGAGGAGCACTACCTGCCCCGGTTTGCCGGGGATCGGCTTCCGGAGTCGCTGCCCGGCGCCATCGTCGGGCTGGCTGACCGGATCGACAGCATCTGCGGCTGCTTTGGGATCGGCCTGATCCCGAGCGGCTCGGAAGACCCGTATGCCCTACGCCGGCTTGGCCAGGGGGTCGTGCAGGTACTGCTCAGTCAGGGGATCGATCTCCCGTTGCACGACCCGGTCGGCAGGAGCCTCGATCTGTTCGGCGACCGGTTGACCCGGCCCAAGGAGCGCGCGGCGCGGGACGTCGCGGAGTTTCTGGCGGCCAGGCTCGAGGCGACCCTGATCGAACGAGGGATCCCCGGCGACCTTGTGGATGCGGCGCTGTCGGTGAACGGCGAGCGGGTGGCCGAGGCCGGCAGGCGCGCCGAGGCCCTGGCCGCGTTTCGCAATGAGGCCGACTTCGGCGAGCTGGCCGTCGCCTTCAAGCGAGTGATCAACATCATACCCGAGGGTTTCTTCAAGCCGGTCGAGCCGGGCCGGTTCGTGACGAGCGCCGAGCGGGCCCTCCACGGAGAGGCGGCCAACCTGAAGGCCCAAACGGAAGACCTGGTTCGTGAGGGCGACTACTTCCGGGCCCTGCAGCGGATTGCCGCGATCCGCCCCATCGTGGACATGTTCTTCGAGGAGGTCCTGGTGATGGTCGATGATCGCGACCTGCAGGAGAACCGTCTGGCGCTGCTGAAGGAGGTGGCGGACCTGTTCTCGGGTATCGCGGATTTCAGCAAGATCTCGGTTTCGTCGTGAGCGCGGCCGGACGATCGTCTCCATGGGTGATCCGCGCGACGTGAGGCGAAGCGCGTGAGAACGCGGGCGATGCGAGGACCGATCCCAGACCTATCCCCAGCAACATGGGATAGGTCATTCTGTTCCGGGGGCTATGGCAACTAACCGAGAGCGGCGGTTCATCCTCTGGTTTGAAGAGGTCGGGGCGGACGACGCTCCTCTCGTGGGGACCAAGGTCGCGCTCCTGGGCGAGGTGATGCGACACCTCGGGCGCCGCGGCGTGCGAATCCCCCCGGGCTTCGCGGTCACCGCGCATGCGTACCGGCACCTGGTCAAAGAGGCCGGGTTGCTCGCGGATCTGAAGAGGGTGATGACCGGGATCGATGCGCGGGATCAGGAAGGCCTGGCGCTCAAGGCCAGGCAGGCTCGCGATCTCTTTCTCCGCGCGAAGCTGCCGGCGAACCTGGAGGCGGAGATCGTCAGGGCCTACTGGAAACTCTCCTCGCGGGCGGGAGCGGGCGAGGCTGCCGTCGCGGTGCGGCCAAGTTCCGTCGGGGAGCAGCCGGCCGACTCCCCTGTCGGCCTGCAGGACAGTCTCCTGAACGTGAAGGGGGAGTATGCGGTGGCCGATGCCTGCCGCCGCTCCTTCGCGTCGCTCTTCACCGAACGGGCTATCGCGTTGCGTCTCGCTCGCGGGATCGACCCCCTGAATCAGGCGCTCGCCCTTGGCGTTCAGCGGATGGTCCGAAGCGACGCCGCCTGCTCGGGGGTTGCGACCGGCTTCGATCCGAGGTCCGGCTTCTCCGGGGTGATCGTGATCCGGGGAGGCTTCGGGGCGAGGATCCCACGTGAAGAGGAGGGCGCCAGCGCTGATACCTACTCGGTCCATAAGCTGACGCTGCGGAAGGGCTTCAGGTCGATCGTCGGAAGGCAGCGGGGGACAAAGGAGTGGAAATGGGTTCCCGGCTCCGATGCCGATCCGCCCCTGGTCCTGGTTCCTGTCCCGGAGCGGGAGCAGAAACAGCTCATCCTGGGCGATGACGAGGTGCTGGAGTTGGCGCGCGCCGCATCGACCGTCGAGGCGCATCTGGGCAGCCTCGTGGAGCTCAGTTGGGCGAAGGATGGTGATGGCGTCAACGCCGGGACCGGGATGCTCTACGTGCTGCAGGTGCGGCGCGTGACGCCGCCCTCGCGTCCTCTGGATCTTTCCACCTACCTCATGGACCCGTCGGGTGATCCTCGAGAGATCCTGCTGCGAGGAAAGGGTGTCGGCGATGCGATCGGCAGCGGCAGGGTCAAGGTGATTGGCGATGTGGCTCGACTGAGCGAGTTCACCGTGGGGAGCGTGTTGGTGACCGACGCCACGGATCCGGAATGGGAGGAGGCCATGCGGGCGTCGGCCGCCGTGATCACTGCACGTGGTGATCGGGAAAGCCATGCCGCCCGGTTCTGCGGCGACCAGGGTGTGCCGTGTCTGGTCGGCGTCGGGTCCGCCGCGCGCCATCTCTCGGACGGGATGGAGGTGACGGTAGACTGCCGCGATGAAACCGGCCTCGTGATCAGAGGCCTTCGGCCGTATCGAGTGGAGCGGGTCAGGCCGTCGGAGCTTCCCGAAACCAAGGCCGAACTGATGATGATCGCCGGACCTCAGGAGCGTGTCTTTTTCGAGGCCCAACAGGGCGTCGGGGGCGTCGGGTTGGTCTCGCTCGATGCGATCATCGAGGAGCAGATCGGTATCCATCCCTTTGCCTTGCTGGAATTCGATCAGCTCAAGGAGCGGCAGGATCAGCCGTTTGAGGACGAGCCCGGCCTGGCCGACCTGGCGGCCGCGATCCAGAAGCGCGCGGGCGCTCAGTCCAGCAAGGCCGAGTGGCTCGTGGACCGCCTCTCCTTCGGCATCGGCTCGGTGGCTGCCGGTTCCTACCGGGAGGTCGCCGGAAAGGTCACGGGAGATGTTCTGGTCCGGTTCTCGAGCCTCAGTTCAGCACGGTACCTGCACCTGCTGGGAGGGCATCGGTACGAGCCGAGGCCCGGGGCCCCGCTCTGGGATCTGCAGGGGGCGGGGCGCCACCTGGACCCGATCTACGGTCGCGCGTTTTCGCTGGAGTGCCAGGCGATCAAGCGCGTGCGAGAGGAGATGGGGTTCGTCAACGTCAAGGTGGTCGTTCCGCACTGCCGGACGCCGGACGAGGGGCGGAGGCTCATCTCCCTGATGGGCCGGCACGGATTGGCTCGTGGCGAGAACGGACTCGAGGCCTATCTCCAGCTTCAGGTCCCCAGCAACCTTCTCCTCATCGAGCAGTTCGCTCGTCTCTTCGATGGGTTCGTGTTGGAGGCGGAAGACCTCGCATCGTTGGTCTTCGGTGCCCGCGGCGATGGCCAGGACGCCGAGCTGTTGCGGCAGGGGGGAGCGGCGGCCCGGAGATTTCTCGGCCAGGTGTTTCAGGGGGCGAGGCGTCACAGACCACGCCGTCGGGTCGGGTTCTGCGTCCGGGGCGCGGACACGGTGCCCTCATGGGTCGCCTACTTCGCCGAGATGGGCGCGGACTTCATCGCCACGCGGCCCGCTCAGTTGGCCGCAACCAGGTTGATCGCCGCCTACGCCGAGCTGGCACGGGGTGAGCGCAAGCATCTGGTCGTCGTGGACGAGGATCCGGTCACGGGGCGGCAGATTACGCGGTTCGGGGTGCCGATCAAATGGCTGAAGGACCGGGCCACCCGTTGGGCACGGCATCAGTCGGGGCGGGTGCGTGAGCTGACCCCCGACGGCAAGAGGGCCGTTGGCGCGTTCCTCGCCGCGGTGACGCCGCGGGTACAGATCGAGCGCCCCGGACAGCTTCGCGAGGTCTTCTGCTGGCGGACTGAGGACGTGGATGTGGCGAGGGAAGAGAAGGCGAGGGGCGTACGGTCCGTCAAGGTCCGGCGGATCGGAGCCCTCAGCGCACAGGAGCTGGTGGAGGTGGCGCACCTCTGGGGCGAGCAGGTCCGGGCCGGTGGCCGCAAGATTCCAGCAGTCGATTCGGCGAGGACGCGGGGGCTGGTGAAGCGGTTTGAACACGCGAGAGCCGAGTTCGTCGCGCAGACCAGTGCGACCGTCTTGAGTGAGCTGTTTCGCTCGGAGATGAAGCAGGGGTGAGCGTGGAAGCGGAGATCTTGGAACGGATCAACCGGGGCATCATGCTCAGGACCGGAGCCTATCTCACCAACGACCACTTCGTCCTTCCGTCGGGGCGCCACGCCGGGGAATACGTGGAGAAAGCGTTGGCCACGACGGAGCCGGTCTTCACCGAGGGGCTGGGAGAGATAATCGCCAAGCACTTCGCGGCGGAGCCGATCGACCTGGTGCTGACCACCGGCTACAGCGCCTCGCTCCTGGGCCACTGCGTCGCCCGCGCCCACCCGTCACGACCGCGTTGTATCTATGCGAGCAAACAGCGAAACGGGGAGGGCGCGAGCGAGGTCACCTTGCCCCGGGAGTTCCGCCAGTATTTTTCGGGCAGCCCCAGGGTGCTGATCGTGGAGGACATCCTGACAACCGGCGAGACGGTCAAGGGGTTGATCGACCTGGTGAGCGCATTCGGCGGGACGGTCGTCGGGATCGGGACTCTCTGGCGGCGGAGCCGGAAGGTGAGGTTCAAATTCCCCCTCTTTACGCTGGTCGATCGGGAGTTCCCGAGCTATGCTCCAAGGGACTGCCCGATGTGTCAGCGGGGAGTGCCGATTAACCGGGAGTTCCTGACCAATCCCTCCCGACACAACTCTCGCCGCAAGGCGACAAGCGCCGGCTGACGCGCCTCCTCGTCCATGCCTTCCCTTTCTTTTCCGGATCTGAAAGATCTGCTGATCGAGTGGGGGAACTACGTCCCATCTGGCCAGGATCCCCCAGCGACGGATGGGCCCTACACCGATTCACTCCTGGGATCGGGCGGAAAGGTGGAGGGGCTGGTCGCCTGCCCGAACCCCCTCTGTCGAGGTGGTGGGTTCGAGGTCGCGTTCCTCGTGGACTCGATGATCAGCGAGCGGGCGGACGAGAGGATGGGGGTGTCGGTGTGCATCGGTTGGGAAGAGAGTGAGGGGGGCACGGGGAAACGATCGCCCTGCACCCGGGCGATCAGATACCGAATTCGACTGACGTACCGGCGGCCGGTCGCGAGGTCGATTCGGGAGGGCGACAACGGAAAGGGTAAAGAGGAGTGACAATCGCGATGGTATCCGCACAGGAGGAGAGTCTTCTGCCGAGGGTCGCGCCCTGGCACGCATGCATCACGCTGTTGGTGTGTCTCGCGTGGCTCCCAGTCATTTGCGGGGCCGAGATGAGTGTTGCGCCTTCATCGGCGGGCGGGAGCGCTATCCGCCCGGAGGAGGGGTTCCGAGCAGGGACCTGGCACGTGGGACTGTTGAGCGGATACAGCATCAGTCATGGGCAGCACGTGTTTTCCGGGAGCGACCCGGACGTCAACTTCGTCCCGGTGCTGCCTCAAATCGGCTACACCGTCACCGATGTGCACGGCCCGTTCCCGGTCCGCGGCAGCCTCGAGGTCATTCTCGAACCGATCCTCATGGTGATCACCTCTCCCGAGACCACGGTCGGCGGAGGCGGCAGTGTACTGGCCCGGTACAACTTCGTGACCGGAACCCGTCTCGTCCCGTTTCTTGATCTTGGCCTGGGGATCCTGTACTGGAACCTCCGACTGCCGCAATTCCTCGGAGGCCAGTTTAACTTCACGGTCCAGGCCGGGGCCGGACTGCACTACTTCACCACCGATCGTCTCGCCGTGACGGGGGAGGTCCGCCTCCACCACATCTCAAACTCTGGGATGGACAGCCCCAACCGCGCCGTTAACTCCAGCGTCTACCTCCTCGGCCTTTCCTACTTCTTTTAAGAGGCCCGCGCCTCCGGCCGGCGAAGGGCCTACTCCTTGCTGCCGGAGCGGACCCACTTATTGGGAGTCCCCTCGAGCGGCGAGCCCTCGCCGGGCTTCCAGAGGACCTCCTGTTCGATCTTCTTCGCCAGGGTGAAATCCTTTTCGGTGATCCCGCCCGCGTTATGGGTCCGGAGCTTCACCCAGACCTTTCCCCACGTGACCTCCAGGTCAGGATGGTGCCAGGCTGCCTCGGCGAGATACCCGATGGTGGTGACCAGCATCAGGGTGGTCGGCCAGCCGTCGGTGTTGAACTTCCTCCGGATCCATCGCCCCTCGAGATACCATCCGGGCAGCTCCTGCTCCAGCCGCTTCACGACCTCGTCGTCCGGAATCACCTGCTCCTTCGGCTTCATCTCTCCCTCCCTCCGCTGCGCGATCCCTCACCGGTTCTTCGGATGCGTGAAGTGTAGTGGAGCCGATCCCGTGAGGGCAAGCGAATTTCGACGCGTGTAGTGGCGATCGGCGCCCGCGCGCGGGACGGTGACGACTCCATGCGGGTTCGGTTCGGGAGGCGCGGAGGCGGGGGCTGGGGAACGACCTGACGCAGATCAACCCCGGGGCGCGTGCGGCCCAGGCTAGGCGCACACGGACAAGGGCCAACCTATCCTGGCGTCCGGAGCCGCGATGCGAGTTACCCTTGTGTCTTCCGGTGCTTGACCCCTTCGTAGCGAGTGCCGGCGATCTCTCTCAGGCGCTTCAGATCGTGTTTGGCTTCCATCCATCGGACGCCCCCGGAGACCGACCGCATCATCAGTGAGGAGGTCCGGGCGTAGCCGCCGGTATAGCGGACGCCGCGCACCAGCTCGCCGTCGGTGACCCCGGTCACGGCCACGAACACATTCGTCCCTCGACAGAGGTCATCGACCGTGAAGACCCGCTCCAGGTCGAGTTGCTCGTCGCTGAGGATCTGCCGCTCCCGCTCATCCCTGGGCCAGAGCTTGCACTGCATATCTCCGCCCAGGCACTTCAGCGCGCAGGCGATCAGGATGGCCTCCGGAGACCCGCCGATCCCCATGAGCGCATCGATGCCGCTCTCCTCCTCCATCGCGGCCATGATCCCAGGCGCGACGTCCCCGTCACTGATCAGCTTGGTCCGCGCCCCGGCCTCCTTGATCTCCTTGATCAGCCGCTCGTGGCGGGGCCGGTCCAGCACGACCACCGTCAGGTCATCGACCTGGCGGTCCAGGGCATCGGCGATCCGCTTCAGGTTGTCACGGACTGGCGCGTTGATGTTGATCGCGCCTTTGGCCTTGGGGCCGACGGCGATCTTATCCATGTAGACGAGTCGCGTGACGAAGAGGGTCGTGCGTTCGGCGACGGCAACGACGGAGATCGCGCCGGGCCGCCCGTTGGCGAGGAGGGTCACGCCATCGATCGGGTCCACCGCGACGTCTACGGTAGGTGGGGAGCCGGTGCCCACCCGCTCCCCGACGTAGAGCATCGGGGCCTCGTTCCTCTCCCCCTCTCCGATCACCACGGTTCCATCGATCTCCATCGAGTTCAGGGTATAGCGCATCGCGTCCACGGCGGCCTGGTCGGCGGCATCGCGGTCGCGCCGGCCCATCAGACGCGCCGCGGCCAGGGCTGCGGCCTCCGTGACCCTGACCAGCTCTAGGGCCAGGTTTCGATCCATCGGCTCGGTCATCGTCTCATCCCTTTCGGTCCAGGAGCTCCATCGCTCGTGACGCCACAGCGTCAGCCGTGAACCCGAATTTCTCCATGACGACCTGGTAGGGAGCGGACGCCCCGTAGCGCGTCATGCCGACCACGCCGCCTCGCAGACCGACGTAGCGCTCCCACCCCTGAGGCGCCGCGGCTTCGATAGCGAGGCGGGCCGTGACCGACGGCGGCAGTACCTCGTCCCGGTACGACTGCGGCTGCTGTTCGAATAGCTCCCAGCTCGGCATGCTGACCACGCGCGCCGCGATCCCCTTCGCGGCCAGTTGCGTGGAGGCCCCGAGGGCGAGCTGGACCTCGGAGCCGGTCGCGATCAGGATGACCTGAGGCCGTCCGCCATCGGCATCGATCAGGACGTAGGCTCCCTTCCGAAGCAGATCGGCCGACGGGAACGTCGCGCGGTCGATGACCGGGAGCTTCTGCCGTGTCAGCGCCAGGGCCACCGGCCCACCCCGATGTTCGATGGCCACGCGCCAGGCGACGGCGGTCTCCGTGGCGTCGGCGGGCCGGATCAGGGTCAGATTCGGCATCGCGCGCAACGAGGCGAGGTGCTCGATCGGCTGGTGGGTCGGACCGTCTTCGCCCAGGCCGATGCTGTCGTGCGTGAAGACATAGACCACATGGGCGTGTGACAGCGCGGCCAGCCGGATCGACGGCCGCATGTAGTCGGAGAAGATGAGGAAGGTCCCGCCGTAGGGGATCAAGCCGCCGTGGAGCGCCATGCCGTTCAGGATCGCGCCCATCGCGTGCTCTCGAACCCCGAACCGGAGGTTCCGGGCCCCCGCGCTCGTGCGCTGGAAGTCGCCATAGCCCTTGAGGTAGGTGTTGTTCGACGGGGTCAGATCGGCGGAGCCGCCGATCAGCGTCGGCAGGTTCGGCGCGATCGCATTCAGCACCTTGCCTGACGCCTCGCGCGTCGCCATGGCCCCGCCGGCCGGCGTGAATGTCGGAATCTTGTCCGCCCATCCCTCGGGAAGCTGGCCCTTCATCGCCGTCCGCCACTGCTCGGCCAGTTCCGGATAGGCCGCGGCGTAGGCGTCGAATCGAGCCCGCCACTCCGCCTCCAAGGCTTTGCCCCGTTCCAGGGCCTGCCGAAAATGGGCCAGCGACTCCTGGGGAATGTAAAACGGGGGCTCCAGTGGCCAGCCCAATGCCTGCTTGGTCAGCTTGACCTCTTCCTCTCCCAGCGGCGCGCCGTGGGCTTCGGCCGTGTCCTGCTTGTGGGGGCTCCCGTAGCCGATGTGCGTGCGAGCGATGATCAGCGACGGGCGCTCCCCCTCGCGCTGCGCTGCGCCGAGCGCGGCCTCGACCTGTTGAAGGTCATTCCCGTCCACTCGCTGGACATGCCAGCCGTAGGCCTCGAAGCGTTTCCCGACGTCTTCGGTAAAGGCCAGACTGGTGCTCCCGTCGATGGTGATGTGGTTGTCGTCGTAGAGATAGATGAGCTTTCCAAGGCCCAGGTGTCCGGCGAGCGAGGCCGCTTCGGACGAGACCCCTTCCATCAGGTCGCCGTCGCTCACGATGCCGTAGGTATGGTGATCGACGATCGGGTAGTCCGAACGGTTGAAGTGGCTGGAGAGGAAGCGCTCGGCGATCGCCATCCCGACCCCATTTCCGAAGCCCTGGCCGAGCGGGCCGGTCGTCACCTCGACGCCCGGGGTCAGCCCATGCTCGGAATGCCCGGGCGTCTTGCTGCCCCACTGGCGGAAGCGTGTGAGCTCATCGAGCGGAAGGTCGTACCCGGTCAGGTGAAGGAGGCTGTAGAGGAGCATGCACCCGTGGCCGGCCGACAGGACGAAGCGGTCGCGATTCGGCCAGAATGGATCGGCCGGATTGTGCCGGAGGAAGCGGGTCCAGAGGACGTACGCCATGGCGGCGGCCCCCATCGGCAGCCCTGGATGCCCGGAGTTGGCCTTCTGGACCGCGTCCATCGCCAGCGTTCGGATGGTATTGATGCACAACTGATCGAGCGATGTCTGATCGGTTTTCACGCATGCCCCTTTCGTGAGTCGGTCGCATTCTTGGCAACTCCCCAGATCCGTCGGTGGTCTCGTTCGATGTCCTTGGCGGCGACATAGGCGGCGAGGTCGGCCATTCGGCACGAGTACCCCCACTCGTTGTCATACCAGGCCACGACCTTGACGATGCGGTCCTTGAGGACCATCGTGGAGAGGGCATCGACGATGGACGAGTGGCGATTGCCCTTGAAGTCCATCGACACCAACGGCTTGTCGCAGACCTCCAGGATGCCACGGAATGGTCCCTTCGCCGCCTCTCGAAACGCGCCATTGAGCGCCTCGATCGTCACGCCGCGGTCAAGCTCAGTCACGAGATCGATCACCGAGACGGTGGGGGTCGGGACGCGGAACGCCATCCCGTTGAAGCGCCCGGCGAGCTGGGGGATCACCTTGACGAGCGCTCGCGCGGCCCCGGTGTCGGTAGGGATGATGTTCAGCGCAGCCGCCCGCGATTCCCGAGGGTCCTCCGTCCCGCGATCGTGGATGTGCTGGGAGTTGGTGTAGCTGTGGACCGTCGTCATGAACCCCCACTGGACCCCGAAGGCATCCAGGAGGATCTTCGTGACGGGGGCGACGCAGTTCGTCGTGCACGAGCCGTTGGAGATGATCCGGTGACGCTCCGGATCGTACGAGCCCTCGTTGACGCCGAGCACGACGGTGAGGTCTTCATCCTTCGCCGGGGCGGAGATGAGGACGCGCTTGGCGCCCGCCTCGAGGTGCTTGCCGGCCTCGGGACGGCTCGTCCCCCGGCCGCTGCACTCCAGCACGATCTCGGCCCCCACGTCGGACCAGTTGAGCTTCGTCCAGTCGCGCTCGCGGAAGACCGTGATGCGCTTCCCATCCACGCGAATGCTCCCCTCGTCGCTCTCGACCTTGCCGGGGAACGGCCCGTAATTCGAGTCGAATTCCAGCAACAGCGCGCCGGTGTGGGCGCCGGCCGGATCGTTGATCGCCACCACCTCGAGGGCGAGCTGCTGCTCCCACGCCGCTCGAAACGCCAGGCGGCCGATTCGTCCGAATCCGTTGATCGCGATCCTCGCCATCGGCTAGCCCTCTCCGACTGCTGCGAGATTATTCCGCGATGCCCGCGATCCCGCCTCTCTTTTGTGAAGCAGGTAGTAGATCAACAACGACTGGATCAGCGCGAGGGGATTGCTGTGACGAGAGGTCTCGCCCTGGACGAAGTTGCCGAGTTGCTCAGGGGCGAGGTCCTGAATCGATTTCATGGGCGAGAGGAGGTGGGACCAGATCCGCTGCTCGAGTCCCGCCGCCGCCTGGGGGTCGATCGATCCGTCGATCTCGAGGGTATGGAACGGCTGACCATAGTAGTCCTCGTCAACCAGACGGACGGCCCGGCGCGTCCTCCTCCCCATCGCCTCCCTGAACAGTTCGTCCAGGCCGCTCCTCGGCAGATCTCGACTCAGGAACAGGCGGACGTTGAGATGAGCATCATCCCGGTTCTGGGATGTCCCATCGGGCGCGTAGAACCGGACGATGATGTCCGCGTATTCCTTCTGCGGCTCGATGTGCTTCCTGATGTCTTCCTGCCGGGCCTCGATCTCCTTGATGACCTGTTCGACGGTGTAGCCACGTTTTCCGGCGTCCCGCTGGATCTTCCACGCCCGCTTCAGTTCCTCATCCGGGTCGAGATAGACCTTCAGGTCGAAGACGTCCCTGAGCTCCTGGGTAAAGAACGGAAACAGGCCCCCGATGATGACGATCGGGCGCGGTTCCAGCACCTCGGGCTCCGCAAAGGTGCCCGTCGAATGATCATACACCGGCTTGACGATTTTCTCACCATTTTTGAGTTGCCACGCGTGCTTGCCCATCAGGGCCATGTTATTCGACGCCGGATGAAGGGCCGTCAGGCCGTAGATCTTGCGCTGGGCCCGGTCGAACGTGTGATAGTCATCCAGATTGATGTTGGTGATCTTCTCCGGGCCGAAGATCTTGTAGATCCCGCCGACGAGAGTGGACTTCCCCGTCCCGCTATCGCCGCCGATCCCCAGCAAGAGCGGAGCGACCTGCGCCACTTCACTTACCCCTTTCCGAGCTGACAGTTCACGTCTAACCGTTCACTGTTCACCGTCGAGCGTCAGGCGCGGACGGTGCCGCGCACAGCGCCCGCCTTCTTCACCGCGGCCGGCTCCTTGCTGGTCTGTGCCTGCTGGTACTTCTCCCAGTCCTTGAGGAAACGCTCGAGCCCGATGTCGGTCAGCGGGTGCTTCATCGCCTGCTTCAGGACGCTGATCGGCATCGTCGCGATGTGGGCGCCGGCCTTTGCGGACTCGGTGATGTGCCGCGGGTGTCGGATGCTGGCAGCCAGGACCTTCGTCGTGATCCCGTAGTTGTTGTAGATCTGGATAATATCTCGAATGACCTGCATCCCGTCTTCCGAGATGTCGTCCAGTCGGCCGATGAACGGGCTGACGATGTAGGCGCCGGCCTTGGCCGCCAGCAGCGCCTGGTTGGCCGTGAAGATCAGGGTCGTGTTGATCCTGATCTTCTCCCGGGAGAGGGTCTTGATCGCCTCGAGCCCATCGGCGGTCATCGGGATCTTGACCACGACATTGGGGTGCCAGGTGCTGATCACGCGGCCTTCTTCGATCATGTCGGCGGCTTTCATCGACACGACCTCCGCGCTGATCGGCCCGTCGATGATGTCGCAGATCGTCTTGATAGTCGCCGCGAAATCGACATCGCCCTCTCGCGCCATCAATGTCGGGTTGGTGGTGATTCCGCTGACCACGCCCCATTTCGCGGCCTCGCGGATCTCATCCAGACTTGCGGTGTCCAAGAATAACTCCATGCTCCTCTCCTTCCCGCGGCGAAGATATCACCGCCTCATGTCGTACGGTGGCCGTCGTGGCTGGCGCGGCGCGTCCGACTCCTGTTCACCCGGAGCGCCGCCTTGGAAGATCGCACGGTAGACGTCTCCCTGACTGACAATTCCGACAAGCTTTCTCCCCTGAACGATGGGAATGCGGCGGATCTGTCTCAGGGCCATTATCGAGGCAAGCCGCAACGCGTCCGTCTCGGGCGGGGCCGTGATCACCTGGCGGATCATGATATCTCTCGCGAGCAGCCTGTCAACGTTGGCCTCCCGCTCCGTCGTGCCTGACGAGGTGCGGCCCCGGTCTTGCCGGAGCTCGCGGCGCCTCGGATACATCGCCTCGAGGACGTCCCGCTCCGAAATCAGTCCGACGAGGTGGCCCTTGCCGTCCACAACCGGGACCCCACTGATCCGGTGCGTACAGAGAAGTGCAATGATTCTCTTCACTCGATCGGTAGGCCGAACGGTGTACACAGGGCTGGTCATGATGTCCCGCGCGGTGATGATTGTGAACATTCAGTGGGCCTTGGCCTGGGTGAAGAATAAACGGCAGTCTTTGCAATTGACACGTAACATTACCATGAGATATAGTGTGTGTCAAATTCATTACAGTTAGTGGTTCAATCACTCCTGGTTATATGTTACAATCGGTTCCATTCATCATGCGTATGCCTTGGAATAGACCTCAGTGGGCCACATGCAGGGCAATCAGTTATCCACCGGATGCTGGATAAATAGGGAGGCGACATATGGACTTGCACCAGCTCAAAGGCTTCATGGCCGTAGCCAAACATAGCAGCTTCTCGCGGGCGTCTCAGGAGCTCTATCGGACGCAGCCGGCGATCTCGAAGCAGATTCGCGCCCTCGAAGAGAGCCTGGAAACCAAGTTGTTTCACCGTCTCGGCCGAAGGATTCAACTCACCGATGCCGGCGAGATCCTCTATCGGCACGCCCATCGGATTTTCCAGGTCCTTGAGGAGGCGCGAGAGACCATCAGCGAACTCAAGGGGCTGCAGAAGGGGCATCTCCGGATCTCGGCCGCGAGCACGATCGGGACCTATATGCTGCCGCGGGCCCTCGGCCGCTTCAAACGTCGCTACCCTGGGATCGACATCAGCCTCGCCATTACGAACAAGGCGCAGGTCTTGGCGCAGGTGCTGGGGCACGAGGCCGATCTGGGCTTCGTCGGCCCTCCCGTTCAGCCCGAGGAGCTGCAGGCGGAAGAGTATCTGCTGGATGAACTGGTGCTGATCGTCGATCCGAATCACCCCCTGGCCCATGAGGAGTTTGTCTCGATCGATCAGCTCAAGGAGGAGGTCTACATCCTCCGGGAACAGGGGTCTGGCACGCGGGAGATCATGGAAGAGGAGCTCGCCCGCAAGGGGATCATCGTCCGGAAATCGATGGAATTGGGGAGCACCGAAGCGATCAAACAGGCGGTCGCCGCCAACCTCGGTGTCTCGATCGTGTCGAAATACGCCATCACGCTGGAGGTGGTGATGGGCCGCCTCTGCGCCGCGCACATCAAAGACCTGAATCTTCGCCGCCAGCTCTACACGGTCTTTTACCGGGACCGGACCCTTCCGCTGGCCGCTGCGGCATTTCTGGAGCTGATCAGCGAATCCAAAGCGGAACTCAGCCAGGAGGAGGATGGAGCATCGCGCCGCGGGAAAAGATCGGAGTAGCGCGATCCATGGCCTGCGGCCTCCGGCCACCGACGGGAAGCGGCCTCGGGAGCGCGCGGGGGCGATCATGAAGCGCTTGACAATCTGCGCGAGGGTGCTTTAGCCTGCATACACATCCAGCACGTCAACGTATGCAGACGCGCCAAGTCATGTCATGTCATTGCGAGGGAGCCCGGCGACCGAAGCAATCCGACCTGAGGTCATTCGCAATAACCATGCACCTGGATTCAACGCGTTTGTAGCGATAAGCGAGGTGGTCGATGGGGGGGTTTCGCATCAGAGTCGATCAGGACTATCTGAAATTCAGTTCCGCACATTTCCTTCTCTTTGAGCACGGGCAGTGCGAACATGTCCACGGGCACAACTACCGGGCCTGGGTTGAACTGGAAGGCTCGCTGGAAACGAACGACTACGTCTTCGATTTCATCGCCGTCAAGCCGCTGATGCGAAAGATCTGCGATCGGTTGGACCACCGGGTGCTCCTCCCGACCGAGAACGCCGAGATGAAGATCATGCAGGCAGGTTCGGTCATCGACGCCACGTATCATGGGAAGCAGTACCGGTTCCCCGCCGAAGACGTGGTGTTGCTCCCGATCCACAATACGACCGCCGAGCTGTTGGCACGGTATATCTGCGGCGAAATGAAAAGGGAATTGAAAGCTGGCTCGGGGGCCGCGCAGTTGACCTGGATCAGGGTCGGCGTCCAGGAGTCGTTCGGGCAAGAGGCGTCGTATGGGGAGCCCTTCAACGAGGCACGCCCAGGCGAGCCAGGTCTGCCCTGTTGATCGTTCCGTCATGGAGCGCGGTGGCCAGCAACACGCCGGCGGCGCCAGCGCGCTTGAGGTGCAGGATCTCTTCAACCGTCCTGATCCCGCCGCCGACGATGAGCTGCACGCCCGGCGCCGCCCGAGCCAGCCGGCGGACGAACGTCGCGTCCGCCCCGCCGCCGGTCCCGATCTTCTCCATCTCCAGAATGATCGCGTCGAGAAAACCGATTGGCGGCAGGCGCGCGGCCAGCTCATAAGGATCGGTCGATTCGGACGATCCGTCTCGCCACACGACCCTTCGGTCTCGCAGGTCGATGCTGAAGACCACTCTGCTTGGTCCTAGCTCCGCGAACGGGGGTGAGGCCTCGTCGAGGCTCGCCAGCGACTCGGAGGCGAGGATGATCTTGCTCGCGCCGGAGCGCAGCAGGGCTCGCGCGCCGCTGACGCTGCGGATGCCGGCATCGACGGAAAGCTCAAGCCCGGGCTCCGAGGCGGCCATCTCGGCCACGATGTCGAGATTCTCGCCACGCCCGGAGATGGCGTCCAGATCGGCGACGTAGACCGATGTGCTGCCTAACGAGGTCCGGTATGCTCGCAAGAGGGCAACAGGATCCGCGTCGCGGAGAAGGACGCTCCGGATCGGTCTGTACCGCGCTCGTTCCCCCCGGCGGGCGTGAACCGCGACCCCTCGCCAGATATCGATGACCGGAATGACCTTCACATGAGGATCCTCGTCCACGAATCTATCACGGGGGGCGGGCTCGGCTCCAGCGCGATCGCTCCATCACTGCTGGCCGAGGGGCGGATGATGCTCGAGGCGCTCCTCGCCGATCTCCTTCGGCTACCGGAGCATGAGCTCCTCTTGCTCGTCGATCGGGAGCGAGTCGGGCCGATCCCGCCACACCCGAGACTCCGCGTAAGAGACATCGGGGGGGATTATCACGATGCCTTCAGGAAGGCGGTGGACGACGTGGACTCAGCCCTCCTCATCGCTCCGGAAACAGGCGGGGTCCTCGGCGGGCTCACTGCCTTCGTCGAGTCGAGGGGGAAACTCGTCTTGGGATCGAGCAGCGGAGCTGTAGAGTGCGCCGGGGACAAGATGCGGACACATCGGGCATTACGCGCGCGCCGGATCCCGACCCCGGAGACTTACCAGATCGGGAGGTCCGACGATCTCGCGCCGCGTGCCCGGCATCTCGGGTATCCCGTCGTGGTGAAACCTCTCGATGGGGTGGGATGCCAAACCGTCCTCATCGCGCGGCGAGAAACGGAATTGCGGCCGGTTTTTCTGTCGGCGGTCCGGGAGACAGGCCAGGACACACATCTCATGCAACACTATATCCATGGCGTTCATGCGAGCGTCTCGGTGATGACTGATGGAGTGCGGTCGTTGCCCTTGACCCTGAACCGCCAGGAGATCAGGGGCCGGAACCGCCTCAGCTATCATGGAGGCCGGGTCCCGCTCGACCATCCGCTGTCGTCGCTGGCGTTCCGGCGGGCCGAGCAGGTGGTGACCGCCATCAGCGGCCTGAAGGGCTATGTCGGCCTCGACATGGTCCTGACCGAACGGGATGCCGTCCTCATCGAGGTGAACCCTCGCCTGACGACGTCGTACGTCGGGATCCGCAGGATTCTCGGGCAGAACCTGGGTGCCATGATCATCGGCGCGGCGATGGGCAACCTCCCCGATCCCGGAACGATCGAGGTCGTCGGGACGGCTACCTTCTCGACGCGGTTGCGGGCATCTGCAGACGGCGGGGGGCTGCGATGGTCTGCGTGATCGGGTGGGACATCGGCGGTGCGAACGTGAAGGCGGCCCGCCTGGTGTTTGAGGGAGGGAAGGGGGTGTCGGGCCGCGCAGTTCGCCGCTACTTCGAGATATGGAAAGAGGAGGAGCGTCTGCCCTCACTGCTGCGTGAGATCCAGGGGGAGCTGGGCCCCGCCGATGCGATGGCGGTGACCATGACCGCCGAGATCGCCGACGTCTTCAGCGACAAAACAGATGGCGTGGCGCGTATCCTCGCCGCAACGCGAGAGGCCGCCTCCGGAACGCCTCTCTACCTTCTCGATCTCGACGGCCGGCTGGTCCACTTCGAGAGGCAGGTCCTGGACCTGCTCGACTTTGCCGCGACGAACTGGATCGCCGAGGCCCTCGCCCTCGCCGATCGCCGGCCTGACTGCCTGCTCGCAGACGTCGGCAGTACCACGACCGATCTGATCCCGATCATCGGGGGCAAGCTCGCCGCGCAGGGGAGGCGTGACATCGAGCGGCTGGCGTGTGGAGAACTGATCTACACCGGCGCGTTGCGAACCCCTGTCCCCGCGATCGTCTCGCAGGTCCCGCTGAGAGGAGGTCTCTGTCGGATCTCGGCTGAGCACTATGCCATCGCGGCCGACGTTCACCTCGTACTGGGTCAGCTCACGCCGGGGCAGTATACCTGCTCGACGGCGGACGGGCGAGGCAAGACGCGCCAGGAGGCGCTCGCCCGTCTCGCCAGGGTCGTTTGTGAGGACCGGAAGGGTCTCGCAGAGGGAGACATCGTGGCGATGGCTGCCTACGTCGCCGAAAAACAGCTACAGCAGATCACCGACGGGATGTTCCAGGTCCTCTCCAGGATCGATGGCGGCTTCGATCTGCCGGTGGTCCCGGTCGGGATCGGCGCCTTCCTCGCCGTCGCCTGCGCGGAGCGGTTGAACCTCGCACGCTGCGACCCTCCGACCCTCGCCGATGGCGGCGACGCTCCGTTCAGCCCGTGCGTGGGAGCCGCGTACCTGCTCGGGCGCGCGCTGAGCTGATACCCACGTTCCCCCTCGCCCTCTCCCCCCTCAACCTCCCCTTCTCCCCGAGGGGGAGAAGGCTTCGCCCTGAGGGCTCAGTTCGAAGGGTCGGGATGAGGGGTGCGGTGGAGATGTTTAAGGTGAGGGGGGAAGGGCCGGCGCTGCATTTTTCTTCTCTCTTCTGATGCGAAACTCAGTCGTTATCAAGGTGGGGGGGAGCCTCGCCAGGACGCGCGGGCTGGGGGCCCTGCTCGATTCGATCGCCCGTTGGCGCGGTCGTAGGCGCATCTTGGTCGTCCCGGGAGGTGGGCCGTTCGCCGATCTGGTGCGGCTGGAATATCGGCGAAGGAAACTCTCGGAGAGCGCCGCCCACCGGATGGCCATCCTGGCCATGGACCAGTACGGGTTGTATCTCTGCGACGTTGCGTCGCGCGCCCTGTCGGTGACCACACTGAGCGGGGCGAGGACGGCGCTGCGGTCCGCCCGGCTCCCCGTTCTGCTCCCGTCCGGGCTGCTCGCCGAGCACGATCCGTTCGACCACTCCTGGGACGTAACCTCCGATTCGATCGCTGCGTACATCGCCCGGCTTGTTCGCGCCGATGCCCTCCTACTGTTGAAGGACGTCGATGGCGTCTTCGCAGCGGACCCGAAGCTCGATCCCTCCGCGCCGTTGCTTTCGCAAGTCGCGCGGTCACGCATCGGACGCTTTCGATGCATCGACCGGCAGTTCGGCAGGTGGGTGCGGGGGATCGCCTCCTGTTGGATTGTGAACGGGGCGCGACCGGAACGGGTCAGCGAGTGGTTAGAGCGCGGCGAAACGGTCGGGACTCGCGTGAGCGCGCGCTGAGTGCATGACGACGCTGCGTTTGAGCGCCCTGACCTTCTCGAGGGAGAGGGGGCTTGCTCGGCCGCTGACGCACGCGGCGCCTCGAATCCCGACGATATCGGCGCCGTGCGCCCTGACCCGGTCGAGTTCCTCCGGTTTCAAGGAACCGGCCAGGGCTGAGATGAATCCCCGG
>Ga0187893_10003670_pt1 | contig 30559 bp, 29 predicted proteins | sample MA1701074metaG_FD_139574 | JGI IMG/M metagenome (GOLD analysis project Ga0187893, IMG submission 139574) | White microbial mat communities from a basaltic lava cave in the Kipuka Kanohina Cave System on the Island of Hawaii, USA - MA170107-4 metaG ...
CAACTGCTTGTAGTCGAGCCCGGCGCGCTCGCCGTCGCCCAGCCCGCAGCCCGCGTCGAGCACGAAGCGCCGGCCCTTCTCGAGCGTGACCTTGCCCTCCTTGAACTTGCCGACGCGGATCTTCGGCCCCTGCAGGTCGCACATGATCGCCACCGTGCGCCCGACCTTGGACGAGATCTCCTTCACCAGCGCGGCGCGCCCGAGATGGTCGTCCGCGCTGCCGTGCGAGAAGTTGAGCCGCACCACGTCGACCCCGGCGCGCACCATGCGCTCCAGGACCGCGGGGTCGCTCGAGGCCGGGCCGAGGGTGGCGACTATTTTTGTACTGCGTAACATGGGTAACGGCAAAAGTTATCTGCTCAAGTGCCTCTGTGCAACATTACTTGTAGTCGTTCGCCAACGCGCTCTCGGTCGCCATCCTCGCAGGCAACACCCGAGCACCGACTAACAGCTCGGTGTATTTCCTATTGCTTCCTCTTGATTTTTCGACCGGGTACGCGAGCCACTCGGTTGCCAGAAATTAACCTCGTCCGGCCTATTGGCCGCCAGACGATCGAACCAATCTTTATCGGTTACCCCGACCCAAAGCTTCAGGTTTGCACCCCTACTGAATTCTAGCCCTGCCTGTCGACCCTGTGGACGCTTTGGCCTGGGCGATCAGGTCGGTGAGGCGCGACACGTTGCTATTGCGAATGCACTCGCACGCGCGGCTCGGCCTTGAGCCACGTCGTTCGCTTCGCGATGCGCAGATCGTAGTCCGCCTGCAGGCCCAGCCAGAGCTCCGGCGAAACCCCGAAGTACTTGCCCAGCCGCAGCGCGGTATCCGCGGTGATCGAGCGCTTGCCGTTGACGATGTCGCTGACGCGGTTCGGCGGCACCGCGATCTCGCGAGCGAGCGCGTTGATGCTGACGCCGAGCGGCTTCATGAACTCTTCGTACAGTATTTCGCCGGGGGGAACCGGCTCCAGCAGTTTGGCAGCCATCGGAGCGCCTCCTAAGAGTGGTAATCGACGATTTCGACGTCGTGTGCGTGTCCCTCCAGCCAGCGGAAGCAGATACGCCACTGGTCGTTGATGCGTATGCTGTGCTGTCCCCTGCGGTCGCCCTTCAGCGCCTCGAGACGACTCCCCGGGGGCGCCAGCAGGTCCTGCAGGCTGCGGGCCTGGCTCAGATACAGGAGCTTGCGCCGCGCCGGCCTTTCGATCGCCCGGAAGCGGGCGACCGGCTGGTCGCCGAACAGTGCTTCCGCCTCCGCCGAACGGAAGGACTTGATCACCGGGAAAGGGTATTACGTGTAGCGTAATACGTCAAGCAGACGAGCGCGGCACGTGCTGCGCTCGGTCGCCTGCTCGACCATCGAGGTCGATGCTGGCCCGCGACACCACCAGTTCGCCAGCCGCGTTCCGTGTCTCGAAGAAGATTCTGTTTCCGGAGACAACCCCGCAAACCTGCAGCGTGTTGGGCATCAGCACCATGCCGCTGAACCGGCATCGCGCGCGCCTTACGGCGAGCGGGTCGGCCTTGAACGCCTGCAACACGTTCGAGATCGAGAGCGCGAGCGTCGCCGTGCCGTGCAGGATGATGTCGGGCAGGCCCGCCGCGCGCGCGTAGGCGCGATCCAGCGCGCCGGGGCGCCGCTGGAGCGCCGCCACGACTTTGCCCGAGACGCGAAGGGCTTCGGCCTTGGGCGGCCGATGGATGGTCAGGTCATGCTGCGCATGAACAAGGCCGGCATCGATTGGCGCCAGACCGGCCCGCTCGCGGATCTGGCGCGTCGCCGGCCACTCGTAGCACACGGGAAAAAGAGGGTGGGGAAAATCGGTCTCGCCGAGCCCCGCGCTGTAGGCCATCAGCCAGCGCGCGTCGACGCGCTGCTCGCCGGGCACGATCTCGCGGCCGACGATGTCGGCGGAGATTCTCAAGCGCCGATGTGGTGCGAGGGCATGTCGTCCGGGCCTTCGGCGTCGTGGCTGTAGAACGGATCGCCCTCGGGCACCAGGCGGTTCAGCCAGCGCTCGAGGTCGCGCTTCGCGCTCGGGTCCGCGTTCTCCTGGATCACCAGGCTCGCCGAGGTATGCCGCAGGAAGACCGTACACAGGCCTTCGCTGACTCCCGCCGCGCCGACCAGGGCCAGAACCTTTTCCGTGACTTCGTGCAGGCCCTGCCCGGGCGTATCGACGAAGATCTGCTTAACCATCCGCCCGGGCTTCGAGCGCGGCGACCGCGGGCAGCTTCTTCCCCTCGAGGAATTCGAGGAACGCGCCGCCGGCGGTCGAGATGTAGCCGATGCGCTTCGCGATCCTGAACTTGTTGATCGCGGCCACGGTATCGCCGCCGCCGGCGATCGAGAACCCCCTCGAGCCGGCGATCGCGCGCGCGATCGCCTCGGTGCCCTTGGCGAACGGCTCCTTCTCGAACACCCCGACCGGCCCGTTCCACACGATGGTGCCGGCGTGCTTGAGCGATGCCGCGAACGCCTTCGCGGTCTGCGGCCCGATGTCGAGGATCATTTCGTCTTTCGCCACCGCCTCGACGGGCTTGGCCTTGCCGCTTTCAACGACAACATCGCTGGGCAGCGGCACCTTCGTCTTCTTCATGATGCGCTTCGCCTCGCCGGCGAGGTCGGGCTCGGCGAGCGATTTGCCGATCGGCTTGCCCGCGGCGAGGAGGAAGGTATTGGCGATGCCGCCGCCGACGATCAGGCTGTCCACCTTGCTTGCGAGCGCGGCGAGGATCGTCAGCTTGGTGGAGACCTTGGCGCCGGCGACGATCGCGATCAGCGGCCGCGCCGGGTCCGCGAGCGCCTTTTCGAGCGCGTCGAGCTCGGCCGCCATCAGCGGCCCGGCGCAGGCCACCCTGGCGAAGCGGGCGACGCCGTGCGTCGTCGCTTCGGCGCGGTGCGCGGTGCCGAAGGCGTCGTTCACGTACACGTCGCACAGCGCCGCGATCTTGCGCGCGAGCGCCTCGTCGTCCTTCTTCTCGCCCTTGTTGACCCGGCAGTTCTCCAGCATCACCACCTGGCCGGGTTTGACGCCGACGCCGTTCACCCAGTCCTTGATCAACGGGACAGGCGCCTTGAGCAGCCCGGAAAGCCGCGCCGCGACCGGCGCAAGAGAATCTTCCGGTCTGAGCTCGCCCTCGGTCGGGCGGCCGAGGTGCGAGGTGACCATGACGGCGGCGCCGTGCTCGAGCGCGGTCCGGATGCCGGGGACCGAGGCGCGGATGCGCGTGTCGTCGGTGATGCGCCCGTCCTCGAGCGGGACGTTGAGGTCGCAGCGGATAAACACGCGCTTCCCTCGGAGGTCGACCTCCGCCATGCGCTTGAACTTCATCTACTTCGCAGCGACCGCCCCGACCTCGGCGAAAACGGCGGTCACGTCCAGCATCCGGTTGGAGAAGCCCCACTCGTTGTCGTACCAGGAGGACACCTTCACCAGCGTGCCGTCGGACACGCGCGTCAGGCCCGAGTCGAAGATCGAGCTCGCCGGGTTGTGGTTGAAGTCCGAGGACACGAGCTGCTCGGTGCTGTACTCGAGGATGCCCTTCAGGTCCGAGTCGCAGGCCTGCTTCACCGCCTTGTTCACCTCCTCGACCGTGGTCGGCCGCTTCGCGACGAAGGTCAGGTCGACGATCGAGACGTTGATCGTGGGCACGCGGATCGAGTAGCCGTCGAGCTTGCCGTTCAGGTGCGGCAGCACCAGCCCCACCGCGGCCGCGGCGCCGGTCTTGGTGGGGATCATGTTGTGGCCGGCGGCGCGCGCGCGGCGCAGGTCCTTGTGGAACACGTCGGTGAGCACCTGGTCGTTGGTGAACGAGTGGATGGTGTTCATCAGGCCCGAGGAAACGCCGATGCGGTCGTCGATCGCCTTGACCAGCGGCGCGAGGCAGTTGGTGGTGCACGAGGCGTTCGAGATCACCGTGTCCGAGTCCTTCAGCGTCTTGTGGTTCACCCCGAACACCACGGTACGGTCGACGTCCTTCTCGCCGGGCGCCGAGATGATGACCTTCTTCGCCCCGGCCTGGATATGCGCGCCGGCCTTCGCCTTGCTGGTAAAGAGACCGGTGCATTCCAGCACGATGTCGACGCCGAGATTGCGCCACGGCAGCTTCGCCGGGTCGCGCTCGGCAACCACCTGGATCGCGTCGCCGTTCACCACGATGGCCTTTTCCTTGACTTCGACCCGGGCCGGAAAAGGCCCATGGGCGGTGTCGTACTTGAGGAGGTGGGCGTTGGTCTGCGGGTCGCCGAGGTCGTTGAGCGCGACGAACTGCAGGCCGTGCTTCCTGCCGCCTTCGTAGTGCGCGCGCAGCACCATGCGGCCGATGCGGCCGAATCCGTTGATGGCTACCTTGATCATTTGAGTACGCTCCTCACTGCTTTCGCGACATTTTCCGCGGTGAAGCCAAAGTGCCTGAAAACGTCGGCGGCGGGCGCCGACTCGCCGTAGCGGTCGATGCCGACCACGGCGCCCCCCAGGCCGACGTACTTGCGCCAATAGTCCGTCACGCCGGCTTCCACCGCCACCTTTGGGAGTCCGGCGGACAGCACCGAGTTCCGGTAATCCGCGTCCTGACGGTCGAAAACGGTGGTCGAGGGCATGGACACGACTCGCACCGGCAGCCCGCTGCCTGCGAGCTGCTTCTGCGCTTCGAGGGCGATCGACACCTCCGAGCCCGTGGCGATGATGACCGCCCTCGCCCCGGATGCGTCGCTCAGGACGTACCCGCCCCTCTCGGCCCCGTCGAGGGAATCGCGCTTCACGAAGGGCACGCTCTGCCGGGTAAGGAGCAGCGCGGTCGGGCCGTTCCTGCGACGCAGCGCCGCCCCCCAGGCGACCGCGGTTTCGACGGTGTCGCACGGGCGCCAGAGCTCCAGGTTGGGAACGAGGCGCAGGCTGGCCGCGTGCTCGATCGGCTGGTGCGTCGGCCCGTCCTCCCCCAGCCCGATCGAATCGTGCGTGAAGACGTAGACCACGCGCAGGCGCATCAGTGCGGCGAGGCGCAGGGCGTTGCGCGCGTAGTCGGAGAACACGAGAAAGGTGCCGCCGTAGGGAATCAGGCCGCCGTGCAGCGCGAGCCCGTTCATCACCGCGCACATGCCGAATTCCCGCGCCCCGTAGAAGACGTGATTTCCGGAAAGAGAGCCCTGCAGAACCGGCTTCGAGGCCTTCACCATGGTCAGGTTCGAGCCGGTGAGATCGGCCGAGCCGCCGACGAGCTCCGGGGCCGCGGGAACCAGCGCCTCGAGCACGAGCTGCGACGCGCGGCGCGTGGCGAGGGTCTCAGCCTTTTGATTCGCTTCCTGGCTCAACGCGGAGATCTTGTCCTCGAACCCGCCCGGCAGGTCCCCTTTCATGCGGCGCTCGAACTCGGCGGCCTCGGCGGGGAATTCCCTCTGGTAGCCCCGGAAAACCTTCTGCCAGCGGCGCTCCGCGCGCTTGCCCGCGTCGCGCGCGTCCCAGCCGCGGTAGACGGCCTCGGGAATGACGAACGGCGGGTGCGACCAGCCGAGCGCCTGCCGGGTGGCCGCCACCTCCTTCTCGCCCAGCGCCGCGCCGTGCGCGGCGCCGGTGTTCGCCTTGGTCGGCGCGCCCTTCGCGATGATGGTCTTCGCGCAGATCAGCGTGGGGCGTGCGCTGTCGCGCTTCGCCTTGCGGATCGCCTTGTCCACGGCCTCGACATCGTGGCCGTCGACGTTCGCGATCACCTGCCAGCCGTAGGACTCGAAGCGCCGCTTGACGTCGTCGGTGTACCACTGCCTGATCTCGCCTTTGTCCGAGTCGATCGAGATGCCGTTGTCGTCGTACACCGCGATCAGCCTGCCCAGGCCGAGCGTGCCGGCGAGCGCGCAGGCTTCGTGCGAGACGCCCTCCATCATGCAGCCGTCGCCCATGAAGACGTAAGTGAAGTGCTCGACCAGGTCGTGGCCGGGACGGTTGAACTGCGCGGCGAGCAGGCGCTCGGCGAGCGCCATGCCGACGGCATTGGAGATCCCCTGGCCGAGCGGCCCGGTGGTGGTCTCGACGCCCGGCGCGCAGCCGCGCTCGGGGTGGCCGGGGGTCTTGGAGCCGAGCTGGCGGAAGCGCTTCAGCTCCTCGATCGGCAGGGCGTAGCCGGTCAGGTGCAGCAGGCTGTAGAGCAGCATCGAGCCGTGGCCGTTCGAGAGCACGAAGCGGTCGCGGTTCGGCCAGTCGGGGTTGGCCGGGTTGTGGCGCAGGTGGCGCTTCCAGAGCGCCACCGCGATCTCCGCCATGCCCATCGGCATGCCCGGGTGGCCGGATTTCGCGGCCTCCACCGCGTCCATGGCGAGCGCGCGAATCGAATTGGCGAGCTCGGCCTCGGAAGCTTTGGCCGTTACGGAAGAATCCATCGGAACTTGCAAATTATACTCAGCGCGATGGTGACGAAATGAGCGAGCTCCCGTTCCGCTCGCCGGCGCGTTTCGAGCCGCTTTGTTTCGCAGAGCAGGCCGGGGAGGGCCACTGGTTCGTGTTCTGCGGCGACCGGCTGCTGGTGGAGATGGGGCCTCTGGAGCGCCCCTCCGACGACCCGCGGGTGCGCGCGCGGCCGGCCTGGGCGCGCCTCCCGGTCAGAAGCGCGTTGCAAAAAAGCCACAACTGGTTGGGCTCGGAACCCGCCAGAACACTATATCTAGGGCGCCTCGGCGGCGTCGACTGCTGGGCGGCCGAGCTCGCGGCGCAGGCCGCCGCGCCCGCCGGCCTGTCCTGGGAGGGGCTGCGGCCGCTGTTTTCGGTGCTCGACGACGACCACTTCGCGCTCGCCGGCCGGGCGCTGCAGCTCCTCGATTGGGACCGCAGCAGCCGCTTCTGCGGGCGCTGCGGCACGCCCACCGAGCCGAAGCGCGAGGAGCGGGTGCGCGTGTGCCCCGCCTGCAGGCTCTCGGTCTACCCGAGGGTGGCGCCCGCGGTCATGGCGCTGGTCAAAAGACAAAACCAGATCCTGCTGGCCCGCAGCCCGCACTTCCCCGGGGGCATGTACAGCGCGCTCGCCGGCTTCGTCGAGCCCGGCGAGTCGCTCGAGCAGTGCCTCGCGCGCGAGATCGCCGAGGAGGTGGGCGTGCGGATTAGCAACAGCCGCTACTTCGCGAGCCAGCCCTGGCCGTTCCCGCACTCGCTGATGATCGCCTTCGTCTGCGACTGGGCGGGCGGCGAGATCCGGCCGCAAGCCGGAGAAATCGAGGCCGCAAACTGGTTCGACGTATTGCATTTGCCGAAACTTCCGAGCAGAATCTCAATCGCTCGCCGCCTGATCGACGCGATTTCCGCGCAGATCCGCGGCGAGTTTGCAAATGGGCCTTAGGAGGTTTTGCACGAGTTGAACGCGATTGACGAGCACTGTGCGCCGCGAGGCGCGAATGGAAGGCGTGGCCTGGACTCCCGATACGCGGCAGGCTGCGCCTTCGCATTTTGGAGGGTACGGGAATGAACGGTCTGCATCTCATCGGTGACCTCACCGGCTGCCGCTGCGATCCGCAGCTCCTTCTGGACTGCGAGGGCTTTCGCGCCAGATGCGCGCAGATGGTCCAGGCGAGCGGCCTGACGGCCATGGATGCCACCTTCCACCGGTTCGAGGGCTCGGGCTTCACCGGCGCCGTGGTGCTGGCCGAATCCCACCTCGCGATCCATACCTGGCCCGAGCGCCAGGGGCTGACGCTCGACGTCTACGTCTGCAACTACAGCGCCGACAACTCGGCCAAGGCGCGCAAGCTGTTCGACCTGATCGTCGAGCACTTCCAGCCGACCGAGATCGCGCGCCACGAAGTCGACCGCGGCGAGCACCTGCTGATGGAGCCGCTCAACGCCTCGACCGGCTTCTACCTCAAGGCGGCCCGGCAGCTCGGCGAGTGGCAGACCAAGTTCCAGAAGATGGCGATCTACGAGACGCCGCACTACGGCAAGATCTTCCGCCTCGACGGCTTCAACATGACCTCCGAGAAGGAGGAGTTCGTCTACCACGAAAACCTGATCCACCCCGCGCTCACCGCGCACGCCGCGCCGCGCAAGGTGCTGATCATCGGCGGCGGCGACGGCGGCTCGTCGGAGGAGGCGCTCAAGCACCCCTCGGTCGAGCAGGTGACCATGGTCGAGATCGACGGCGACGTGATCGAGGTGGCGAAGCAGCACTTCCACGCCGTGCATCAGGGCGTGTTCGACAACCCGAAGCTGCGCGTGATCGTCGACGACGGGATGAAGTTCGTGCGCGACACGCACGAGAAGTTCGACCTGATCGCGCTCGACCTGAACGACCCGATGGGACCGGCCGAGGCGCTCTACTCGACCGAGTTCTTCCAGCAGCTGCGCCAGGCGCTCGCGCCGGGGGGCGCGCTCACGCTACACATCGGCTCGCCGGTGGCGCGCCCCGACCGCGTCGCCCAGCTCGCCCAGCGCCTGAACGGGGTGTTCCGCGTGGTGCGGCCTTACACCATGTATATCCCGCTCTACGGCTCGCTCTGGGCGATGGCGGTGTGCTCGGACAAGCTCGATCCCAAGGCGTTCACCGCCGACGAGGTCGACCGCAGGATCGAGGCGCGCAAGCTCGCCGACCTCAGGTACTACAACGGCGAGACCCACGAGGGCGTGTTCGCCCTGCCGAACTTCGTGCGGGACCTGGTGGTCCCGGCGCGCCTAAAGCAGCCGGCGCGCGGGCGCCGGCTGGGAGTGGTCAGAGCCGCCGCGAAGTAGTCTTACCTTCCGCCGTGCTTCTGCAGTAGGCCGAGCATCGCCGCGTCCTTGCGCTCGCGGGCGATCGACATCGCCCGGCCGGGATCCGCGCCCGCCTTGAGCAGCAGCTCGGCAATGGCAGCGTCGCCCAGATCGACCGCGATCATCAGCGGAGTCATCCCGCGGCTGTCGGCCTTCTCCGGCCATTTGCCGAACGCGAGCAGGTCCTGCACCGCCTTCGCGTCGCGGTAGAGCACCGCGGTCACCAGATCGTTGAACCTCGGGCCGGAATCGGCGGGCGCGGCGGCCACCTGCGCGGGCGCCGCCACCTGCACCGGCGCCGCTGCCGGCGCCGGCGCCGCCGCCTGTACCGGGATTGCCGGCGGAATCGGCTCGGGCTTCGGCGCCGCCGCTTCGCGCGGCAGCGCTTCCGGCTTCGGCTTATCCGCCGCCGGCTTGGGCTTGCGTGCCACGGGCTTTGCCGGCTCCTTGGCCTGGGCGAGCACGACCGGGGCCGACGCGGGTTTCGCGGGCGCCGCAGCGGGCGTCGCCGCAGGGGTCGGCGCCGGCTTCGCGGGTGCTGCGGCAGGCGCTGGGGTCGGCGCCGGCTTCGCCCCTTCCGGCGCTTTCGGGGCCGGCGCCTGCGCGGTCTGCTGCGGTTGCGGCGCGGGCGCGGCGGGCTTGGGCGCCTGCGCGGCGGGCTTGGGCGCCTGCATGGTGACCTCGGGCCCGCCCATCAGCGCCCCCGCCATCCCGCCTGCCATGCCGGCCATCAGCCCGGTAAAGAGCACGGCGCCGAACATGAATACCGCGATGAACGGCGCAAGGAACGCCAGCACGACCAACCCCAGGGCGGCGACCACGTGGCCCGGCTTGTCGCGCACCACCACGGTCGACGCGATGAAGTCGTGCAGCGCCTGCTTGCGGCTGGTGAAGCCGGCGATGATGTAGCCGATCATCAGCGTGAGGCTCGACAGGATCGTCGCCAGCGTGCGCGCGAGCGAGCGCAGGAACGAGATCCGCCCGCCCTCGGTGTCGGTGACCTTGAGCCCCACCAGCGCCTTGCCGAAGGTCGCCTGGCGCGCCGACGCATGCATGCCCGCCCAGTACAGGATCGCGACCACGAGGAAGATCAGCTCCTGCCCCGCGAGCTCCAGGCCCATCAGCCCGAGCAGCAGCGCGACCGCCACCAGCCCGACGGTGACGATCAGGCTGTCGACGACGTAGGCGAGAAAGCGGATCCAGAAGCCGCCGTAGGTCTGTTCAGCCATGACTCCCTCCCCTTTGTTGCCCCTCAGGACACCGCGCGCAGCATGGTCGCGATGCAGTCGAAGATCCGGTCGATCTGGGGTTTTTCGACGATCAGCGGCGGCGACAGCGCGATCGTCTCTCCCGTGACGCGGATCAGCACGCCCGCCTCGAACGCGCCTGTGAACACCTCGTAGGCGCGCTTGCCGGGCTGGCCGGCGCGCGGCGCGAGCTCGATCGCCGCCATCAGGCCGCAATTGCGGATGTCGACGACGTGCGGCGCGCCCTTCAGGCCGTGCACCGCGTCCTGCCAGTACCCGGCCAGATCGGCGGCCCGGGTGAGCAGGCCTTCTTCCTCGAACACGTCGAGCGTCGCGATGCCCGCGGCGCACGCGACCGGGTGCCCTGAATAGGTGTAGCCGTGGAAGATTTCGATCCCTTCGGGTCCCTGCATGAACGCTTCGTAAACCGAGTCCTTTACGAAAACCGCGCCCATCGGCACGGTCGCGTTGGTGAGCGCCTTCGCGGTGGTGAAGAGATCGGGCATCACGCCGAAGTGCTGCGAGCCGAAGGGCTTGCCGAGGCGGCCGAAGCCGGTGATCACCTCGTCGAAGATGAGCAGGATGCCGTGCCGGGTGCAGATCTCGCGCAGCCGCTCGAGGTAGCCCAGCGGCGGCACCAGCACGCCGGCCGAGCCGGCGACCGGCTCGACGATGACGGCGGCGATGGTCGACGGGTCGTGCAGCGCGCACAGCCGCTCGAGCTCGTCGGCGAATTCGGCTCCATGCTTCGGCTGCCCGCGTGAAAAGCTGTTCCGTGCCGGGTCGTGCGTGTGCCGGATATGGTCCACGCCCGAAACGCCAGGGCCGAACACCTTCTTGTTGGCGGTGATGCCGCCGACCGCCATGCCGCCGAAGTTGACGCCGTGGTAGCCGCGCTCGCGGCCGATCAGCCGGTAGCGCCCGCCCTCGCCGCGCGCGCGGTGGTAGGCGAGCGCGATCTTGAGCGCGGTGTCGGCCGACTCGGAGCCCGAGTTGGTGAAGAAGATGCGCGAGAACCCCGCCGGCGCGACGCGCGCGAGCCGTTCGGCGAACTCGAAGGCGATCGGGTGGCCCATCTGGAAGGTTGGCGCGAAGTCCATCGTCGCGACCTGGCGCTTGACCGCCTCGACGATGCGCGGGCGGCAATGCCCGGCGTTGACGCACCACAGCCCCGAGGTGCCGTCGAGCACCTGGCGCCCCTCCGGCGTCCAGTAGTGCATGCCCTCGGCGCGGGCAAGGAGGCGCGGCGCCTTCTTGAACTGCCGGTTGGCGGTGAACGGCATCCAGAAGGCGGCCTGTTCGAGCCCGGCCGGGAGGTCCGCACGCTTGTTCATGCGGAGAACATTACACCTACTTAGGCGGAGTAGGCGACGACCTTTTGCCGCTGTTCGCCGAGTCCGCGGATGCCGAGCGTCATCACGTCGCCCGGCTTGAGGTAGACCGGGGCGGGCTTCATGCCCAGGCCCACTCCTGGCGGCGTGCCGGTGGCGATGATGTCGCCCGGCAGGAGCGTCATGTACTGGCTCACGTCGGCGACGATTCGCGCGACGCCGAAAATCATGGTGCGCGTGTTGCCCGTCTGCATGCGCTTGCCGTTGACGTCGAGGTACATGTCGAGCGCCTGCGGGTCGCGGATCTCGTCCGCGGTCACCAGCCACGGGCCGATCGGGCCGGCGGTGTCGAAACCCTTGCCCTTGTCCCATTGCCCGCCCGGCCGGCCGAGCTGGAAGCCGCGCTCGGACACGTCGTTCACCACGCAATAGCCGGCGACGTGGCTGAGCGCATCGGCCTCCGCGACGTATTGCGCCTTCGTGCCGATCACCACGCCGAGCTCCACCTCCCAGTCGAGCTTGGCGGAGTTCCTGGGCTGGATGATGTCGTCGTTCGGACCGTTGATGCAGGTGGTCGCCTTCATGAAGATGATCGGCTCGGTCGGGATCGGCTGGCCCGCCTCCTTGGCGTGGTCCGAGTAGTTGAGGCCGATGGCGACGAACTTGCCGATGCCGACATACGGCACGCCGATGCGCGGGTTGCCGTTGACCGGCGGCAGGGTCTCCGGCTTGAGCCGCGTCAGCATTTTCAGCCCGCGCGGCGAGATCTCGTTCGGCCCGAGGTTGTCGACCACCTTCGAGAGGTCGCGCAGTCGCCCCTCGGCGTCGATCACGCCGGGCTTCTCGTAGCCCGCCTTCCCGTAGCGGCACAGCTTCATATCGTCATTCCCCCGTCGATCGAATAGGCGTTGCCGGTCGCGAACAGCGATTCATCCGAGGCGAGGAACACGAGGATCCCCATGATGTCGTCGACCGTGCCCAGCCGTCCCATCGGCTGGCGCGCGACGAAATCCTTGCGCGCCTGCACCGGGTCGGCGAAGGCATTGATTCTTCCCTGCAGCGAAGGCGTGTCCACCGTCCCCGGGCAGATCGCGTTGCAGCGCACGCCCTTCGCCACGTAGTCGGCGGCGATCGCCTTGGTGAGCCCGATGACCGCGGCCTTGCTCGCGCCGTAGACGAAGCGGTTCGGCAGCCCGCGGATCGAGGAGGCCACCGAGGCCATGTTGATGATCGAGCCGCGGTTTTTTCGCAGCATGCCGGGCAGGAAAGCGCGCGTCACGAGATACATCGACTTCACGTTGACCGCGAACGCCTGGTCCCAGTCCTTCGGCGTGGCGTCGAGGATCGAGCCGTGGTGCACGATGCCCGCGCAGTTGAACAGGATCTCGATATCGCCGACCTCCTTGCCGATCTTCGTGATCGCCGCCTCGTCCGTGACGTCCAGGACGCGGGTTTGAACGCCCTTACCGTCCAGCTCGGCGAGCGTCTTTGCATTGATATCGGTCGCCCAGACCTTCGCGCCCTCGCGCGCGAAGGCGAGCGCGGCGGCGCGGCCCATGCCCTGGCCGGCGGCGGTGATGAACGCGGTTTTTCCTGCGAGTCGAGCTGACATCGGAAGGGCGCGATTATACTTCGCGCTTCCATGAACAAGCTCGATTTCGCTGGCCGAAACGCGATCGTCACCGGCGGCGCGCAGGGCATCGGCGCCGCGATCGTCAAGCGGCTGCAAGCCTCCGGCGCCAAGGTGATCATCTGGGACCTCGACGGCGCGCCGAAAGTCGACGTCGCCAACGCCGATTCCGTGCAGGCCGCGGCCGAGCGCGCGGTGAAGGAGCTCGGCAAGATCGACGTGCTCGTCAACAACGCCGGCATCGCCGGGCCGAGCATGCCGGTGGTCGACTACCCGATCGCGGAATGGAAGCGCGTGATCGATATCGACCTGACCGGACCGTTCCTGTGCTGCCGCGCGGTGGCGCCGCACATGGTGAAGGCCGGCTACGGCCGCATCGTCAACATCGCCTCGGTCGCCGGCAAGGAGGGCAACCCGAACGCCGCCGCCTACGGCGCGGCCAAGGGCGGGCTGATCACCTTCACCAAGTCCTTCGGCAAGGAGCTCGCGCAGGCCGGCGTGCTGGTCAACTGCGTGACCCCGGCCGCGGCGCAGACCGCGATCCTCGAGCAGGTCACGCCCGAGTTCGCGAAATTCATGCTGTCGAAGATTCCGATGGGCCGCTTCGTCAAGGTCGAGGAGATCGCGGCGCTCGCCTGCTGGCTCGCGAGCGAGGATTGCAGCTTCTCCACCGGTGGCGTGTTCGACATTTCCGGCGGGAGGGCGACCTATTAAGAAGACCAAGACCCGGTCGATCCAGTGGTTCGGCCGGCAGGACATCTACGGCTTCATCTACCGGAGCTGGGTCAAGAACCGCGGCGTGCCGCACGACCAGTTCGACGGCCGGCCGGTGATCGGCATCTGCAACACCTGGTCCGAGCTCACGCCCTGCAACACGCATTTCAGAGTGCTGGCCGAGCACGTGCGCTCCGGCGTTCTGGAAGCCGGCGGCTTCCCGCTCGAGTTCCCGGTGATGTCGCTCGGCGAGACGCTGATGCGCCCCACCGCGATGCTCTACCGGAATCTCGCGGCGATGAGCGTCGAGGAGTCGATCCGCGCCAACCCGCTCGACGCCGTGGTGCTGCTCGCGGGCTGCGACAAGACCACGCCCGCGACGCTGATGGGCGCGGCGAGCGTCGACCTGCCGACGATCCTGGTATCGGGCGGGCCGATGCTCTCGGGCAAATACCGCGGCACCGACATCGGCTCGGGCACCAACACCTGGTCGATGTCGGAGGACTTGCGCGCCGGCCGGATCACGCTCGAGGAATTCCACGAGGCCGAGTCGTGCATGCACCGCTCGCACGGGCACTGCATGACCATGGGCACCGCCTCGACCATGGCCTCGATGATGGAGGCGCTCGGCGTCGGCATGCCGGGCAACGCCGCGATCCCGGCGGTGGATGCGCGGCGCAACGTGCTCGCGCGCATGGCCGGGAGGCGGATCGTCGAGATGGTCAAGGAGAACCTGGTGCTGTCGAAGGTTCTCAAGAAAGAGGCCTTTGAAAATGCCATTCGCGCCCTGGCGGCCATCGGCGGCTCGACCAACGCCGTGATCCACCTCACCGCCATCGCAGGGCGCATCGGCGTCGAGCTCGGCCTCAGGGACTTCGCGCGCCTCGGCCGCGGCGTGCACACACTCGTCAACCTGATGCCGTCGGGCAAGCACCTGATGGAGGACTTCTACTACGCCGGCGGATTGCCCGTGGTGCTGCGCGAACTCGGTGAAAATGATTTTCTAAACAAGAATGTCGTTACGGTGAACGGCAAGACCATGTGGGAGAACGTCAAGGACGCGCCCTGCTGGAACCGCGACGTGATCTTCCCGTTCAGGAAGCCATTCAAGAAGAACACCGGCATCGCCGTCCTGCGCGGCAACCTGTGCCCGGACGGCGCGATCATCAAGCCCTCGGCGGCGAGCCCGAAGCTGATGAAGCACCGCGGCCGCGCAGTCGTCTTCGAGAACATCGAGGACTTCCACCGGCGCATCGACGACCCGAAGCTCGACATCGACGAGCGCTCGGTGATGGTGCTGAAGAACTGCGGCCCGAAGGGCTATCCCGGCATGGCCGAGGTCGGCAACATGCCGCTGCCGCCCAAGCTCCTGAAGAAAGGCATCACCGACATGGTGCGCATCTCGGACGCGCGCATGAGCGGCACCGCGTACGGCACAGTGGTGCTGCACGTTTCGCCCGAAGCTGCCGCTGGCGGCGCGCTGGCGCTGGTCGAGAATGGCGACGAGATCGAGCTCGACGTCGCAAAAGGCAGGCTGAATCTGCGCGTTTCCCCGAAGGAGCTTTCGCGAAGGAAGAAAAACTGGAAAAAGCCCAGGCCGCCGCTGGAGCGCGGCTACTGGAAGCTCTATGTCGACCACGTGCAGCAGGCGAGCGACGGCGCGGACCTCGACTTCCTCGTCGGAAGCAGCGGCGCCTTCGTTCCGCGTGACAACCACTGATTTCAGGCTGTATTGCTTCGCCCAGTCCGGCAACGCCTACAAAGCGGCGCTCATGCTGCAGCTCTGCGGCGCGAAATGGCAGCCGCGCTTCGTCGACTTCTTCGGCGGCGAGACGCGCACCCCGGCGTACCGGGAGATCAACCCGATGGGCGAAGTCCCGGTGCTCGAGCACGGGGCGAAGCGCCTGTCGCAGTCCGGCGTGATCCTGCATTACCTGGCGGATTACTTCGGGAAGTTCCAGGGTAAAGACCGGCTCGAGGTCCTTCGCTGGATGCTGTGGGACAACCATAAGCTGACCAGCTATATCGCGACGCTGCGCTACATGGTCACCCTGACGAAGACCGGCGAGCCGCAGGTGCACGAGTTCCTGCGCGGACGCGTGAAGACATCATTGGGCATTCTTGACGGTCATCTGGCGCACAGCGCCTACGCCGCAGGAGATGAGCCGACGATCGCCGACTTCTCGCTGTGCGGCTACCTGTACTGGCCGGAGGAGTTCGGCGTGTCCTGGGCGGACTACCCGCGCATCGGCGCCTGGCTCGAGCGCATCCGCGGCCTGCCCGGCTGGGTCCATCCTTACGAGCTAATGCCGGGTCACCCTATTTCCGCCACTTAATCGAGCAGCCGACCGAGGCGATCTGCTCCTTCGGTCCCTTGCCGGTCGCGGCGATCTGCTTCATCGCCTCGAACAGCTCGCGCCTCGCGTTCGGCACCGCTTCGCGGCGCGACGCGTCGAGTCGGCCGTGGTACTCGAGCTCCATCGCGGCGTTGAAGCCGAAGAATTCCGGCGTGCACACCGTGCCGTAGGCGCGCGCCACGTCCTGCGTCTCGTCGATGACGTAGGGGAACGGGAAGCCCTTGTCGCGCGCCACGCGCTGCATGTTGTCGAACGAGTCCTCGGGGTAGTCCGCGGGGTCGTTCGACATCACCGCGATCGAGCCGATGCCGAGCGGCGCGAGCTCCTTGCACTCGCGCACGATGCGCTCGATCGCCGCCTTGACGTACGGGCAGTGGTTGCAGATGAACATCACCACCAGGCCCTTGTCGCCGCGCGCGCTGGAGGGGGAGTGGCGCTTGCCGTCAACGCCCTGGAGATCGAACTGCGGCGCCTTCATGCAAAAATCCTAGCATGGTCCCGCGCTTCTACGTCGATGCCCCGCTGCGGGCGGGGAGCGTGTGCGCCCTGCCTGAGGACTCGGCGCACCACGCGGTGCACGTGCTGCGGCTGCGCGAAGGGGACGAGGTCACGCTGTTCAACGGGCGCGGCGGGGAGTTCGCGGCGCGCATCGCCGCGATCCAGCGCCTGAGAATCTCGATCGACCTCCTGCAGCACCGGGCGGTCGAGCGCGAATCGCCGCTGCGCGTCACGCTGGTGCAGGGCGTATCGGCGGGCGAAAAGATGGACAGCACGGTGCGCAAGGTCGTGGAGCTCGGCGTGAGCGAGGTGCAGCCGGTGCTCGCCGCGCGCTCGGTTGCGCGCCCCGAGGGCGAGCGCGCCGAGGGCCGGCGCGGCCATTGGCAGAAGATCGTGATCGCGGCCTGCGAGCAGTGCGGCCGCAACCGGATCCCGGAAGTGCAACCCCTGGTGCCGCTGCAGGACTACCGCCCGCAGGGCGACGGCATGAAGATTTTGCTCTCTCCGGAATCCAAGCTGCAGCTGTCCAAGCTCTCGTTGACCGGCAACAACTTCATTCTCGCGGCCGGGCCCGAAGCAGGCTTTACGGCGCAAGAGGAGGCGGCGCTCGCCGCCGCCGGGTTCGTGCCGGCCTCGCTCGGGCCGCGGGTGCTGCGCACCGAGACCGCGGCGGTCGCGGCGCTCGCCGCGCTCAGCGCGCTGCGGGGCGACTCCTGACGATCAGCTCGGCAAGCCGCTCGTTGCCGTTGGCGCGCGCGAAGTCGACCGCGTCGCGGCCCCAGAAGTCGCGCGCCGAGAGGTCGACGCCGCGCCCGGCGATGAACAGCTCCGCCGCCACCTGATCGTTGCGCTTCACCGCGTCGAGGAACTGCTTCGAGTCGTGGTAGGTCAGGCCGATGGCGGTCAGGTCCTTGCGCGCCTGCATCGGATCGGCGAGCGGCTGCTGCCGGTGCAGGTCCTTGCGCGCCATCGAGACCGGATCGCGCCCGATCGCGGCGACGGTCGAGCGGTGCTGGCGCGGCACGTCGGCGAGCGCCTCCTTGAGCAGGCCGGCGACCGCCTCGTTGGCCGCGGCGTTGCGGCCGAGAAGCACGTCGTCGATCGCCTTGAAGCTCTGCTCGGGCGTCTCCGACTCGGCGGCGATGCGCACGAAGAGGTGCACCAGGGTGAGCGCATGGCCGAACGCCGGCCATTCGTCCTTGGCGGCTTGCGCGGGCAGCGCGGCAGCCAGCAGGGCGGCAACCAGCAGGACGCGAATTGGTTTCATGGTGAAGCTCCTCCGTGGACCGGAAGCATAACGCTTCAAGCCCGTTTTGGTTTCACCCAGTAGAATTTGAAAAAATTACACACATGCAGAGCTCCGAGAGCTTCGTCCGCTGGTTCCGCCAGGTCGCGCCCTACGTGCACGACTTCGGCGGGCGCACGTTCGTGGTCGCGTTCGGCGGCGAGATGGTCGCCGAGCGCGCGCGCTTCGAGAGCTTCATCCACGACGTCAACGTGCTCGCCTCGCTCGAGATCCGCCTGGTGCTGGTGCACGGGGCGCGGCCGCAGGTCGAGGCCGAGATGAAGGCGAAGGGGCTGCGCTCGCGCTATGCCCAGGGGCTGCGCATCACCGACGCTCCGGCCCTGACGGTAGTGAAGCACGCCGCCGGGGTGCTGCGCGTGGAGATCGAGGCGCTGCTTTCGCAGGGCCTGCCGAACTCGCCGATGGCGCGCGCGCAGATCCGCGTCGCCTCGGGGAACTACATCACGGCGCGGCCGATCGGCGTGCGCAACGGCGTGGATTTCCAGTTCACCGGCGCGGTGCGCAAGGTGGACGCGGCCGCGCTCGCCGCCCAGCTCGACGTTGTCGACATCGTGGTGGTGCCGCACCTCGGCTACTCGTCCACCGGCGAGGTGTTCAACCTCGCCTGGGAAGACGTGGCCGAGAGCGTCGCGGTCGCGCTCCGGGCGGACAAGCTGCTCATGTACACCGACCGCCTGCCCGCCAACCGCAAGGGCGAGGTCGTCTCCGAGCTCACCGCGGACGAGGCCGCCGCGCTTGCCGCCGCGAAAAAGGGCGATCTCACGCCCGCGGCGCGGCGCACCCTCGAGCACCTGGCGCGCGCGGTCGAAGGCGGCGTGACGCGCGGCCACCTCGTCACGCGCCGCGCGCCGGGATCGCTGCTGCTCGAGCTCTTCACCCATGCCGGCGTGGGCATCATGATCACCGCCGACGCGGTGGAAAAGCTGCGCCCGGCGAAGATCGAGGATGTGCGCGGCATGCTGGCGCTGATCGAGCCGCTCGAGGCCGACGGCACCCTGGTGAAGAGGAGCCGCGAGCTGCTCGAATCCGAGATCGGCAATTTCCTGGTGGTGGAGCACGACGCGCGCATCGTCGGCTGCGCGGCGCTGTATCCCTTTCCCGACGACAAGAGCGCGGAGTTCGCCTGCCTCGCCGTCGGCAACGACTACCGCGACGCCGGCTATGGCGAGCGGCTGCTCAAGGCCTGCGAGGAGCGCGCCAAGGGCCTGCGCCTGCGCAAGCTGTTCGCGCTGACCACGCAGGCGGAGCACTGGTTCGTCGAGCAAGGCTTCCGCGCCGCGGCGATCGATGCGCTGCCCGAGCGCCGCAAGGCGCTGTACAACTGGCGCCGCGGCTCGAAGGTGTTCCTGAAGCGAATATAATTTCGCGCATGGCGCGAACCGTGAAGTGCGTGAAGCTCGGCCGCGAGGCCGAGGGGCTCGATTTCCCGCCCTACCCCGGCGATCTCGGCAAGCGGATCTGGGAAAACGTCTCGAAAGAGGCCTGGGCGCAGTGGCTCAAGCAGCAAACGATGCTGGTCAACGAGAATCGCTTGAACCTCGCCGACCCGCGCGCGCGAAAATATCTAATGGAGCAGACCGAGCGCCACTTCTTCGGCGCCGGCGCCGACGTCGCTTCGGGCTACGTCCCGCCGAAGAGTTAGCTCGCTGCGCGCGCCGCGCGCCCCGCGGGCGAGGCTGCCCTCGATGGAGTCGCCGCGCACGCGTCCTTCGAAATAGAGCGCCGCCTCGGCCTTGCCGCCGGGGTCTTCGACGATCACGAAGCTCAACCGCTCTCCCTCGAGCCGGGTCTCCCACACCTCCGCAGGCGCCCCGTTCAGGCGCGCGCGCGCCGTCACTTCCTGGTAGCGCTGCGCGAACTCGAGCTCGAAACGGCCCGAGCGCCAGCGCCCGCCGACCTGCGCGGGCACGATCCACAGCAGGACGTCCTTGCGCACCGAGGTCTTGCGATCCGGCCGCCAGTCGCCGAGGTCCGACGAATGCGACACGACCCGCGTGCCGGGCCTGAGCTTGAGCAGCGCCGGGCGCAGCCTGAGGTTCAGGTCCGGCGAGAGATAGAGCGTGACCACCGTCGCCTCGCCGAGGTCGGTCGCGAACAGGTCCTGCTGCAGGAAGCGCACGCGCTCGGCCACGCCCGCCGCGGCGGCATTGGCGCGGCTCCGCGCGACCAGCTTGCCGTCGATCTCGATGCCCACGCCGCGCGCGCCGAGGCGGGCGGCGGCGATCACCACGCGGCCGTCGCCGGATCCGAGGTCGTACACCACGTCCCCGGCGCCGACGCCGGCGAGGCGCAGCATCTCGTCCACCGTGACCGGCGGCGAGGGCACGAACGGCGCGTCGTGCACCGGCCCCGGGTCCTGGGCCGCCGCGAGCCCGGCCTGCGTCAGAACCGCGCAGAGCAGCGCGCGCAAAGCTAGGCTTTTGCCTTCAGCGTCTTGACGCCCTCGGGCGTCGCGAGCAGCAGCACGTCGGCCGGCCGGCGCGCGAAGATGCCGTTGGTCACCACGCCGGCGATCTGGTTGAGCTCGCTTTCCGTCTTCGGCGGGTCGAGCAGCGTGAGCCCGTGGCAGTCGAGCACCAGGTTGCCGTTGTCGGTGGTGAAGCCCTCGCGCAGCCGCGGGTGGCCGCCGAGCTTGGCGAGCTCGCGCCCGACGTAGCTGCGCGCCATCGGGATCACCTCGACCGGCAGCGGGAACTTGCCCAGCACCGGCACCAGCTTCGAGGCGTCGCAGATGCAGACGAACCTGCGCGCCACCGCCGCGGTGATCTTCTCGCGCGTCAGCGCGCCGCCGCCGCCCTTGATCATGTAGAGGCTGTCGGTGACCTCGTCGGCGCCGTCGACGTAGACCGGAAGCTCGTCGACGCCGTTCAGTTCGACCACACGGATGCCGTGCTTCCGCAATCTCTGGGAACTGGCTTCGGAAGCGGCAACGGCGCCCTCGATCCGGCCCTTGATCGTGGCAAGCGCGTCGATGAAGAAATTCACCGTCGAGCCCGAACCGACGCCCACGATCGCGTCCTCGACGACGTGCTTGAGCGCCTCTTTCGCGACGAGCTGCTTCAGCTGGTCCTGGTTCATTTCTTGCGCTGCGGCGGCAGGTCGGTGCACACGCCTTCGAACACCTCGGCGGCCATGCCGACCGATTCCGCGGTGGTCGGGTGCGGGTGGATGGTGCTTCCGATGTCGGTGGCGTCCGCCCCCATCTCGACGGCGAGCGCCAGCTCGGAAATCAGGTCGCCGGCGCCGAGGCCGACGATGCCGCCGCCGACCACGCGGTGCGTCTCGGCGTCGAAGATGAGCTTGGTAAAGCCTTCGTCGCGCGCGTTGGCGATGGCGCGGCCCGAGGCCGCCCAGGGGAACTTCGCCACGCCGACCGCCGTGCCGGCCTTGCTGGCCTCGTCCTCGGTGAGGCCGACCCACGCGATCTCGGGATCGGTGTAGGCGACCGAGGGCACCACGCGCGCGTCGAAGTGCGACTTCATCCCGTTGGCCGCCTCGGCGGCGACATGGCCTTCGTGCACCGCCTTGTGCGCGAGCATCGGATTGCCGGCGATGTCGCCGATCGCGTAGATGTTCGGGACGTTGGTACGCATTTGGCTGTCGACAGAAACAAATCCTCTCTCATCCACCGCGACACCCGCCTTGTCGGCTCCGATCTTCCTGCCGTTCGGCACCCGGCCGACCGAAACGAGGATCATCTCGTAGGTCTTGGGATCTTGATTGTCAAAGGAGACCTTGATCCCATCCTTCGCCACCTCGGCCTTGGTGCTCTTGGTCTTCAGCATCACCTTGTCGAAGCGCGGCGCGTTGAACTTCTGCCACACCGCGACCAGGTCGCGGTCGGCGCCGAGCATCAGGCCGTCCATCATCTCGACCACGTCGAGGCGCGCGCCGAGCGTCGAGTACACCGTGCCCATCTCCAGGCCGATGATGCCGCCGCCGATCACCAGCAGCTTCTTCGGCAGGCTCTTCAGCTCGAGCGCGCCGGTCGAGTCGACGATTCGAGGGTCGTCGGGCAGGAACGGCAGCTTCGCCGCCTGCGAGCCCGCGGCGATGATCGCCGAGCTGAAGCGCACCGTCTTCTTTCCCTCTTTCGTTTCGACCTCGAGATGGTTCTTGTCGCGGAATGCCCCGACGCCCTGCAGCACGGTCACCTTGCGCAGCTTCGCCATCCCGGCCAGGCCGCCGGTCAGCTTGCCGACCACCTTGTCCTTGAACGCGCGCAGCCTGGCGAGGTCGACCTTCGGCTCGCCGAAGGAAATGCCGTGCGAGGCAAGCGCGCGCGCGCCATCCATGATCGCCGCCGTGTGCAGCAGCGCCTTCGACGGAATGCAGCCGACGTTCAGGCACACGCCGCCGAGCGTCGCGTAGCGCTCGACCAGGACCGTCTTCATGCCGAGGTCCGCGGCGCGGAACGCCGCCGAATAGCCGCCGGGCCCCGCGCCCAGCACGAGCACGTCGCAGTCCACGTCCGCTCCGGTCGAAGGCGTCGGCGGCGCCGCCTTGGGCGCCTCCGGCGCTTTGGGCGCGGTTGCCGTCGCTTCCAGCACCAGAATCGTCGAGCCTTGCGAAACCTTGTCGCCGACCTTCACCTTCAGCTGCGCAACCTTGCCCGCCGCCGGCGACGGGATCTCCATCGTCGCCTTGTCCGACTCGAGCGTGACGAGCGACTGCTCCTTCGCGATGGCGTCGCCCGGCTTGACCAGCACCTCGATGACCTCGACTTCCTTGAAATCCCCGATGTCGGGTACCTTCACTTCGTTGCCGGGCATCTAGAGGATCAGCTTGCGGATGTCGGACAGCACGGAGACGAGGAAGGCCGAGAAGCGCGCGGCGGTCGCGCCGTCGATGACGCGGTGGTCGTACGAGAGCGAGAGTGGGAGCAGCAGGCGGGCTTTGAAGAGATCGTTGCCTTTCTCGTCCTTTCCCGCAAATACCGGTCGCAAAGCCGAGCGCGAGACGCCGAGGATCGCGACCTCGGGCGCGTTGATGATCGGCGTGAAGGCGGTGCCGCCGATGCCGCCGAGGCTCGAGATCGAGAAGGTGCCGCCCTGCATGTCGCCGGGCTTGAGCTTGCCGTCGCGCGCCAGCTTCGAGATGTCGGCGAGCTCGTGCGCGATGTCGAACACGCCCTTGCGGTCGGCGTCGCGCACCACCGGCACCACCAGGCCGCCCGGCGTGTCGACCGCGACGCCGATGTGGAAGTACTTCTTGATGATGATGTTGTCGCCCGACCGGTCGAGCGAGGAATTGAATTGCGGGAAAGCTTTCAGCGCGGTGACGCAGGCCTTGATCATGAAGGCGAGCATCGTCAGCTTGAAGCCCTTCTTCTCGGTCTCGACGGTCTGCGCCTTGCGGAAGGCCTCCAGGTCGGTGATGTCCGCCTCGTCGAACTGCGTGACGTGCGGGATCGAGATCCAGTTGCGGTGCAGGTACGGGCCGGAGAGCTTCTGGATGCGCGACAGCGGCTTCGACTCGACCGGGCCGAATTTCGCGAAATCGGCCTCGGGCCAGGCCGGCAGGTTGAACGGCAGCGCGCCGCCCTTCGCGGCGGCCGGCGCCGGGGCCTTCGCCAGCGCGCCCTTCACGAAGCCCTGGACGTCGGGATGCAGGATGCGACCCTTCGGCCCGCTGCCCTGCACGCGCGCGAGGTCGACGCCGAGCTCGCGCGCGAACTTGCGCACCGACGGGCTCGCATGCGGCTTGCTGACGGTCTCCTCGCGCGGCTCCGCCGGCACCGGCCGCGGCGAAGGTGCAGGCGCGGCGGCGGGCTTCGCGGGCGACTGTTTAGGCGCTTCCGCGCGCGGGACCTCCTTGGAGTCCAGCACGAGGATCGGTGAGCCCTTGGAGATCCTGTCGCCGACCTTGACCTTCAGCTCCTTCACCACGCCCGACGCCGGCGACGGGATCTCCATCGTCGCCTTGTCGGATTCGAGCGTGATCAGCGACTGCTCCTTGTTGACCGTATCCCCCGCCTTGACTAGCACCTCGATCACTTCGACTTCCTTGAAGTCGCCGATGTCGGGCACCGGGACCGTGATTGCTTGCGCCGGCGCAGTGGTTTTTTGGGGAGCCTGGGGTTTGGGCTTTTCCTCCGGCGGGGCTTCGCCATTCCCCCTGTCATCGAGGACCAGGATCGGCGAGCCCTTGGAGACCTTGTCACCCACTTTTATGGTGAGTTGCTTGACCACACCCGCCGCGGGCGAGGGAATCTCCATCGTCGCCTTGTCGGACTCGAGCGTGATCAGCGACTGCTCCTTGGACACGGCGTCGCCGGGCTTGACCAGCACCTCGATGACCTCGACTTCCTTGAAGTCGCCGATGTCGGGGACGACGACCTGGCTCATACGGTGGTCGGGTCCGCCTTGTCGGGATCGATCTCGTATTTCTTGATCGCGTCCGTCACGGTCTTCGCCTTGCCCTCGCCCTGCTCGGCCAGCGCCTTGAGCGCGGCGATGGCGACGAAGCAGCGGTTCACCTCGAAGAAATGGCGCAGCTTCGAGCGCGAGTCCGAGCGGCCGAAGCCGTCCGTGCCCAGTACGCGATACGTGCGGTCCTTCGGGATGAACGGGCGGATCTGGTCGGCGAAGGTCTTCATGTAGTCGGTGGAGGCGATCACAGGACCTGATCTTTCCTGAAGAACCTTTGTCACGTACGGCACGCGAGGCTTCGCCTCGGGATGCAGCAGGTTCCAGCGGTCGGCGGCGAGGCCGTCGCGCCTGAGCTCGGTGAAGCTCGTCGTGCTCCACACGTCGGCCGCGACGCCCCAATCCTTTTCGAGCAGCTCCGCCGCGGCTTCGACCTCGCGCAGGATCGTGCCGGAGCCGAGAAGCTGGACACGGGTCTTTGCTTTGGATTTCGACTCACGAAGCAAATACATCCCGTTCAAAATCCCCTGCTCGGCGCCCTGCGGCAGCGCGGGGTGCTCGTAGTTCTCGTTCATCAGGGTGATGTAGTAGTACACATCCTCCTGGTTCGTGACCATGCGCCGCAGGCCGTCCTGGATGATCACCGCGACCTCGTAGCCGTAGGTCGGGTCGTACGAGACGCAATTCGGAATCACCGAAGAGAAGACGTGCGAGTGGCCGTCCTCGTGCTGCAGTCCCTCGCCGTTGAGCGTGGTGCGGCCGGCGGTGGCGCCGAGCAGGAAGCCGCGCGCGCGCTGGTCGGCCGCCGCCCAGGCGAGATCGCCGATGCGCTGCATGCCGAACATCGAGTAGAAGATGTAGAACGGCACCATCACCTTGTTGGAATGGCTGTACGAGGTCGCCGCAGCGATCCATGAGGAGAAAGCGCCCGCCTCGTTGATGCCTTCCTCGAGGATCTGCCCTTGCTTGTCCTCGCGGTAGAACATCACCTGGTCCTTGTCGACCGGCTCGTACTTCTGCCCCTCGGGCGCGAAGATGCCGAGCTGGCGGAACATGCCTTCCATGCCGAAGGTGCGCGCCTCGTCGGGCACGATCGGCACCACCACCTTGCCGAGCTCCTTGTCGCGCACCAGCGCGGTGAGCGCGCGCACGAACGCCATCGTCGTGGAGATTTCTCGACCTTCGCCGGATCCCTTGAGGAGTTGCTCAAAAGCATTCAATCCCGGGACGGGCGGAACCGTGTCCGCCTTGGCGCGCCGCTGCGGCAGGTAGCCGCCGAGCGCCTTCCTGCGCTCGTGCAGGTATTTCATCTCCGGCGCGTCGGCCGGCGGGATGTAGAACGGCAATTCATCCAGCTTCTCGTCGGGGATCGGGATCGCGAACTGGTCGCGCATCTCCTTGATGGTCGCGGTATCGATCTTCTTCAGCTGATGCGTCGGGTTCTTTGCCTGCCCCTGCTTGCCCAGGCCGAAGCCCTTGATGGTCTTCGCCAGGATCACCGTGGGCTGGCCCTTGTGCTTCACCGCCGCCGCGTACGCCGCGTAGACCTTGTGCGGGTCGTGGCCGCCGCGGTTCAGGCGCCAGATGTCCTCGTCGCTCATGCGCGCGACCAGCTCGGCCGCCTTGGGGTCCTTGCCGAAGAAATGCTTGCGCACGAAGGCGCCGTCGTTCGCCTTGTAGTTCTGGTACTCGCCGTCGACCGTCTGCTCCATCACGCGCAGCAGCGCGCCGTCCTTGTCGCGCGCGAGCAGCGGGTCCCAGTACGAGCCCCAGATCACCTTGATCACGTTCCAGCCCGCGCCGCGGAAGTCGCCCTCGAGCTCCTGGATGATCTTGCCGTTGCCGCGCACCGGCCCGTCGAGGCGCTGCAGGTTGCAGTTGACGATGAACACCAGGTTGTCGAGCTTCTCGCGCGAGGCGAGGCCGATCGCGCCGAGCGACTCGGGCTCGTCCATCTCGCCGTCGCCGCAGAACACCCACACCTTGCGGTTCGCGGTCTGCGCCAGGCCGCGCGCCTCGAGGTATTTGAGGAAGCGCGCCATGTAGATCGCCTGGATCGGGCCGAGGCCCATCGACACCGTCGGGAACTGCCAGTAGTCGGGCATCAGCCACGGATGCGGGTACGAGGACACGCCCTTGCCGTCCACCTCGCGGCGGAAATTCAACAATTCTTCCGGAGTAAGCCTTCCCTCCATGAGCGAGCGCGCGTACACCCCGGGCGAGGAATGGCCCTGGAAATAGATCAGGTCACCGCCGTGGCCGTCGTGCGGCGCGTTCCAGAAATGCTGCTGGCCGGTGCCGAAGAGGGTGCCGACCGAGGCGAAGCTCGCGATGTGGCCGCCGAGCTCGTCGTCGCTCTTGTTGGCGCGCGCCACCATCACCATCGCGTTCCAGCGGCAGATCGAGCGGATGCGCTCCTCCAGCGCCACGTTGCCCGGCGAGCGCTCCTCCATGTGCGGCGGGATGGTGTTGATGTACGCGGTGTTCGGCGAGAACGGGATGTACGCGCCCGAGCGGCGCGCCTTGTCGATCAGCCGCTCGATCAGGAAATGCGCGCGCTCCGGGCCCTCGCGCTCGAGCACCGCCTCGAGCGCGTCGAGCCATTCCTGGGTCTCGAGCGAGTCGGGATCGTTTGCTGCGGGGAATTGCGGAACCGCGGACATGGCTGTCAGGACCCTGGGGGATGAACCTCCCAATGCTAGACTGCGCGCCCCATGGCCGCAAGAATACTGGACGGTAAATCCCTCGCGGCGGCGATCCGCACCGAGCTCAAGCACAAGGTCGAGGCGCTTGTGCAGCGCGGAGTGCGGCCCGGGCTGACCGTGATCATCGCCGGCGACGACGACGCCTCCCGCGTCTACGTGCGCAACAAGACGCTCGCCGCCGCCGAGACCGGCGTGCATTCGCAGCTGCATGAACTCAAGGGGGACGTGAGCGAAGCCGCCCTCGTGGAGCAGGTGAGATCTCTCAATGAGAACCCGCGCGTCCACAGCATCCTGGTGCAGCTGCCCCTGCCGAAGCACATCGACGCCGCGCGCGTGCTGGAGTCGATCGCGCCGGCAAAGGACGTCGACGGCTTCCACCAGGCGAACCTCGGCGCGCTGCTCGCCGGACGTGCCGGAGTGGTACCGTGCACCCCCGCCGGCGTGATGAGATTGCTGGAATCTGCAAACATCCCCATCGGGGGGCGCCAGGCCGTCGTGGTCGGCCGCTCGAACATCGTCGGCAAGCCGCTCGCGCTGCTGCTCTTGCAAAAGGACGCGAGCGTCACCATCTGCCACTCGAAGAGCAAAGACCTGGAGAGCATTACGAAGGAAGCCGATATCCTCGTCGCCGCGGTCGGCCGGGCGAAACTCGTCACCGCTGAAATGGTCAAACCCGGAGCCTGCGTGATCGACGTGGGGGTGAACCGCCTGCCCGGCGGCAGGCTCGCCGGCGACGTCGATTTCGAAGCAGTGAAACAAGTCGCCGGCTGGATAACGCCCGTGCCGGGGGGCGTGGGCCCGATGACCATCGCGATGCTGCTGGAGAACTGCGTCCGTGCTGCCTCAAGAGAAAAACCCGCTACTTGATTTTTCCGGGTTGCCGCGCTTCGCGGAGATCAAGCCCGGGCATGTAACGCCCGCGGTCGACCAGCTGCTGGCCGACGGCCGCGCCACGACCGAAGCGGCCCTGAAGGCAAGGCCGACGTGGGACGACTTCGTCACGCCGCTCGAGGACGCGAACGAGCGCATCGGCCGCGCCTGGGGCCAGGTCGCGCACCTGCACGCGGTGATGGACAGCCCCGAGCTGCGCCAGGTCTACAACGCCAACCTGCCCAAAATCACGCAGTACTGGACCGAGCTCGGCCAGAACCAGGCGCTGTTCGAGAAGTACAAGGCGTTGAGGAATTCGACCGAGTTTGCGCAATTGTCGTCTCCCCGGAAACGAATCGTCGAAAACGCCTTGCGCGACTTCCGCCTCGGCGGCGCCGAGCTGGCGCCGGAGAAGAAGAAGCGCTACGCCGAGATCCAGGAGGAGCTGTCGCGCATCTCGGCCAAGTTCTCGGAGAACCTGCTCGACGCCACCAACGCCTTCTCGGTCGTGACGGTCGCCAGGAAGCGGACCGCGGGCATCCCGCAGGACGTGCTGCAGGCCGCGCGCGAGGCCGCGAGAAAAAGCGGCAGGCGGGGCTGGAAATTCACGCTGCACGCGCCCTCCTACCTGCCGGTGCTGCAATACGCCGACGACCGCAAGCTGCGCGCGAAGCTCTACCGCGCGAGCGCGACGCGTGCCTCGGAGTTCGGCAAGCCCGAGTGGGACAACACGCCCCTCATCGCGCGCATCGTGCCGCTGCGGCGCGAGCTGGCGCAGCTCCTCGGCTACCGCGACTACGCCGAGGTGTCGCTGGTGCCGAAAATGGCCGAGTCGTCGAGCCAGGTGCTCGCCTTCCTCGACGACCTCGCGCGCCGCGCGCGGCCCTTCGCCGAAGCCGATGTCCGGGAGCTGCGCGAGTTCGCGAAGGCGGAGCTCGACCTGGACGATCTCCAGGCGTGGGATGTCCCGTACGCCGCCGAGAAGCTGCGCGCCAAGCGCTACGCGTTCTCCGACCAGGAAGTAAAGCAGTACTTCCCCGAGGACGCGGTGGTGCAGGGCCTGTTCCGGGTCGCCGAGGCGCTCTACCAGGTCAAGATCGACCGCTCGAAGGCGCCGGTGTGGCACGAGGACGTGTGCTTCTTCGACATCCGCGACAAGGCGGGAGCGCTCATCGGCCGGTTCTACATGGACCTCTACGCGCGCGAGACCAAGCGCGGCGGCGCCTGGATGGACGACGCGATCTCGCGCCGGCGCAAGCGCGGCGAGCTCCAGCTCCCGGTCGCGCATCTCAACTGCAACTTCTCCCGCCCCGTCGGCGGCAAGCCGGCGCTGTTCACCCACGACGAGGTGCTGACGCTGTTCCACGAGTTCGGGCACGGGCTGCACCACCTGCTCACGCGCGTCGAGGACCTCGGCGTCTCCGGGATCAGCGGCGTCGAGTGGGACGCGGTCGAGCTGCCGAGCCAGTTCATGGAGAACTTCTGCTGGGAGTGGGACGTGCTGCGCGCGATGACGCGGCATGTCGATACAGGATCTTCGATTCCGAAAGAATTATTCGAGAAGATGCTCGCCGCCAAGAACTTCCAGAGCGGCCTGGCGATGCTGCGGCAGATCGAGTTCGCGGTGTTCGACATGCGCCTGCACTCGGACTTCGACCCGGCGGCCGGCAGGAGCGCGCTCGATCTGCTGCAGGAAGTGCGCGCCCAGGTGGCGGTGCTGCACCCGCCGGCCTACAACCGCTTTCCGAACAGCTTCACGCACATCTTCGGCGGCGGCTACGCCGCGGGTTACTACAGCTACAAGTGGGCCGAGGTGCTCTCGGCGGACGCGTACGGCCTGTTCGAGGAGAAAGGCGTGCTCGACGCCGCGACCGGCGCGCGCTTCCGCGACGAGATCCTCGCCGTCGGCGGCAGCCGGCCGGCGGCGGAATCGTTCAAAGCGTTCCGCGGCCGCGAGCCCAACGTGGAAGCCTTGCTGCGGCACAACGGGATGATCGCCGTCTAGGTGCGCATCGCCACCTGGAACGTCAACTCCCTCAGGATCCGGCTGCCGCACCTTCTCGAGTGGCTGAGCTCGCCCCAGCCGGACGTGATGTGCCTGCAGGAGACGAAGACCGAGGATCGTAATTTCCCGCTGGCCGAGATCCAGGCCGCGGGCTACCAGGCGGTGTTCTGCGGGCAGAAGAGCTACAACGGCGTCGCGATCCTCGCGCGCACGATGCCGAGCAACGTCCAGCACGGGATCCCGGACTTCCCCGACGACCCCAAGCGCGTCATCGCCGCAACGGTCAACGATTTGAGAATCCTCTGTTTGTACGCGCCGAACGGCGAAGCACCGGGCACCGGGAAGTACGCCTACAAGCTCAGGTGGTACGCCGCGCTCACCCGGTGGCTGGCGGCCGAGGTCCGTGAAAAGCCGAACCTGGCGGTGCTCGGCGACCTCAACATTGCCCCCGAGCCCCGGGACGTGCACAACCCCAAGCGCTGGGAAGGAAAGATCCATTTCTCCGAGCCCGAGCGCGCCGCCTTCCGCGCGGTGGCGCAGGTCGGCCTGGCCGATGCCTTTCGCCTGTTCGAGCAGCCGGAGAAGCAGTTCACGTGGTGGGACTATCGCCTGAATGCCTTCGAGCGCGGCTGGGGGCTGCGGATCGACCACATCCTCCTCGCGCGCGCGCTGGCCGTGAAATGTGTCGGCTGCACGATTGACACGGGGCCGCGAAAGCGCGAACGTCCTTCCGACCATACCCCCGTCATCGCCGAGATCGGCTAGCCCATGGAATCCGCGCGCGCAATCGGAAAGCTTGGCTTCC
>Ga0187893_10003671_pt1 | contig 30549 bp, 31 predicted proteins | sample MA1701074metaG_FD_139574 | JGI IMG/M metagenome (GOLD analysis project Ga0187893, IMG submission 139574) | White microbial mat communities from a basaltic lava cave in the Kipuka Kanohina Cave System on the Island of Hawaii, USA - MA170107-4 metaG ...
ATACTTCTCGCTGATGGTGTTCGCCTTCATCACCGTGTCCGCGGTGCTCGGTGCCTCCACCGCGCGCGGGTTGACGAGCCTCTTTCTCGGGCTGTTTTTCGGCCTGATCGGCATCGACAGCCAGACCGGCCAGCCGCGCTTTGCGTTCGGCGTCGCCGAACTGCTGGACGGCGTCGACGTGGTGGTGCTTGCGGTGGGCCTGTTCGCGGTCGGCGAAGCGCTCTACGTGGCCGCCTATCAGAGCCGCCTTGCCGAGACGATCGAATCCGTAAAGGGGTCGGTCATGATGTCGCGCGAGGACTGGAAGCGCTCCTGGCCGGCGTGGTTGCGTGCCACGGCGATCGGCTTTCCCTTCGGCACCATTCCTGCGGGCGGTGCGGAAATTCCGACGTTCCTCTCCTACACGGTGGAAAAGAGGCTTTCCAAGCACCCGGAAGAATTCGGCCATGGCGCGATCGAGGGCGTCGCCGGGCCCGAGGCCGCCAACAACGCCTCGGCTACAGGCGTACTGGTGCCCCTGCTCACGCTTGGCATTCCGACCTCGGCGACCGCAGCGATCCTGCTCGGAGCGTTCCAGAATTACGGTCTGCAGCCCGGGCCGCAGCTTTTCCAGGCCCAGGCCGAACTCGTCTGGGGCCTGATCGCGAGCCTCTACGTCGGCAATGTGATCCTGCTGATCCTCAACCTACCGCTGATCGGCATCTGGGTGAAGGTGCTGTCGATCCCGAAAGACATCCTCTACGCCGCCATCCTCGTGTTCGCCACGCTGGGCGCCTACAGCCTGCATCAGTCCTGGGTGGACCTGCTCACACTCTATGTGTTCGGCCTGCTCGGCTTCGCCATGCGCCGCTGGGACATCCCGGTCGGGCCCGCGGTCATTGGTTTGATCCTCGGGCCGCTCGCGGAAACGCAGTTCCGCCGGGCCCTGTCCATCAGCCAAGGCGATGCAACAGTGTTCTTCACGCAGCCGATTTCGGCGACATTCCTCGCGATCACCGCGGCGCTGGTGATCGTGCCCTGGGCGGTGCGGCGCTGGCGGCGATGAGGAAGCGCCGCTATGCGCCCGGCGCGAAGGGTGCGCTGGACGGCGTGCGCGTGCTCGACCTGTCGCGTCTCTTCGCGGGCAACCTGCTGACGCAGGTGCTGGGGGATTTCGGCGCCGAGGTGATCAAGGTGGAACCGCCCTCGGGCGATACGTTGCGCGCCTGGCAGACCGCCGGCGTGTCGACGCACTGGAAGATATTTGCGCGCAACAAGAAGAGCCTGTGCCTGGAACTGCGCAGGCCCGAAGCGAGGGGAATTCTGCTGAAGCTCCTGCCTTCGGCGGCGATGTTCGTCGAGAGTTTCCGCCCCGGCACGCTGGAGGCGATGGACCTCAGCCCGGCAAAGCTGCTGAAGAAGAACCCGAAGCTCGTCATCGTGCGTATCTCCGGCTGGGGCCAGGACGGACCGTACCGCCGGCGGCCCGGCTTCGGCACGCTGATCGAGGGCATGTCGGGATTCGCCGCGATCAACGGCTTCGCCGACCGCGAACCGGTGCTGCCCCCCATGTATCTGGCCGACAGCATCGCCGGACTCTACGGCGCGTCCGCCGCGATGGTTGCGCTGCGCGAAGCGGCAAGGAAAGGCGGCCGGGGCCAGGTGATCGACTTGCCGCTGCTGGATCCCCTCTTCACGATCGTCGGACCGCAGGCCGCCATCTACCGGCTTACCGGCGAAGTGAAACCGCGCACCGGCAGCCGGTCCACGAATACCGCGCCGCGCAATGTCTACCGCTGCAAGGACGCGAAGTACGTCGGGCTCTCGGCCTCGACGCAAAAGATGGCCGAGAGGACCTTGCGCTCCATCGGCCGCGCCGACCTCGTGGACGATCCGCGTTACCGCACGAACGCGGGGCGCGTGAAGCACTCGGCGCAGCTCGACGCCATCATCGGCGAGTTCGTCGCGAGGCGCACGCAGGCGGCAAACGTGAAGTTCTTCGACAAGGCCGAGGTCACCATCGGCCCGATCTACGACGTCACGCAGATCATGAAGGACCCGCACATCCTCCAGCGCGAGCTGCTGGCCGACTACCCCGACGCCGAGATGGGACAGTTCCCGATGCACCACGTGGTGCCGCGGCTGCTGGGCACGCCCGGCTCAATCCGCACGCCCGCGCCCCGGCTAGGGCAGCACAACCGGGAATTGGTTTCCGAATTGAAATTGAACTACAAAGAACTGCTGGGGAAGAAAATCATCCACGAATGAAGCCCGATCTCCCTCTCTGGCGCTCGCTCATGTACGTGCCGGCGAATGTCGGGAAGTACGTCGACAAGGCCCACACGCGCGGCGCCGACTGCGTCCAGCTCGACCTGGAAGACAGCGTGCCGGCGTCGCAGAAGGATGCGGCGCGCCGGCTGGTGCCCGCGGCGGCAAAGCGGGTGCGGCGCGGCGGCGCGGACGTCGTGGTGCGCGTCAACAGCCCCTACGAGGTCACCGCTCAGGACCTCGAGTTCGCCATCGGCCCGGACGTCGAGGGCATCGCCATCACGAAGGCGCAGAGCGCCGAGCACGTGCTGCGCATCGACGAGTGTATTTCCGGACTGGAGTCGAAGCGCGGACTGCCCTTCGGGCACACGCGCCTCATCGCCATGATCGAGACGCCGGCCGCCTTCTTCCAGATGCCGGAAATCGCGCGCTCGAGCCCGCGGCTCGTGGCGATGAACATCGGCGGCGAGGACTTCGCGCTGGAAAACGGCATGGAACCGACCGAGGAAACGCTGCTCATGCCCAAGCAGCAGATGATCTTCGCCGCGCGAGCGGGCGGCCTCATGCCGCTCGGCTTCATCGCCAGCGTGGCGGCGTTCGGCGACTCGGAAGCCTTTGGACGGATGGTGCGGCGCTCGCGCCAGTTCGGCTTCATGGGCGCGGGCTGCATTCATCCGGGGCAGGTGCCGATCGTGAACCGGGAATACTCCCCGTCGGCCGAAGAGGCGGCCTTTGCGCGCCGCATCGTCGAAGAGAATGCGAAGGCGGAAGCCGGCGGGCGCGCCTCGTTCGCGCTGGACGGCAGGATGATCGACGTCCCCGTGGTCGAGCGCGCGCGACGGCTGCTCGCGCGGCTTGCGGCGATAGATGCGCGCGAAGAAAGAAAGCGCATGTCACAGGCATAAATGCCGGTGTAGAATTTTCTTTCCTATGGACAAAACACTACTCGCAAAAACCGCGGCGGCCATGGTCGCAAGGGGCAAGGGCGTTCTCGCCGCCGACGAGTCGGCCGGCACCTGCGAAACGCGTTTCAAAACCATCAACACGGCGTGCACCGAGGAGAACCGCCGCGCCTACCGCGGGCTGCTCTTCACCACGCCCGGCATCGAGCAGTTCGTCTCCGGCGTGATCCTGTTCGACGAGACGACACGGCAGACAACCAGCGAGGGCGTGCTGTTCCCGGATTACCTTTCGAAGAGGGGCATCCTGCCGGGCATCAAGGTGGACACGGGCGCGAAGAACCTCGCGCTTTGCCCCGGTGAAAAGGTGACCGAGGGCCTGGATGGACTGCGCGAGCGACTCGCCGCCTACTTCAAGCAGGGCGCGCGCTTCGCGAAGTGGCGCGCCGTGATCACCATCGGCGATGCCATCCCGTCGCATACCTGCCTCTACGCGAATGCGCATGCGCTGGCGCGCTACGCGGCGCTGTGCCAGGAGGCTTCTATCGTGCCGATGATCGAGCCCGAGGTGCTCCTCGACGGCAGCCACAGCATCGAGCGCTGCGAGGAAGTGACCGAGGCCGCGTTGCGCGCGACCTACGCGGCGATGGCCGCGCACAACGTGTCCTTAGAACACCTCATCCTCAAGACCAGCATGGTGGTTTCAGGCAAGACCAATGCGCGCCAGGCAGGCGTGGACGAAGTCGCGGAGCGCACCGTGCGCGTGCTAAAGCGCACCGTACCCGCGGCGCAACCCGGGGTGGTGTTTCTGTCCGGCGGGCAGTCGGACGTGTCGGCGACCGCGCATCTAAACGCCATGGCCGCGATGGGTGATCTGCCCTGGCCGCTGACCTTTTCCTACTCGCGTGCGCTGCAGAACCCGGCGCTGAATACCTGGAAGGGCCAGAGCGCGAACGTAGGTGCTGCGCAGAAGGCGTTCCACCACCGGGCGAAGATGAACGGCCTCGCGGCGAAGGGGGAGTGGCAGGCAGGAATCGAAAGGCAGGCTGCCTGATGGCCGTCTTCGATTCCAATATCAAGAGCCTGGCGCGGATCGGACGCGGCAAGGTGCGCGACATCTACGCGGTGGGAGGCGACAAGATGATGATCGTCGTTTCCGACCGGCTGTCCGCGTTCGACGTCGTGCTGCCGGACCCGATCCCGGACAAGGGGCGCGTGCTCACCGAACTCGCGAATTTCTGGTTCGGCAAACTCGGCCACGTGGTGCCGAACCACCTCACCGGGATCGACCCGGAAAGCGTGGTGAAGGGAGACGAGGAAAAGGCGCAGGTACGCGACCGCGCCATCGTGGTGAAGAAAATGAAACCGCTGCCGATCGAAGCCGTGGTGCGCGGCTACCTGATCGGCTCGGGCTGGAAGGACTACCAGGCCACGGGCGCGGTCTGCGGCATCCAGCTGCCCAAGGGGCTGAAACAGGCGCAGAAGCTGCCTGCGCCGATCTTCACGCCGGCCACCAAGGCCGAGAGTGGCCACGACGAGAATATCTCCTTCGAGCGCATGTGCGAGACCGTCGGCAAGGATGTCGGCGAGAAGGTGAAGGCAATCAGCCTGCGCCTCTACACGGAGGCCTCGGAATTCGCCGCCACCAAGGGCATCATCATCGCCGATACCAAGTTCGAATTTGGTCTGGACGAAAAAGGCCAGGTCGTGCTCATTGACGAGATCCTGACGGCGGATTCCTCGCGCTTCTGGCCCGCGGACCAGTACCGGGTCGGCATCTCGCCGCCGTCCTACGACAAGCAGTTCGTGCGCGACTACCTCGAGACGCTCGACTGGGACAAGACGCCGCCAGCGCCCAAGCTGCCTGCCGACGTGATCGCGCGCACCTCCGCCAAGTACCGCGAAGCGCTCGAAAAGCTCACCGGGAAGAACGTCGCATGAAGCCGTTGATCGGGATCGTGATGGGCTCGACCTCCGACTGGGACACCATGAAGGCGGCAGCGAAGGTGCTGGAAGACTTTGGCGTGGCCTACGAGGCGAAGGCCATGTCCGCGCACCGCACGCCCAAGGCAGTGGTGGAATGGACCGAGGCCGCCAAGGGCAACGGCATGAAGGCGATCATCGCCGCAGCCGGCGGCGCCGCGCACCTCGCGGGTGTGGTCGCCGCGCACACAACCTTGCCGGTGCTCGGTGTGCCGATGCCTTCGAAGCACCTGCAGGGCCTGGATTCGCTTCTCTCGACAGTGCAGATGCCGAAAGGAATTCCGGTCGCAACATTCGCCATCGGCGAGGCCGGCGCAGGAAATGCCGCACTTTTCGCCGTCGCAATGCTTGCTTTGTCTGATTCTGGAATGCAGCAGAAACTCTCTGAATTCAGAATCAAGCAAACCGACGCGGTGTTAAAGGCAGCGCCGCTCAAATTGTGAATCCGGAAGTCCGCCGCGCGGCGGAGGTTCTGCGCGCGGGCGGCCTGGTCGCTTTCCCCACCGAAACGGTCTACGGCCTGGGCGCGGATGCTTCAAGCGCCGCCGCGGTGGCGCGGCTTTATAAGGCAAAAGGACGCCCAGGGAACCACCCCGTGATCGTGCATTTTTCTTCTGCTGAAAATGCCTTCGCGTGGGGGAGGGAGATTGCACCGGCCGCGCGCCGGCTCGCGGAGGAGTTCTGGCCCGGCCCGCTGAGTCTGATTCTGAAGCGCTCGGCGAAGGCGCAGGATTTCGTCACCGGCGGGCAGGACAGCGTCGGACTGCGCGTGCCCTCGCACCCGGTGGCGCAGGACCTGTTGCGCGAGTTCGGCGCAGGCGTGGCAGCACCCTCGGCGAACATCTTCGGCAAGCTGAGCCCCACCGCAGCGGCGCACGTGCGCGAGGATCTTGCCACGCACGTCGAGCTCGTGCTGGACGGCGGTTCGAGCGAGGTCGGCATCGAATCCACGATTGTCGACCTTTCCGGCGCGAGGGCGGTGCTGCTGCGGCCGGGGAGCATCTCGAAAGCGCAATTGGAAGAAGCATTGCAAGCAAACGTCGAAGAGAAAAATTCCGCTTCGCCGCGCCATTCCGGCGGGCTGGAGCGACATTACGCGCCACGGACGCCCGCGCTGCTCGTGCCGCCCCACCAGCTTGACAGCGAGATCGCGAAGCTCCATGGTGCGGTCGCGGTGCTCGCCTTTTCCCGTCCCGACGAGCGCGTCGAGTACTGGATCCGCCTGCCGCGCGATCCGCGCGCCTACGCGCAGCGGCTATACGCCGCGTTGCGCGAGCTCGATACCGCGCAATGTGAGAGGATCCTGATCGAATCGCCGCCGGAGACTGCCGAATGGACCGCCGTGTGGGACCGACTTTCGCGCGCCACGGGATGATGCGGGCCTTCGCCCTGTCGCTCGCCGTGCTGCTGGCCGGCTGCAGCGGGCATTCCAATGTGCAACTCGCTTCGAACACAGTCCCCGCCGGCGGCGTCTCCACCGGCGGCGCGGTGCAGGTCCAAAGCAATTCGGCCCTCGGCGTGCTGCTCGCGATCGGTGTGCTGATGGGCGCGTCGTATGCGAGCGACCGTCAGCGCGAGGCGGATGGGCTAGGCTACCGGTCGAATGCCTTGCTGCCGTCGCAAGACTCCGTCCTGGCGCCTGCTATGAACGCCGGCCGCAGCGTGAACGTGCAGGACTGCACCAGGCCGATCGTCGATTGGTCGGCCAATCTGAGGTGCAGATAGTCCGCTAGGTTTTCTGCGGTCCCGCCTTGCCGTCCTCGACCACGAACGACGCCAGCGTATTGCATGCCGCATCCGGTTGCGCCACCGACTCCATGGCGCGAAGGTCGGCGCGCATCTGACCGGGCGTGAGGTCGACGCGGACATAGCCGCGGTAGCGGCCGTCCACCAGCTTCAGGTGCGGATTGTCGGGGAGGAACGCGTTCACCTTTTCCTGCGCCCAGGCCTGCGACGTTACGGAGGTACCGACGAACTCGCTCGCGACCGTAGGCGACGCCGGGTCGTCGAAATCCAGCTTCAGGTCGTTGACGTTGAAGGAATGCACGTCGCCGCCGAGGACGACCGGATTGCGAATCCTGTTGGTAGCGATGTAGTCGAGCAGGCGCTTGCGCGCTGCCGGATAGCCGTCCCAGCCGTCGGTCCAGGCACGCCGCCCGGGGCCCGGCTGCTGGTCGAATTGCGCCATCGGCGTCTGCTGCGCGAGCAGGTTCCAGCGCGCGCGCGATGCGCAGAGCGCGCCTTCGAGCCAGCGTTCCTGTGCGGGCCCGAGCATATCGCGCGCCGGATCCGCCAATTCCGCGCATTGCGCCGGATCCACCACCGGCGCGCTGCGCTTGCCCGCTTCGCGGCAGGCCTGGAAAGCGCGGTATTGCCGGTCATCGAGGATGCAGAAACGCGCGAGCCCGCCCCAGTCGAGCTCCGTGTAGATGCGCATCGCGCTTCCGTCCGGCCGCATGCGCGCCGGCAACGGCATGTGCTCGTAGTAGGCACGATAGGCTGCCGCGCGGCGCGCGAGGAACGGCCAGTCCTGCCGTCCGCCCTCACCGCGGTCGCCGGCATAGTCGTTCACCACCTCGTGGTCGTCCCAGGTCACGATCCAGGGGCAGGCGGCGTGGCCGGCCTGCAGGTCGGCGTCGCTCTTGTACAGCGCGTGGCGCGCGCGGTATTCGTCGAGCGTGTAGGGCTGGCCGCGGGTGCCGTGCTTGCGCACGTGATTCGTCCCCCAGGACGATTCGTAGATGTAGTCGCCCAGAAATGCAACCAGGTCGGGTGTATCGGCGGCGATGTGGCGATACGCATTGAAGTACCCCTGCTCGTATTGCTGGCAGGAGGCAAATGCGAAGCGCAGCCGTGCGGGCAGCGATAGTGCGGCGGGCGCCGTGCGCGCGCGACCGGCCGGGCTGATCGCGTCCCCGGCAAGAAAGCGGTAGAAATACCAGCGGTCCGGCGCAAGGCCGGTCACCTCGGCGCGCACGGAGTGCGCCCATTCGTGCGTCGGAAACTCGGCGCGGCTCGCGACGATTTTCGCGAAGCGCTCGTCCTCGGCCACCTCCCAGCGCATCGGCGCCGTACCCGGCGCGAGGCCGCCGCCGGGCTCGAGGGGCCTGGGCGCAAGCCGGGTCCAGAGCACGAAACCATCCGGCGTCGGATAGCCAGAAGCAACGCCGAGCGTGAAGGGATACGCGTCGAAGCCGACCTTGCGGTCCGTGGCGCGCGCCGGGACCGCCTGCGCAACGCCCAGTGCGGCGAGGGCTTCAAGGAACCTGCGGCGATCGAGCATCCGTTAGTCGGGTTTCGCGCCCGGCATTCCGCCGGTGGCGCGGGGGTCATCTCGATAGAGTGGCTTGAAATCGAAGCAGCAGCTGCGCCCTTCCTGGCGCGGCACGCCGTTCACGGCAAACAGATTCACTTCGCGCGGCACGTCGCGGAAACCCTTCGCATCGAGCCACAGCCCACGAGATGCCGCCGCCGCTGCGGCTCGGCATGCTCGACGAACTTCGTGCGTGCGTGCATGACGGTGTAGTTGTTGACGATCAGCATGTCGCCGCGCTCGAGCCGGAACGCGAGCCGGTGCTCTGGCGCGCGCGCGACTTCGTCGAAGAGTTCCATCGCCGCGAGCTCCTGCTCCGTGAGCGTGACGCCGCGCAGTGCAAACACGGGGATGCGGTAGGGCGTCACCGGTTCCTCGCCCGGTCCCTCCTCGCCGAACCAGGCGCCGACACCCCATACCGCCGCGATGAAATCATCGAGCACGAGCCCGTCGAGCGGCAGGCCGCGCAACAGCACGAAACCGCGCCCCGCGCGGACTTCGTCCCGCGCGCCTCCCAGGCGCTCGCCCAATGCATCGAACGGAAAGTCCGGGCGCAGGAGCGCCTGCGCGGGCGAGAGTCGCCCGCCGGCGCGCAGCGCGGCGAGTGCGGCGAGGATCTCCGCGCGATCGCGTTGCGTCAGATCGAGGCTGTAGTCGGCCGCGCCCGCGAAGGAATCTCCCCTCCAGGCCTCCCTGGCCGCCGCCTTCTCGACTGCACCCATGCGCCCGACCCTCGCTCCAGTGATGCGACTAGAATACCGCCTTTCCGAATGAAAATGAGCGGGGCGGTGAATGATTCATTTCGTCGTGCATGAAGAGGGCGATGGCGTCGGCGTGGTGGTCGTCGAGGGCGTCAAGGCCGGGCAGGACCTGGTCGGCTGGATCATGGAAGACGACAAGGAAATCCGCATGACGGCGAAAAGCGACATCCCGATCGGCCACAAACTGGCGTTGAAGGACTACAAACCCGGCGACACGGTGATCAAGTACGGCGTCGATATCGGCAAAGTGGTGGCGCCGATCGCGCGCGGCGAGCACACGCACGTGCAGAACCTCAAAACGAAGCGCTGGTAACGAGCATGGATCTTGCGAAATCGACGTTCTGGGGCTTCAGGCGCGAAAACGGGCGCATCGGCGTACGCAATCACGTCATCATCCTGCCGGTCGACGACCTGTCCAATGCCGCCGCGCAGGCGGTGGCGAACAACATCGAAGGCACGATCGCGATCCCGCATCCCTACGGGCGGCTGCAGTTCGGCGCCGACCTGGATCTGCATTTCCGCACGCTCATCGGCACCGGCTGCAATCCGAACGTGGCTGCGGTGGTCGTCATCTGCATCGAGGATGGCTGGGCGAAAAAGGTCGCCGACGGCATCAAGGCGACCGGCAAGCCGGTCGCGTACTTCGGCATCGAGCAGCACGGCGACCACGACACCATCATGCGCGCCTCGAAGGCCGCGAAGGAATACGTGCAATGGGCCTCCGAGCTGCGCCGCGAGGAGCGGCCGCTGAAGGACCTGTGGATCTCCACCAAGTGCGGCGAGTCGGACACCACCTCGGGTTGCGGCGCGAATCCCACGGTCGGCAATGCCTTCGACAAGCTCTATCCGCACAAGGTGACCCTCGCGTTCGGCGAGACGACCGAGCTCACCGGCGGCGAGCACCTGGTGGCGGCGCGCTGCCGCACGGACGAGGTGCGCAAGAAATTCCAGTTCATGTTCGACCGCTACCAGGCGATCATCGACCGGCACAAGACGAGCGACCTGTCCGATTCGCAGCCGACCAAGGGCAACATCGCGGGCGGCCTTACCACCATCGAGGAAAAGGCGCTCGGCAACATCCAGAAGATCGGCCGCCAGTGCAAGATCGACGGCGTGCTCGACAAGCACGAGGAGCCGACCGGGCCGGGCCTGTGGTTCATCGACTCGTCGTCGGCGGCCGCCGAAATGGTGACGTTGTGTGCGGCGGCCGGCTACACGGTGCACTTCTTCCCGACCGGGCAGGGCAATGTCATCGGCAACCCGATCCTGCCGGTGATCAAACTGTGCGCCAACCCGCGCACCGTGCGGACCATGAGCGAGCACGTCGATGTGGATGTCTCCGGCCTGCTGCGCAGGGAAATGAATCCCGACCAGGCCGGCGACGCCTTGCTCGAGTGCATGTTCCGCACCGCCAACGGCCGATTGACCGCGGCCGAGGCGCTTGGGCACCGGGAATTCGTGCTTACCAGGCTATACGAAAGCGCTTGACGTTTTCGTCCAGGGGCGAGTCGGTTTGAAGGTTTTTGTAAAAAGAAATTCATCTTTTCAGGAATTCGAGGTCCCGCGCCATCCGAGCCAGACCGTGCTCGATGTCGTCACCTACATCCAGCGCGTGCTCGACCCCACGCTCGCCTATCGCTTCGCCTGCCGCGTCGGCATGTGCGGTTCCTGCGCGATGACGGTGAACGGCGTCGCGCGCTGGACCTGCCGCACGCATGTGGACAGGGTCGTGAAGAACGATCAGATGGAAGTTGCGCCGCTGCGCAACCTGCCGGTGATCCGGGATCTCGTCACCGATATGCGCGAGTTCTTCGACAAATGGGCAAAGGCGAAGGGCAGATTTGAAGGTAAGCGGACCAGGAATGACGACTTTGCCCGCGTTGCGCCCGAATCAGGCGGCCGAAAACTGGTTGAAGCGGGTATTGAATGCATCGGCTGCGCCGTCTGCTACAGCGCCTGCGACGTGGTTGCCGCGCGGCCGGATTACCTTGGGCCGGCGGCGCTGAACCGGGCCTGGACATTGGTGAAGGATGAAAGAGACGCGATGTCCATGGATAGGCTGCGCGCAGTGGCCGGAGATGCGGGTTGCCATTCCTGCCACACGCACATGAGCTGCACCGAGCACTGCCCGAAAGGGATCTCTCCAACGGCCGGCATCGCGGGCCTAAAGAGGGAAATCGCGCGCGCCGTCCTGAGGGGCAGGCTTTGAGCGTCAGGACGCAGAGTCTTCTCTGGGTGGCGCAGCGCGCGAGCGCCGCGGTACTCGCTCTGTGCGTCGTGGTGCACCTGGCGACGATGGTCTACGCGGTGCGCGGCGGCCTTACGGCGGCGGAAATACTCGCCCGCACCCAGGGCAGCCATGCCTGGCTGGCGTTTTACTCGCTCTTCGTGCTGGCCATCGTCGTGCACGTGCCGATCGGACTGCGCGCGGTGCTCGAGGAAGGGCTGAAATGGCGCGGTGCGTCGCGGGACATCGCGCTTCTCGCATTTGCCGCGGTGATTGCCTGGGCGGGCATGCGGGCGGTGCTCGGGGTTTTTCTATGAAAAAGCTCGCCCTGGTCCACCGGCTCTCGGGAATCGCACTGGCGCTGTTTTTGCCGCTGCATTTCTGGGCGCTCGGGCAGGCGCTGCAGGGCGAAGCAAGGCTAGAATCGTTCCTGCGCTGGACCGACCAGCCGCTCGTCAAGGCAAGCGAGTGGGCCATCGTGCTGCTGCTGGCAATTCACCTGACTGGAGGCGTGCGAATCCTCATGATCGAGTTCCTACCCTGGCGTGACTGGCAGAAAACCCTTGTTGCCGCCGCGGCCGCGGCAGCGCTCGTAATCGGCTTATTGTTCGCGCTTTCCTCCACCGCGCATGCGCAGGGCTGGCCGCAAAAGCCGGTCAAGTTCATCGTGCCGTTTGCGCCCGGCGGGGCGACCGACATCTCGGCGCGGCTGCTTGGCCAGAAGCTGCAGGAAGCGTGGGGCCAGAATGTAGTGATCGAGAACCGCGCCGGCGCCGGCGGCGGCGTCGGTGCAGCCGAAGCCGCGCGTGCGGCGCCGGACGGCTACACGCTGTTCTTCCCATCGGGGTCGGTGGTCACGGCAAACCAGCATATCTACGCCAAGCTCAATTACGACCCGGAAAAGGACTTCGTCCCTGTCACCATGGTTGTTTCCGGTCCGCAGGTGCTCACGGTTCCCGCGGATTCGCCCTACAAGTCGGTGGCGGAACTTGTCGCATCCGGCCGCGCCTACCCCGGCAAGCTGACCTTCGGCCATGCCGGCATCGGCTCGCAGACGCACCTTGCCGCGGAGAACTTCGTGCACCAGGCGAAGCTGGATGCATTGGCCGTGCCTTACCAGGGTGAAGGGCCGGGGCTGGCCGCGTCGATCGGCGGCCAGACGCACTTTTTCGTCGGCAATCTCGCGGCCTCGATCGGCCACGTCAGAGGCGGACGCTTGCGCGCGCTCGGCGTCACCAGCACGTCTGAGGCGCCGCAGCTGCCCGGCGTACCGCCGATCGCACTTACCGTTCCGGGTTTCGAAAACGTGGGCTGGTTCGGCATCGTCGCGCCGCGCGGCACGCCGAAGGCGGTTATCGACAAGGTCGCGGCGGACACGAGGAAGGCGCTCGAGGACGCTGGCATGAAGGAGAAGCTCTTCGCCCAGGGTCTGGCGCCGGTAGGCAACTCACCCGAGGAGATGGGCCGCGCCATGAAGGCCGAGACCGAACTCTGGAAGGTCGTCGTGCGCGAGCGCAAGATCTCGGTGAAGTGAAGGTCGATCTAAAGGAGGTCGAGGATGCGGCCAAGGAGCTCTATATCCGGGCGCTGAAGCTGCTGCCACCGGATATCAAGCAGGGATTCGACCGGCTCGCGGCTGGCGAGACGGACAGCGGCGCGCGGCGCATGCTTGACACCATGATGCGCAACATCAAGGTTGCCGAAGACACGCGAAACCTCCTGTGCCAGGACACTGGCATACCGATCTACAACGTGCGCATCGGCCGCGGCGTGGAGGTCGACGGCTACGGCCTGAAGGAAGCAATCCGTCGCGGCTGCGCGCGCTCGACGCGCGAATATTCGTTCCGCTCCTCGATCGTGCATCCGACCACGCGCGTCAACGAGCAGACTTCGACAGGGCGCGGGGTGCCGATCATTCACTTCGAGTTCTCGGAAGAAGAAGGAACGCTGGAAATAGAAATGGTCCCCAAGGGCTCCGGGTCGGAGAATAATTCCTGGCTGAAGATGGCGATTCCCGCCGAGGGCGTGGATGCGATCAAGACCTTCGTCGTCGACTGCGTGCTGGAGGCGGGCGGCAAGACCTGCCCGCCGACCATCGTCGGCGTGGGTGTCGGCGGTACGGCCGATCTGTGCGTGCACCTCGCGAAGCAGGCGGCGACCCGCGCCCTCGGTACGCACTGCAGCGACCCGGAGGGCGCGAAGCTCGAGGACGCGCTGACATCCGCCGTCAACATGCTCGGTGTAGGGCCGCAGGGGCTGGGCGGCGATGCGACGGCGTTCGCGGTGCACGTCGAGATTGCAGCTACGCACATCACCATGAATCCGGTGGCGGTGAACATGCAATGCCATTCCGCGCGCCGCGCGCGCGCCACGTTCCGGCCGGGAGGGATCGAATATGGTTTTTAGGATTCTGTTTCTCTTTCTGATCACTTGTTCCGCGTTCGGCGCGGAAGTAGCGGGAGTGAAGCTGCCGGACGAGGAGCAAAAGCTCCTATTGAACGGGGCCGGATTGCGCAAGCGCGCGTTCTTCCAGGTCTACGTCATCGGGCTCTACCTGCCGGCGAAGAAAGCGGCAGCGGCCGACGTGATCGGCACGCCGGGCGCGAAACGCATCGCCATCCACATGCTGCGGGACGTCGGTGCGGACCAGTTTGCCGACGCGCTGATGGACGGCATGAAGGACAACCACGCCGAAGCAGAGATGAAGGCGCTCGAGCCGCGCGTGAAGCAGCTCGCCGCCATCCTGGGCGAGATGAAGGAAGCGAAGAAGGGCATGCGCATCACGCTCGACTGGCAGCCGGCCGCAGGCACGCAGGTGACGGTGGAAGGCAAGGGCACAGGCGCGCCGATACCGGGCGAGGATTTGTACCGCGCACTGCTCAGGATCTGGCTCGGGGAAAAGCCGGTCCAGGACGACCTGAAAAAAGCACTGTTGGGTGAAATGCGCGGAGAGAAGCAATAGCCGTGGCGCACCACGATCTCAGCCCTCCGCTCAGCGAGGCGCAGGCGCGGGCGCTGCGCGTCAACGATACCGTCACGCTGAACGGGACGCTCTACGGCATCCGCGACGCAACGCAGATCCACATGTTCGACCGCGCGCGCAAGACGCGATTCGACCTCGCCGGGCACGCGGTGATCCACACTGCGCCCAACGTGAAGAAGGTCGAAAAAAGCAGCGCCCATCCGGCGGGCTACGAGCCCGCCTGCATTGGTACCACGACGAGCGACAGGATGGAACGCTTCACGCGCCCGCTGATGGCGCAGTACGGCGTGCGGCTGGTGATCGGCAAGGGCGGCTTGCGCGAGGCTTCGCTGCAGGCCTTCAAGGACATGGGCGGCGCCTACCTCGCCATCATCGGCGGCGCGGCGGCGCTGGAGACCACCTGGGTCGAGGCGATCGAAGACGTGGATCTCGACGACCTGCACCCGGAGTCGCTGTGGAAATTCCGCGTGCGCGGCTTCGGGCCGCTGGTGGTGGCGATGGACAGCCACGGCGGCAGCCTCTATGCCCGGGTAGGAAGCGATTCGCGCGCTCGCCGTGCCGCGGCGCTCGCAAGTCTCGGCGTGAAGACGTAATAGAATTCCGCAATCCTTACAGGAGGGGACATGAAATCGACGATTCGTTGCGCCGGCGCGCTGTTGCTGGCAATCGCCGCTTGCGCGCAGGCGCAGAATATTTCCATCGCCACGGGCGGCACCGGCGGCGTGTACTACCCTCTCGGCGGCGGCATGGCCGCGGTTCTCTCCAAGCACGTGCCGGGCGTCCAGGCGACCGCCGAGGTCACCGGCGGCTCGGTTGCCAACCTGCAGCTGATCGGCACCGGCAAGCCCTATATCGCACTCACCCAGGCGGACGCGGCAATCGACGCCGTCAGGGGCCAGGACAAGTTCACCGGCAAACCGATACCCGTGCGCACGCTTGCGGTGCTGTATCCCAACCGCATGCACGTCGTATCCATCGACGGCACCGGCATTGCCAAGATGGCGGACATGAAGGGCAAGCGCGTTTCGACGGGTTCCGGCGGCAGCGCGACGGAGGTATTCGCCTTTCGCGTCATCGAGGCGGCGGGTCTGGACAAGGACAAGGACATGAAGCGCGAGCGGCTCGGCGTCGCCGAGTCGGTAAGCGCGCTGAAAGACCGTAAGATCGACGCCTTCTTCTGGGTCGGCGGTCTGCCGACGGCCGCCGTCACCGACCTGGCAAACTCGCCGGGCGTGAAGATCAAAATGATCGACATTGCCGGCCTGGTGCCGGAGATGTCGAAGAAGCACGGCAACATCTATATCAAGGATGTGATCCCGCAGCGCATGTACAAGGGCATGGAGGCCGACAACCAGGCCGCCACCGTAACCAACCTGCTGGTCGCGCACCAGAACATGGACGACAAGACCGCCTACAGCATCATCAAGACGCTCTGGGAGCATCGGGTCGACCTGGTGCGCGTGCATGCCGAGGCGGTGAACATCAAGCCCGAGAACCAGAAAGCCGAGGCTTCATCGATTCCCTGGCATCCGGGCGCAGTCAAGTTTTTCGCCGAGATCGGGATCAATATTGCAGAGAAGGGCGCCAAGCCCGAGAGGGCCGTGAAGACGGAAAAGGGCGCCAAGACCAAGTGATGCTCGCTGCGCCGAAACCCCGTCCAGCCTGCTGGCGGGGTTTTTCTTTTTCCGGGAATCGATGAGCGACGACGTCACGCTGCTGCACAAGCCCGCGGCCGAGATCAGCGCCGAAGCGCTGCAACGCGCCGAGGAGATGATCGAGCGCGAAGAGGGCGTCCAGAACAGGCTCAAAGGCTGGCTGGCAGGTTTCGTCACCCTGGTCGCGGTGGTGATGTCGCTCTTTCACCTCTACACCGCGTACGCGATCGTGCGGCCCGAACACCTGCGCGCGATTCACCTCGCTTTTGTTTTGTTCCTGGTTTTCCTGATCTTTCCGCTTGCGAAGCGTTTCCGCCACCGCGTCATGTGGTGGGACTGGCTGCTCGCGGCGGCGGGCGTCGCGACCTCCGTTTACCTGATCGCCGGCGGCGACGAATTTTTCGATCGCTCGATCGTGCCGGAGGACTGGGACATCGTGTTCGGCGTCGCGCTGGGGCTGCTGATCCTGGAAGCCATGCGGCGCACCACGGGCTGGATCCTGCCGTTCGTCACTTCGTGTTTCCTGGCCTATGCGTTCTTTGGCGAATACCTGCCGGCGCCCTGGACCCACAAGGGCTACGAGATTCCCCGCCTCGTCGGCCACATGTACATGACGCTCGAAGGCATCTACGGCACCGCGATCAGCGTCTCCTCGACGCTGATCATCCTGTTCACGATCTACGGCGCGTTCCTGCAGTTCTCCGGCGCCGGGAAGTTCTACATCGACTTTTCGTTCTCAGCGATGGGCGGCAAGCCGACCAGCGCCGGGCGCACGGTGACCCTGGCTTCGTTTCTGCTCGGCGGTCCGTCGGGTTCGGGCGTGGCGACGACCGTGACGCTGGGCGCGGTGGCGGCGCCGATGCTCGCCAAGGTCGGCTACAGCAAGGACGAAGCCGGAGGGTTGCTGGCCGCGGGGGGCCTGGGCGCGATCATTTCGCCGCCGGTGCTCGGCGCCGCCGCGTTCCTGATCGCCGAGTTTCTCAAGATTTCCTACCTCGACGTCGTGCTGATGGCGACGATTCCGACCTGCCTGTATTACCTGGCTCTCTTCATCATGGTCGAGATCGACGTGCGCAAGTTCGGCATGAAGGACGCGCGCTTCGAGCAGGTCGAGACGGCCTGGAGCCTGACGAAGAAGTACTGGTTCCATTTCCTCTCGCTGGTCTCGATCGTGGCCTTCATGCTGATGGGCTTTTCACCCGAGCTCTCGGTGTTCTGGGCGACGGTGGTGGCGCTGGTGACGAGCTTTCTGCGCCGGGACTGCGCGCTCGTGTCCTACGATTTGTTCCAGGGAAAAATCTCTGTCTGGCGCGGCATCGCGGACTCCGGGCTGACGAAGGCGCTGGACGGCGGCGCGCGCGCGGTGCTCAATGTCGCTGCGACCTGCGCCGGCGCGGGCCTCATCGTCGGCGTGGTGACGCTCACCGGCCTGGGGCTGAAATTCAGCTCGATCGTGCTCGCCTACGCCGGCAATTCGCTGCTGCTCACCGCGATCTACACCGCGCTCATCGTCTGGATCGTCGGCCTGGCGGTGCCGGTAACCGCGAGCTACATCATCTGCGCGGTGATCGCCGCCCCGGCGCTGATCGCGCTCAAGGTGCCGGAATTCGCCGCGCATATGTTCATCTTCTACTACGCGGTGCTCTCGGAAGTGTCGCCGCCGACGGCGCTGTCGCCCTTCGCCGCAGCGGCGATCACGGGCGGCGATCCATACCAGACCACCCTGCAATGCTGGAAGTACACGGCGCCAGCCTTCCTCGTGCCCTTTATGTTCGTGCTCGACCCGAGCGGCCAGGGGCTGCTGCTGATGGGTTCGTCCAAGGCGCTGGCGACGGCGGACTGGGGTTCGATCGCGATGGTGACTTTCACCGCTGCCGCCGGCATCGGCGCGCTCGCCGCGGGTTTCCAGGGCTGGCTGCTCAGGCGCACGCTGCTGCACGAGCGCTGGATGCTCATCTTCGCGGGCTTCTTGCTGGTCTACCCGCACCAATCCGCCGATATCGCGGGCTTCGGCCTCATCGTGCTCGCGCTCGTGATGCAATGGCTGCGCAGGGATCGTGCGCGCGCTTGATACCGATATCCTGATTCTCGGTTCGGGCGGCGCCGGCCTTTTCGCAGCGCTGCACGCACATAAGACAGATCCATCGCTCTCGATTACCGTCGCGGTGAAAGGCCTGCTCGGCAAGAGTGGCTGCACGCGCATGGTGCAGGGCGGCTACAACGTAGCGCTGGCGAAGGAGGATTCGATCGAGCGCCACTTCATGGACACCATCGAAGGCGGCAAGTGGCTGCCCGACCAGGATCTCGCCTGGAAGCTGGTGGTGCTGTCGATTGAAAGAATCCGGGAATTGGAGAATGAGCTGGGATGCTTCTTCGACCGGAACCCCGACGGCACGGTGCACCAGAAGGCCTTCGCCGGGCAGACCTTCGATCGCACCGTGCATAAGGGCGATCTCACCGGCATCGAGATCATCAACCGGCTCGCCGAGCAGGTCTGGGCGCGCAACATCCAGAGGCTGGAAGAACACCGCGCCGTCGAACTGATCAGGGACAAGTCGAACTCGGCTATGGCGGGGGTGCTCTTCATCGACATGCGCACGGGCGAGTACGTCTTCGTGCGCGCCAAGGCGGTGCTGCTCGCCACCGGCGGCGGGCCGACCATGTACAAGTACCACACGCCCTCGGGCGACAAGAGCTGCGACGGCCTGGCGATGGCGCTGCGCGCCGGGCTGCCGCTACGCGACATGGAAATGGTGCAGTTCCATCCGACTGGTCTCTACGCCGGCACCCATACGCGCATGACGGGCACGGTACTGGAAGAGGGTCTGCGCGGGGCGGGCGGGCACCTGCTCAACGGCCGGAAGGAGCGCTTCATGCCGCGCTACGATCCACTCGCCGAGCGTGCGACGCGGGATTATGTCTCGCGCGCGATGTATTCGGAAATGCGGGCGGGAAATACGAGCCCCAACGGCGGGCTTTTCATTTCCATGAATCATCTGGACAGGGATTCCGTAAGAAAACAATTCAAGGGAATGGTCGAGCGCTGCGCCGATTGCGGCTTCGATCTCGCCGGCGGCCTGGTCGAAGTGGTGCCGACCGCGCACTACATGATGGGCGGCGTCGAGTTCGCGCCCGATTGCAGCACTGTGCTGAAAGGCCTGTTCGTTGCGGGCGAGGATGCGGGCGGCGTGCATGGCGCCAATCGCCTCGGCGGCAACGGCGTCGCGAACTCGACCGTGTTCGGCGCCGTCGCCGGCGACACGATGGCGGGATGGGTTTCGAAGGAAGGTCTATTTCGAGATCCGGACTGGAATGCTCTGGATCAGGCAATGGAAAGATGTGAGCCGAGAGTGACAGGAAAGCACGGCTCGCTCGAACCGATGCGTGAACGCCTTTATGAAGTAATGTGGGACAAGGTCGGCATCATTCGCAGCGAAGCAGGACTGCGCGCGGCACTTTCAGATTTGCGTTCAATCGAAAACGCGTTGAACGACACCGGCATTGCGGACGCCAACCGCGCATTCAACCTCAGCTGGCACGACTGGCTGAACCTGAAGAACCTGGTGCAGACCAGCCAGGCAATTGCGCAGGCGGCGCTGGCGCGCGCCGACTCACGTGGCGCGCATTACAGGGAAGATTTCCCCGCAGCAGGGCCCTTGGAAGGCTCGACATTCACGAGCCTGCGGCTCGACGCGTCGGGGCTGAAGGTAAGAACCAAGCCTGTCGCGTTCACGCGCGTGCGGCCCGGCCAAAGCCTGCTTGGGAACTAGGCGCCGCGGGCTCAGCCCAGGCGCTTGCGGAAGAATTCCAGCGTCCGGCTGCGCGCGAGCTTGGCGGCATCGGCATTCCAGGATCCGCGCTGGTCGCAGTTGAAGCCGTGGCCGGCGCCGGCGTAGTAGTGCGCGGTGATTTCCGGGTGCAGCGCGGCGATCTCCTTCGCCTGCGCCAGCGTCGGTGACTGGTCGAGCTCGCCGAAATTGCACATGGTCGGGCAGCGCGGTTTCTCGGTCTTGAAGCCCGGCATGCCGCCGCCATAGTAGGGCACGGCGCAGGCCAACCCTGTCGCGCGCGCTGCTGCAAGCCAGGTCACGGTGCCGCCATAGCAATAGCCGACGATGCCGACCTTGCCGCCCCTGGCCGCTTCACCCACCGCCGCCTGGACGTCAAGCATGGCCTGTTTCCAGTCGAGTTTCTGCATGATGGCGCGCCCCGACTCGATCTCGGGCTGCGAATAGCCGGTGTCGTAGTTGCGCTGCGCGCGGTCGAACATCGCGGGCGATACGACGCGGTAGCCGTCGGCAGCGTATCCGTCGCTCGTTTGCTTGATATGGCTGTTGACGCCGAATATTTCCGGGATCACCACCACGCCGCCGCGCGGCTTGCCTGCATCTGTCCCGCCCGGCTCGGCCAGATAAGCGGCGAACTTGTGTCCGTCGGACGCCTTCAGTTCGATGAAACTGCCCATGTCTGTTCCTCCCTTATAGAATGAATATTATGAAGAAGAAAGGGGAAGAATTGCTGCGCCTGGCGCGAAATGCCCTCGAAAGAGCGGGCGCGCACCCGGCGATGGCTGAGGCCGCGGCGCAGCATCTGCTGCGCGCCGAGGAGCAGGGCCTGCCCTCGCACGGCCTGTCGCGCGTACCTTTTTACTGCGGCTACCTGAAGCACGGCCGCGCCGATGGCGGCGCGCGGCCGAAGATGCTCTCGGACCGCGCGGCGGTGTGCCTGATCGACAACTGCGACGGCTTGCCCTACGAGTCGGCTGCCTGGGCGATCGGCGAAGTCATCCAGCGCGCGCGCCGCAATGGCATTGGTTTCGCCGGCATTACGAACAGCACGCATGTCGGCGTGCTCGGTATCCACCTGCAAGCGGTCGCGCGGGAGGGTATGGTCGGCGTCGCTTTCACCAATTCGCCTGCCGCGATACCGCCCTGGGGCGGAAGGAAGGCGCTGTTCGGCACCGACCCGGTCGCATTCGCGTTCCCGCGCCAGAACGCCGACCCACTCGTCATCGACCTCGCGCTCACTACCGTGGTGCGCGGCAAGATCATGCTCGCGATGCAGATAGGCGAGAAGATTCCTGAAGGCTGGGCGCTCGATCGCAACGGCAAGCCGACCACGGACGCGAAGGAAGCGCTGGACCACGGCAGCCTGTTTCCGATCGGCGGCGCCAAGGGCGCGATGCTGGCGCTCGCCTTCGAACTCATCTGCACCGCGCTCACCGGCGCGGCGATCGGCCCGGAAGCGGACTCTTTTTTCTCCGAGAAAGGCAACAAGCCCAGGATCGGCCATGCCTTCCTCGCCATCGATCCCGGTGCGCTTGCCGGGCAGGCGCGCTATTTCGAGCGCCTCGAAACCGTGATCGAGACAATGCTCGCCGACGAGGGCGTGCGGCTGCCCGGCGCGCGACGCTTCGCTTCGGCCGCGAAGCTGCGCGCGGGCGGCATCGACGTCGCCGACGAGCTGCTGGCGAAAATCGAGAAACTGGCGGCGGCCTGAGATGCACTGGGACGCCGTCATCGAGTTTCCCAAGATGAAGGTCGCGGTGACGACGCGCGACGTGAATGGAAGCCCGCGCATCGCCGCCATCCGCTACCTGCCGCCCGAAACGGAGACCAAGGCGCCGCAGAACGAGCTTGCGGAACGGGCCGCGCGCCAGCTCGAACGCTATCGTGCGGATCCCGATGCGAGGTTCGACCTGCCGCTTCTCATCGAAGGCACCGATTTCCAGCGCCGCGTCTGGGAGGCAATGTGCGCGATTCCGCGCGGTCGCACGCTTACCTACGGCGAACTCGCGCGCAAGCTTGGCGAGGACGGTTCTGACACGCCTCGCGCCGTGGGCCAGGCCTGCGGCGACAACAGGCTGCCGATCGTGATTCCCTGCCACCGTGTCGTCGCCGCGAGCGGCATCGGCGGCTTCTCCCACTCGACCGGCGGCTACCTGCTGGAGGTCAAGCGTTGGCTGCTGATGCACGAGTCCAGCGCGGACGTGTTCGAGCTCAAGCCCTGAGCTCCGACAGGACCGCCGGCGCGTCGGTGCTCCTCGATTCGTTCGCCGATGCCTTGTGGCTGGAGGACGGGTTGTCGAGGAATACGCTTTCCTCGTATCGGCGCGATCTGGAGCAACTCGCGGTCTTTCTGAAAAAGACACCCCTGGAAAAGGCGAGCGAGCAGGACCTGTTCCAGTTCCTTGCCGCGCGCCGCGGCCGCGCCTCGAGCGCCGCGCGCATGCTCTCCAGCCTGAAGCGCTTCTACGCCTGGAGCCTGCGCGAGCGGCACATCAAGACCGATCCGACGCTGAAAATCGACCCGCCCAGGCGCGCGCCGCGTTTTCCGAAGATCCTGTCGGAGGCCGATGTCGAGGCGCTGCTCGCGGCGCCCGACGTCGATTCTCCGCTGGGGATGCGCGACCGGGCGATGTTCGAAGTGCTCTACGCGTCCGGCTTGCGCGTCTCGGAACTGGTCGGTCTAAAGCTGTTCGAAGTGAATCTCGATGCTGGCGTGCTGCGCGTCCTCGGCAAGGGTTCGAAGGAGCGCCTCGTGCCGCTCGGCGAGGAAGCAGTGGACTGGGTGCGTCGTTACAAGCAGGATTCCAGAGCTGCCCTGCTCAAGAAAAAGTCCTCCGACTACCTGTTCGTGACGGGGCGCGGCGAAGGCATGACGCGGCAGGCGTTCTGGCAGAACATCAAGCGCTACGGCGCGCTGGCGGTGCCGAAGAAGCATTTCTCGCCACACGTGCTGCGCCACGCTTTCGCCACCCACCTTATCAACCACGGCGCCGACCTGCGCGTGGTGCAGATGCTTCTCGGACATGCCGACATTTCAACCACTCAAATCTACACGCACGTGGCGCGCGAACGCATGAAGGCGCTGCACGCCAAGCACCATCCGCGCGGTTGACGCAGCTAGCGCTTGCCGCGCTCGATCGACACGCCGACAAACTTGGCGTTCGGCAGGATGCCGATCTTGGCGGCGCTGACTTTCACCCAGGGGGCCTTGAAGTCCTTGATGAGCAGTTTCGCGATGCGGTCGGCGAAGGTCTCGACGAGCCGGAAATGGCCGTTGCCGGCCAGAGCCTGGATGCCTAGCGCGACCTGCTCGTAGTCGATGGTGTCGGCTACCTTGTCGCTCGCGAACACCGTGGTGCCGGGGATGCCGATGTCGAGGTCGACCGAAACTACCTGCGCGACGTGGCGCTCGCGCTTGTGGATGCCGATCAGCACTTCGACGCGCAGGTCGCGAATCAGGATGGTGTCCATGCCCGCAGATTATAGAATCACGAACCTATGCCCACGCAGCTGATTGAAACGGTCGCAATCGCGACCGCTGCCTACGCGCTAGGTTCGGTCTCCTTCGCAGTCTTCGTCAGCAACGCGATGGGCCTGCCCGATCCGCGCAGCTACGGTTCGAATAATCCGGGTGCGACCAACGTGCTGCGCACCGGCAATAAGCTCGCCGCCGCACTGACGCTGCTTGGAGACGCGGGCAAAGGGGCGCTCGCGGTCGGCCTGACGGTGCTCTACACCGGTGAGAGCGCGATCGCCGGCTTCAATGCGCCGCTCGCCGGCGCCATGGCACTGCTGGGGCATCTTTATCCCGCGTTTCATGGCTTCAAAGGCGGCAAGGGCGTCGCCACCGCGGCCGGCGTGCTGCTTTCGCTGAGCCTGTATCTCGGCCTGGGCACGCTTCTGACCTTCGGCATCATGGTGTTTTTCTTCCGCATCATCTCGCTCGCCTCCGTCATCGCGGCGGTTTTCGCCGTGTTTTGGGCTTGGTCGCTGTTCGCCATGACGCCGATCACGCCCGTGGTGGGCGCAATCGCGCTGCTCGTGATCTGGCGCCACCGCGAGAATATCCAGCGGCTCATGCGCGGCGCGGAGCCGCGCCTTGGAGAAAAAAAATCATGAAAATCCTGGTCCTCGGCGCGGGCGCAGTCGGCGGCTATTTCGGCGGCCGGCTCGCGCAGGCCGGCGCTGACGTCACCTTCCTGGTGCGGCCGCAGCGCGCGGCGCTGCTGGCGAAAGGCGGCCTGCGAATTTCGAGCAAGGCGGGCGGCGACCTTACCCTGCAGCCGAGATGCGTGGTCGCGGGAGAGGTGAAACCCGTCTACGACGTGGTGCTGCTTGCCGCGAAGGCCTACGATCTGGCGAGCGCCGTGGATGCGATTGCGCCCGCCATGCACGGCGGCAAGGGTAGCGCGCTGCCGCTGCTCAACGGCATGGCTCACCTTGCCCTGTTGGACGCGCGCTTTGGTCGTGAGCGAGTACTGGGCGGGGTGGCCTACATTGGCGCGACCCTCGCGCCCGATGGCGAGATCAGGCACTTGAACGAATTCCATCGCATCGCGTTTGGCCCGCGCCACGCAGCGCAGAAAGGCGTCTGCGATTCGTTCGCCGCGGCGAGCGCGGGTGCGAAGGCCAACTTCAATCTTGTCGACACGATCGAGCAGGCGCTGTGGGACAAGTGGATGCTGCTCGCGACGCTTGCCGGAATGACCTGCCTGATGCGCGCTCCGATCGGCGATATCACGTCTACAGGATCGGGTGAGGCATTGACGCTCGCGCTGCTTGAGGAGTGCACTGCCGTGGCGCGGGCAGAAGGATTTGCAACACCCGGCGGCGTCCGCGCGAATTACATCAAGATGCTGACGCAGCCTGGATCAGCGCAGGCTGCCTCGATGCTGCGCGACATCGAATCGGGCGGGCAGACCGAAGGCGATCACATCTTCGGTCCGCTGCGCGCGTTCGCGCGCAAGCATGGACTCGCGACGCCTTTGCTGGATGTCGCCGCAACCCACCTCGAAACCTACGCGGCGCGCAGGAAACGCGAAAAGGCGATTTGAGGTTTACTTCAGCGCGGCGAGATCCCAGCGCGGGCGGACGCTAAAGGCGTGGTCCGAGGCCCGCGTGGCCTTTCCGGCCTGCAGGCGCAGCGCGGCGGCAAAAGCGATCATGGCGCCGTTGTCGGTGCACAGCTCCGCTTCGGGGTAGAAGACCCCGAAGCCGGCGCGGGCGGCCCTGGCGTCGAGCGCGGCGCGCAACTGCTTGTTGGCGCCGACGCCGCCCGCGACGACGAGCTGCGTCACGCCGGTCCTTTCCATCGCCAGTACGCATTTCGCGACCAGCACCTCCACCACTGCATCGACGAACTCGCGCGCCAGGTCGTTCTTTTGCAGTCGCGTTTCTTTCTTCAACAACGTGAGGACGGCCGTCTTCAGGCCGGAAAAACTGAACTCCAGGTCGCCGCTGGCAATCATCGGGCGCGGCAGCTTGCAGCGTCCGGGACTGCCGGTTTCCGCGAGCTTGGAGAGCGCCGGCCCGCCGGGATAACCCAGGCCGAGCAGCTGCGCCGTCTTGTCGAAGGCCTCGCCCGCGGCGTCATCCAGCGTCTCACCGAGCAGTTCGTAGTTCCCGACCCCGGTCACGCGCATCAACTGCGTGTGGCCGCCCGAGACCAGCAGCGCGACGAAGGGAAACTGCAGCGCGCGCGCGCCGAGCAGCGGCGAGAGCAAGTGGCCTTCAAGGTGGTGGATGCCGATGGCGGGGATGCCAAGCGACTGCGCCAGGCCCTGCGCGAATGCCGCACCCGCCAGCAGCGCGCCCGCGAGTCCCGGTCCTTCGGTGTAGGCGATGGCGCCGACGTCGCCGATCCGGCGCCCGGCGCGCTCGAGAACCTGCCGGCTGAGCGGAATCAGGCGCCGCACATGATCGCGGGAGGCGAGCTCGGGCACGACGCCGCCATAGGCCTCGTGCATGGCGATCTGGGAATGCACCGCGTGCGCGAGCAGAGTGCCCACTTTCGCGTCGTAGAGCGCGATGCCGGTCTCGTCGCAGGAGGTTTCGATGCCAAGAACGAGCATGGGAGGGATTGTGCCTTGGAACCCTCTGATTCTGATAGAATCTCGCCCTTTCCGAATTTCCGGGACACAGGAAACGCATGCCGACCGTACGCATCAAGGAAAACGAGCCCTTCGAAGTGGCGATGCGCCGCTTTAAGCGCACCGTAGAGAAGACCGGCCTCCTCACCGAACTGCGCGCGCGCGAGTTCTACGAGAAGCCGACCACGGAAAGAAAGCGCAAGCTGGCCGCTGCCGTGAAGCGGCACCACAAGCGCCTGCGCAGCCAGCTGCTGCCGAAGAAGATGTACTAGGAGTTGCATGCCTGGATCCTTGGCGCCTCGGCCTCATGCCGGGGCGTTTTGATTTATGGAACTGAAAAACAAGATAACCGAAGACATGAAGACCGCCATGCGCGCCAAGGACACGGCGCGGCTGGGGACGGTGCGCCTGCTGCTCGCCGCGATGAAGCAAAGGGAAGTGGATGAGCGCGTGGTGCTGAGCGATGCCGACGTGCTCGCCATCATCGACAAGATGCTCAAGCAGCGGCGCGAATCGATCGCCCAGTTCGAGAAGGCCGGCCGCAACGACCTTGCCGATGGCGAAAAAGCCGAAATCGCGGTGCTCTCCGGCTACCTGCCGCAGCAGATGTCGCAAGCCGAGGTCGGGCAGGCGATTGCCGCGGCGATCGCCGAGTCCGGCGCAACGGGCGCCAAGGACATGGGCAAGGTCATGGCTGTACTGAAACCAAAGCTTGCGGGCCGTGCTGATATGGGGAAGGTCTCAGGTCTGGTCAAAGCAAAGCTTGCCGGGTAAATTGATGGCGCTTCCCGCGCCGTGATTCCAGAGTCTTTCAAGCAGGACCTGCTCAACCGCGTCGATATCGTCGAGGTGGTGTCGCGCTACGTGCGCCTGAAGAAGGCTGGCGCGAATTTCTCGGGCCTGTGCCCGTTCCACAACGAAAAGTCGCCTTCCTTCACCGTCAGCCCGGCGAAGCAGTTCTATCACTGCTTCGGCTGCGGCGCGCACGGCAACGCCATAGGCTTCCTCATGTCCTACGGCGGCCTGGGCTACGTCGATGCAGTCAAGGATCTCGCCTCGATGGCGGGCATGCAGGTGCCCGAAGCGCAACCGCGCTCGCGCGAAGAGGCGGAGCGCGAGACCGAGCGCAAGCAGCAGGAAACCGGCCTCACCGAAGTGCTGGAGGCCGCGATGGAGTTCTATCGCGCAGAGCTGAAAAAGTCGCCGCGCGCGATCGAGTATCTGAAGGGCCGCGGACTGACGGGCGAGATTGCCGCGCGTTTTCGCATCGGCTTCGCCCCCGACGACTGGCAGGGTCTAAAGGGCGCCTTTCCCGACTACGAACACAAGTCGCTGGTGGACGCGGGGCTCGTGATCGCCAATGAAGGCAAGCGCTACGACCGCTTCCGCGACCGGATCGTGTTCCCGATCCTCAGCGCGCGCGGCGCAGTGATCGGGTTTGGCGGCAGGGTCATCGGCGAAGGCGAGCCGAAATACCTGAATTCACCCGAAACGCCGCTATTTGAGAAAGGCCGCGAGGTCTACGGGCTGGTCCAGGCGCGCGACGCGATGCGCGCCGCCGGCCGCGTGCTGGTGGTCGAAGGCTACATGGACGTGGTGGCATTGGCGCAATTCGGTGTCGGCTACGCGGTGGCGACCCTGGGAACCGCGACCACGCCTGCGCACGTGTCGAAGCTGCTCCGCCTGACCGACGAACTGGTGTTCTCCTACGACGGCGACAGCGCTGGGCGCAAGGCGGCTTGGCGCGCGCTGGAAGTAAGCTTGCCGCTCGCCGCAGACAGCAAGCCAATCCGCTTCCTGTTCCTGCCGCCCGAGCACGACCCGGACAGCTATATCCGCGAGCACGGCAAGGATGCTTTCGAGCAACTGGTGCGTGAGGCACCGACCCTGTCCGAATTTCTCATCGCAGAGCTGCGCTCCGAGTACGACCTGAACACACCTGAAGGGCGTGCCGGATTTCTAGTAGCGTCGAAGGGACACCTTGAGAAACTGACGGCCCCCGTGCTTCGAGTGCAGGTCCTGAGGGAATTTGCTGCTCTTGCCCGCGTTTCATCCGAAGATATGGAGCGGCTGATTCAACCGGGTAGCGCCCCGGTCTACAGGAATCCCGCTCGACCGAAGGAGGCTTCAAGCAGCGTGGTTCCTCCTGAGAAAAATCTACTTCGTTATGTCCTCGCGTTTCCAAAGCTGGCGGGAGAACTGAAAATCGAACTACTGGATCCAAGCCTTCCGGAAACGGGATTTCTGCAGATCATCTCGGGTCGTCAGGTCGACGAGAACGCCAGCGCGGCAGTCCTACTGGAGTTCTTTCAGGGACCCGAATTCGACTCCATGGCCTCCGAGGCGCAGATGGCCGCGGAGGAGCAGAAATTTTCCAATGAGCTGGTGGCGCACGACTTCAAGAAACTGCATCTGGCATTGCAGATCAAACAAAAGAACCACGAAATTGAAGCTTTGAAGAGCCGGGTCAATGCCGACCCTCGATTGAGTCCCGAGCTGAACCAACGAATACGGGAACTGGTCCAATTGAAGTCCGAGCGGATTGCGCCCTCAGCCTGAAATTGGCACGGTTTTTTCCTGCATCTTCATTTAGATTAACGGTGCACGTACTCTGTTTCCTAGGGTAGAATCGCGCCCTTTTTCCGCACCGGTGGTTGCCGGGCGTTCACGAGGCAAGAATGGCCAAACTCAAGCGTAAAACGAAGCCTGCCCGAGTCTCCAAGGCCAAGAAGAAACCTCTTAAAAACAAGGTTTTGAAAAAGAAATCGGCGCTTCAGGCGCGCCAGGCCGCGAGGCGGGCGCAGGCTGCTGCGAAGCTGCGCAAACAGTTGCAAGCAAAAAAAGCCGCTGCGCGGCTGAAGGAAAAAGCGGCAAGACTCGCCGCCAAGGCTGCCGCGAAAAAGGCCAGGGAGAAGGCGAAGGCAGTCGCCAAGCAGGCCAAGGAAAAAGCAAGAGCGGCTGCGAAGCAAGCGAAAGCGTCGGCGAAGGCAGCGGCGAAACATGCCAAAGCCGTGGCGAGGCAAGCCAAGGCCGCAGCGAAACCTGCGGCCAAAGGCGCCGCCAAGCCCGGGATCAAGAGCGCCAGGGCGGCGCTGGAACTGCTCGAAGCCAACGTCGCGGCGGCGAAATCGAAAATCAAGGGGCGCCCGGGGCGCAAAGGCAAGAAGGACGCCTGGCTGATCCCGCCGGAATTGCCAAAGGAAGACGCCGAGACGCGTCGCACGCGCCTAAAGAACCTGATCAAGCTGGGCAAGGACCGCGGCTTTCTCACTTACTCGGAGATCAACGACCACCTGCCAGATGATCTGGTGGACGCCGAGCAGATCGAAGCCATCATTTCGACGTTCGGCGACATGGGCATCCGGGTATACGACCAGGCGCCCGACCAGGAACAGCTGCTCATCAGCCCCGATCAGCCGGCGGCAACGCCGACCGACGACGATGTCGAGGAGCAGGCCGAAGCCGCACTGTCGACAGTGGATTCCGAGTTCGGCCGCACCACCGACCCAGTGCGCATGTACATGCGCGAAATGGGCTCGGTGGAATTGCTCACGCGCGAAGGCGAGATCGAGATCGCCAAGCGCATCGAGGACGGCCTGCGCCACATGATCCAGGCGATAAGCGCCTGCCCGACGACGGTGCAGAACATCCTCGATCTCGCGACCAAGGTTGAGAAGGACGAGTCGCGCATCGACGAAGTGGTCGACGGCCTGATCGATCCAAACGCGAAGGAAGTATTCGACCCAAAAAAGGCCGCCCCACCGCCGACCGAAGAAGAGGAAGAAGACCAGATCGAGGAGGAAGAGGGCGCCTCCGAGGAAGAAGAGAACGCCGCACAGACCGCGAGTCTGCTCAAGCTGAAAACCGAAGCTCTGGAGAAGTTCGCGCGTATCCGCCGCCTGTTCGAGAAGCTGAAGAAGGCGCTCGAGAACAAGGGCTCGCGCGACAAGGATTACCTGAAGGTGCGGGACCAGATCACCAATGAGCTGATGACGATCCGGTTCACCGCGCGCACCGTCGAGCGGCTCTGCGACAGCGTGCGCAGCCTGGTCGAGGAGATCCGCTCGCACGAGCGCCAGATCCAGGACATTCTGGTCAACAAGGCGAGCATGCCGCGTTCGCACTTCATCAAGGTTTACGCAGGTGCGGAGGGCTCCAAGCGCTGGCTCACGAACGAATTGAACGGCGGCCACGCCTGGAGCGAGGCGTTGGTCCGACTTGAGCCCTCGGTGCTGGAGCTTTTGGGCAAGATCCAGGCCGTGCAGCAGAAGATCGGCATCTCCATCAAGGACCTGAAGGACATCAACAAGCAGATGTCTACCGGCGAAGCCAAGGCGCGCCGCGCGAAGCGCGAGATGACCGAGGCCAACCTGCGCCTGGTGATCTCGATTGCGAAGAAATACACCAACCGCGGCCTGCAGTTCCTCGACCTGATCCAGGAAGGCAACATCGGGCTCATGAAGGCGGTGGACAAGTTCGAGTACCGCCGCGGCTACAAGTTCTCGACCTACGCCACCTGGTGGATCCGCCAGGCGATCACGCGCTCGATCGCCGACCAGGCGCGCACCATCCGCATCCCGGTGCACATGATCGAGACCATCAAC